>Ga0137364_10001900_pt1 | contig 10262 bp, 9 predicted proteins | sample SagtaG_10_FD_104798 | JGI IMG/M metagenome (GOLD analysis project Ga0137364, IMG submission 104798) | Vadose zone soil microbial communities from Sagehorn Ranch, Mendocino, California, USA - Sage1_L_20_16 metaG | ecosystem: Environmental > Terrestrial > Soil > Vadose zone | place: USA... | reverse complement strand
TTCATCTACATGCTCGAAGGCGAGTTGGTCCTGCAGGAGAACGACGGCGAGACCGTGCTCGGGCCGGGCGATGCGGCGGGCTTCAAGGCTGGCAGCGGCGTCGGGCATTGCCTTGCCAACCGCTCCGGACGCGATGCGGCTTATCTCGAGGTTGGCACGCGTGCAGAAAGCGAGCGGGTGCACTATCCCGACGTCGATTTCGTGATGAAGCGCCACAGAACCGGCCGTCGCTACTTCCGCAAGTCAGGCGAGCCGATCCGCGATTGAGCCGCGCAGGGGGAGGGCGAGTTGCCGAAGATTGAGGTTGCGAAGGCGACAGTGCGCACCGAAAGCCGCTATCCAGATCCATGGCGCGCGATCACCGAGGGCCGCGAGAAGGCTGCGCTCGGCGATGTCGTCGGACTCACGCAGTTTGGAGTCAATCTCACGCGATTGAAGCCCGGCGCCGCTTCGGCGCTGCGCCACTGGCACGAGGCCGAAGACGAGTTCGTCTATGTGCTCGAAGGCGAGATCACGTTGATGGAGGAGGGCGGCACGACCGTGTTGCGGCCGGGTGACGCTGCGGGTTTCAAGGCTGGCGTTGCCGACGGTCACCATCTCGTCAATAAGTCCCAACGAGATGCGGTTTATCTCGAGGTCGGTACGCGCGCCAAGCGCGAGCGCGCGCACTATCCGGATGTCGATCTGATTTACGACAAAGACGAGAGCGGCTTTCGCTTTTCGCGCCGGTCGGGGGAGCCTTACCCGAAACGAGGTGGATAGCGCGAGGCCGAGAGGTTCACGCCAATGCTTCGCATCGAGAGGCGTGGCCCCAATTGCCCTCCCTTGCAGCCGCCGTGTAAGGTCGCGGCCCTTTTTGTCGGAACCCCGCATGGCTCGCGACCAAGTCGATATGACTCCGATCGAAACGCGCGAGGATCTCGTCGCGTGGTTCGAGGCGGGCAGCAAGCCCAGCTCGCGTTTCCGCCTCGGTACCGAGCACGAGAAGTTCGTGTTTACGGTCGAGGGCCATAACCCCGTTCCCTACGAAGGGCGCCGCGGCATCCGTGCGCTGCTCGAAGGCATGCAACATCTACTCGGGTGGGAGCCGATCGTCGAAGCCGGCAATATCATCGGCCTCTTCGACGTGACCGGCGGCGGGGCGATATCGCTTGAGCCAGGCGGGCAGTTCGAGCTTTCGGGCGCGCCGGTCGAGACCGTGCATCAGACCTGCTCCGAACTCATGGCGCACCTCGCGCAAGTGAAGGAAATCGCGCGTCCGCTCGGCATCGGCTTTCTCGGGCTCGGTATGACCCCGAACTGGAGCTTGGCGCAGATTCCGATGATGCCAAAGGGCCGCTATCGAATCATGACGGCCTATATGCCCAAGGTGGGAGGGCACGGTCTCGATATGATGTATCGCACCTGCACAGTGCAGACGAATATCGATTATTCCTCTGAAGCCGACATGGTGAAGAAGCTGCGGGTATCGCTCGCTCTGCAGCCCATAGCAACCGCCATGTTCGCCAATTCGCCCTTCACCGAGGGCAAGCCAAACGGCTTTCTTTCGTTCCGCTCGGAGATCTGGCGCGACACCGATGCCGATCGCTCCGGAATGTTGCCGTGGGCGTTCGAGCCAGGCATGGGCTTCGAACGCTACGTCGATTACGCGCTGGGGGTGCCGATGTATTTCGTCAAGCGCGGCGAGCGCTACATCGATGTCGCCGGCCAATCGTTCCGCGACCTGATGGAGGGAAGGCTGCAGGCTCTACCAGGCGAGCGCGCCACGATCTCCGACTGGGCGAACCACATCTCCACCATTTTTCCGGAGGTACGGCTCAAACGCTATCTCGAAATGCGCGGCGCGGATGGCGGACCGTGGCGCCGGTTGCCGGCGCTGCCGGCCTACTGGGCCGGGATTCTCTACGACGACGACTCGCTCGATGCTGCCTGGGATCTGGTCAAGGATTGGACTGCCGCAGAGCGGCAGAAACTTCGCGATGACGTGCCGAGGCTAGGCTTCGCTGCTGCGGTCGGGGGTCAGAGCGTGCTGCAACTGGCGAAGACCACGATCGCGCTGGCAGATAAGGGGCTTGCGCGGCGTCGGCGGCTGGACGCCCGCGGTCAGGACGAGAGGCGCTATCTGCGCCCCATCGAGGATTATGTCGCGCGCGGCATCACGCCGGCGGAAGAGCTTTTGGAAAAATTTCATGGGCCCTGGGGCCACAGTGTCGAGCCGGCATTCAAGGAATATGCCTATTGATTTACCGAACTTTTTCGTCGTGCCTCTTCATGGCCTCAATACACTGGACAATCCGGTAAAGCCGTTTGGCGAAAGCATGTATAACGAGGTGAACAATGCGTCGGCGTGACTTTGTCGCGGGCGGCATCGCGCTGGCCGGCAAAGCAGCGCTCCCCGTATCGGGATGGGCGCAACCCGCCGCACCTCGAATCGATCGCATCATCGACGCGCACTGCCACATCTTCAATGCCGCCGATCTGCCGATCGAGGGCTTCGCCAAGAAAATTATGGTGCCGAGATCGGTGCAGAGCAGCGAACTTGTCGCCCGGTTCGCGGACTATCCGGGTGCCCTCGAGGCGTTGGTCCACGCAATCACCGTTCAGGTGAAGCGTGCCGCTCCTGACATGCAAACGGAGATCGGTACGATCGATGAATTCGAGAGCGAGCCCGAGAAGAAGCCGACGAATGCCTGGCGCCAGGAGGAGGATCGCCGGCATTTGCGCAGCGCGTTGCGGCTCATCTGGTTCAATGCGGACATTTTCAGCGAGCGCTCCCTGTCGTTGACTGAGGGCATCGCGCTCCAGGTGGCGCTCGAGGAGATCAGATTATTTCTGTTTCAGCAGATTCACGAGGAATTTGGCAAACCGGTCCTGACAGCGGAAGACCGGGACGAATTGGGCGGGATGACCCCCTTCCAGGTCGACGCGATGGCGGATGAGCTTTATTCGCGTGAGGACTTACTCGGTCGCTATATTCGATGGGCGCTCTTGTATACCCGAAATCGTTACGAACTGGCGGAGGAGCTCGATCAGCTTCACGGCAAGATAGGCCACAAGTCGCGAATCGCGTTGATGACGCCCGCGATCGTCGATTTCTCGAAGTGGCTCGAGGACGATGATCAACTAAGCATCCAGGATCAGGTCGATGTGATGACAAGGATCGCCTGCCGCAGGGGCGGTCCGCGCGTTCACGGTTTCGTCGGATTCGATCCGCTGCGACAGGCGCTTTACGATCATCATCGGCGCGGTCCCGCAGATGTGGACCCCGTGGCGGTCGTGCGCCGCGCCATCGAGGTACATCAGATCGTCGTTGGCGGCTCGACCAAAACCACGGGCGGGCTTGTCGGGGTTAAGCTCTATCCGCCGATGGGATTTCGGGCGACAGACAACAGGCATTTGCCTGACGTGAGCTTCAACGAGCCTGCTTATTTGCGTTCGCCCGATACGGGCTTGGGATCGCAGATCGGCAGCAAGCTCGATGCTGCCCTTTCGAAGGTCTACACGTGGTGCAGCGACAATAACGTGCCAATCATGGCCCATACCAGCCATAGCTTCGGTCCTAACAGTGACTATGAGGATCGGGCAGATCCGATTTTCTGGGCAGAGGTACTCAAACAGAACGCGTTTCCCCGCCTGCGCATCAACCTGGCTCATTTCGGCCACTTCAACAAAGCCGTGCAATACGCTCGTCCGCAAAACTACGTGGACAAATCCTGGGAGTGGACAGTAGGAAAGATTCTGATCAGTTCGGCCGAGGCATACGCGGACATCAGCTCGCTGGGCGAAATCCTCAGGACGGGTTCCAGTAGGAAAATCGTCGAATGCATGAAGGTCTTCAAAGAGCACTTTCCCAATAGCGACGAGCGGCTGCTTTACGGCACCGACTGGTCGATGATCGCGCAGGAAGAGCGCTTCCCGAAATTATTCTCCTCCAAACCATTCCCCGACCTGATGATCCTTTTCTTGAGAGCCGTCGGATACAACGATGCCCAGATTGAGGGGATCATGTTCAGGAATGCAGTGCACTTCCTGGGGCTCGGTAAAGCCGAGCTCGACAAGTTCGGGGAGAAGAGCACGCGCGGCCGGCTTGAGAAGTTCTATGCTGCTCACGACTTATCCACCGATTGGATGAAGGCCTTCGATTAATTTGCCCCTGCAGGCTGCTCATGCCGTCAGGCCGCTGCCACAGCGATGCGCTTGGCGGCCGGCCCGTGCGTCGCGACTCGACTCTCGAATGAGCGGGAGCCGTTGCCGTCATTCCCCCGGCGGCAGGCGGGCGATGACTTTCTCGGCTTCCGGATTGAGGAGTTTGACCTCGCGCCTCGGCGTGCTCAGTGGTTCGTGCACCATGCGCGTGCGCAGTAGATCGAGACCTGCGGATATTCCCTCGGCCTGCTGCAGGGCGAGGCGATCGATATCGCGGCGGCGGACGAATTCCTCGACGGCGGCGGCGCGCTCGGGATCGAGCCCCAGCGCTTCCAGCGTCTTGCGTCCGAACACAATTGCCGACTCATAGGTTTCGCGAAGTTCGAAATCGACGCCCTTCGCGAGCAGCTGTAGGCTATGTCGCCGATCGAAAGAGCGCACGTAAAGCTTTGCGGCGGGAAATTTGGCCTGAACAAGATCGACGATGCGGCTCGCGGCCTCACGGTTATCGATGCATATTGCGATCAGCCTCGCCTCGCCGGCGCCTGCCGTGCGCAAGACGTCGAGCCGGGTGCCGTCGCCGTAATAGACTTTGAACCCGAAACCGGCGGCGCTCTCGATCATCTCCGGATCGTTATCAATGGTGGTGACATCGATGCCTTCCGCAAGCAGACACTGGGATACGATCTGGCCGAAGCGTCCGAAACCGATAACCAGGACCGAACCGCTCACATCGGAGAAATCAGCAGGCTCACGAAACTCTGGCCCGGTAAATCGCCGCACGAGTCCGTCCGTAACCGTGGCAACTAGTGGCCCGAGCAGCATGGTGATGGCCGCAATGGCGGTAAGGATGCTGGCTTGTCGCGCATCGAGTACGCCCAGCGAGCCGCCGAGTGGAATGAGCACGAACGCGAACTCGCCGGCGCCGGTGAGAACCGATCCTGCGCGTAGCGCATCGCCGCGATGCACGCAGGTCGCGCGGAACAGCAGCCAGACGATCCCCGCCTTGAGCCCTGTGATGGCTACCGCAGCGACGAGGATGAGCCAAAGATTGGCGCGCACGGTGACCAGGTCGATACTCATGCCGATGCCCATGAAAAACAGAGCCAGCAGAAGACCGCGGAAGGGCTCGATGTCGGCTTGGAGCTCGTGCCGGTAATTCGATTCGGCGAGCAGCACGCCGGCAAGAAAAGCACCGAGCGCCATCGACACGCCGGCCTCCTGCATAGTGAGAGCGGCGCCCAGCACGACGAGCAGCGCGGCTGCGGTCATCACCTCTCGCGAACCGCTCTGCGCAAGCAGGCGGAAGAACGGATTGAGCAAATAGCGGCCGGCGAGCACGATCAGTGCGATTGCGCCGGCGATAAGCGCGACGGCGCGCAACCCATCCCCGAGTTGGGCATGGGGGCCTTCCGGTGCCAGCAGCGGCAGCAACGCCAACAGAGGCACGACTGCCATGTCCTGGAACAACAGGATGGCGAACGCACGCTGGCCGTAGTCCTGCTGCAACTGGCCGCGTTCTTCCAGGATTTGCAGCGCGATGGCGGTCGCCGACATTGCCAATGCCAGACCAGCGACAACGGCTCCGCGCCAGTCGACGAGACCAATGGCATAGCCAAGCGCGCCGATGGCGAGCGCGGTAAGCGCCAGTTGGGCCGCGCCGAGGCCGAATATGGCACCGCGCATGGCTAGGAGGCGCCCAAGTTCGAGTTCGAGCCCGATCAGGAACAGCAGCATCACGATGCCCAACTCGGAAACCGGGATGATGCTCTCGGGCGTTGCGAACGCTGCAAGCCCATAGGGGCCGATGATGATGCCTGCCACGAGATAAGCGACGATTGCGGAGAGGCCGAGCCGACGTGCAATCGGAACGCTCAGCACTGCGGCACCCAGCAGCACGAGCCCAAAACTCAGAAAGCCAAATTCGCCGTGTTGCATGACTGTATCCCGCGTGGAGCCGAGCCTCGCCTCGGGGTGTTTGCGAACGCTGTGGCGGGGCTTTTAGAGCGGCACTCGCCTGCGCCCGCGCGCTTCTCTAACATGGATAGGCGGTGGGGCGGCGCGAGCGAGAGGCGGGAATGAGGCGCCACTGGTTACGGATCGGTTTTGGCTTGCTGGTCGCGCTTGCAATGTTGGGCGCAACCGCCGGCGCTCAGGTCGGTTTCGATCGGGCGGGCGGAGACTATACCAGCTTTCCCATGCGATCCGGCGATCCGGCCCAATGCGCTACCCGCTGCGAGCGGGATCCACGCTGCCGGGCATGGGCCTTTTCCTATCCCGTAACCGAAAACGCCAACGCGGTTTGTTGGCTCAAATCCAGGGTCGCCCCACGCGTGGAGGCGCCGTGTTGCGTGTCCGGCGTGCGCGGGACCGGCGTCATCGAGCCGAAAAGCGAGGGGGCGGAGTTCGGCGTCGATCGAAACGGGGGCGACTACCGGCACTTCGAACTGCCAGCTGACCCGAGCGGCAAAAGCTGCGGAACGGCCTGCGAAGCCGACGAAAGCTGCCGCGCCTGGACGTACGTGCGACCGGGCTATGTCGGTTCGTCGGCGGTTTGCTATCTCAAGAATCGCATTACACGGCCCGTACGCAAGCCGTGCTGCATTTCCGGGGTTGTGCGGTAATCTTGAAACTTGACCGCGGTTGCGAGCATTTGCCGCTCCTAATCGGGTGGCGATGCGGTTAACAGCAAGCGGGGCCTGACTTTTGGAGGCATCCATGACAAGATCCGTCTTCTTCTCTGCCGTGTTCGCGCTGCTGACGAGCGCTGCCCTCGCGCATCACGGCTGGGGCAGCTATGACGCAAGCAAAGCGGTCACCGTTACCGGTCCGATTGTGACCTCAAAGTTCGAGAATCCGCACGCCACGATCACGGTGCGGGCCAGCGATAAGGTCTGGACGGTGACGCTTGCGCCTACATCACGCATGAACAATCGCGGAGCGACGGAAAAGGTCGTTGCCGTCGGGCAGAACATTTCCGCCTACGGCTACCCGTCGACCGTCGATAAGGATGAGATGCGGGCTGAGCGGATCACGGTCAACGGCAAGACCTACGAGATGCGCTGATGACCGATGCTGCGCCAGCGCTCTTTGTTGCGCTCGAGCAGTCAGGGTTCGCGGCGACCATACGCCAATCGACGTGGCTCTACCCGGCGGCAAATATCGGACACATCATCTCGCTCACGTTTTTTGCCGGCGCGGTGGGCGTGATGGACGTCCGCCTCCTCGGAGGCTTGGCTGCGACCGCGCCGGCCCGCCTGCTGGCGCGGGCTCGCAGCTTCGCCATAGCCGCACTGGCAGGCATGGCGCTTACGGGCAGCGTGCTGTTCTCCGCCGAGGCGAGCCATCTCGTGCTCAACCCGGCATTCCAGCTGAAGGCCGCCCTGGTTGCCGCAGGTCTGATGAATATCGCGATCTATGAATTGTGGGCGAGGCGTGCCGTCGAGGGCCTTGCACCCGGGGCATCGATGCCGGCGCGCGCCAAAGTCGCAGGTCTGCTGTCGCTCGGCATCTGGGTCGCGGTGGCCGCCTGCGGGCGGAGCATCGCGTACTTCTAAACTCTATGCCGTTCCACCGACAGTGATGCGGTCCATGCGCAAGGTGGGCTGGCCGACTCCGACCGGGACGCCCTGGCCATTCTTGCCGCAGGTGCCGATGCCGGGATCAAGCTCGAAGTCGTTGCCGATCATGCTGATCCGGTTGAGGTCGGTCGGGCCATTGCCGATCAGCATGGCTCCCTTGAGGGGCCGTCCAAGCTTTCCATCCTCGATCCTGTAAGCCTCGGTGACCTGGAAGACGTATTTGCCCGAAGTGATGTCGACCTGACCCCCACCGAAATTGGCGGCATAAATCCCGCTCTTGACCGAGGCGATGATCTCGCCCGGTGCGTGCGCGCCGGCAAGCATGTAGGTATTGGTCATGCGTGGCATAGGCAAATGGGCATAGCCTTGTCGGCGGCCGTTGCCAGTGGGTTTCATGCCCATGAGACGTGCGTTCTGGCGGTCTTGCATGTAGCCGACGAGGATGCCGTCTTCGATCAGCACTGTGCGGCTGGTCGGGGTGCCTTCGTCATCGATCGATAGCGAGCCGCGCCGCTGCGCGAGAGTACCGTCGTCGACGACGGTGACGCCCTTAGTGGCGACGCGCCGCCCCATCAAGCCGGCGAAGGCAGAGGTCTTTTTGCGATTGAAGTCACCTTCGAGGCCGTGGCCCACGGCTTCGTGCAGCATGATGCCCGGCCAGCCTGGAGCAAGCACTACGTCCATTTCCCCGGCTGGAGCCGGCACCGCTTCGAGATTGATCAGTGCTTCGCGCACGGCCTCGTCAGCAGCGGCTTGCCAGGCCTGCGTCGCGAGAAAATGGGAGAAGCCCTCCCGTCCGCCGTAGCCGTGGCTGCCGGCTTCCTGCCGATCGCCCTGCCCAACGACTACCGAGACATTTACGCGCACCAGCGGGCGCACGTCACGGTAGCTTTCCCCATCCCCGCGTAGGATCTCGATCACCTGCCAGCTTGCGCCGAATGAGACCGAAACCTGTCGTACGCGCGGGTCCTTCGCCCGGGCATACGCGTCAACGGCCTCCAGCAGTCGCACCTTGGTTTCGAAAGGAGGCATCCCGAGCGGATTGTCGTCGCCATAGAGGCGCGCATTCGTGCGCACCGGCGGTTCGGCATAACGACCGCTGTAGCCGCCCTTGACCGCGCGCACGGCGTCTGCCGCGCGCGCCAAAGCCCCCTCCGAGACATCGGAGGAATGCGCATAGCCCACGGCTTCGTCCTTGACGGCGCGCAGCCCGAAGCCCTGGTCGGTGTTGTACGTTGCTTGCTTGAGCCGCCCGTTGTCGAAGACGAGCATCTCCGACTGGGCATATTCGAGATAGAGCTCGCCGTCGTCTGCGCCTTCCAGCCCGCGAGCGAGATGCCGGCGCGCGCTCTCGCGGTCGAGGCCGGCGCGGTCGAGAAGGGAGGCAGGAGGTGAGCTCATGATGAAATCCGCGTTCGCGTAGCCCACCCGAAGATAGTGGCGCCCGCCTAAACTTGCGAGATCACCGATCCCTAATCGTCAGCTGATACCAGCGGCAAGTCGCGGCGGCTTTACGGCAGCTTGTCGTAGCCCTCGCCGAAGCCTTTGAGGCTCATCGGGAAACCAATGCCCTCCTCGGGCGTCTGGAAGATGATGAAGGTCGCGGTCTGGCCGCTGCGTAGCTGTTTGACCAAATTGTCATCCATGACGACCTCGGCAACGCAGCCGTTGGGTAAGCAGCGGACGAAACCGGCGCGTCCGACGTCGGCCTGGTCGATCTTGAGCCCGAGGCCTGAGGGAAGCAGCACGCCGACCGGCGCCACCACCCGCATGAGGCGGCTCTTTTGATCGGCGGTTTTGAGGACGATGACAGTGAGCCCAACGTTCGCGCGATCTTCGGCCGTGACGCTCTGGATCAGCGCGCACTGCTCGCCCTGGGCGCCGGGCGGCGTGTCGCAGCGGACCTGCCAGTCGTTGTGGACCGATTTAACGGCGCCCTGCGCTGCCGCATGCTCGGCCGTGCCGGCCAAGGCTGCGAATGCCATCACCGTGAATGTCAGCAGCGGTCTTACCGTCAAAAAAAGCATTCCCGGGCTGAGTGAACCCATAATGTCGGTCCCTCGGATCCTGCGCGCCCCCGCCGTCCTCGACCCGGCCGAATCGACCCCTCCGGCCATGCTCGGGCCTGGCTATCAAGGATTAGTAAAACAGCGCATTGTGGCCGAGAAAGGGTCGAACGACGACGGCTGGCCAAGGGCGAATCGGCCCCGCCTTTCATCGCATGGAAGCTATGAACGGGTGCATTGCGATGGCGTCGGAATTGTGGTTTGAGAGGCCAGGATTCCCCTGAGGTCCCGCCGCCGCCGACCAAGGAGTGCCACGCTCGCTGCGGGCGGCGGCTCCGAGCAGTGGAACGCGCGCCTGAGACCCTCATTGAGGAGCAATCATGCTGCTACTCAAGCGATTGACCGTGTTGGCGGTGACGTTCGTCGCCACCCTGGCGGGAGCGGCAACGGCTCTAGCGGGGCTAGGGCAGCCTTCGCCTTGGCAATTGGGGCTTCAGAAGCCGGCATCTCCAGTGATGGACAACATCAT
>Ga0137364_10001892_pt1 | contig 10281 bp, 7 predicted proteins | sample SagtaG_10_FD_104798 | JGI IMG/M metagenome (GOLD analysis project Ga0137364, IMG submission 104798) | Vadose zone soil microbial communities from Sagehorn Ranch, Mendocino, California, USA - Sage1_L_20_16 metaG | ecosystem: Environmental > Terrestrial > Soil > Vadose zone | place: USA... | reverse complement strand
CAGAGGAGGTAGAAAAAGTCGATCCCGATCTGGTGGGTCGCGACGAGAAGGGGAAGGTCTATAGTGTTCGTTACGATGCGGTGAACGCGATGTTGCTCAACGAGTTCCTCAAAGAGCATCGCAGTGTAAAGGAGCAGGGAGCGATGATTGCGCGCCAGCAAAAGCAGATTGAAGCGCTTACTGCAGGCCTGCAAAAGGTGAGCGCCCAGCTTGAAGCGAGCAAACCTGCGCCGCAAGTGGTCAACAATCCCTAAAGCCACAAACCGTGATCGCTACGGCTCTTTGAAATCGACTTTGTGCTCGTGTGTTTCAATCAGCTTGCCAGCCGCGTTTTTGTTGGAACTTTGCCAATCAGTCCCCGTAGATACACCCAAGGATCTGAAGACTTCGTTGCAACAGAAGCAGGAGCAGCGGCGACTCGCCATCTGCAAACGCATCGAGCTATTCGGCGGTGAATTGCCGATGAACTGGCTCGACTGCGAGCTGATTTATCTCGAACGCTTCGCCCAGAAGCTACAGCGTAAGCTCGATCGACAAGTGATCGGCTTCTAATCGCGTCACGGATTGCGTCCAGATCGCTCCAAGCTGGCACTCGTCTAACGAGAAAGAGATAAGCCACGGCAGGGTGTCGCGGTAAGCACGCTGAAGTTGTTTCTCAATGGGGCCGTTGGTTTCATCGATTGGTTAGGTCGCTCGCTTGTTGTTTCCACTTGGGAACATTTACTCCCTTCACCAGTAGCCACAGCAACAGCGAGATTTCGCCGGGGCCGGCGAGCGCCAGATTGTAGGGATATAAATATTTTGCGAGCGGCTGCCACAGAAGGGTCAGGTAGCCAAAACCGGCAAGCGCATACAGCACACCAATAGTTCGAGGCAGAAAGGTCGACCTGACAATGAGATAGCCAATCAGGATGCACCACAGCCCAAAGAACACCAGGCCGATGTCATACGCCTGCGCATTCAGTCTCAAGAGCAAGAGCGCCAATGTCTGCAACTGTTCAGGCGCGAAGGCACTCAAAGAACTTGTGCCTTTCAGGATGAGCAAGGGCGCGAGCGAAAAGAGGGCACAAAGAGTCCACATCGCGCATCCCATGAGCATGACGAACGCTGCGAGCAACGGGATGCTCCTGTTCACCGGCTTGAACAGCTGATAGAAGAGAATCGCCCACACGATGTGGAAGGGGACAGATATGAAGGCAAGCACGGCACCGAACCGATACAAGGACTCATGCGCCAAGATGTTGGCGGCTGTCGTGGCGGCGCTGCTGGATACAACGAGCCTGCCGGGAATGATCATCTGGCCGAATACTGAGGCCTGGGCGCCGAGCAAATAACAGATGCCGGCCAGCCTTGCATAGAATTGTGGCGAGGTTTCAATAGTGCGGGCTGTCATTTTGGCTCTACCCATGCGCGTTGAAGCCTAACGAGAAAGAGATAAGCCACGGGCGGGGTCGGTGGCAAGCCCGCTCGCAGTCCCGAATCGAAGGTGCTTCAATGCTCCGCGCCCGGTTTTTCTTCCGTCCAGTCGGGGCCCATGGTTTCGCTTGGAAAATTACGGGCGAACGTTCCGGAGTTCGCATCTTGGACAATTTCCAATGCTTCATCGAACGAATATCGCCCGGCATCGGCGAGGCGATTTGTGTATCCGTGACGGTTTGGCTTCGACCACCCGCCATGATCGCCAGACCATATTACCAGTTCACATGAGATACTGGCCGCTTCATCTGCCATCAGGCAATCTAAAACGATTTCGAGCGCGGTTCCTGGCGCGGGGACAGGCGTTTTAATTCTTTCCCGCGAGCGGATAGCCTGTTAAAGACGCGGCTGTGAGACGCGCACCGTTTGCTTTGTTCGCGTTTGTCATCGCGTCCGCATTCGCCAAATCGACAGCGTCGGAAGTCGCGTTTGTTTCACCGTGCGAATGTGTGGGGTTTCACGGCAAAAATCGGTGGGTAGCCAAGACCGATCTTACGCCTGTGCCATCGGATAAGTCCGCGATTCAGTCGGTGACACCGTCACAGATTTACGCATGGGAAGGGCTAGGACCGGATGTAGATTTGACGCAGTACACAGAGCGAGACTGCCGTCAGAGCAAAAGTGGTACGCTTTAACAGGCCGGGTTGTTGACGCAAAAGTGGAGGCGGACGGCGACATTCACATCGAATTGGTAGATGCCAACGGAAACAACGTCGAAACGGTCAGCGCCGAAGTCCCCGTTGGCCCGAAGTGGTGTGAGATCCGGCAGACGGTGTTTGGCTGGACGACCCAGAAATTTCCGTTCAACGCCAAAACCGCGCACAATCTAAAAATAAGCGAGCAACACGTCATCACTGTTACAGGCAAAGCACTCTATGACATCGGCCACGCGCCTGCGGATCACTCAAACCGGCGACACTCGCCGAAAGATTATGCGGTGTGGGAAATTCATCCGGTGATGAAAATGGAAGTGAGTCAATGAAGTATTGGGAACTCATCGCTGACAATCTGAGCAAAGCCGGTTGGAGCTGGGGCTGTTCATCTGAGATTGACTCGACTGGCGTGTAATTTTCACTGCGGACGCATACGCTAGCGATTGTCGCCGGTTCACTGTTTTGGCAGACGAAAGATTGACGGCGTTTCTGGAGCTGGAAGCGGCGATTCGCTTTTCCGGCGAATTGTCTTGACGATCTAACGAGATTTTGTCCAAACTCGACGTCGCTAACGGATCTGAATCAGGCGGAGGACTTTTACCCGCTATGTTCCTCGTCTCTTCCGGACCCCGCAATCCCAGAGTCAATATAGCCGGAAAAACGAAAGAATAGTTTCATGAATCAAAAGTCCAAGAAATCACCCCGTCCTGAGGACATCAAGAAACAACTCGAAACCCTCACCGGCCACGAGTTGCGCGTGCCGCCTGACCAGCTCATCAAGCTTTTTTATGCGGCCAGCACGTACTCTTACGGCGACGGCCACACTTGCTTTCGCGGCATCTATTTCCCGTTTAAAAGCTGCGTCGGCGCTACCCTTCTCGATGTGAGTGGCGCCGGTGAAACCGACGCCAACGGCCAAAGCGTATTCCTGCTCAGCGACTTCGTCTGCTTCGCGCAGCTAAACCAGCTCGCCGATCCCATCAACGTCGTCGCCACGCCCCGCATGACGAGCCCGTCATTCCTGACCGAGACACACAGCCTGTTCAACAACAATAGTGACGTGCAAATCTCGGTCTTCAGCTGGGACGCCAACGGAAAACCCGCGCCCAGCGTCGACTTCGATTGGCGCTGCCGCGTCGTGAGCGTCCCCATCATCGTTTAAGTGGCCTAACCTAATCGCTGTCTTCGCAATTGGTCGCAGCCTTTGGATCCGTTTTGTCATGCGCTTCCTCCTTCGTCACCTTGAATTCTGGGCTCCTATGCTTCGTTGAACGTGACCGGCGGCTGCAAAACCAGAATCGAGGCGGGGTGCTGCGGATGATTACTTTCCACGATCACCGTGACCCGAAGGCGCTGCTTCCATGCGCGCTCAATCAGAATCTCGACGTCGCGCTCCCGGCTCTCGAATCGACGACAGCCTTCGTCAGTCTCTAGGACAAAACCCTCGAAATCGCCGAACCGATCGAAGATCAGAGATGCGATCTTGCCCGTGCGGTGCATGCGATCCTCGGGCCAGCACGGTTCCGGTCGGGACGGCTTTGTTTCGGTATCGCCGAACGGCGAAGCGGGAACTTGCGCTGGATCACCGCCGAAGCCGATAACCCTATCTCCGATGTAATCTAGGTAGCGCTCGAAAACAGAGAACCAACGGCTCTGCTTGGGAATGGCCTTCTGCACCCACCGCAATAGCGACAGAAGTCGCTCCTCGGGCTCCAGAAGGACTCTTTTCGTGTGGATGGGAATCGCGAGTTCAAAGGCGCCTACCGTCCTGCGCCACCGGATTTCGGACCTTGCCACCGCTGAGGCGGCGGCTCGCCCGCGCTTCTTGAGGCGCTTTTTGCCTTCCGGTTTGGAAAACTTTCTCAAGCCGAAAGCGTCCGTCACTTGTCGGACCACAACGCTAAAGACCTGGCCCCGCCGAACCTTTGAAGGCAGATTGATCGATAGCAGGCCTGCGAAATCTATCCCCGATCCGGTCGGAACGGGTATGTAGGTTATCCCTCTCGCAGCGCACTCGATAGTGCGTTCATCCGAAGCCCATAAGTCATGGGCGGTGTACATTCGAGACGCCATCGAGACGATCTCGTTAGCGAAGACTGCCGGCAAGTATATGGAGGCCGTGGTGCCGGCAGGCAAGTCGCGCCAGTCGATCATAACCTCATCCGGAGTCCTGTCGTGCTGCAGGTTGAAGGCTGAAGGTCGAATCTCGAACGTATTCAGGGCCCTTCTAGAGGCATCGACGCCCGGATTGGGCAGATCGCTCCACGCGAGGTTGCGTTGCGCCAGCTTATCCCAGTTTGAGGGATCCTTTCCCGCCGGGATGGCAATCGGGTCAAACGCGATTTCGGCGACAAGACACTGATGCGGGTTTCGCATGATCGCCTGTTGGATGGGCAAAGCGTTCGAGAATGGCCCATCCTTGTTGATGCTCGGTACGACTACAGGGAGCACATTGTTGGCGCTGCCGTCTGGCTTAATAGGTTGGTTGATGTCGAGCCAACAGCCATAGAAGATGTCGACTTCGGCGCCGCCTGTCGGCGTAAAGGACTGAATGTTCGCCGGATCGGTCTGCTGATTCATGTTCACCGCAGTCGAGTCGATTCGACCCTCGGCAAAGAACGGCATGGTCACGTACTCGTTACCCCGAATTCCAGCTAGAGGTATTGCCTGCCCGGCCGGGTTAATTGGCCACCTCCGGTACGAGGTGGATTGATCATAGGCTGCGGTCGTGGTTTGGCATGTGAACAACCGGAAGAAGACGCGCACGTTTGCGGCGCCGATGGTCCCAATGTAGTGCACTTTCGCGAGAGCAAAGTTGAATACCTTATCGCCGGTTCCCATTGGTCCGTCCGTCGGGAAAACGTAAATCGCCGACTGCTCTTCCCGTTGCTCGAGACCGTCGAACGTCTCGCCGCCGGCAGCGCCGTGGCCGGTTGTAAAGTTCTGGATAACGTCCCGGATGTATTGCGGCGCAGAGGAGGCGTCGGGGCCCATTGTTGTCCCGAATCGGGATTCATCGGCCTTCACGTGAAAGACGCGCAGGTCGATGCTCAGCCATGACGGATCGCCATGAAGAATGAAGGGGTTCGGCTGCTTTATGAGTTCGATTTGCGCAGATGCGGCCACAGTGGCGATCGCCGCAGTTAGGGTGAGCGTTTCGGTGGGCTGCGCAAAGTTGAAAGCGGTGTCTTTCTTACCAAAGTCAATGTTGTAGTGGAAGGTGAAGCGCTGGACTTCGGAACCGTACCCACCGGTTGACGAAGTGTTTCCCGTGCAAATGATGTCCATGCCAGTCGTTGGCGACGCCACGTTGAGAGTGTTGGCGGCTCCCGTAAGGCCGAGTTCGGAGGCCGTGAAGCCATCGACCACCACACGAAACGCGTCAGGAACGACCGCGTGGTGACCCGGTGCGCCTGCTCGTCGGGCGTCGATCTCGTCCTGGCCAAAGGTCGATCTTTCAACGATGAAGGCGCAAGTCTTCTGCGGCATGATGTCCATCCACAGCTCTTGAATCCCGGTCCGAGTATCGGTCCAGAGCGGATAAAAGCCGTTGTCGCTGGCATCGAAGCCGAAGTACTCGCCGATAAACGTTACATTCGGATTTCCATGAGCCCACGGAGCATCGACGGTAGGGTCCCAAGGCTGATCGGTAACCGTGAAGAGCTGCGAGAATGAGACGCCGTTATCGAAAGAGAGTGCCATTCTGGTATCGATCTTCAGTGCGACCGGCTTAGGGCCGAACTCATAGAAGGTGCATCCGAGCACACCGTTTGGCCTGAAGACGATTTGCGGATGGAAGTGGAACACATTGGCATCGATGGGGAGGCCTGCCAGCAAAGGCTGCCCGGAGGGCGGCGTATTCCACGACGCTCCGCCGTCGGTCGAGACCGCGTAATAAATCCTTTGATTGCCTTCCCGGTTATCGGCCCAAGCGACGATGATCGTCGAGCCGAAATCACAGGCCGTAGGCACGGTTACGACTCGGAAGTTGCCCCCGGGAAGCGTGGTGATACCAAACGAACCGATACCGGTGGCTGGAGAGGCAGTGGCTTGAAAGCTGTTGCCGCCGTCGGTCGATTTGACCATCCTGATCTCGCTTCCAACCATAAAAATGATGTAAACAGTGCCGTCGGCTGCGACGTTGACCTCGGGTGAAAAGGAGCTCGGCGCAATGGCCGTGCCGGCGGGAGAAGCCCCCGTTCCGATCCAAGTGCCCCCATGGTCCAACGTCCGTGCAAAGCACAACCCGCCAGGTCCATCCCAAGCGGCATAAACCCTTCCATGGAACGGGCTCCCCGGATTGCCATCCCCGGCCGCCCACTGCTTATCGTCGCTATCACTTGTGTGGATCAGTTTCGGTTTCCCCCAGGTCTGCCCGCCGTCGGTGGATTTGTAGACCGCGATTCCAACTGCCAGTGAGTTAGGGTGTGGGGGTGGCTCCTTCAAAGGGAGCGCAACCAGGAAAACGTTTCCGGCATCGTCCCAAGCGAGCGCTGGATCCGATATGCCAAACCAACCGGGAGGGGTGATGTCCAGTTCTGTAGAATCGGCCCAAGTCTGCCCACCATCGGCGGAATAAACCGTGGCTAAGGTGAAGTCGTAGGTGTGATAGTTGAGGAACTTCTTCGACCCAGCGACGATTTGCTGCGTATTGTTCGGATTGATCGCGAGGCTGCTTTCGCTTCGAGCGTTGTTGACGTCCGAGTCGAACGTGACCTGGATGTTGGCCATATCTGCTTCTCGTGCCTTTAATCACTCGCGCCAACCGATAGGCTCACCGAAGATCCAGCCCCTCAAACGACTTCAGCGCGGGCTGAAAATTCGTTGAAACGTCAGGGGTGACGCGATACACCCGCTTTTTATTTAATCCGGCCTCGCCGTGTCAAGCTTCTCTTCACGTTTTTTCCTGGCTTTGCGAGCAACGAGCTAATTTTTTGAATAAGAAATTTTTCTCGGCCCCCCCATTACGGAGCCCGCCTTTGTCTGAGGGCTTGCATAGGGGATAGGGTGGGGTCAGTCTCGAAAAAGAATTCCTGCGCTTACCTCCCTGCACGGCGACGCGCCGACGCCCAATTGCAACCCTGATACGCTGTAGCCCACAACCATGATTCCGTGCATTCGGACGTCTGACAAAAATGCAGCCCTGTATACCTGTTACCGTGCAACACGGTTTCACGGGTCTCGGGCGACAGGGGTTTAGGGCTTCAGGAGTTGAGGGCTGCAAAGATCAGTACAACGACCTCAAAGCACTACCAGTTTCGAATTGGCTACTTGTAGACGGTTTCCGGCTCGGGTTCAGAAAGAAGTTTTTGAAAACCTGGATCGTTACGGATTGGATCCCAGACGGGATCGATCCTTAGACGCGTAACAGAAACGTATTCTCCGGCAGGGACTGTGAGCAGCTGCCCAAGTATTTTTACCGCGTCTTCGGACTGTCCAGTGTACGCTTCGATTTGGGCTAGTCCCAAAAGAAAATTCGCGCCGAAAAGCGCGTCTTTTTCCATTGGCAGTGCCTCTGTCGCTTCTCTCGCGACGCGGAGCGCATCGGCGTTCCGTCCGAGGCAAACGTAAACCCAGGCTAACTCCGTTACCGATGTGTGGTCTTCTGGGCTGCGGTCGGCTCGCTGAGATTCGAGTAAGACGCGTGCTTGCTCGCACTGCGGTCTTGCTGCCGCACTTTGGCCGGCAAGCACCTGAATCCCTATTCGCGCTCTTAGCTTGTTTAGCCGTTCTTCGGGTGTGCCCGACGGCCGCAACTCCCACACCTTAAGAGCATCAGCGAAATGCCTCCCGAGCACGTCGAGATACACATCCTCGCCAATCATCTGAGAAATCACAATGCCGTACGGGCTAACTTGCCCTTTCGTCGCGTCTTTCGGTTCTGCCTCCCACAACCGCCTAGCACGCTGAATATCGCCGGTGCCGTTGATATAGCTAACTCCAAGGTGGAAGGATGCATTTATGTTATTGGGGTCGAGAGCTAAAGCGCGGGTAAGCGCGTGTTCAGCATCACTCCAGCGACGAAGGTTCAGGTACGTATTGCCAACTTCGGTGGGACTAAAGGAATTACGCGGATCGAGCTCCAACGCTCGCTCGAATTCAGCAAGCGAGCGTCGCCATTCACCGCGGCGGCGGTAAACGGCAGCTCGGGCCGTTCGACTGTCGGCGTTACTCGGCTGGAGTTCGACGGCTCGATCAAGTGCTCTCAGCGCAGAATCATAGTCACGATGGCCCCAGTAATGAAATGTACCCAGCGCCAGATATGCATCTGGCAAATCAGGTGCAAGGGCGAGTGCGCGTTCGATGTCAGACCTTACCTCCTCCAATTGCGCCGGAGTCAGACGATTGCTAAACCAATGCCGATTTAAACGGCTGTTAGCGAGTCGCGCATACGCGAGGGCAAAACTCGGATCCCGCGCCAGAGCGCGCCGATAGAAAGTTTCAGCTTGATCGAAAAAATCTACGTTTTCAGTCCTCTCGGCCTGCCGTTCCTGGTATTCGCCTTTCAGGAACAGATCATAGGCTTCGGTGTCACGCGTCGGCGCTGCGGCCAAAGCACTTACCTGACTCGGAGAAAGCTTCGCTCGTAACGCATCGGCAATCTCCTGCGCGACGTCGCTCTCGACTGCAAAAATATCGTTGAAGTTGCGATCATAACTCTTCGCCCAAAGATGCGTGTCGCTGCGCGCGTCGAGCAGCTGCACATTTACCCGGACTTTGTCTCCTGCCTTTTGCACGCTGCCTTCGAGTACGGTGGCTACGCCGAGTTCGTGGGCCACTGTCTTTAAGTTTTCCGGCTTGCTTTTGTATTTGGCGGAGGAAGTCCGCGAGATAACCTTCAGGTCGCCGATACCAGCGAGTTTGGTCAGGATTTCATTCTGAGTGCCGTCGGCGAAATAGGCGTTCGCTTTATCTTCGCTCAGATTCTCGAAGGGGAGTACCGCGATGCTCTTGTAAGGAATCGCCGCGGCCGCGTTCATGAGTTTCTCTTGTGAGCGGCGAAGCATCCAAACTGCAACACCGAGGGCCGTAATCAGGAGCAACGCCGCGACAACAGCAGATTTAACTCGAAAAGCGGCTCTCGCTCGGCTCAACTTGACTGGCAGAGCTGAATTCCCGAGTTCATCCGTATAGAGATTAACAAGCGGCACGCTCAGTCCATGCTTGTCTGTAACTTCTCCGACGTCGTGCAAATGCGATCGCCAGTGAGCATAGTGTCCCAAATCTTCGGCGAAATGCTTGGAGAGGAGAATATGTCCGGCATCGCCACAATACATGACGCGCTGCGCCACGTTAATTCCAGCCCCGAGGAGATTGGACTGATCGTTCACATCCGCCACCGGATTGACCGGGCCACTGTGAATGCCCATGCGTACTTTAAGTTTCGGATGGCTTTGCAGCGCCTTGCTGATTTCTAGCGCGCACTCCACGGGCGCTTCGGGATTGTTTGCAAAGACGAGCACCATCCCATCGCCCGTCGGTAAACGCGTCAGCTTTCCCTCAGCTTCGGCAGCACGGAATTGCTCAGTCTCTCGAACAATCTGATTCAGTTCCTGCACCAACTCTTTTTGTTCGTCGGCGAGCAGCTTTGAGTATCCGACGATGTCTAGAAACAAGATATGCCCCACCTCAAGATGGAGATGCGGCTCTTGAACACTCGACATTTGCCTCCCGCACACGCGGAGTTCTTGACTGATCTTCTCAGGGCCGACTTTCCATGTCGAGCACGAACGGGGTCTCTTGGATTCACTGCACCCCTGCTCCCCTGTAATCTCGCAGCCGTGATTCAGTCGCTCGGGCGTCAGAGTAATGTGACGTCTCCCAGAAACTCTGAAGCTCCAGTCTACCTGAACAATTCTGCTTTCGTCGTTTCAGCCCTGCGAAGAAATCGCTCAGGTTTATGGCAAGTTACTTGTAAACGGTTTCCGGCTCGGGTTCGGAAATGAGTTTTTGAAAATCTGGATCATTCCGGATCGGATCCCAGACAGGATCGATCTTTAAACGGGCAATGGAAACGAATGAACCGGCAGGGGCTGTGATCAGCTGGCGAAGTACTTTTACCGCTTCCTTGGGCTGGCCGGTGCGCGCTTCGATTTCAGCTAGTCCGGCAAGAAAAAACGGGCCGGCAAGCGCATCTTTCTCGATTGGCAAT
>Ga0137364_10001890_pt1 | contig 10283 bp, 9 predicted proteins | sample SagtaG_10_FD_104798 | JGI IMG/M metagenome (GOLD analysis project Ga0137364, IMG submission 104798) | Vadose zone soil microbial communities from Sagehorn Ranch, Mendocino, California, USA - Sage1_L_20_16 metaG | ecosystem: Environmental > Terrestrial > Soil > Vadose zone | place: USA... | reverse complement strand
TGCTGTTCGTAGAGGCAGTTCTCCTCGTAGAACTTCTCCATTTTGCCCGAGACGATTTTCTCGACGACCGGTTCCGGCTTGCCGGAGGCCAGCGCCTGCGCGCGGTAAATGTCGCGCTCCTTCTCGAGCATGTCTGGGGTGACTTCCTCGCGCCGCACGTAGCGCGGATCGAGCGCGGCGATGTGCATGGCGATGTCGTGCGAAAGCTGCTGAAACGCTTCCGTGCGCGCCACGAAGTCCGACTCGCAGTTCAGCTCCACCATCACGCCGATCTTTCCGCCGGCGTGAATGTAGTGGCCCACAAGACCTTCGCTGGCTTCGCGCTGCGCTTTTTTCGCTGCGGCCGCCTGGCCCTTCTTGCGGAGAACGCTGATGGCCTTTTCGATGTCACCGTTGGCTTCCACGAGCGCGGCTCGGCAATCGCTGAATCCCGCGTTGGTCCGCTCTCGCAATTCCTTAACAAGTTGTGCTGGAATCTGCACTGCTGGCTGTTGTGTACTCATCCTTTTTCCTTGCTTACAAAAATCGTGTTACGCGCGTCCGCTTCTTGCAAAACGGCCCGCCCCGTGTGCACCGGGACGGGCCAATCGAGATATCCCATCCGCGCCGCTATCTTACTTTTCCTCTTCGTCTGGCGGGACTGTCGCCTCGGCCGCATCGGCTGGAGCTTCCACAGTGCCTTCCACGAAGTCGCCTTCCTGCTTTTCGTACTGTTCGTACGCGCTGGTATCCACGTACTCGACACCCTCGACCAGCGCCTGATCTGCCGCGGATTTCTGCTCCGCCACCTGCGATTGCTGGTAGGCGTTCCGCCCCTCGATCACCGAGTCTGAAATCTTGGTCGTAAATAGCCGGATGGCGCGCAACGCGTCATCATTCCCGGGGATGATCCAGTCCACCACGTCCGGGTCGCAGTTGGTGTCCACCACGGAGACGACCGGGACGCCCATGCGGCGCGCCTCTTTCACCGCAATTTCCTCGGCGTTCGAGTCGATCACGAACATGGCGTCCGGCAACTGGCTCATGTTCTCGATGCCTTCCAAATTCTGGTAGAGATGCTTCATTTCGCGATCCAGGCGCGCGCGTTCTTTCTTGGAGAGCTGCTCCATGCGCCCGTCCTCGGTCATGGCTTTCAGGAGCTTCAAACGCTTGATGGATTTCTGCAGCGTCGCCCAGTTGGTCAGCGTGCCGCCCAGCCAGCGGTGGTTCACAAAAAAAGCTCCGCAGCGCTTGGCCTCTTCGGCGACGGCTTCCTGGGCCTGGCGCTTGGTGCCCACAAACAAAACGCTTCTGCCTTGCGCCGACACTTCTGTCACGAAGCGGCTTGCTTCGCGGAACATCTTGAGGGTTTTCTGGAGATCAATGATGTGGATGCCGTTGCGTTCTCCGAAAATATACTCCTTCATCTTCGGATTCCAGCGGCGCGTCTGGTGACCGAAGTGGACTCCGGCCTCCAGCAATTCTTTCATCGTAATTTCTACTGCCAATTTTCCTCCTAATCGAATAACTGTTTGCAGTGTTGGCTTGCGCCGCCACAGAACAGCCTTTTTGCCGGCAGCTTGCCGGCCATGATCTCAGCGAATTAGCTTGCGCCAACCTGCTGGAGCTCGTGTCAGCCCCGATCAAGATCGGGCCAAAAAACCAGCGCTTCGTGAACTGCCCTTCGGCTGCCGCATGACAGCCTCGGGATAAAGAAGCCCTCCAGGAAATTCCCGCCAAGCGACTAGCGCTTGGTGAACTGGAATTTCTTTCTTGCGCCCTTTTGCCCGTACTTCTTGCGTTCCTTCATGCGGGAATCGCGCGTCAAAAACCCATTCGTCCGCAGAGACGGCCGCAGCTCCGGATTGAATCGCGAAATCGCGCGCGACAATCCCATGCGCACCGCGCCGGCCTGCCCGCCTACGCCACCGCCATTCGCGGTCACCATCACGTCCACTTGCTCGGCCAAGCTGGTGAACTTCAGCGGCTCGGTGGCTTCATGCTTCCATGCATGATTCGGAAAATACTGCTCGACGGACCGGCCGTTGACCGTGAACTTCCCCGAACCTGCGCGAAGGAACACGCGCGCCACCGACTCCTTGCGCCGCCCGGTTCCCAGAAACCATGTTTGCGTGCCCGCTAAGGGCGTACCTGCTGTACTCAACGTTCCTCCTGACCTTCAATAACGGTCGCCCGGCACCCGATACTTCGCCGTGCAAGTGGCGGCCAGCTGAGACACCCACTCTTCGGCATGCTCCACGCCTAGCTGATTCCCTGCGAAGGCCTGCACCGGACCAACGTAGAAAAGAACAGCACGTGCGGAAAAACAAAGAATCCCGTTACAGCGCGACGGCTTGCGGCTTCTGCCCGGCGTGCCTTGCCAGGCCCGCCGCATCGCGGTACACACGCAATTTCTTAGCCCGGCGTGCCCGCAACTTGTTCTTCGGCAACATCCCCAAAACCGCTTCGCGCACGATCCACTCCGGCCGACTCTCGCGAATGCGCTTGACGGGCACGGCCTTCAGCCCGCCCGGGTATCCGCTGTGCGAGTGATATACCTTCTGCTCGATCTTGTTCCCCGTCAGGCGAATCTTGTCGGCGTTAATCACAACCACGTGGTCGCCGGAATCCAGGTACGGCGTGAAACTCGGCTTATCCTTGCCGATCAGCATCCGCGCCACTTTGGTGGCCAAGCGCCCCAACACGGCGTTCGTCGCGTCCACCACAAACCAATTCGCGCCCGTTTTCAGGGCCTCCGCCTCTTCTCCCTTGGCTACGTACGTCCTCATCGCGCTCAGTCACACCTTTCCCTGTAGAGACAAACGTTAATTCTAGAGTAGCAATGTGCCACTGTCAACGCGATTATAGTGAACTTCTTGCGGCTGAGTGCTGGTGTGCTAGATTCCGAATAGCTGCCAAATTTTTCATGCGAAGCGTCGTAATACTGGCTTTGCAGACAGTCCCTGTTTGCTGACGATATCTAGCTTGAGAGCTATCCGCGATGAGGGCGGTTGGCTAGTCTGAGTATACGAACTAGGGGTTGACAATGAAATCGGCCAACTATCGATTATTGCGCTTCTGCTTGAACTGGGGTCTAATGCTCCCGCTCATGACGATTGCCGCCAACGGCAGCAGGGCTCAAAGCTCTGGCACCTCGCACGCCCGAACCGATTACGAAGCCAGCGCCACCGATGAAACACCAGCAGCCAATCTGACAGTCGAGCTGGATGATGATGGATCTGCTGAGATCACCTTTGACTTCGAATCTAACCTGGAGCAGAAATATGACTTTCCCGCACTATTGTCGAGGACTCTCGATTGCCCATTAGAAGACATAAGTTTCTCCCGAGACAAACAGAGCGAGACCACATCCTTATCTGCACGATGCGAACTTCCTCTTAGCCGAAGATCATTTCGGCACATCGGACGGATTGACCTACAGCCGCTCAGGAAAATTCAGAACGCCGAACCAGACGTTGCTTTTTTCTTGCTCGTGTCGGTCCCGAAGCATGACGTTGCCCGTTGTGACCCTGTGCCCGAGCAATGGGCTAGGAATCCAGTTGGCACGACGTGCTTATATGTTTTGAAAGACTCTGCCCAAACGAATTCAACTCTCCACTTCGAGTTCGGTTATAGCAGGACTCGTGCTATTCGCCTCAGTGGGATTCTGGGAATTCTCCTGCTCTTGCCGATTGCGCTTATTTTCTGGTTCCGCAATCGGTCTTTAACTGCGTCGGACGAGGTCAAAGCCGCTGTATGGTTTGCGTATCGCCGTTTTCTCTCGTGGACAGCGCTTTTGGGCACGCTTGCCTGGTGGGCTGCCCTGGATCTTGTTCACGCGGACGAATTGGTCAGGTTTCTGCTCCCTCGCCCGGAGTGGCTGGATGCTACGCTTACTGCAGTCTTTCCGTGGGTATTCTTGTGGATTCCTCCCACAGCGGTTTATTTTCTCTGTCTTGCGCTGTCTTCCCCGATGCAATCGTTGCGCGGAACCCAGCGCACTCAAAGGCAAATCCTCAACCAATCCCTTTGGGCTGTGGGTCGATTCGTGTTCCCTCTTTCGCTTGTTTCCCTTGGAATTGCGGAAATGTTCAGCGCTCCTCGGCCCGCTGTATTGCTTATCGTCGCTGGCTTCGTCGCGGGCAAGTATGCAACCACGAAATTCATCCGCGCCTACGGCATCGAATTGCACGCCCTTACTTCCGGAGAGTTGCGCGACCGTGCCTTCGCCATGGCACAAAAGGCCAAGACAAGGCTTAATCAGCTGTATGTACTCCCCGCGGAACAGATCCGCATGGCGAATGCATTCGCTCACGCTGCTCACAATGTCTTTCTGACGGACTACCTTCTAAAGAACCTGAGCAAGGCCGAGGTTGACGCAGTCGTTGGGCACGAAGTCGCCCATCTGCAAAATAAACATCTCGGTCGGCGAATGACCATCACCTTCATGGTCGTTCTGGTTTTCGCGTTTAGCGGAGCCGTTCTTGAGTATTGGCTTCCTCGTGGCCTCCCAAACGGTCCTATCTTCTATGCGCTATTTCTGCTGGCCTTCCTTTTCATTTCACGTCGTAACGAATTCGTAGCGGACGCTGGCTCAGTCAAGCTCACTGGGAATGCCGAAGCAATGATTACGGCCCTTGCCAGGATCACCCGCCTGAATACGATGCCGATACAATGGAGCAAGCTAAACGAGAAATTGCTCACGCACCCCTCAACCCTGCGCCGAATCAGGCGGCTCGCCAAGGACGCACGAATTCCCGAGGCGCGCGTTTCCGAGCTTCTTAGTCAAGCCGGTTCGACTCCAGTCGAAACCTATTCCATCCCGCCTACCGCGCTCCCAGCAGGCAAATTATTTTCCACTCGGTGTAAAGCTCAAATTGCGGGAAAGGTCGCATGGACTTTGCTTCTGGCTACGGTCTTGCTTCCTGCCGCCTTCGCACTCCTGGCGTACCGGATTGGCCCGCAAGGCGGAGTGCCGTGGTTAGTTTATGCGATTGGACTTCTTTCGACGCTAGCCGCCAACTTGATGCTTTTAAACTTTCTGCCAATGCTTGGGCTCCGAAAATTGGAGCGTCTTTTACGAGAGAAATGTCGTGCAGAGCAACCGGCTTCGAGGATTTGCAATGGTCTCTTTGTGGGTCTCGCTCCGGATTCCCACCCGCGCGTTTACGAGGGAAACTGGGCTTGGGACCTTGGGTTCCTTTCACTCACGCCGAAATATCTATCGTATTGGGGCGAGGAAGCCCGCTTCATTCTCCAGCGCGATGAAGTCATTTCCATCTCGCTCGGGCCTGGTCCCCTTGGCTGGTTCCGTACTCCCTCTGCATACCTGACCTGCCGCAACACTTCAGGGCGGCAGAGCACTTTCAATCTGCGTCCAATGCAGGGGCGTTCCATGCGGGATATGGCCAAGGAAACCCGCCGATTAGTCAAGGACCTTGAGAATTGGCGCCTGGCATTACCTGGTTCCTCGAATCCCCTTCTGGCGCCCACGCAGAAAACTGGTGCAGTGCTAGCCGCTCCAGCGTTTGGTGAGGTAACCGGAGTTTCGCCACAAACTCTCGTCAAAGGTCAGTTTCTCGCGCGTGATTTTCTCCTGAACACCTTCCTGGCAATCGGTGTGATCCTAGTGTTTGGGCTGGGGTTTCCTCCTCTTGATAGTCTTGCTCGCTCCTGGAATCCTGCGGACCCGGGTCCGACGTTTGGCGGACTGTACGTCCTTGTCGTTGTCTGGCTCACGCGTGTGTTCGTGCTCACGCCGTACTTTCGGGCGCGTGAAAAGAAGCCCCTGGCCCAAAAGACTCCTGCGGCCACCACGTAGGCCGGATAAGCGGAAACCAATCGTTCTAGCGCTCGGCGAGGAGGGGGGTTTGGCGGCGCCACCATTCCTGGCCGGAGTGCGGGAGGGTGTACACGGGGTCGTAGTACTCGTAGAGGCGATTCATCGCTTCGGAATCACCGGCTTCGATGCCAGTGCGGTAATTCTTGGTCCAGTAGGAGATGCCCTTCTCGCGGTCATATTCCTTGAGCTGATGGACCCAGCGCTTGCCGACAAAGGGCACGTCGCAAATCATTCGAGGTGTGGCGAAGCCCGGCAAGTAGCCCATGATGTCGTGCTGCAACTGCTGGGCTTCATGGATGGCCAGGCGCCAGTGCTCGGAATTGGGAATCATGTCGCACATGTAGAAGTAGTAGGGCATGATTTTGGCGCGATCGAGCAGAGTGAAGCAGAGATCGAGCAAGTCTTTTGCGTTGGTGTTCACGCCGCGCAAGAGCACACCCTGATTGCGCACGTCGCGGAAGCCGACTTCCAGGATTTTCTTCGTTGCTTTGGCCACCAGCGGCGTGACCTGGCTGGCGTTGTTCACATGCGTATGCAGCGCCAAATCCACATCGCGCTCGCGCGCTTTCTTGGCTAAACGTTCGAATCCTTTCAACACTTCGTCCTGCAGGAAGTGTTGCGGAATGCCCATGAGTCCCTTGGTGGCAAGGCGAATGTCCTTGATGTTGGGAATATCCATGAGCGCCGAAACGAAGGGTTCGAGTTGCGCGATGGGCATGTTGGCGATATCGCCGCCAGAAACGACCACGTCGCGCACGGAAGGTGTCTTGCGCAGATAGTCGAGCATCTGCTCGTAGCGATCTTTCTGCGGAAGCTGGAAGCGCAGCTTGACCACTTGCGGTACATCGTTGCCGACAAGGTCCATGCGCGTGCAGTGACCGCAGTATTGCGGACAGGTCGAGAGCATTTCCGCGAGGACTTTTGTCGGATAGCGATGCGTAAGACCTTCAACGGCCCACATATCCGATTCGTGCAGGCTGTCACGGCTGGATTTGGGATGGCTCGGCCAGTCGGGATTGCGATCGTCAAACGCGGGAAGCATGTAGCGGCGGACCGGATCGTTCCACAAGTCCTTTTCGTCCATCGTATTCAGCATCTGCGGGGGGATGAGAATGGACATGGTAGCGCGCTCTTTGATGTCGCGCTCCATGCCTTCGAGAAGGCTTTGCGGCAGCAGCGGGCCGAAAACGGCTTGAACTTCTTTCAGGTTTTTGACGGTGTGGCGGCGCTGCCAAAGAGCGGTTTCCCACTCGGCGGCGGTAACGTCTTTGTAGCCTGGGAGCCTGCGCCAATCCGGCTCGACGAACTCTCTCTGCAAAGGATATTTGAACGGCTGCTCGCCGGTGTGCACTTTGCCGGCGGGCTTCCAGACGGGCCGGGCTGTCTTGACGTCGCTCATTTTTCTGGCCTTGAATTCCCTGACTTTGGCTTCAACGACCTCGGGCCGCACGAATCAGTTCCTGAAACGCCCTGAAATGCGAAATGGCCTTTTCGGGAAAGTGCGGGGAGATAATTCCGTGTCGCTCAAGGATACGATGAATCACAGGATAAGAAAACAGGACGGGCGCGCTAGGGTGCGAGTCGGACGACGTACTGTGAAAGGGCGCACGGCATGATATTTTGGTTGCTGGCCTAACGTAGAAATAGAGGAAGCCTGCGAGCCTTCCGGATCTCCAAAATGCGCCTCACCCATTCATTTCGAACTGCTACGTTGCTGTGCGCCGCACTTATTGGCGTGGGTCTTGGCACGTCTCTGGCACACGCGGAAGATATCAAGAGCATTCATCCCACAGGTTATGTGACGGACCTAGCGGGAGTGATTGGCGCGGAGAAGACAGCACGTCTGGAAGCATTGTGCACGGAATTGGAGCAGAAAACGGGCGCGCAGATGGCCATCGTGACGGTGCGATCGCTAGATGGACAAAGCGTCGAGTATTATGCAGTCGATCTTTTCAGGCAGCTCGGAATCGGAAGCAAAAAAGAAAATCGCGGCGTTCTCTTGTTGGTGGCGCCGAATGACCGAAAGTACCGCATTGAAGTTGGCTATGGCCTCGAACCGATCATTAATGATGCGCGCGCGGGCGACGCGGGACGCGCAATGGTGCCGTTTCTGCGGCAGGGCGATTACGGCGACGCCGTGGAAACGGCCGCGTGGCAGCTGACAAAGTACATCGCCGACGATGCGAACGTCACGCTGAGCGGCCAGCCTCCGGCGCGGCGGGTTAGGCATGGAAATAATGGAGGCGGGATTGGGCTCTTCTGGTTGTTTGTGGGGCTGATTATCTTGTTCTCTTTTCTCGGGCGCTCGTCGGGAGGGCGCGGATTCCGTGGTGGCGGATCAGGTGGAAGCGGCCTGTTATGGTTTTTACTGGGGATGATGGCCAATTCCGGGCGGGGGTCCAGAGGCGGTTGGGGCGGCGGCGGGTTTGGCGGCGGCTCAAGCGGATGGGGAGGCGGCGGAGGAGGATTTGGCGGATTCGGCGGCGGGAGCAGCGGAGGCGGAGGCGCTTCGGGAAGCTGGTAAGACGAAGAGCAAGGAATGAGGCGAAAATGCTTTCTTCGGATGCAAAGCTGGCGGAACTGGTGAAACGGCTGAAAGAGTTTGCGGCCAGCAACCTGGAATGCGTCATTTTGTTTGGCTCGGCGGCGCGGGGAGATTTTCGCGAAGGACACTCCGACCTCAACGTCGTTTGCATTCTGCGTTCGCTGACCGTGGAAGAACTTGGCCGGCTGGCAGGCGTGGTGAAATGGTGGTGCGTCGAGCAAAAAGAGCCCGCGCCGCTGTTTTTCACCCACGAGGAATTGCGGGAAGCCGCCGATGTTTTTGCGATCGAAATCCTGGACATGAAACATGAACGCCGCGTGCTGCATGGAGAGGACCTGGTTGCCAAAATCGAAGTGCCCATGAATCTCCACCGGCTGCAGGTCGAGCATGACTTGCGAACGATTCTCTTGAAGTTGCGGCAGCATTATCTTCGCGCACCGGGAAACGTGAACGAACTGGCCCCGGTGCTGCGAAAATCTTTTTCTGGCGTGCTGACGCTGCTTCGCCATACAGTGATTGCTTTTGGGGAGCAATCGCCATCGCACGCGCACGAAATTACCGCGCGGGCCGCGGCACTGACAGGCGCCGACCAGGCGGCCCTCGACGCGCTTTTGAAACTGCGCGAAAGCGGCGAATTTCACGGAGAAATTGTTCCTGTGTACGGTGCGTATCTAAAAGCATTGGAAAGAGTGTTGCACGCGCTCGACCATCATTTTCCGAAGCGGGAATGGCAGCGCGTGAAGAAAACGGGCAATTGAAATCGCCGGATTCGAGGTGAATATGAAGAACGTTATCGTAGTCCTGGTGGTGTTGGCGGTCATCGCGCTGCTTTTGGGAAGCTCGTTCATCGGCCGCAGGAACCAGATGGCCATCAAGAAGGAAGCGGTAAACGCAGCATGGGCGCAGGTGGATGTGGTGCTGCAACGGCGCGCGGATTTGATCCCCAACCTTGTGGAAACAGTGAAGGGATTCGCGGCGCAGGAGCAGATTGTATTCGGGGATATCGCGAAAGCTCGCTCAGCCCTATTGGGCGCGCGCACGCCCGCCGAAAAAATCGCTGCGAACGGCCAGCTGGATTCAGCGCTTGGCCGATTGCTTGTGGTCGTGGAGAACTATCCGCAGCTCAAGTCAAATGAGAACTTCCTTCGTTTACAGGATGAGCTTGCGGGAACGGAGAACCGCATTGCCGTTGAGCGCCGGAGTTACAACCAGGTGGTGCAGGACTACAACACGTTCATCGCCACTTTTCCGAACAGTCTGGTGGCCAGCATGAGCGGATTCACGCGCAACGACGCGTATTTCAAAACCGAAGAAGGGGCGCGGCAGGCTCCCAAGGTGAATTTCGGGACGGCGCCCGCGGCTCCGAGTTCGAAGCCAGCGCCGGCGCCGGCAAAGCCTTAGTCTCTGGGCTCGCACCAAAATGACCAACTCCATGGGCCACGACTTGAAAGCGATCGTCGCCGGTAACAACAAGGCTGTTTTCTCTCTCTACAGAGACGGGAATTTCTTCTACGTAGTGAAAGTCCAGGACCAGAGATACAGCTTCGCGATTCCCATCGAGGATGCGAAAGGCACAACGTTCTTTGCCGAATTCAAGGCAATCACTTTGATGCGTTGGATTCGCAAAGCAATTGCAGACAAGACTTTCCAACCTGTGAAGTAAACACGATCAGGCGAGGCTGAGACGTCTGCGGATTTCGGAGACGATTTCTTCGGGAGACTTTGCCACGTCAATGGTGATGGCGTCGGTTGGTTCCTCAAGGTCGGCGAGCTGACTGGCCAGGAGCTGCTCCGTTGCGTAATGGCCCTTTCGGGAGCGGAGGCGCTCCAGAAGTAGATCGTAAGTGCCCTTCAGGTAGACCAGCTTGACGTTCTGGGCGTTCGAATGGATTCCCAGCAACTCGCGGTAGCTGCGCT
>Ga0137364_10001879_pt1 | contig 10309 bp, 13 predicted proteins | sample SagtaG_10_FD_104798 | JGI IMG/M metagenome (GOLD analysis project Ga0137364, IMG submission 104798) | Vadose zone soil microbial communities from Sagehorn Ranch, Mendocino, California, USA - Sage1_L_20_16 metaG | ecosystem: Environmental > Terrestrial > Soil > Vadose zone | place: USA... | reverse complement strand
CTCTGGTTGTCTACGGAATTCCGGAGAATCCCTCCATAGCAGATAAGAATAAAGCCCGAAGAGAAAACCCCTAAAGTTTCAGGTCATCAGGCTATGCGTCTCGCCATACTGATTCATCCATTCGGCAGATTCGGCGGAGCGGAGCGACTGGCCATTCTCCACGCTTTGGGACTCACAGAGGCGGGGCATGAGGTTACGATGTACACCGATACGACCCTGATGCACCGTGAATGGCTTTCCCTGCTCGGGTCCAAGGTCCCGGTGAGAAATCTTCCTTACGGACTGAAAGGTAGAGGCGTAATCCGAGATCTCGCTACTTTCGATAGAATACTCATTCATCATCATATCGAGCCACTGATGGCGAGGCGAATTGTCGGCAGATACGCGGACAAAACTTACTGGTACACTGGCGAGGTTCTCCGAGCCATTTGGGAAGACAAAATAACAGGCCAAGACTACAGACAGTTTAGCCCAACCGTCTTCCGTACAGCCAGTCACTTCTACGGGAAACGATCCCGGATCGCCCTCTGGGGTCCAATGTACAATCTGACAGTCTCAATGCTCAGAGTGCTGGACATGGCTACGGTCCGCCGATTCAAGGGCATAATCGCGAACAGCGAGTACATGGCAGACCTAGTAAGAAGAGTCTACCGCTATCCTGGACCCATGTCCATCGCATATCCTGCTCCCTCGCTCCCTGCGTCCATGTTTAAGCCCAACTATGGCAACGGCGACTACGTACTAGCAGTAGGCGCACTGTTGCCAAACAAAAACCATCACGATCTCCTAGAAGCCATGTCTCTTCTCAAGGAGCCGCCTACACTTCGTATCGTAGGAGATGGACAAGAGAGGAGCAACTTGAAGGATCAAGCGCAAAAACTGGGAGTGGAAACGGAGTTTGATCCGCTTGTCACCGGGGAAGAGCTATGCCGTCTCTATGAGGGCAGCCTCTTCGTCGTGGTCCCGTCATTGTCGGAGCCTTTTGGAATGACGGCCCTCGAAGCCGCCCTAGCGGGTAAGACTTCAGTTGTAACCGAGCTCGGAGGGACCAAGGAGTTCGTTCTGGACCAACAGACAGGGCTTGTTGTCAATCCTAGAAAGACCAAGAGCTTTGCATCAGCCATGGAATTGCTCCTCGACGACAGGGACTTACGAAAGAGCATGGGAGAGAGGGCGAGAGAAAGAGCTCTTGAAGCCTTTACCCCTGAACAATCGGCCTTCGCCCTCGGTAGGGCGTTAGGCCAGTGAATTTTGCATCACTCCCTGTTTTTGCAAGAAAGAATCTTCGAAGAATAGAAGCTATCGCCATCATAGTCGCAATCATCGGCGCGGCGATCACTTTAGCCATTGGCGGGTCCGTAAGATCGGATACAATTCGAATAGTAGATGTTTCCAACTCAATGTCGTCGTCGTATGGCGAGTTGAGTTCCAGTTCGGTAGTAGGCTATGATGACAATTACAGTGGGTGGGTCCCGAGTCAGAACACGCAAGTCAACAAGAATTCTCTGCTTGTCAGCGGCGTATTTCAGAACGCTTCCACATGGACGGCGGTTAGTTTCTTCAAAACTGTAAATGTCAACATAACGGCGTTTCCTATCCTTACCGTCAGTGCAAATCTTACGACCGGTCCTAGATACGGAGTCAGGTTCTTCTCACAGTACCCGAATGGGACAGAATACAATGTCTGGTGGGAAGGTAGCCCTCTTGACCACCGATCTGGAATCGGATACGAGTCTCTAAGAGTAAACATGCAACGAGAAGCTTTTCTCGCAACTAATCACACTGTTCAGACCATTAACAAGATGGAGTTGTACATTGAAGACCCTCCCTATTCTCCGCAGAGTTTCCAGTTCACCCTGTCCAAGCTTTCTCTTGAAAACGATAGCTTAGAGCAGGTTTCGAATAACCAGTACCGTGCAATCTATTTTGACCTGAGGTCTACACCTCAGGAAAACGCGTCTTGGGCTCTCAACAAGATCGATTACAGTGTGACTGTCCAGGCAACTCAAGGAACTACATTCTCAATCTATTTCTTCGATGGTCCCGTTCTCTATGCCTCAACCACAGCAGCTCGACAGTTATACAATTCACTTACGCCATCTAGTCAGATTACATTCTACCCGAACATACAACCGCAGGTCTTCCCAGAACTTTTGCCCCTGTCTAACATGTCAATAGTATTCGTGGCCACATCAGGCGCATTGCAAAGTGTAACCGTGCAGCTTGCCAACTTCGAGTTCTTGCCTACAAGAGTGAGTCCTGATCTGACGCAACAACCCCTAGGACTTTACTATGTGTACTTCATTTTCTTCCTGTTCTTGCTCCCGGTGGGCATTGCGATCCTTGTATTCCAAGAATTTCTCCAGCGGAAATCAGTCCCTAAGGCGAGCATCTTTGTTGTTCTAATCGTGGGCGTTCTATGTCGATTAGCCCTTGCGGCGACGACAGCTCATGTCTTCGACATGAACGTCTATCTGACCTCAATTCGGGGCTGGTTTCAGTACAGAACTCCTGAAGGCAGTGTTGGGCCTACTTTGCCCTTTACATTTTTTCTCTACTGGGTATTCTATTCTCCGTATGCTCTCCTTCAGCTGGCCGGGTTTAGGGATGTCCAGATTTTGGGGCACGCTGCAGGGTTAGTCGAATCAGTCTTCGTAAAACTTTTCCCCATGGTGATGGACGTGACTACGTTCTTCCTCCTTCTTCGCTTTAGGAGGGATGGAGCTACTTTTGTGTGGGGAACGTTTTACTTCCTCAACCCGCTGTCCATATTTGTCTCCTCGGTTTGGGGCCAGTATGAAGCGGCAACAGCGACTTTCATAGTATGGGGAGTTTATTGGATGTCCCGCCAGAAAACCGCAATCGCAGCTCTCGCATTCGTCGTCTCTGGCATGGTTGAACTGATTGGATTTTTTCCCTACGTAGTGTTGCTTCTGAGAAGCGCACGAATGAGATTATACAAGACTCTACCTCTCGCGATTCTTGCAATTGTGCCTGCAGTAATTTACCTTCCAGAAGCTGTCCAAATTTCCCGGCTTCTCCTCGGCTTTGGAGGGGTTAACGTTGCTAATAGCGCGCTATCCCAACCTGGGCGCTTCAGCCTTTTCGGAAACTTTTCCCAGCTGTCAATCATCGCGCAATTCAAGCCGCTACTATTGTCAGAGGCGATAGTCCTCGGCGCGGCAATATTGGATACATATCGGCAGAGAATGAACATTGAGAGGATGGTTTTCTATACGGCTCTATCATCCGTCTTCTTCCTCTTGTTCTCTAATCTGATAGCGTTTTGGTTCTGGCTATTGCCAATCTGTCTACTCTACGCCATCGTTAAGGAAAAAAAAGATCTTGGAGCTTTCATGCTGGTATTTGGCACAAGCGTCGCTTTTTTAGAAGTCACATACGCCTTTAGCTCGAATTACTTGATCTTTGGCAACTTCGGGGCTATTTTGCCCGGTATTGAAGGAGTAAAGAACGCATTGAAAATTACCAGCATAATGGCAACCTCCCTCGCGATCATCCTAGTGTTCTTCCTCAAATACGGGAGTGGCCGAGCTAACGAAACAATTCTAAGAACCGCAGGGATATCCTTCTCTATCTACCTCTTACTTTACTTCTGGTTAGGAGTCTACCCTCTTTGAACACACTAAGTCTAGCTGAGAAATGAATAAGCGCCTCCATCCAGCATCATATATGCGTGAGATTCATTAGACTATGAATGACGAATCTGCCCCAGAGCCCGCTGCGCTGAAACATATTCAACGAGACCTCTCCGACCATACTACAAAAGACCCCGAGTCGACTCACCGCCGCCGGCCGCTTGTGTCCATCGTTATCCCCTCAAGAAACTCCGAAGGCACGATTGCCGACTGCTTGGGATCTGTAATCTCTCAGCTACACGGACCCACCGAAATTATCGTTGTCGACAGTTTCAGCACTGACTCGACGGTGGAAATCGCAAGGAAAATGGGCGCAATTGTAATGCTTCACGATGACGGAAGGTCAGCCCAGAAGAATTGGGGGGCTAAATTCGCCAACGGAGATTATCTCTACTTCGTGGACGCTGACTTCAAACTTGACCCCAATGTGATTAACACCTGCTTGGAGGCAATCGAAGCGGCTGACGGGGTTGTGATTAGGAATCAAGACATTGTAAAAGGCTCCAAATTGTCCCGGCTTATCGCGGCGCGGAGAAAGATTCTGTCATACGACCCCGTAAACGTCGCTGTTCGATTCGTAAGGAGAGAGATATTCGACTATGTTGGTGGGTATGATCCAGGGCTCTATGCTGACGAGGATCTGGATTTCCACAGTAGATTTCTCAAACTTGGCTTCAAAATGGCGTACGCACGGGTCACAGAGCTACATTTGGGTTCCCCTGTCGATTTGAAAGGTCTCTTGAATCGTAGTTTGTACTACTCTTCGAACCACCTGAGGTATATTTCAAGGGATCCTCTGATTTCGTTCAGGCGAATCAACCCCCTCCGGGTCGTTGCTGCTTGGAAGAGAAGTGACGCTCCAAGCTCTGACCTGTTGCCAGTCGTTCTCCTAGGATTCTTGTCAAATGCCTTCTTGATGATCGGCATCTTGCTGAATCTGAGCGCAAGGCAGAGCGATCGGAAAGAGGTCCAGTAACTCTTGATTGCAAAGAGAGTCAGAACTAGCGCAGATGTCATGTCTGACTATGATAAGAACGCCACACAATATGATAGAGTCAGATTCGGAACTCCCGGAGGACTATATGTCGACCAAAAGGAGCAGGAATTCGTAACGGGTATAATCAAGAGCTCGCGAGCGTTGGAGGTAGGAACTGCTACGGGAAGATTTGCGGCAGCTCTCATTTCGCGAGGAGTGGAATACACGGGCACAGACATTTCACGTAAGATGCTGAGAAAAACCTCTGAGCGCACGAATCGCTCTGTTTCTCTTGTTCAAATGGACGGTTGCCAGTTGGGTTTCAGGAGTTACTTTGACTATGTTCTATGCATACGAACCTTCCATTTTCTACCAAAGCCAGTCGACGCTCTACGAGGAATGTTCACATCGTTGCAGCCATATGGAAAGTGTCTCGTTACCTTTGAAACAGATAACTTGTTGAGACGGTTTCTACTGTTTTTCGGAATAGGAACGTCCGAACAGTACTACTACAAGATTTCTGATGTTGAAGACATGTTTCTGAAGGCAGGACTCAAAGTAGTGAGAAGCGGTCCAGTAATGCGTATGCCTGTGACCGTCTACAGAAGATGCCCGAGGTTATTCCTCCCCCTCTTGAGACGGCTAGAAAGAATATGGCCTTGCCCTATGCACGACTACGTTGTTGGAGAAAAAGCCTATTACGAATCTCAAGCGTCTGGGCCGCAGACGTATAGGACCCTATCCCCCACGTAAGGATTCTGCGTCCAATTTCTGGCCGACCTTACGCTGACTCTGCCAAACTGGCGCTTCAAGAGTCTACTGAAACGCCAAGGGATGTAATAATTCACCAAGTATCCGCGAAACGTAGGTACGTCTCTGAGAATTGAGAACCCTCCTCGCTTCTTCACCCATACCAGAAATGCGCTGAAGATCGGTAGGAGTCCAAAAAAGGCGGACGGACCGATAGGATTTGGCATAATGATGAGGGCTCGCCTTCCGACTCTATTCAGTTCGGTTATCGCCATCTCGATCTCGTTGCGAGGCAGATGAATCAACACCACGCTACAAATAAGATAATCAAATGCCTGGGAAGGAAAGGGCAAATTGCGCAGGTCGCACATGACGAGAGGGACCCCTGCTTCCCTCACGTTTTCAGCCATGGCGGTTGATATGTCACATGCCACCACTTGACAAAGGTGAAGCTTCATGAGGGGTACGCAGTTCCGCCCATACCCGCAACCGACATCGAGAACCGATGAACCTTGATGAATGATTACGAATAAGGAAGCATCAGGTTTCGCAAGAATACCTGCTTTGGGAATTGCGCGAGTCGGCCCCGATGTGCCAAAGTAGGGGTCCTTCTCAGCGATCTCTTTCCAGATTTTCCGTTCGCTTCTGTTCTCTGATTTCTCGCTCATTTCCAGATTCCTCGATGGAACCCTGAAACCTTGCACTAGTTCAACATTCAAATTACTATGGAATCCTCTATCTTGCAGCTTTGCTCGGATTTTCGGATATCGTCGATTTATTACGAGACCCAGCCTTAGCAACTACCATTATCATTCTGACAGCAATAGCATCCGTGTTGGCTTGGCTGTATAGGAGATTCCGCAAACCCAAACTTGAAGTCTCACTTGAAGCCGTGCTGTCGTACCCCGATCCAGAGTACGCCATTCCTGAACAATCACCTAGAAAGTTCAAATCTCAAGCAGTTCGGCTGAAAGCAAAACGCAGACCTATCCACCAATGCAAAGCCAAAGTGTCAATTGATGGTGAACCGGATTATCTGCTTTGGAATCCTAAGTCAACTATCGAAGCCAAGGACTTGGTCCCGGGGGAAGAGGTCCAACTGTACGTTTGGCAGGCCGTACGAATGCCCGAAAATGCTTGGTTTTATCTCAACATAGAGAACAAAGCTCAGGTGGACCTCAAGACATTGATCGATCCGATTACCGTCGAGATCTCATTTCTGTCAGAAGATGGTCTCTTGAACAAGAAACCTTACCAACTCAAAATAAGTGGTAGCTCATGGGATACACTCAACATGGTTTCTCTTTCTTGAAGTCCAAGACGAATCGCTCGCGATAACTTGGCGGCGGCGGGGAAAATGCTATTTTTGCTAGGCCGTGCTCTCAGAGAAAACGTGAGCAGCTTGCCTTTGCTGGTCTATTGGAGGTTGAATAATGACTCTATTCTAAGGCAGGTTCAGAACAAGATTCCTCGCTGGGTTATAACAGTCCGAGTTGTCGTTGGGGACAAGTCGATGTCCTGGGTTTCGACAGCGAGTTCGGGAATGGAGGAACTAACGCCCTCCGACCAACATGTGTTGCAAGTAAAAAGTGCGTGAAGAGAAGAAATTTGGCCATTAAACAGATTCTTGGATTGCATGAGAGTGACGTTGGGAACCTTCTGAAGGGTATTCGTGGCGATTGTTTCTACGATATCGGAGCGAACGTAGGCTACTATTCATTGTTGCTGAGACGCAATTTCCGCCGGGTCTACGCTGTGGAGCCGGTACCTAGGAACGTTAGACAGCTGAAGCGACGTCTGTCCGTCAGGTTTGTCAGAAATGTAATAGTCCTTCCGATAGCTCTCTCTGACAAGAATGGTCTAGCCACTCTCTATGTTAATTCTGACCAGAAGAATATCGTCAATAATTTTAGCGCGAGTTCTTTGTTTGAGAAATTTGAGTTTCGACCTTGCGACCGTGGCCATGATAGGACTTATGCGGGTTCACCTGTCTCTGTTGAGACTGTGACATTTGATAGGCTTCTTTCAGAGCCTGCTGCAGACCTAGTGAAGATCGATGTTGAAGGTGCAGAGTTTCTGGTTCTTGAGGGTATGAGAGAGTCTTTGGCTAGCCAACGGGTGAGCAACATTCTGGTTGAGTTGCACGATAGAGATAGGAAGGAGGAGCTCGAAGCCATTCTGAATCGCAACTTTAGTCAGGTCCTCTGGGTTGACCCCCAGCACCTGTACGGACACATGGCAAGGGCTCGGGAGAGTCAATTTCGCTCTCGTGTCTGAGCAATAACGGAATAGTTCCTCAACCCTACAGATGTCGAGTCAGCGGAGCAACTGGCGTGAACGACTTTTTGTGAATCCCAGCCGCATGGAACTCGAAATAGCGGCAAAGCTAGAACCCTCCGGAATACAGTACCAGACACAGGTGGAAGTTCCTATTACGACTGCCGATTTCTACTTCGCCACTGAGCCTCGACCGACATTGGTTTTCATTGATGGAAGACCCCATCTCACAACTGCTCAGATGATCAAAGATGAAGAATTGCGAACTCTCCTCAGAAAACGCGGATACAAAGTAGTCGAGCTAGCGTACAATAACTATTCTGACAAGCAAAGAGATGACCTCTTCCAACAACTTCTCAACACTCTAGGGAAGGAATAGACCTTTTTCAGAAGGGTTCTGTTAAGTCTGTGACGGACGGGAATGGCTGTTAACTGTCGTAGGACGGTAAATGAAAAAGAAGAGGTTCTTGTGTCCCTAGATTAGGGAACGGCGAGGCTTTGGTTTCTCTTTCTTCGATTCTTTCTGTTCGTCGGTTGATTCGACCCTATATTCATAGGCCTCAGTCAAGTAGTACAACTTCGGGTCTTCAACCGGGGCCGAAGCTTCGCTGATCTTCTTGCCGGAAGATAGCCGACTAATCATTGAGCATTCCACCTAGTTCTTTCGCCCAATCCCTACCCTGTAGTAGCTTTGTCTGTTCTTCAATTTTTCCCCTATAGACTTGGTCGAGCTTCTTGATATCCGCGTCTGTAAGCATTCTTACCGCGTTCTTACTTATTACGCACATATTGGTCAGGTTTGAGCCAACTCCGGGTGCTTTCTCAGAGATTTTCTTGGCCTCGTATGCAACCAATAGGGCTCTACCCAGAGGAAAATCTTGATGATACTCATTCGCGATGAAGCTGGTAGTGGCATGAGGATAACCAGAGCCTATTGCCGCATGACCTAAAGAATCGAAAGGTGCTGAAGTTCCCGGATTGACAACCGCGTGAATATGAGCACGAGTGTCAACGCCACCTACCAGAATCTCTAACCCGTAATCATATCGGTCGATGGCTCGTTGTATCGTCATCGCGATCTCTGGAAGTATGTGTCTTTGCCGGTCGTAAAAGTCGGCCATGCTTTCAAACCCCTTTGGTTGCAGAATTGTCTCAACTATCTTTCGTTGACGAAGCGTAGCATAGGATTTTTTGATACTGTCCACCACCTGAGTTACGGTAGGGCTCTTCATGTGATTTATAGTCAACGCGGTTTCTTCCACAAGCTCCGTGTGAACTAATGCATCGCCAGCCGTTGCTATAGCACAATTCTCACACAGTTCTTCCAACTTCGGCGACTTGATTTCAAATTCGATCGATAAGCTCGGAGAAGTTAGCATTGAATCTGATGCCATGATTACCTTGTCTCCTTTCTCACAAATTGCCGCCAAACAAATAGTCATGAAAACTCTCTCACTTTAGGGAGGCAAGCCCGACCCGAGATATAAACGAGAGGACTTTCAGAAAGGCCCCTTTGCGGGGCACTTTCACTTTTCGGACCGTTTCTAGCCTTATAACCCAACGGAGGCCGCCTTTCTCGTAACCTAGGAGGTGCGAGAAAAAGAATTGTCGAAAGATGTCTTTCAGGCTGGTGGGAGAACTGTAAAACTACTAAGGCAAGACCTAGAGAAGGTAAGTGCGAAAGTGACAGAAATCAAAGATGAGTTGAAGACGATAAGTCAAAGAGTAACGGAGATCAAGACAACACTGACAGAGATAGAGGGTAAACTTCCCGTGAAGGCTAAGGCGTAAGAAGTTGAGACAGGTCGAAAGACTGGCCAAGCTTTCTGTTCGGCGATTGGAAAAGGATACCGAGTATGCTACTGAAACTTATGTCTATGATTCCCTTCGAATTTTCGAGGCAAAATACGCCCTTCCTGTTCGGGATGCTATCAAGTTCTTGCAACAGGGTCGAGTGGATAGCATATCGTTGAACAAGGAGAAGCCTTATGCGAACTTTCACGCGACGCGATTCAGAGAACGAATCGTGGTTTCGATTAGGGAAGTTTCGAAAGACGTAGAGCTAGAGCTTCAGGTTTCCAAGTTGCCGGAGCCCGTCGAGAATAGACCCTTACAATCCCCCTGATTTTCCTTCTTTCTTTAACGCGTTCTGAACGACAGTTTGCCACTTGTTAGACCCATGTATGCTATTCCTGCCCCCGCGGCAGGTGCTGTGGTAAATTCGACAGCCAGCTCGTCTTTGCGTGGAGTGCTCAAGAACCCTCAGCCTCCATGCACGATCGAAAATCTAGTCAAGATAGGGTATCCATGAAAAAGCCCTGCATCAACTTTTCGTTTAACCTACGTCACTGCCACGAGCTGAGGTGTGAAGGTAGGATCTAGAATCGCAGTTTTGAGATCGTAGAGTTCTCTGCTGAGGATAGCGTTCTCTCCCATCTGTGAGAGGACGTTGGTGAGTTTCCACAGGTCTAGGGGTTGGCTGTTGGTGAAATCGTCGCTCAATTGAAACTCCGTAAGCATTCCTTGAGGGCTGAATCGGTGAATGACCGAAGTGGCGCGAAGAAATGTGTTCGAGTAGTTTGCGCTGGGGGTGGTAACTTGGACTTGTTGTTCTGGATAGGCATCTCCGAGGAGAGGAGTTATGGCTGAT
>Ga0137364_10001878_pt1 | contig 10310 bp, 10 predicted proteins | sample SagtaG_10_FD_104798 | JGI IMG/M metagenome (GOLD analysis project Ga0137364, IMG submission 104798) | Vadose zone soil microbial communities from Sagehorn Ranch, Mendocino, California, USA - Sage1_L_20_16 metaG | ecosystem: Environmental > Terrestrial > Soil > Vadose zone | place: USA... | reverse complement strand
GGTGGAGCGGACGCTCTCGGCGAAGACCCACCACATGAACGTGGACTACAGTTGCTACGAGGGCATGACGGTAAAGGGCCTGCCGGAGGTCGTGATGCAGCGCGGCAACGTCCTGGTGCGGGAGGGAAAATTCCAGGGCGTCAAGGGTGCCGGTCAGTTCCTGCGCCGCTCGCCATTCCATGGGGTGCCGGCCAGCGAGCCGAGCCCGGTAGGAGCCAGATCATGATCGCCACCAAGAACGTTCAAAGCTTCATCGGCGGCAAGTTCCGCGATTCGCGCTCGGAAAAGACGGACCCGATTCCCAACCCCGCGACCGGGGAGACGATCGCCAGTCTTCCGCACTCGACCCGAGAGGAGATCGACGAGGCGGTCGGCGCCGCGAAGCAAGCCTTCCCCGCCTGGAGCGAGACGCCAGTTCCGGAGCGGGCGCAGGTGATGTTCCGCTTCAAGGCCCTCTTCGACCGGCACATCGACGAGCTGTCCGAGATCGTCACCAGGGAAAACGGCAAGACGCTCGACGAGTCAAAAGGCGAGGTGAAGCGCGCCATCGAGGTCATCGACTTCGCTTGCGGCGCGCCGACGCTGATGATGGGCCAGAACCTCGATCAGATCGCCAAGGGCATCGACGAGGAGCTGACGCGCTTTCCGGTCGGCGTCGTCGCCGGGATCACGCCCTTCAACTTCCCCAACATGGTGCCGCTGTGGATGATTCCGGTTGCCATCGTGACCGGCAACACCTTCATCCTCAAGCCGTCCCAACTCACGCCGCTCTCGGCGATGCGAATCGCCGAGCTGCTCGAGGAGGCGGGCCTGCCGGACGGCGTCTTCAACGTCGTGCACGGGGCGAATGACGCCGTCAACCAGCTGCTCACCCATCCGGACGTTGCGGCGATCTCCTTCGTGGGCTCGGCGACGGTGGCTGCCTACATCTACGCGACGGCGGCGGCGAACGGTAAGCGAGTGCAGGCACTGGGCGGCGCGAAGAACCACATCCTGGTCATGGACGATGCCGACCTCGAACTCTCAGCGCCGCACGTCATCTCCTCGGCGTTCGGGAACGCCGGGCAGCGCTGCCTGGCGGGCAGTGTCGCGGTCGGCGTCGGCAAGATCGGCGACGCCCTGGTGCGCGAGCTGGCCAGCGATGCGGCGAAGCTGAAGGTGGGTCCCGGGACGGATCCGAAGACGACCCTCGGCCCGGTGATTCGGGGCGAGCGCAAGAAGAAGCTGATCGAGTACATCGACGGCGCCCAGTCCGAAGGGGCGCAGCTCGTCTCCGACGGACGCCAGGTCGATCAAAGGGATGGCTTCTTCCTCGGGCCGACGATCTTCGACCGGGTCACGCCGAACATGAAGATCTGGAAGGAAGAGCTATTCGGGCCGGTGCTCGCGGTGATGCGCGCCAGCGACATCGACGAAGCGTTGAAGCTGCTCAATGCCAGCACCTATGGCAACATGGCCTCGATCTTCACCGCCTCAGGCAAGAATGCTCGCGAGTTCAAGCGCCGGGCGCAGGCCGGCATGCTGGGTGTCAACATCGGGGTGGCGGCGCCGATGGCGTTCTTCCCCTTCACCGGCTGGAAGAACTCGTTCTTCGGTGACCTGCACGCGACCGGGCAAGACAGCATCCGCTTCTACACGCGTCACAAGGTGATCACGACAAGATGGCTTTAGAGACGAGCGCGCGGCCGCACGTTCTGAGCGGCGAGGAGATCGTCGCAATGTGCCGCCAGTACACGCTCTACGACTGGACCGCCCAGTCCGCGGTCGACCCGATTGCCGTCGATCACGCCAAAGGCGTCTACTTCTACACGCCCGAGGGCAAGCGCATCATCGACTTCAACAGCCAGTTCATGAGCGTCAACGCGGGGCACGGCGATCCTCGCATCGTCGAGGCCATCAAGCGGCAGGCCGAGAAACTGGCCTTCATCAACCCCTTCATGGCCCACGAGCCCAGGGCAAGGCTGGGTCAGAAGCTGGCCGAGTTGCTCCCCGGCGACATCAACAAAGTCTTCTTCACTCTTGGCGGTGCGGAGGCAAACGAATACGCCATCAAGATGGCCCGCTGGGTCACCGGCCGCCACAAGATCGTTTCGCGCTACCGCTCCTACCACGGCGCAACGGCAGGGGCGATCGCGCTGACAGGCGACCCGCGCCGCTGGGCTAACGACATCGGAGATTCGGGCGTCGTGCACGTCCTCGATCCATATCACGGACCACAACGCGAGGTGGACAGTGCCGAGGAGTCACTGCGCTACCTGGAGGAGTCCATCCAGCTCGAGGGCCCCGGTACCATCGCCGGCTTCATCCTGGAGCCGGTCACCGGGACGAACGGGATCCTCATTCCACCGGATGGATACCTGCAAGGAGTGCGGGAGCTGTGCGACCGCTACGGCATCATGATGATCTGCGACGAGGTCATGTCCGGGTTTGGCCGAACCGGCGAGTGGTTTGCCGTCAACCATTGGAAGGTGGTCCCCGACATCATCACCATGGCAAAGGGGCTGACCAGCAGCTACGTCCCGCTCGGCGCGGTCGGGATACGCCCGAAGGTCGCGGACTACTTCGAGAAGAACGTCTTTTATGGCGGCCTGACGTACAACAGTCACCCCCTCGCCTGCGCGGCAGCCCTCGGCACGATCCAGGCGTACGAAGAGGACGATATGATCGGCAACGCGCGCCGCATGGGCGAGGTGATGAACCGCCACCACCAGGAGCTCAAGCGGAAGCATCCCTCGGTCGGCCTCACCCGCTCGATCGGCCTCTTCGGCATCCTGGAGCTGGTCAAAGACCGCAAAACCATGGAGCCGCTGGCCCCCTTCAACGGAACCTCGGAACCGATGAAAGCGGTAGCGAAGTCCCTGCGCGACCAGGGCCTCTACACCTTTACCCGCTGGCACACGATCATGACGAACCCCCCGCTCTGCATCAACGAGGAGGAGCTGGCGGAGGGATTCGCGATCATCGACAGGGCGCTCGACGTCGCGGATCAGGCCGTCGGGTAACCTCCACGCTCTCGGCGGCCCATGACGATCGTCCGCGACGACCCATCCGCCCCCGATGAAGGCTTCGCCGAGCTTTATTCGCAGCTTCCGGATGCCACCGACCTATGGCCCTGGCTAGAGCTGGCTCAGGCGGCTGCGCCGCCCGTGCTCTACCTGGGCATCGGCACCGGGCGTCTCGCGGTGCCGCTGCACGCAGCCGGGATCGAGCTGGCCGGCGTCGACTCTCACCCAGGGATGTTGAGCCGTGCACGCCGTCGCTTGCCAGAGACCGAGCTGATCCACTCACGGATCGAGGAACTGGACCTCCAACGCCAGTTTTCGCTTGTGATCGTTCCCTCCAACATCCTCGACACGGTCGACCGCTTGCGACGGGCAGCCGCCCACCTGGCCCCAGGCGGTCTCCTTGCCGCCGAGCTGACCAATCCTCACTGGCTGCGGGCGGGCGCGAGTGGGGGCGTGCGCGTCCAGTCGTTGGACGGCAACGGCGCGCGCTTCGAGGTCGATTACAAGCTTCCCGACGGCCGCACCATCACGCAGCAGGCCGAGATTCCGCTTGTCTGGCCCGAGGAAGTCGAAAACTGGCTCGGGTCGGCGGGGCTGAAACTGCGCCGGTTGTTCTCACGACCGGACGCCGAGCTCGTCGACTCGCCGAGCTTCTACGTGACAGCGGACCGCTAGCGATGCCGCGAATCTAACTTTCCGCCACGGCGAAAAGCCGTTTATGCGTCGTTGACGGGCGCCTGTCTAGGCTCGATCGATGGAAGGCGGCCCGCAAAGCATGTCTTCTAGCGAGCTCCGACGCCTGCTCGGTGCGTGCCAGGCGAACCGCGGCCTGGGCGGCCGCCGCCTGGTCACGGTTGAGGCGAACGAGCTCGGCGTTCGCGTTGCGGAGCTCGCTGGCGAGCCCCTGCGCTCGGATTTGCGCCTCGCGGCGCCCGCCGGCCAGGAATCCGACAACACCCGCGGTGCCGAAAAAGATGGCGAGGTTGACGAGATCTTGCTCGTTGTTGATGGTGAGGGTCCGCATCGGCGGGACGAAAAAGTAATCGACCAGCAGGAAGCTGACGGCCGCCGCCAGCAGGGCGGGCCAGAGGCCGCGAATCACGGCAATCACGGCGACCACCGCCATGTAGATGAAGACGTACTCTCGCTGGGGTGAGTTCGTCTGCAACAGGATCGCGGTCAGCGCCGCCGGGGCGATGACCGCCAGCAAGACGACCGCCCCCTCTTCCAGCTGATCGCGCGTGATCACGACCACAGTGTGGCGCAAAGGAGCAGCGGTTACAGTTAGCGAGGCTATGGGCGAAGAGTCCAAAGAGCGGCGGACCGGAGGGATCGTCCGGCGCGGAGTGGAGCGGCAGATCGATGACCGCAAGCTGCTGGAGCGGCCCGACGGTGCTCCGGAGTTTCTTGAAAGCGATCCCTGGCGGGTGCTGCGTATCCAGGCGGAGTTCGTGGCCGGCTTCGATGCGCTGGCCACCGTCGGTCCTGCCGTCACCTTTTTCGGATCGGCACGCGTTCGTCCGCCGGATCCGATGTACGATGCCGCGCGCACCCTGGCGGCCGAGCTCGCCCGCCGGGGCTTCGCCATCATCACCGGCGGCGGCCCGGGCACGATGGAAGCGGCCAACCGGGGTGCTCGTGAAGGACGCGGTCTATCGGTCGGCCTCAATATCGAGCTGCCGTTCGAACAGGGTCTCAACGAGTATGTCAACCTCGGAATCGAATTCCACTACTTCTTCGTGCGCAAGACGATGTTCGTCAAGTACGCGGAAGCCTTCGTCATCTTCCCGGGGGGCTTCGGCACCATGGACGAGCTCTTCGAGGCGTTGACGCTGATCCAGACGGGGAAGATCGTGCACTTCCCGGTGATCCTGTTCGGCTCCAGCTACTGGGCTGGGCTGCGCGACTGGATCCGCGACCGGGTGCTGGCTGAGGGCAAGATCTCGCCCGAGGACCTGGACCTCATGGTTGTCACCGACGATATTCAGCACGCCGCCGACATCGTGCAGCAGTACTACCAGCGGAAGGCGCTCGAGGCCCAGCCGAAGGAGCAAGCGGAAGCGAAGAAGAGCGACGCTCAGTGACGCCGTCCGTCGAGGTGACCTTCCTCACGGATGGTGGCCAACCGGCGGAGCAGGTCGCGGGAGAACTGGCCGGCTTCATCGGTGCGGCGGGGCGCAGTCTGGACATCGCCATCTACGACCTGAACCTGAAGGACGGGCCGGCTGAACAGGTGCGGTCCGCGGTCAAGGCCGCCGCCGCACGCGGCGTGGCGATCCGGCTGCTCTACAACGTCGACTTTCCCAACCCGATTCCGGTGCCGCCGCCCTCACAGGCCGACACCGCGTTCATCAACAGTCTGGGGGTTTCGACCAAACCGGTGTCGGGCGTGCCCGATCTGATGCACCACAAGTACATCGTGCGCGATGCGGTGACTGACGCGGCAACCGTCTGGACCGGTTCCATGAACTGGACCAACGACTCCTGGACGAGAGAGGAGAACGTCATCCTCAAGATTCCATCCGCAGCACTGGCGGCGGAGTACGCGAGGAACTTTGCCGAGCTGTGGGAAACCGGGCGGGTCGATGGAAGCGGCAAGTACGACCTCGCCGGCGTCCCGCTCGACTACCAGGGGAGTCCGGTCAAGGCGCACGTCTTCTTTGCGCCGGGGCGGGGGCGGCAGATGGCGCACGTGATCGCCCAGGGGATCGCCCATGCCAGGCGGCGTATCCGCGTCTGTTCGCCGGTGATCACCGCCGGGGTGATCCTGGGAACCCTGGGCGACCTGGCGCATAGACCGCATCCAGACTTCAAGGGCGTCTACGACCGCACCCAGATGGCCGAGGTGCTCGGCCAGTGGCGGGTCGACCCCCACGCGACCTGGAAGGGGCCGGCGTTTCAGGCGGTCAGCACCGCGTTCCCGTTCGCCTCCAAAGTCACCACGCCCTACACGCCGACCAGTGTCCACGACTTCATGCACGCCAAGATCACCGTGGTCGACAACACCGTATTTACCGGCAGTTACAACCTGTCGCATGCCGGCGAGGACAACGCGGAAAACCTGCTTCAACTCGACGGCGCACCACTGGCCGACCGCTTCGTCGAATTCGTGGACGCGGTCTATGCGCGCTACGCGGCGGCTACGGCCGCTACGCCAAAATAGGGTTATGGCGCGACGTCATCGCGCAGCGCTATACGCGGGTTCGCTGCTGTCCTGCGCCGCTCTCCTGTCCCCGCTGAGCCAGGTTGCCGACGGGCGCCTGAGCGTGCACATGCTCGAGGAGATGCTCGTGCTCGTGGCCGTCATCCCACTCCTCGCCTACGGCGTCAGTCCGCTGCTCTCGGGACGCGCCGCATCGTGGCTACACCCGGTCGTGGGCATTCTGGCCCTCAACATGGTGCTGTTCGGATCACAGCTGCCGGCGGTGGTCGATCTCGCGACCAGGGATCTTGTGTTCCGCGAGGCGGCCCAGGCGGTCTTCCTGATAGGGGCCTTCCTCTTCTGGTGGCCCGTCGTCCGCCGCGATGGGCTGAGCCCGATCGCCAAGATCGGCTATCTCATGGTCGCCGGCGTGCCGCCGACGATTCCCGGTATCACGCTGGCGCTCTCCCACCACCTCTTCTATCACGCCTATCGCTCGCTCGAGGACCAGCAGGCTGCCGGCCTGCTGCTGTTCGGCACAGCGAAGTTCGCCCTCGTCGCGGGGACCTTCGTCCTCCTCTGGCGGCTGCTCACGCCCCAGCCCGAGCCCCCGGATCGCGACGATCGGCGATCACCCGCCGGCGATGTTCCGCCCGCGGCGCCCGCCTGGCTATGGCGGCTCGACGAGGAGCTGCCGCTCGAGGCGGACCGTCCGCGCCTTCCGGTTGGCACGGGACGCTGACCCGCTTTTCCCTCAGATCAGCGGCCAGGGATACGCCCAGCGTGAGCTGGGCTCAGGGTACCGCCTCTCCTCGGCGAAGCGACGCGCCCGCTGGGCCAGCGCTCGTAGCTCCGCGGCCGAGATCAGCTGCTTGAGGCCGCGCACCCAGCCGGCTGCGCCGGTCAGCTCACTCGCGAGCTGGCGTGCATCCTGGCAGAGGTTTTCCGCGACCTCCTCGCCCGCAAACTCCCAGATGACGGTGCGCAGCTTGGGAAGCGTGTGAAAGGTGAGCCCGTTGTCGACGCCCCAGACGTGCCCGTCGCCGTCGAGCAGGCAGTGGCCGCTCTTCCGGTCCGCGTTGTTGACGATCACGTCGAAGGCCGCCAGCCTACGGAAATCGAACGCGCGGGCGGGCATTAGTGAGAAGTAGTGCTCGCGGAGGTCGGCGACGATGAATTGCTGCAGCGAACCCGGGCCCATCGGGCCGTCGTCGCGATACACCGTGAGGGGCACCACCTGCCAGTTGAGCGCGGCACTGACCAGGTAGGCGGCCACCTCGCGCTTCCCAAGCGTGCCGTCAGGGAAATCGTCGAGTGGTGTCTCGCCCGGTGCCGGTTTGTAGACGGCGAGGGTCTCGCCGCCGGCGTCCGCCCGCACCTGAGCGAGGTACGTGTAGTTGGAGCAATCGGGCATCAGCCCGCGCGTCTTGATGCGGCCCTCGCGCAGCAGGCGCTGCTGGGCGGCGCCATCCTGGAACTCAGCCTCCGGCGCCATTGCTAGTGGTGCCCGTCGAGGCGCGGACAGACGCCACCATCGTGGTCGATGGGGCCGCCGCACATCGGGCAGGGTGGGCGCCCCGCGCTGATGATGGCGGCCGCGTGCGCGGCGAGCGCCTGCATCTGGGCGAGGCTCGCCTCGAAGTGACCGGTGGCCGGCTCCTCGCCTTCGTCGACCAGTTCGACCAGCGAGACCTCGAACGATTTCTCGTCCTGGCTGTAGGTGAGCGTCATGAAGCCCACCCGCCAGACGGGCGTGATAGGTTGCTCCAGGGCCATGTCCGGCAGCCCGCCCGCGGGCGGCACCGGCACGCGCGAGAAGACTTCCTGCAGCCGTTCGGTCAGCGCGCGCAACTGGTCTTTTTCGACCGCCAGGCTGACCAACTGGCCGCCGACGCGTAGCTGGAGGTAAAACTCGCGCTTGCCCGGCTGGCCAATGGCCCCGGCGGTCACGCGCGTGACCTGTTCGTAGTCAAAGCTTGCCGAGGACATCGCTCTTATTCTCCCGCACCTTCCCGCGGCGTCGGCGGGAGGCATAAAAATGCGGGCCGCTGGGGAAGCGGCCCGCTAAAGAGGGGGAGGGAGCGATGCCCGCACTTTTATCTCTACCCAGTCTGCCGGACGCCTAACGGCCCGAGGTATCGGGTGTAGACCTGAATGGGGCACGGTTGCAACTGATCGCTGGTCCCCGCCGAAAACGGCCTCGGATCGGTGCCTAGAATGAGGTGTGAGACCGTCATTGGACCCACGGTGGTGGCACCGAAACCTCACGACGTTTCAGAAGGTCGTAGTGGCGAACAGCGTGATCATCGCCGCCGGCGCCATCAGCGGTCCGCTGATCACCCTCAACTTCTCGGGACGCACCCGGTTGCCCTTCCTGCTGGGTCTACTCGCGATCGGCCTTGCCGCGATCCTGGTGGCGAATTTCCTGATCCTTCGGCTGGCCTTCAAGCCGATGCGAGAGCTCGAGTCCACCATGAGTGCCGTGCAGCCCGGGCTCGAGGAGCCTCGGGTCCACGCGAATTTCTCTGACCCCGACCTGCGGCGGATCGCGACCGTCTTCAACTCCATGCTCGACCGGTTGGAGCACGAACGCCACCTGAGCGCGCAGCGCGTCCTGCAAGCCCAGGAACGCGAGCGCCAGCGGGTTGCGCGCGAGCTGCATGATCAGACCGGACAGGCGCTCACCCACGAGATCATCAGTCTCGACCTACTGCTGGAACGCACCGGCGACGCCAAGGCGAGGCAGCAGCTGGAAGCCGTCAAGCGGACGCTCGAGGAGACCCTCGAAGAAGTACACCGGATGTCCCAGGATCTGCGGCCGTCGGTGCTCGACGATCTCGGCCTGGTGCCGGCGCTGCGCACCCTGGCCAAGCAGCCCTCGAGCTCGGAGGTCTCGCTTCATGTCGACGGCTTGCGCGATCGCCTGCCCGCGCCCATCGAGACGGCGCTCTACCGGATCGCCCAGGAAGCTCTGACCAACGCGAACAAGTACGCCCGGGCGGCGCACGTCAACATCGACCTGCGTACCCTCGACGGCCACATCCGGCTGCGCGTCCGCGACGATGGCGTCGGTTTCGATCCTAAAAGCATCCCCGAACGGGAAGAGCCGGGGCGTGCCGGCCTTGGGATCTTCGGTATGCGGGAGCGCGCCACGCTGCTGCGCGGCACGCTGGAAGTCAACTCGGTGCCGCGCAAGGGCACGGAGGTTGTCGCCCAGTTACCCCTGGAGGATCGCCATGCAGGTTGAACGCCGCCCCATTCGCGTGATGCTCGTCGAGGACCACAACCTGGTCCGCGCCGGGATCCGTGCCGTGATCGACGGGCAGAGTGACATCCAGGTGATCGCCGAAGCCACCGAGGGGCGCGAGGCCATCCGGCTGGCACGGGCCACCTGTCCAGACGTGGCGGTGGTGGACGTGGCGATGCCCGGCATGTCGGGAATCGAGGTGACGCGCGACATTCGCCGTCTCTGCCCGCAGACCCAGGTGCTGATCCTGACCGCGCACGACAACGAGGAATATTTTTTTCAGACGCTCAAGGCGGGCGCCGTCGGCTACGTGCTCAAGAAGGCCGCCGCCTCGGACCTGATCGCCGCCATCGAAGCGGCGAGCAAGGGCGAGCCCTACCTCTACCCATCGGTGGCGCGGCTCCTGGTCTCCGACTATCTTCAGCGCGCGCCCGAGCGAGAGACGTTCGAGCCTCTCAGCGACCGCGAGCGCGAAGTGCTACGCCTGGTGGCGGAAGGCAAGACGAACCGGCAGATCGCGGACGGCCTCTTCCTCAGCATCAAAACGGTGCAGACGCACCGCGACCACATCATGAAGAAGCTCCACATGCATGACCGTACGGAGTTGGTCAAGTACGCGATTCGCAAAGGGCTGATCGAAGCCGATAGCTGAGGTCCAGCGGACTCTTGTCGGAGTCTTACTGAACCTTTACACTGTCCGGGAACGGGGAGCTCATCTCAGGGAGGGAAGACATTGCCACGTCCATTACTTCGGCGTCTCTCATTCGCTTTGCTGCCGTTCGCGACGGTCGTCGCGCTGATTCAGCCGCTTGGTGGCGAGGCCAGCACGCGCCAGGGACCATCGGTCTCGGCAAATTCGCTCGTCGACCTCGACCACAACCGCCAGTTCCCCCAGAACAAGCAGAACGAGCCGGCC
>Ga0137364_10001875_pt1 | contig 10310 bp, 8 predicted proteins | sample SagtaG_10_FD_104798 | JGI IMG/M metagenome (GOLD analysis project Ga0137364, IMG submission 104798) | Vadose zone soil microbial communities from Sagehorn Ranch, Mendocino, California, USA - Sage1_L_20_16 metaG | ecosystem: Environmental > Terrestrial > Soil > Vadose zone | place: USA... | reverse complement strand
CCGGAAGGCCGTGCTGACCGCCTGCGATGGCGCCGATCAGGAGGTAGCCGGCCTGCGCCACGCCCGAGTACGCGAGCAGCCGCTTGAGACTTGTCTGCGTGATCGCCATCAGGTTGCCGACCACCATGCTGGTCGCCGCCACGAAGGCAAGCAGCGTCTGCCACTCCGGCGCGAGGTGGGGCAGACCGCCGGCGAAAACGCGCACGATCATCGCGAACGCCGCCGCTTTCGTGCCGACCGACATGAACGCGGTGACCGGGATCGGCGCGCCCTGGTACACGTCGGGCGTCCACATGTGGAACGGCGCGGCTGAAACCTTGAAGGCGAAACCGACGCCCATCAGCAGGATGCCGAGGAGGATCAGGGGATTGGTCGCCGACGTCGAGCTGAGCCGCTGCGCGATGTCGGGGATGACCGTCGTTCCCGCCCCCCCGTAGACGAGCGCCATTCCATAGAGGACGAAGGCGCTGGCGAACCCACCCACCAGCAGGTACTTCGCCGCGGCCTCCTGCGAACGGAAGTCGGTGCGCGCGAAGCCGCACATGATGTACAGGGCGATCGACAGCAGCTCGAGGCCGAGGAAGACGGTCACGAGTGAGGTCGCCGAGCCGAGGACCATCATCCCGATGACCGCGGCCATGATCAGGATGTGAAACTCCGATTCGAGAAAGCCGCGCTTCCTGAGATAGGAATGTGAGAGCGCAACGGTGAGAATGCCGAGGCTGGCAAACAGGATCTCGAAGAAGAGCGCGAAGCTATCGCCCGTCGCGAACTTGTGATACGCGTAGCCGCCGCCGCCGTTGACCCACCGATAGCCGGCGACCAGAAGGGACAGCGCGAAGCCCGTGACCGCGAACATCGCGACCGCCCCGCCGCGGCGGGAGCGGGGAAGGACGAGGTCGACCACGACCGCGAAGAGGAAGAAGCCGGTCAGGGCGACGATCGGCGCGATCTGGCTCAGGTCGGCCTGGGCCTGCGACCACGAGTAGGTGAGGTCTATGCCGGGCGGCATGTCAGTGAGCCAGCCCGGTCTGGCCGAGCGACGTCATGAGGTTGGTCAGCAACCCAGGGTCGAGGCCGAGCACGAACATCAGCACGATCAGCGGTGCGAGCAATGAGAGCTGGCCGGCGTAGATGTCGGAGCGCGGTACCGGCCCGGCCGGTATCCCCTGCATCACGCCCTGGAACAGGCGGAGCATGTAAAGCGGGGTCAGGACCAGGCCGATCGCCGCCAAGACGGCGAGCGCGGGCGCCCGCTGCCATGCGCCGAGCATCGTCATGAACTCGCCGACGAAGCTGTTGAGCCCTGGCAGCCCGAGCGCCGCGAAGGTTACGACCGCAAACACTCCCGCCATGACCGGCATGCGTAGAGCCAGGCCGGCCAGCGCCGAGCGATCGCGGATGCCGGTGGTGTCCGCGATCCAGCCGACGATCAGGAAGAGCGCCGCGATGATGATCCCGTGGTTGACCATCTGCAGGACCGCGCCCTGCTGACCCTGCACGTTGAGGGCGAAGATGCCAAGCACGATGAAGCCCATGTGGCTGATGCTGGAGTAGGAGACCAGCATCTTCATGTCGCTCTGGACCAGCGCCATGAGCGCGCCCCAGATGATCGCCGCGACCGCTAGCACCGGAATGACCCAGCGCCAGTCCCACCAGTCCACCGGCTGGGGAAACAGTGGGATCGCGATGCGCAGGAAACCGTAGGCCCCCGCCTTGCCCATGACGCCCGCGAAGGTGACCAGCATCGGCACCGGCGCGGCGTTGTAAGCGTCGGGGAGCCAGCTGTGGAAGGGGAAAAGCGGCGTCTTGATCGCGAAGGCCAATGCGAAAACGAAGAAGAGCGCGAACTGGAGCGACGGCGATGGCGCGAGCTTTGCCAGCTCGGCAAGATCGAACGTCTGGTGCCCCGTGGCGATGTACTCGCCGATCACCCCGACGAGCATCAGCAGCGACCCGACCAGTGTGTAGAGGACGAACTTCAGAGCAGCCCAGCCTGGCTGCGTGCCCTCGCCGTACAGCCAGAGGAGGAAGTACGCCGGGATGAGCATGGCCTCCCAGAACACATAGAAGAGGACGAGGTCGGTGGCCATGAACACGCCGGCCAGGCCCGCCGACATGGCGAGCATCAGTCCGACAAAGCCTCCCGTTCGTGCTCGCACCGGTGTGGCCGCGATCGCAATCACGGTCAGGAACGCGTTCAGGACGATGAGCCAGAGGCTGATGCCGTCGACGCCGAGGCGGTAGAAGATGCTGAACTGCGGGATCCATGCCAGCTTCTCGGTGAACTGGAACCCGCTGTGGTCGGGGGCGAAGTTGAGTGCGATAAATCCCGCGATGACCAGCACGACCAGCGCCACGAGCACGCCGAACCACTTCGCGAGGCGAGGCGGCAGGAACGAAACGAGCGCTCCACCGATCAGCGGCATGAGCCAGAGCGCCGTCAAGGTCATGAGTTCGCCCTCACGATCAGAATCACCGCGCCAACGACTGCGCCGCCTACGAACACAAGGACGTAGTTGCGGAAGTAGCCGCTCTGGGTGAGGCTCAGGCTGCTCGCTCCGGCGCGCGCGATGAGCCCGGTGTCGATCACCGTCGCGTCGATGACAGGCCTCTCGATGTCGCGAAGGGCAAAATCCGCGATCCAGTCCGTCGGGCGCACGAAAGCCCGGTCGTAGATCTCATCGAAGTAGTACTTCCGCTCCAGCAGGCGCTGCGCCCAGGGCGCGTACGCCGACCAGGGCCGGCTGTACAGGGCCCAGACGAACAGCGCGGCGGCCAGGAACATGGTGAGGAAGGTCACGGCGATCTCGGCGCCGCCCCCTTCCCAGCGCTGAGGGCCGACGGCCGAGGCGAGGAAGTCGGTGACCGTCGCGGGACCGACGCCGATCGCCCGGGTCTCGAGGAACCCACCGACGGTTGCCAGCACCGCGAGGATCGCGACCGGCACCATCATCACGAGACGCGGGGCGTGGGGGTGCTCGACCGGACGCTGCGGCGACGGCTTGCCCCAGAACGACAGCCACCACATGCGCCCGGTGTAGAAGCCCGTGATCAGAGCGGTGGCGAAGCCGACCGCCCACAGGACGTGGACCATATCGTCGCCGGGTTTGGAGAAGGCGAGGCCGAGGATCTGCTCCTTGGAGAAAAAGCCGACGAACGGGATCACACCCACGAGGGACAGCGAACCGACCAGGAAGGTGATCGACGTCGGCCGCATCTGGCGCCACAGACCGCCGTAGCGGCGCATGTCCTGCTCGTCGTTCATGGCGTGGATTACGTTGCCGGCGGCGAGGAAGAGGAGCGCTTTGAAGAATGCGTGGGAAAGGAGATGGAAGAGTCCGGCGGAATAGGCGCCGATACCGACCGCGAGGAACATGTAGCCGATCTGGCTCATCGTCGAGTACGCGAGGACGCGTTTGATGTCGACCTGCACGATCGCGATGGTCGCGGCGAACAGCGCGGTGACGGCGCCGACGATCGCGACGGCGCTGTGGGCGTAGGTCGCCACGTCGTAGATGGGATGCATGCGGCCGACCAGATACACGCCGGCGGTCACCATCGTTGCGGCATGGATGAGGGCGCTGACCGGCGTCGGGCCCTCCATGGCGTCGGGCAGCCAGGTGTGGAGCGGTAGCTGGGCGGATTTCGCCACCGCGCCGACCAATAGAAGAAATGCTGCCAGCTCGATGGCGAAGCTGTCCGGGCCCGTGTGGACAGATGGAAAGCAGCCGACGAAGATGCCGGGAGGTGGACATCCGCTGACCCGCTGAAAGACGCCTGCGTAAGTCACCTGCTGAAACTGTGTAAAGAGGACGAAGGTGCCCAGGATCATGCCGACGTCGCCGATTACGTTCATCACGAACGCCTTCCGCGCCGCGACCACCGCGGAATGCCGTTGGTACCAGAAGCCGATCAGGAGGTAGGAGCTGAGTCCGACCATCGCCCAGCCGACGATGAGAAAGACGAAGTTGCCGGCCAGGACCAGTAGCAGCATCGAGAGGATGAAGACGTCCATGTAGCAGAAGAACCGGGCGTAGCTCGGGTCGTCCTCGTGCTCCATGTAGCCGACGGAGTAGGTCACGATCAATCCGCCGACACCGGTGATGACCAGGCACATGAAGATCGACAGGTTGTCGATCAAGAGGTTGAACGGGACCTCGAAGGTCCCACTCTTGATCCACGTCCAGTACGTGAAATCTCCAGACGCCTTGGCGAAGAGAAGCGCGAGCGTGACCACGAATGACGCCCACACGACGCCGGGGCCGACGATCACGGTGAAGATTCGTGGCAGGCGCCAGCCCCGACCCGCGAGAAGCATCGCGCCCGCGGCGGGGAAGACCAGGATCAGCAGCGCGAGCGTCTGGTTGCTCATCCGCGCAGCTCGCTGAGGTCGTCGATGTCCTCGACGTCGCGCACACGGAAGATGTCGACAAGGATCGCCAGGCCGACCACCGCCTCAGCGGCGGCGACGGTCATCGACATCAGCGCGAACAGCTGCCCCTCGATATTCACCAGTTGCCGCGAGAACGCAACGAGAGCCAGGTTGGCGGCGTTGAGCATGAGCTCGATCGAGATCAGGATCACCAGCGGGTTCCGGCGCACGAGGACCCCCACCGCGCCCAGCACGAAAAGAACGGCGCTGAGGAGAAGGAACCAGGACGCGTCGAGCTGCGAACCGCCGATGTTCAGGCTGCTCATTTTGAATGCGGGGGGAGGTTTCCCCCCACGCCGGCGGCCGGGCGAAGCCCTTCCCCGGCGGGCCCCCCCTCCGAATCGTCGATGCGCTTGCGGCTGAGGTAGATCGCGCCGATCGCGGCGACCAGCAGCAGGATCGAAGTCAGCTCGAACGGATAGAGGTAGGTGGTGAACAGGCCCACCGCGATCGACTGCACCGTGCCGAAAAAGGACAGGTCTCCCTTGTCCGGTTGGCGGTACTGGACGCCCTGCAGCAGGCCCCACATCAACCCGAGCAACACCAGCACGAACAGTGCGGACAGCCAGCCCTGGAAGCGAAGGCGCCCGCGGCCCAGCTCCCGGGCGGGACCCAGCAGAGCGATGACGAACAGGAACAGGACCATGACCGCGCCGGCGTAGACGATGATCTGCACCGCGAAGACGAACTGCGCGTTGAGCAGCAGAAAGATCACCGACAGCGAGAGCATCACGACCACCAGGCTCAGGACGGAGCGGATCGGCTGGTGGAAGGCGACCACGCCGATGCCGCCCAGCACAGCGAGCGCCGCGGCGATGAAGAAGACGGCGATCGCCAACTAGGTCTCGTCTTTCGCGCCGAGACGTGCTTGCACGTCTGGCGGCAAAGGCTCGAGCAGCTTCTCCTTGGTGTAGATGAATTTCTCGCGGCTGGTGTCCGACAGCTCGTACTCCGGGCCCAGCACGATCGCCTGCACCGGACATGCCTCCTCGCAGTAGCCGCAGAAGATGCAGCGCAGCATGTTGATCTCGTAGGTCTTGGCGTACCGCTCGCCTGGCGAGACGCGGTTCTCCTCGGTGTTCTCGGCCGCGATGACGAGGATGCAACCCACGGGGCACGCCGCCGCGCACAGCTCGCACCCGATGCACCGCTCGAGGCCGTTGTCGTAGCGGCGGAGGTAGTGGCGGCCGCGATAGCGCTCCGATCGAGGCGATTTCTCCTCCGGGTACTCGAGCGTGACCGGTGGCGAGAAGAACTCTCCGAGGGTCGTCCTCAGCCCTTTGGTGAGAGCGCCGATGTCCGCCGCGACGCTCGTCCCCTGGCCTTCCGGTTTGGGAGGGACCCCTTCATCGCGCCCTCGCAGTGGGGAGGGGTGCTCGGGCCTGGCCTCGGGGGGCTTCTCTTCGTCCGGCATCGCTAGCCCTCCATCGCGACAAGGATGATCGCGGTCACCACGACGTTCACGACCGCAAGTGGCAGCAGCACCTTCCAGCCGAGCCGCATCAGCATGTCGTAGCGAAGGCGTGGGAACGTGCCGCGGAGCCAGATGTACAAGAACAGGAACAGGATGACTTTGAGCAGGAAGGCGAAGACCGGCGGCACGCCCCACAGGAACCAGCCGCCGAAAAAGAGCAGCGCCGCGAGCGCCGAGACCGTGATCATGTTCACGTACTCGGCCAGGTAGTACATGACGAACTTGAGCCCCGAATACTCGGTCAGGAACCCGCCGATCAGTTCCTGCTCCGCCTCCGGCAGGTCAAACGGCGCGCGGTTCGTCTCGGCCACCGCCGAGATCAGGTAGATGATGAAACCGACCGGCGTCACGATGATCAGGGGGATGGGGCCGACGTACGGTCCCAAGTGCACGGTGTACTCCACGATGTCGCGCAACCGCAGCGAGCCGACGATCATGAACGTCGGCACAAGCGAAAGGCCGAGCGACATCTCGTAGCTGATCAGCTGCGCCGCCGAACGAAGGCCGCCGAGGAGCGAGTACTTGTTGTTCGACGCGTAACCGCCGATGACGATCGCGTAGACGTTCAAGGCGCTCACGGCGAAGACGACCAGGATGCCGACGTTCACGTCCGCGATCCAGTACTGGACGTTGTACCAGAGGCCGATCGGGATCACCGCCCAGGCAAGGAAGGCAGCAGCTACGGCGATGGCGGGCGCTACCACGTAGAGGACCTTGTCCGTCTTTTCGGGGACGAAGCTCTCCTTGAACGCCAGCTTCACGCCGTCCGCGGCGAGCTGCATGAGGCCAAATGGTCCGACACGGTTGGGGCCCGGCCGGCGCTGGATCCTGCCCAGCGCGACGCGTTCGAACCAGACCGTGTACGCCGTAGCGGTGAGGACGACAAAGAGCAGCAGCGTCATCGCCACCGCGATCACGACCCAGTGCCCGATCGGGTTGTTGTAGATGTCGCTCACGGGTGCGCCGGCCCGATCAGGACGGGCGTGGGCTCCGGATTCGGATCTGGTGGCTGGATCGCCAGCTCGCGCTGGATCGGGAAGATGCCCGCGTAGTCGACCTTCAGGCCGAGGGCGATGGCAAGCTCGCACAGCACTTCCCATCCTTCCTTCAAAGGGGATCGGATCGGGATCGGCGGACGCAGGAACTGGACCGTGCCTTCGACGTTCGTATAGCTGCCCTGGCGCTCGGCGAAGGTCGTCGCCGGTAGGACGACAGCCTGCTCGTAGCCCGGGCGCGGCAGGTGATCCCAGGCGGCGATGAACTTCACCGAACGCGGGACGCCCGCCGTGGGCGGCGGGCCCCAGCTGAGCAGGGCGTCGACACGGTCCAGGCTGTCCCAGCCGGCGACGCCGGCGGCCAGCGCCCCACGCTCGTTGGTCGCGCGATAGAGGGGCATCTGTTTGCCACCCACCTTCTCGGCAAGGTCGCGACATGCCGTTGCGAGATCGTTGATGTCCTCGCTGCCGTGGCCGTCGCCGAAAAGGATCGCCACCGATCCGCCAGGATCCTTGAGCAGCTCGTGCGATGCGAGCTTGCGCACCTCCGCGGCGGCGGCCCCCTTCTGGTTTCGGATGTGCACGGTCTCCTGGTTGCGGTCGAGGTCGACGCCGTCGGGGTAGACGACGATCAGCTTCGCGCCGCGCTTGCTGACCGCCTTCTTGACGCGCAGGTCGATGATCGGCACGTCAGTTTCGATGTCGGAAGCGACGATGACGATCACGCGCGCGTCATCTATCTCTTTGATCCGCATCGTCGGGCCCGCCGTGGCTGGGATTGCGCTCCGCCCGTGCATCTTCACCTTGGCACCCTTTAGCGGGCCGTCGAGCAAGCGGCGAAAGAGGAAGGCCTCCTCGTTGGTGACGTCCTGCGGAAGCGAGATGCCGAGCTTTGCCCCTTTGCCCTTGATCCCCGCCGCCACTGCGGTGATGGCGTCGGACCAACTCGACCTTGTACCCCGGATGGTCGGCGTGCGCAAACGGGCGGGGTCGTTGACGTCGGTGTAGTCGAAGCGGCCGCGGTCGCATATCCAGCCTTCGTCGATCTCGTCGTTCTCGTGCGACGTGACCCGGACCAGCTGCCCGCGCCGCTGCCACTGCGTCACGCTGCACCCCACAGAACATTTCGAGCAAATGGTCGCCGTATGCGTCATGTCCCACGGCCTCGACTCAAAGCGCCAGACACGAGACGTCAGGGCACCGACGGGGCAGAGGTCGATGATGTTCCCGCTGAAGTTCGACTTCAGGGGCTGGTCGAACTGGCTGGTGATGAACGACTGCACGCCGCGCTCGTCAGTCGTCAGCTCCTGCTCCCATGCGATCTCGTCGTAGTAGCGCGTGCACCGGTAGCACAGCACGCATCTCTCGCGGTCGAGCGCGATCTTGTCGGAGAGCGGGATCGGCTTCTTGAAGTGCAGGCGCGGGCCGTCGATCCGGCTGGTGGGGTAGCCATGCCGGAACGTGAAGTCTTGCAGCGGGCATTCGCCGCCCTTGTCGCATACGGGGCAGTCGAGCGGATGGTTGGCGAGCTCGAACTCGAGGATGTCCGCGCGCGCCTGGACGGCCATCGCGCTCTGCGTCCGGACGACCATCCCCTCCGAAACGGGCGTCGTGCACGCCGTCTGGGGGCGCGGAGGTCCCGGTGTGAAGTCGACCAGGCACAGGCGGCACGCGCCGACCGGGTCGAGCTTGTGGTGGTAGCAGAAAACCGGGATCTCGATGCCGATGGTCTTGGCGGCTTCGACGATCAGGGTGCCGGCGGGCACTGTCAGCTTCTGGCCGTCGATCGTGAGGTTGATGTCAGGCACAGGTGCTAACTCCTCCCCACTTGTGGGGAGGTGGCCCGCAGGGCCGGAGGGGCTCCCACGTTGCATTCGTGTCTCAAGGCGTGATCCTCGTACTCGTCACGAAAGTGCCGGAAGGTCGAGTCGATCACCCAGCCTGCGGAGTCGCCAAGGCCGCAGAGACAGCGGCCGTTCTGTAGGCCGTCCGAAACACGCAGAAGAGTGTCGATCTCAACTTGCGATCCCTCGTTGGCCAGGATCCGCTCGTAAGTCCTCACGGCCCAGTCGCCGCCGATGCGGCACGGCGTGCATTTGCCACACGACTCGCGCGCGTAGAACTTGAGCAGGCGGTAGGCGGCGCGGACGATGCAGTGCTGGTCGTCCATGACGATCACGCCGCCCGAGCCGCCCATCGACCGCGCCGCGGCGAGCGACTCCATGTCCGTCTTGGTGTCGAGCATGCTCGCTGGAAGCACTGGCGCCGACGATCCGCCGGGCCAGAACACCTTCAGGTCATGTCCGCCGGCGATGCCCCCCGCCAGCTCCATGATCACGTGTCGGAAGGTCTGGCCGAGCTCGACCTCGTAGACGCCCGGTTTGTTGACGTTGCCGCTGACCGACATGAGACGCGTGCCGGGGGATTTCTCGGTACCGAACTTGGCGTACGCGGCTCCTCCGTGGTTGATGATCCATGGCACCGTCACGAGCGTCTCGACGTTGTTCAGCAGGGTCGGCCGGCCCCAGGCGCCCTTGACGGCGGGGAAGGGGGGACGCGATCGGGGCTGGGCGCGCTTGCCTTCGAGCGACTCGAGCAGCGCGGTCTCTTCGCCGCAGATGTAGGCGCCGTGACCGCGGTAGAGACGGATGTCGAGCGGGTAGTCCTTGCCCATCGGTTGCGGACCGACGTAGCCCTTGGCGCGCGCCTCTTCGATCGCGGCACTCAGCATGCGGTACGGCTCGTCGTATTCACCCCGGATGTAGACCCACGCCTGGTTCGCGCCGACCGCGTAGGCGGCGATCAGGATCCCCTCGACGAGCATATGAGGGGAGTTCTCGAGGATGTAGCGGTCCTTCGATGTCCCCGGCTCCGACTCGTCGGCGTTGATGACGACGTACTTCGGACCGGGCGAATCGCGCTTGATGAAGCTCCACTTGGTGCCGGTTGCGAAACCGGCGCCACCGCGGCCGCGGAGGCCGGAGGTCTTGACCTCGTTGGTGATGTCGGCGGGGGCCATGTCGAGCAGCGCCTTGCGCAGCGCGGCGTAGCCGCCGGCCCTGGATTCGTAGACATCCAGCGTGTGCAGGTCGGGCGTGCCGAACCAGCGAGTGAGCACATTGGTCGGGGCCTCGCCATACGACCCGCGAAGCTCAGGCATCGGCCTTCTTGTTCGGGGCTGGACCGGAGCGCTTTCCCCTCCCCACTTGCTGGGGAGGGCTAGGGAGGGGAGACGACAATTTTCCCCTCCCCACTTGCTGGGGAGGGTCAGGGAGGGGAGACGACAATTTTCCCCTCCCCACTTGCTGGGGAGGGTCAGGGAGGGGGGACTCAGATTTTGCAGTGGACGATTGTGGTTGGTTCGATCCCTGCCTGATGCGGGTCTTAGCGTTCCCACCCGGCGGCT
>Ga0137364_10001874_pt1 | contig 10316 bp, 6 predicted proteins | sample SagtaG_10_FD_104798 | JGI IMG/M metagenome (GOLD analysis project Ga0137364, IMG submission 104798) | Vadose zone soil microbial communities from Sagehorn Ranch, Mendocino, California, USA - Sage1_L_20_16 metaG | ecosystem: Environmental > Terrestrial > Soil > Vadose zone | place: USA... | reverse complement strand
CTCAACTTTCGCGTAGGTCACGCCGATCTGCTGCTGGCGCTCAACTGGAACGACGAACTCGCTTGTCTGTGGCCCTTTGCTCTCCGCGCCTCCTTTCATGCCAGGCATCCCGGGCATGCCTTGCATCTCGCCGCCACCGGTCGGCTTTCCCGCTAGCATTGCCGCGTGATCGTGGTGAGGCGCGTTTTCGCTAGAACTTGCCGGGGTGGCGCTCTGCTTCATCACCGGTACAAGATCCATCGAGCAGATGGGACATTTTCCGGGATCCTTTGAATGCACCGCCGGGTGCATGGTGCAGGTCCAGTAATCGATGTTGTTATCCTTGCTCGCGTTCGATCCTTTTGAGCATGAAGCCAAGCCGAGGAGCGTGAGCAAGGTGACGAGAGGAATGATTTTGTTGAAAAATTTCCGCGGTTTCATTTCCGCTTGGCTTTCGGTTCAGGTGGATCGGCAGGCAGCGGAAAAAGCCGCGCGCCAATGACTGCTTCCAGTTCCGCGACGGAGACTTGATAATCGGTCAGGTGCATACGAGCGGTCGCTTCGACGTCGCGCAGAACTCGCTGAGCTGTGATCCAGTCGAGAAACGAAGCTTTCGCCGATTCGTAGGCGAGGCGGTTCGCTTCAAAGGCCTGTTGCGCCTGCGGCACAAGCTTGTCGCGGAACAATTCGACGTGATGATGAAACGTCTCGATTTTCTGAAGCTGATCGCGCAACAGTCGCAACGCTTCTTTCTGCGAGCGATCCAAGCCGTGTTCAGCTGCTCCCAAATTTTCGCCGGCCTCGCGAACTCCAGCGCCGTACTTTCTGAAATTAACCCACGGCAATGGAAAAGAGACGCCGGCATCCACTTCGCTCACGGCTTGTCCGGCGTCATTGTAACGCTGCGCTTTGACCATCAATGCCGGATCAGGAATCCACTCGCGACGCGCGAGCTGAAGTTTCCATTTTTCCACGTCGATCCTTGCTTCCGCCATTTTGACTTCGGGTCTGTGTGTGAGGACCAATGGTCGAAGCGAAGTTGGCGAGAGTTGCGGCATTTGAATGCTTGTCGTCGCCGGCCGGCCCAGCGGCGCGAAAGCGTCACGGTTCATCAGCGTGTTAAGCTGTGCCTGCTCATCGGAAAGCTGGCGCTCGAGATCGCGCTGCGCTTCCTCCAGTTTGCTCTCATCAGTTTCTGCGACGAGCACATCCGCCGCGCTCTGCGTGCCGGCCTCGTATTTCGCGCGACTGATGTCGGCAATCTGCTTTAGCGAGTCGATATTCTTGCGATTGATTTCGAGCTGGTCGTAAGCGTTCGCGAGTCGGAAAAACGATGCGCGCGCTGCGGCAATAGCGTCGAGTTGCGCACGTCGAACGTCCTCATACGCGGAGATCGCCTCGGCCATAGCCGCGCGGGCGCGCGTAAGATTCTTTCCGGTAATCGGAACTACTTGCTCGATGCTCATCGATTGGTCCATGAACGCGTTCGGCGGTACATTGACAAAACGATGCACCAGTGTGTCGCCGCCCAGCCGGGGGTCGTCCCATGCCGCTGCCTGCGGAATGCGCGCCTTCGCCGCATTCCATTTGCGTAGTGCTTCTTTGATCGCCGGGTTATTTGCCAGCACGCCCGCCGTCACCTCGCTGAGGGGGAGGCCATTGCTTCGAACAGAGCGAGCATCGTTCTCGCCCGCGTCCGCGGTCTGCAGAGATAAAGTTAAAGTTAGATTAAGTAATAAAAGGTAAGTTGTTTTCATTGATCCAAGAGAACGGTTGAAGTTCCAGGCGCGCCAGCGAATGGGCACACCCCGGGCGTCAGCGTCCTTGGATCAGATGAGAAACGTGCAGAGCAGCGGAAGTCGCGGCGGCGAGAGTGCCGCGAATGTGAGGTCAGTTCCGATTACCGAGCGATCTTCCGTTAATTGGTGCAGCAGGACAAACCCCGTCGGTGCGCAGATCGTGTTGGTCGTTGATGCCGAATCACTCTTGGCGAGCGGCTGCGACGAAGGAGCTGTATTCTTCTGCGACGTGACGCAACACGTCATATTGCCACAGCACCGCGGCTGACAGGCCTTCTGACTTGGCGCGTTGACCAGGATGCACGATCGCGCGGCGGACCCCATGGGAGCCGCCATCAGCGCGACAGCCGTCGCCGCTGAAATCATGATCCTGCTCAGCATCGAAGTTCGTATAGCACAAGTTAGACTGCCCGTCGAAGCAAACCGTTCAGCGCTCTTGTGCTCCTACTTCTGCTTTTTCCGCGCGATGGCTAAGAAACTTCACTCCTTGCGCGCATCGTTTTCGTTGGCAATTTCTTCAAGCCATTTGCAATAATGGTGGTTATAATTCACTCCTCAACCATCAGAAACAGTTATGAAAGATGACAATTTGCAATCTATAGCGAAAAAGCTCGTTGCACCGGGGAAGGGGATCCTGGCAGCGGATGAAAGCACGGGGACGATCGAAAAGCGTCTAAAAAGCATCAACGTTCCTTCTACCGAAGAAAACCGGCGTGCATATCGTGAGGTCCTATTTACCACGAAAGGCGCCGGCGAATTTATTAGCGGCGTGATTCTCTTCGACGAGACGATTCGGCAGAAGACGAGCGACGGACGCACTTTCGTCAAGGCACTGGAGGATCAAGGGATCATTCCAGGGATTAAAGTGGACAAGGGCGCCAAGGCGATGGCGAATTTTTCGCGTGAAAAAATCACGGAAGGTCTCGACGGATTGCGCGAACGGCTGGCGGAATATCGAAAACTTGGCGCGCGTTTTGCAAAATGGCGTGCCGTGATTGCGATTGGCGACAACATCCCCACGCGGACATGCATCGACGCGAACGCGGAAGCCCTGGCGCGTTATGCGGCGCTATGCCAGGAAGAGGACCTGGTGCCAATTGTCGAACCAGAAGTGCTTATGGATGGTACACACACGATTGAACGGTATTTCGAAGTCACACAGCAGACACTAGAGAGCGTATTTCACGGTCTGTATGAGCACCGGGTTGCACTCGAAGGGATGCTACTGAAACCGAATATGGTCCTTTCAGGAAAAGATTGTCCGCAACAAGCCTCGGTGAAGGAAGTAGCGGAGGCTACTGTGCGCTGCCTGAAACGCGTGGTTCCGGCCGCTGTCCCTGGTATTGTCTTTCTTTCCGGTGGACAGACCGATCAGCAAGCCACCGAGCATCTCAACGCAATGAATCAGCTGCCTGATTTGCCTTGGCAGTTGAGCTTTTCCTACGGGCGCGCACTACAAGCCCCAGTACTCAAAACTTGGAAAGGCGATCAGGCGAACGTGGCCAAAGCGCAAGAGGCGTTCCATCACCGAGCTTGGTGCAATAGCAAAGCGCGCTTCGGTAAATACACCGAGGACATGGAGACTGCGAAGGCAGCGTGACGCGCCAAAGGTTGCCTGATTAGGTCAAACCGTCGCCAGGCCGGAACGCTTTCGTTTTCGCATCTTGAGATTCAACATTTCGACGAGTAGTGAGAACCCCATTGCGAAATAGGTATAACCCTTTGGAATATGGAAACCCACGCCTTCTCCAATCAGGTTTACACCGATTAAGAGAAGAAAACTGAGCGCCAGCATCTTCATGGTAGGATGCCGATCAATGAACCGACTGATTGGCTCGGCAAAAATCATCATGACCGCGACCGCCAGAATCACGGCGACAATCATCACGGCGATCTCGTCTACCATTCCCACGGCGGTGATTACCGAGTCGAGCGAAAAAACAGCATCGAGCAAAGCGATCTGAAGCAGAACCGCCGAGAAAGAGGCGCGAATCGCTCCGGTGCCGTGTTTGTCGCCGCCTTCAATTCGGTGGTGAATTTCGCGTGTGCTCTTGGCCAGTAGGAAAAGGCCGCCCGCAATCAGGATCAGTGCCCGGCCGGAGACCCCAAAATTCCCGACGGCAAATAGAGGCTCAGTCAACCTCATGATCCACGAGAGGGTTAGCAGCAAAAGCACTCGCATAATCATCGCCAACGCCAACCCCAAAAGGCGGGCTTTTTTTTGCGATTTATCCGGAAGCCTTCCGGCAACGATCGAAATAAAAACGATGTTATCGATCCCAAGAACGATTTCGAGCGCTGTCAGTGTGAGCAACCCGATCCATATTTGTGAGTCTAAGATCCATTCCATTTTTCCTCTTTCCGTTCAAATAGGGCAAAGTTCATGAATAGGTACATCCTATCGAAACAATCAAACTCCGGCCTTAGTGAGCGAATTGTTGACGCTCAAGCTAGAGTATGGCCATTGGGGAAAACCGGATCTCGGAAAATTTTCTTGGAACAACGTTTGCTCGTGTTGATTAATTTCTAGCCAGATCGTAACGCAGCGTGCGAGTCTGCCAAGAAACCTCCATGATCTACACTTGCCCAATGCATCCGGAGGTCGAGCAGGATCATCCGGGAGCATGCCCAAAGTGCGGGATGACACTTGAGGCGAAGGCCGTCGGCGGAGAGGAACACGAGCACGGGGAAACGCGATCACTATCTCGAAAGTTCTGGATCGCGCTCGTTCTTACGATCCCGGTGCTATTCCTGGCGATGGGTCATGCCATTCCCGGCTTGGAGATTGATTCAATCATTCCAAAGCAAATCGGAAAATGGATCGAGCTTGCCCTAACAAGTCCAGTGGTTCTTTGGGCCGGCGGGTTCTTCTTCACGCGCGCGTGGCAGTCGATTGTTAATCGCAGCCTCAACATGTTCACGCTCATCGCTGTGGGCGTTGGCGCGGCCTACTTTTACAGCGCTGTTGCGGTGATTGTGCCTGGAATATTTCCCGCTTCTTTCCGACGCCACGGAGAAGTTGATCTTTATTTTGAAGCAGCAGCGGTGATTACGACTTTGATCCTGCTGGGGCAACTGATCGAGGCGAAAGCGCGAAGTCGGACCGGCCATGCAATCAGAGCGCTGCTTGGCCTTGCTGCGAAAACTGCGCACCGAGTTCGCGATGGCCAGGAAGAGGAAATCGCAGTGGACAAAATCCGAAAAGGCGACGTGCTCCGAGTACGGCCGGGGGAGAAAGTGCCAATCGACGGTGAGATCGTCGATGGAAAAAGTAACATCGACGAATCGATGATCACGGGCGAACCAATGCCGGTAAGCAAACAGGCAGGCGAGAAAGTGATTGGCGCAACTGTGAATCAGACGGGCTCGTTTTTGATGCGCGCGGATCGCATCGGTTCAGAAACCGTTCTCGCACAAATCGTGCAGATGGTGGCCGACGCACAGCGCAGCCGCGCCCCTATTCAGAAACTCGCTGACACAGTGTCCGGTTATTTTGTTCCAGCAGTTATCGGCGTTGCGATCGTTACGTTTGTCATTTGGTCCATTGTCGGACCTTCGCCGGCGATGGCTTATGGATTGGTCAACGCTGTCTCGGTCCTGATCATTGCATGCCCATGCGCCCTCGGCCTAGCAACACCGATGTCAATCATGGTCGGCGTCGGTCGCGCTGCACAAGCTGGGATCCTGGTAAAAAACGCGCAGGCGATCGAGGTCACTGAAAAAGTCACCTACCTGGTTACGGACAAAACAGGCACACTGACAGCCGGTAAACCGGAGGTAGTCAGCCGGATCGCCGCGAATGCCATCAGTGAACGCGATCTTTTGCAGATTGCGGCATCGGTGGAATCCCAGAGCGAGCACCCGCTTGCGCGGGCGATCGTAGAGCGCGCAAAACAGGAAAAGATTGAATTGCGCAGCGTAACCGATTTTCAGTCCACGACCGGCGGCGGAGTGTCCGCTAAACTTGACGGCTACGTAATCCTCGTCGGCAAAGAAAAATTTCTGACCGATTCGAATGTTAGATTCCCAGACCAGCTGGTGCAAGAAGCTCGTCGCCTACAAGAAAGAGCGCAAACTACAGTCTGGCTCGGGATAAGTGAAGACGCTGTTGGGGTTCTGGGTATCGCAGATCCGATCAAGCCGACCAGCAGGGAAGCGGTCCGCGAGCTTCACAAGATGGATCTCAAAATCATCATGTGCACGGGTGACAATTTGCGGACAGCTGAATCTGTTGCGCGCGAGCTAGGCATCGATGAGTTCAAGGCCGAAGTAATGCCGGATGAAAAAATCGAAATAGTAAAAAAGCTCAAATCCGAGGGTGCGATCGTTGCGATGGCCGGGGATGGAATCAATGACGCGCCTGCACTTGCCGCGGCAGACGTCGGAATTGCAATGGGCACGGGTACCGATGTGGCGATCGAGAGCGCCGGCATCACGCTCGTGAAAGGTGACTTAACGGGAATCGTCAAAGCGATCCACGTTAGTCGCGCTGTGATGCGAAATATCCGGCAAAATTTATTTTTTGCGTTTATCTATAACGCGCTAGGCGTACCGATTGCCGCCGGTGTGCTTTATCCGTTCTTTGGACTGCTTCTGAGTCCGATGATCGCCGGGGCTGCTATGAGCTTCAGTTCGGTCTCTGTTATCTTGAATGCGCTTCGCTTGAGATCGGCTAAATTGTGAACGATACCTATGCGTTCACAAGGGATCAGTGTCTCTGCGATACAAGAGCGAGTCACAAGGCTTACTAGCAAGTGCAACTCTTACCGCAATTGCACGCTTTACCATCGTTCATCGGGCAATTCTTACCGGTCTTCTGACAGCTAGGCTTGTCTGCCGCGAACCCCACCGTGCAAATTGCGGCCGCCAGGATCGAAAACAAGATTTTGAGATAAGGCTTCATGCGCAACGGTCGCTCGTAAGCATTGCGAAAGCCAGTCATAATTCCGATCTGGCAAGCGCGAGAAGCTTCCGTTGTCACAATTCGTCCGGCAGTTTCACAACGCGGCGCTAATCCCAGCCTTGCGCGGCCTTCGCTTCGCGCATCTGCGGCAGCGAGCAGCCCTGGTTGATGATACGCAACGCTTGTAGGGCGCTCCGCCTGCTGGTCACGAACGGCAAGCGACGCGCTTGCCCTACAACGATTCGTCCGGCAGTTTGCTTGCCAAGCCGATAGCTTTAGCAAAGGCTGGTCGTACAAATGGCAAAGACATTTTTCATCACCACGGCGATCGATTACACCAATTCGCCACCGCACATCGGACACGCTTACGAGAAAGTGCTGGCCGATGTGATCGCGCGCTATCATCGGCTCAAGGGTGACAATGTTTTTTTCTTAACCGGTGTTGATCAACATGGCCAGAAGGTGCAGCAATCCGCCGCTAAAGCGGGTGTTCCTCCAGCTGAATTCGTGAAGGAGATCACGCAGAAGTTTATTGATCTTTGGAAAAAACTGGATGTGAAGTACGACGAATGGGCCGAGACAACTAGCGAGCGTCACAAGAAAGTCGTTCAAGGAGTTTTGCAACGCTTGTTTGATGCGGGCCAAATCTACAAGGACAAACAAGCAGGTCACTACTCAATTCGTCAGGAGCAATTTCTCACAGACAAAGAACGCGGTCCCGATGGCGAGTTCGGCTCCGAGTGGGGACAAGTCGAGTTTCGCGAAGAAGAGAATTATTATTTTAAGCTCAGTGATCACAAAAAGTGGCTGCTCGATTATCTCGAGAGACGAAAAGACGCCGTCATTCCCGATTTTCGTCAAACGGAATTGCGAAATGCTGTGGAGAAACTCGGCGGCGATCTCTGCATTTCGCGTCCGAAATCGCGCCTCAACTGGGGCATCGAACTTCCGTTCGACAAAGATTTCGTCAATTATGTCTGGTTCGACGCCCTAACGAACTACATCAGTTTCGTTGGCTACGATCCAAACATCGACACCTACGAAGGGCAATCACAAGAGTTTCGTGATCGCTGGCCAGCGCTGCAGATCATCGGTAAAGACATTCTTGTTCCAGCGCACGGCGTCTACTGGCTCATCATGCTGCACGCGATTGGATTTCCAGACGAAGCAATGCCGCAACTGCTCGTCCATGGCTGGTGGAATCTCGGTGGCGCAAAGATGAGTAAGAGTGCGGGCAATGTTATCGATCCATTTATTCTCGCCGACAAATACGGCGCCGAAGCGGTTCGGTATTATCTAATCAGTGAAATTGCGACCGGAAACGACGCGGATTTCAGGGAGGAATTCGTGGTCGCACGATATAATCAGGATCTTGCAAACACGATAGGTAATCTCGTGAATCGAACGCTCAACATGACCCACCGTTTTCGAGGTGGTACGATTAAATCAATCGGTCTTATAACGCTATCGGAAAGCGAAGTACGGTCTCACCTGCAAACTTGGTCTAGCGACGAATTTAAAGGCGGTCAAACATTCTACAAAGAAAAGTTCGCTGACTTTCGTCCATCGAATGCTTTGAGCGCGCCCCTGGCAAGGGCGCTTGCTTGTAATGCGCTTGTAGAAATTAGTGCACCTTGGAATCTGGCGAAGGACAAGCAGCAGGAAGAATTACTGGACGCGGTTCTCTATCATCTCACTGAATCCCTTCGCATCATTGCCATTTGGATTTCACCAGTAATGCCTCGAGCGGCCCATGGAATCTTCGATCAACTGAATTGGAAGATGGAATTGAGCAGAAAAGAAGAACGGTTTTCACTCGCAGATGCGGAATGGGGGAGACTGCCGGATGGGCATGTCGTTGGCAAACCGGTTCCGTTGTTTCCACGGATCGACCTGGGCGAGGGTGTTTGACACAAACGCCTGCAACCTAATCCAGATTTTGTAGGGCGCCGCTGCGAGACGCTGACTACTGCGTGCATTCTTCAAATGCAGCGGGCTCACCGCGCAGATATGCGAGAACTTCACCGGCGAAATGCAGCGAGCCGGTAATCAAGATTGGATGTGGTCTAGAGCGCGCAAGATCCAGTGCTTTACCAATTGATGAAGTGATGGAGTGGGGGAGTGCTGGTCTAATTTTTGCCAAAACGTTTGCTAACTCTCCTGGATCGGCGGCTCGTTGGCTTTGAATCTTCGGAAGCACAACTGAGTCAGTAATTGGCACGAGCGCTTCGCAAATTTCGCACAGGTTCTTGTCGGAAAGAATCGCCAGGATCAGTGTCGCCCGCTGAGCACCGAACATTTCGCGCCATGTTTCTGCAAGCATTCGTGCGGCGGCGGGATTATGCGCGCCATCGATGATGGTGCGTTCGTCCCATCGTTGGAAACGCGCCGGCCAATCGATGGACTCAAGTCCCCGTGCAATCGCTGAGTCGTCGACATCGATTTTTACTGCGCGAAGCGCGGCAACTGCAAGAGCCGCATTTTCTTTTTGATGCGACCCAGCGAGTGCGATCGGAGACCTGTCATAAGGATTGGTCGCAAACTCCAGCGGCGCTCCGCATTCGGCAGCACGCGCGCGAATCTCTTTTTCGGCCTCCGGTCGCTGTAAGGCACAAAAAATGGGAACACCTTGCTTGATAATGCCAGCTTTTTCAGCCGCGATTTCGGAAATTGTTTTGCCCAGCCATTTTTCGTGATCGAAATCGATTGGCGTGATCACCGAAACAGCTGATTGAATGGCGTTCGTAGCATCGAGCCGGCCACCCAGACCTGTTTCAAGGATAACGACCTCGACCCTCGCGTCCGAGAAGTGTTTGAGAGCAAGCGCGGTCACAACCTCGAAGAATGTCGGATGCGGATCCCAGTTTGCTACAAGATTCCGAATACTCGTTAGGCCCTTGGCAACCGCGTCTTCAGAAATCATATCGCCGTTCACGCGAATGCGTTCACGGAACGTGACGAGGTGAGGGGACGTGAACAGACCGGCGCGACATCCTTGTGCGCGACAGATCGAATCGATCATGGCGCAAACGGAGCCTTTGCCATTCGTTCCGGCGACGTGAATGACTTTGCATTTAGAGGCTCCGGCCGCGGCGAGCGCCAGGCGTTTGACACAAACGCCGCTACAACATTCGTCGAGCAAACGCTGGATATTTTCCAAGCCGAGCTTGATTCCAAAGCGCTGGAGGCTGTAGAGCCAACTGAGCGCGTCACGATAATTGGTCGCCGCGTCTTCCGACGAGCCAACCCTGACGGGCTTGCCCGTCCCTCTCGCTCGGCTCCCGCCGACTCGATTCACGGCGCGACAGTGAAGTAATTGAGCAATCGGCTGATCTGCTCGCGCATTTTCTTGCGGTGCACAATCATGTCGATCAAACCGTGCTCGTCGAGAAACTCGGCAGTCTGAAATCTCTCCGGCAAGTCCTGATGCGTCGTTTCCCTGATCACGCGTGGACCAGCGAAGCCGATCATGCTTCTGGGTTCGGCTAGAATGACATCACCCAGTGACGCGAAGCTGGCCATGACGCCGGCGGTGGTTGGATTCGTCAGAACCGAGATGTAAGGAAGGCTGGCTTCCGCATGACGCGCGAGTGCGCCGCTTGTTTTGGCCATTTGCATCAAGCTCAACATTCCTT
>Ga0137364_10001873_pt1 | contig 10317 bp, 10 predicted proteins | sample SagtaG_10_FD_104798 | JGI IMG/M metagenome (GOLD analysis project Ga0137364, IMG submission 104798) | Vadose zone soil microbial communities from Sagehorn Ranch, Mendocino, California, USA - Sage1_L_20_16 metaG | ecosystem: Environmental > Terrestrial > Soil > Vadose zone | place: USA... | reverse complement strand
TGCATCGCCTGTGGCGCCGGGATCGTGATGACGCGATCGACCAGATCCATGTCCAGCGCGTCGCCCGTCAGTTTCGGGATGAAGTCGGGACTCCAACCCTGGATCGGGTGCGGCTTCCACGACGGATGGCGCGACTTTGCGGATCCGTCGGGATTTCGCTCCTGCGGTGTCTTGCTGGTGAGCATCGGTGCGTCGGCCGGCTCGGACACGATGATCTTTACCTCGGGGCGTTCCTTCGCGAGAACGCGGCCCACTCCCTTTAGCGTGCCGCCGGTTCCGAAGCCCGTCACCCAGTAATCGAGCCGCTCGCCCGCGAAATCGGCGACGATCTCTCGCGCCGTTGTCTTCGAGTGATAGTCGGCATTGGCTTCGTTCTCGAATTGTCGCGTATAAAACCAGCCATTCTTCTTCGCGAGCTCGACCGTCTTGCGCACCATTCCCGTCGCACCCTCTGGCGCCGGAGTGAGAATGACTTTCGCGCCGAGGAAGCGCATCAACTTGCGCCGCTCGATGCTGAAAGACTCGGCCATCGTCACTACGAGCGGATAACCTTTCGCCGCGCACACCATCGCGAGTCCGATGCCGGTGTTGCCACTCGTCGCCTCGACCACGGTCTGTCCCGGCTTGAGTGCGCCCGATCGCTCCGCGTCCTCGATGATTCCGAGTGCGAGGCGATCCTTCACCGACCCCAGCGGATTGAAGGCTTCAATCTTGACGTAGAGGTTGACGTTCGACGGCGCGAGCTTGCCGATCTTCACGACAGGAGTGTTGCCTACGGTTTCGAGAATGCTGGCGTATTTGGTCATGTTGGTCGCGCGGTTCCAACGCGGTTGGAGTGTTAACATTGAGATCGTTCGCCATTAAAAGTATCTCTTAAGTGAAATGACTGGAGAACCGCGGCAACGAAAGCAAACGGTCGCGGAGCGCCGATTCGCCGAGCACGCGCGGGAGCTCGCCGAGCTCGGGCTTGAGGAGCGCTTCGCGCGCATCTACTCGACGAATCTCTGGTCTGATCCAGAGACGCGCTCCGGTCCTGGGTCCAGTCTCGATTCAACGCGAGTACTGCGCGCCGAGCTGCCGAAGGCGCTTCGCCATCTCGATGTGAGGGTGTTGCTCGACGTCCCATCCGGCGACTTCCAGTGGATGAAGCACGTTGACCTCGGCGGCATCGATTACATTGGCGGCGACATCGTTCGCTCGGTCGTCGAAGAGAACCGCCGACTGTACGAGAGCGAGTCGCGGCGCTTCGTGCAGCTCGACCTTACCCGAGACACTCTTCCGGCCGCCGACGCGTTGCTGTGCCGCGACTGTCTGGTTCACTTGTCGTACGCGAACATCGGGGCTGTCATCTCGAATGTCGCGCGATCGAACATCCGCTTTGTGCTCATGACGTCCTTTCCCGGACGGGGCGACAATCGCGACGTCGTTGACGGAGACTGGCGTCCGCTCGATTTTCAGGCGTTGCCGTTTTCCTTTCCGGATCCGCTGCTGACTATTGTCGAGAATTGCGAGGAAGAGGGCGGGTCGTACCGGGACAAATCGCTGTGCGCCTGGCGCGTGCAGGACCTGCCTATGCTATCGCGTGCTGATCGGTGAAGCCGCTCCGCTCCGCCTCTTCGTATAGCGAGTCGATCAGCGCCTTGTAGTGCTTGTCGATCGCGCGGCGCTTAACCTTCTGCGTCGGCGTGAGCTCCCCACGCTCGATCGAGAAATCGTGCTCCAGCAGCCCGATCTTCTTCGGAATCTCGAAGTGCGCGGCTCCCGCCAGCTCTTTGTTCACTTCCTTCTCGATCTTGGCGTGGATCGTCGGCATACGCAGGAGCTGCGCGCGATCGGTCCAGATGATGTTCCGCTTCATTGCCCACTTCTCGAGCTGGTCGAAGTTGGGGACGATCAGCATCGACGGAAACTTTCGCTTGTCGCCAAGCATGACGGCCTGGGCGACGTATTTGTTGGTCTTGACTTTGTTCTCTAGCGGCTGTGGCGCGATGTTCTTCCCACCGGCGGTGACGATGATGTCTTTCTTGCGGTCGGTGATGGCGAGAAATCCATCGCGCAGCTCACCGATGTCTCCGGTGTGGAACCAGCCGTCCGGATCGATCGCTTCCCGCGTGGCGTCGGGCTTGTTGTAGTAGCCTTTCATCACGTGCGGTCCGCGCGTAAGAATTTCGCCGTCGGCGGCGATCTTTACTTCCACTCCCTCGATCGGCTTTCCGACGGTACCGATCTGGAAGTCCAGCGGGGTGTTTACGGCGATCACGGGCGAAGTTTCCGTGAGCCCATAACCCTCGAGTATCACGAGCCCCGCCGCATAGAAGAACTTGTTGATCTCCGGCGAGAGCGGCGCACCACCCGAAACGAAGTAGCGCAGCCGGCCGCCTGTCCTCGCCTTGAGCTTGGAGAAGACGAGTTTCTGTGCGATCGCGTACTGCGTGGCCAACAGCCCGCCCGGCTCCTTGCCGGCCAGCTTCTCATTGGCCCAGCGTTCGGCGACACCGCGCGCCCAGAAAAAAATCTTTTTCTTCAGGAATCCGCCGGTGAGGGCGGTCTCCAGTATTCGCGCGTACATCTTTTCATACAGACGCGGGACCGAAAGCACGATCGTTGGCCGCGCTTCCTGCAGATTCACCGGAACCGTATCGATCGATTCGGCGTAGGCGATCGACGTTCCCGTCGCGAACATGAGGTAGTGTCCGCCCATCCGCTCGAAGATGTGCGACAGCGGAAGAAAGCTGAGCGCGGTGTCTTCACCCTCGAACGGGATCTTGGTTCGCGAAGCCTGGACGTTGGAGTAGATGTTGTCGTGGCTGAGCATTACGCCCTTCGGCTCGCCGGTCGTACCCGATGTGTAGATGATGGTCGCGAGATCATCGGGCTTGACCAGCAGCGCATCTTCCCGATACGTCGCGATCGATTCCTTTGTCTCGCTGCCGCCGCCCCCGGACGCGCCGCGCTTCTCGAGCTCGGTAATCGACATGTTGGTGAGAGCGGGAATCTCGTCGAAGCCAATCACGGTCTTGAGGGCAGGGAGTTGTGAGCGAATCTCCCTGATTTTCTCGGCCTGTGCCTTGTTCGAAACGAATATCGCGACCGCGCCGGAATCCTTGAGGATGTAAGCGATCTGGTCGGCCGGCAGCGTCGGATAAATCGGAACGTCGGTGAGGCCCGCCGTCAGACACGCGAAGTCCGCGATCGCCCACTCCGGACGATTCTCGGCGAGAATTGCGACGCGGTCACCGCGCCTGACGCCGAGCGAAGACAATCCGCGCGCGAGATGCCGGACGCGGTCGGCCACGACAGCGTGCGAGATAGGCTTGTACACGCCGCCCGTCTTCACCTGCAGCGCATCGGGCCGGTCGTACCTCGAGACCGCGTCGAAAAAAAGCTGATTCAACGTTCCCGGAGCGGGACGAGACCCACCTCTAGCTTCCGTCAGCGCCATCGATCACCCTCCAGAATTTTGCTAACTGTGCGGTTCGAGCACGAGGACGAGACGCACCGGACTGCCCGCGACCTGCGATCCCCGGTACTTCGCCGTCGCATTTACGACTATGGAATCGACGACGGTTGCCGAGCTGAGGTAAACAGGATGCAGCCGAATCTTTCTTCCCGCTATACCGCTCGCATCAGTGGTGTCAACGAGCGAGGGTTTTCCGGTATCGTTGATCAGCTCTCCCAGGCGCGGGTCACTCTGGGAGACGATTGCAAAGCTCACGATGTAGGAAGTCACAACGCTGTCGTTGGGGGAGACACCGTGGGTGAGTCTCACCGTCAGCGGCGACGAGATGTCCTGCGTAGTGTCGACCAGCACGTACTGTAACGTGTCGCGCCCGCTCACAGCGACCACCAGATCCGGACGCAGCGTCAGGTTTACGTGCTGTACCGCCTGAAGCCTGCCGACGGTAGCGACGATCCGCGCCGCCGTTGAACGAAGGCTATCGCCAATGACAATGCCGGTCGCGCTGTCCACGGTGATGCCGGAGTCCGGCGATAGAAAATAGACCGGTGCCGGAATGATCTCAGCACCCTTGAAGTTGAAAGCGTGAACGACGGGATGGACGACTGCGCCAGTCGTGTCGCGCAGAGTATCGCCAACGACGACTGACGGCGATGGTAGAGTATCGAACTGGATCGATAGAATAGAGCTCGAGCTGCCGCTGACATCGGTGCAGGCAACCGCACCTGCTATGGATAACGCGGCAAAGATTGCTGCCACCACGAACGCCCGTGAGAGGGAGAAGCGACTCGACACGGCAGACAGCGTCAAACCAGGCGGTCCGCGAGTATTGTCGCGAGGTTGACGTAAGCCTGGGCCGCGGCGTCGGCGGGACTCCGTACCACTACCGGTTGACCCGCGGCAAAAGCGTCAGCGGTTGCGACAGTGCGCGGAACCAGAACGTCGAAGACGATGTTGGCGGGGAGATGCTTTCTCACGTAGTCAACTACACGGTCACTGGCCGGATTGTTCGGCTCGTACATCGTGAGGAGAATCCCGTCGAGCGTCAGTCGCTCATTCGTCGCGACGATGTCCTGGATCATTCGCAGAATCTGCGGCGTCGTCTGAAGAGCGAGCGGCTCGCATTGAAGCGGAACGATCACGTGCTCACTGGCGCCGAGGACCTTGCGCGTGATCGATCCCAGACCGGGCGGAGTATCGACGACGACGACCTGGCAGCGCTGCTCGGCCATTTGCAGCAGCTCCTGCAGCACGTTCGTTTCACGCACCATGCCCGCGTAGACGGCGTGGTCTGCTTCATCGGCGACCGAGCCGGCAAGAATCACCCGCAGCCACGGGAGAGCCGTCGGCAGAATGATCTCGCGCAGGCTGCGCTCACCGTTGAGATAATCCGCGAAGCCAGCCGTCTCGTGACCGCGGGGCAGGCCCGACCCGTAACGCACCGATCCCTGCGGGTCGACGTCGATGAGCAGCGTCTTCATTCCGCGGCGCGCAAACGCGGCGGCGAGATTTACTGCGGTGGTGGTTTTGCCAACTCCTCCCTTCTGGCTTACGACAGCGAGGACCGCTCCCATCTATTCCAGAATCCCCGGGTACTCGCTCGTCTTCAGCTTTTGCGTGGTTGGAGGTGGCTCGGCGCTCTTCATCTCGTCAAGAGTCTTCTGGGCGTGCTTCACCCAGCGCTCGGCCTCAGGGCTGCGCGGCGGATCCATCAGGAATGCCTCGAGATGATAGGCGGCGTCGCTCAAGTCACCGCGCCGGAGAAGTAGAAAGGCGAGGCCATAGTGCGCGCCGGAAAGCCTGGGCTCGATCGCGAGCGCGCGACGATAGCAGCGAACGGCTTCGTCGAGCTGGCCAAGCTTCGAGTACGCGATGGCCATGTTCTGCAGAACTTTATGGTTGTTGGGCTTCTGACGGAGGGCAAGGCGATAAGATGTCAGCGCGGCATCGTAGTCACCCTGGCGTTCGAGGGCGAGCGCCTCGCTGAGGTAGTCGAGGTTGTCGGTCGCGGGTTTTGGCTTTCCGCCCGTGAGGCGATCCCAGAATGACATTTGGTCGAATCTACCGACTATGATGTGAGAGGGCTAGCTTAACCTAACTGCTTTTCCCCAAACAGTTTGAGAGCGAAATGTCACCGCGCAAACACACGATCGACGCCGCCAAAGGCGTGCTCGAAATCGAATGGCCGTTCTTTGGCGAGATGTCGCGCGGATTAGCGCTCAAGGTCGCGCGTGCCTACGACCCGGAGCTCGTCATCGGCATCGCCACCGCGGGGGTGATCCCCGGCGCCGTGATCGCCGCTATTCTCGGACGCGAATTCCACTCGCTGATCGTGAGCCGAAAGTACCAGGCAGCGCGTGCTCGTGAAGCGCCGCAGGTATTCGGCAGCGCGCCGAGTGAAGCTCGCGGCAAGCGCGTTCTCATCGTAGACGAAACCTGCGATTCGGGCGACACCATTCGTCTTGCTATTTCCGCGGTGACCGAGGCCGGGGCTGCCGAAGTCCGAACGGCGGTTGCGTTTCGGACTGGCGCATACGCTCCGGATTTTCACGCGCTCGCCACGGAGAGCACGATCATCCTGCCGTGGGATCGGGAGATTCTTGTTGATGGAGAGCTGAGGCCGAATCCGTTGTACGCTGGTGCGTTGGGGACGATCGAGTAGGGTTCTGGGCGGATGAAGACCCAGTAGCATTTTGTCTAGATTCTGAAATGACGCGTTGCGGGTTGCCGGTAGCACGGTTGCCGGTTGTCGGTGAACTGCGGTGCGAACCGTTCTGCCCGCCGTCAACAAAACTGACTTCGATGCTTCTCACCAAGCCGTGCAGCATCTTCCTCACCTGAACAGTTTCGTTGAGAAGCGCTTTGTATTCGTGGGTAGGCATCACCTCGAAATCCCGAGCGACCAGCAGGTGGTAGTCCAGCTCGTTCGCTGAGTTCAGGGAGATGCGAATGAAGCGCGCAAACTCGCGCGCACTCTTTTGCCCGACACCCTCCACGAGATTGGTCGGGATCGACATGGAAGCGCGGATCATCTGGCTTCGCAGGGCCACGTAATCCGAGCCGCGGATCTTTTTGGCCGCCCTATGCACGTTGAGGACGAGAGCGTGCGCCCGCCGCCAAACTTCGAGTTTCCTGAAGTTGCTCATGTTCGGAGTCTGAACGTGCGTTGGTGCGAGACGCCATCGTACAATTTCGGCCGGTCACGTGCCGTTGCCGTTATCGCGGGCCGAACAGTTCGCACCGCAGTTCACCGACAACCGGCAACCGCGCTACCGGCAACCCGCAACGCGTCACTTCTAGGCGCCCGTAGTGGCCTACCTAAAAGTCTCCCGCTCCGATGGTCTCCCAGCTCTCCCCGCGCGAAACCCGATCGTACGCGTGCTCGAGCATGTCAGCATTCCCGGCGAGAAAGCGGCACCTCCCGCCAACGCTGCACTCGATCTCCATCACCGCGACGGGGTAATCGGCAAGGCACCCGAGAAATCCGGCCAGCGTCCCGGTGGTGAGATGGCATCCGCGCTCGTCCTCGCCGTGGAGCTGCGCTTCCCAGCATCCGTCGATGTCGATCACCGCGAGCGCATCGTGCAGGGAGCGGAACGCTACGCTGCCCCAACCGGCGTTCTGAAAGAATTCGGCGGCGGACGCGGAGAACTCGTCGATCGGAAGATCTTCAGCCTTCGCCGATCCGCGGTCGCTGAGCCACGTCTCGAACGCGTCGAAGAGTGAGCCCGCTCCGGCATAGCCGGCTTCGCGCAGTGCATCGGGACCGCCGCCGCTCGCCCCCGCAACGCGTAGCCGGAGATCGCGCAGCGTACGCTGGGCGAGGCCAATGAGCTCGGGTGCTTCGGACGTTGCCATGCGGTCTAGGACGATCTCACTCGGAAGATGTTGCTCGCGAATTGACTCGACGCAAGAGCTCGGCCTCGTCGATTACCTCGACGCCGAGTGTCTTTGCCTTGTCGAGTTTGCTTCCCGCCTCTTCGCCGGCGACGAGAAAATCGGTCGACTTCGATACCGATCCCGTCACGCGACCGCGACGATCGAGGCTGCCGGCGGCCGCTTTCGCTCTGCTGAGCGTCGGGAGAATTCCGGTGATGACGACGGTCTTCCCGCTCAACGGTCCACCGGCCACAACGGCGCGCGGCTCCGTGAAGTTAACGCCCGCGGCTCTGAGCTTTTCGACAAGCCGTCGTCCAGCGGGGTCAGAAAAATACGCCACCACTCCGTTGGCGATCGTCGCGCCGATTCCGCGGACGTTGAGGATGTCGTCGGCCGTTGCGGCCACGAGCGCATCGAGAGTTCCGAAATGCTGGGCGAGGAGCTGCGCCGCGATCGACCCGACGTGCCTGATTCCCAGTGCGTGCAACAATCGGCTCAGTGGCTGCGACTTCGACGCCTCGATCGCCGCGATCAGAGCATCGGCGCCTTTCTCGGCGTAGCCTTCGAGCTCGAGCAGCTGATCGCGGGTAAGCGCGTAAAGATCACCGGGATCGCGCACCAGCTTTTCCTCGACCAGCTGCTGGATGCGCGCGTAGGAAAGTCCGCGAATGTCCATTGCTCCGCGCGACGTGAAATGCACGAGGCCCTCGAGCTGTCGGCCGGGACACGCGATGTTCGGGCAGTAGATCGCCGCCTCGTCCTCCTCGCGGGTCGCCGGCGTTCCGCACACCGGGCATTTCTTCGGCATCCGCCACGGCTTCTCGTTGCCGGTCCGCTTCTCGGGGAGCGGCGCGATGATCTGTGGAATGACTTCGCCCGCTCGCTTCACTTGCACCCAATCGCCGACCCGCAGATCCTTCGCGATGATGAGGTCCTCGTTGTGGAGCGTCGCGAGTCTCACGATCACGCCTCCGATCTCCACCGGCTCGAGCACCGCGAACGGATTCATCGCGCCCGTGCGCCCGACGTTCACCTCGATGGCCAGCAGCCTGGTCTCGGCGATATCGGGCGCGAACTTGCGCGCGATCGCCCAGCGGGGCTCCCGCCCGCCGACGACGCCAAGCTCCTCCTGGAGGCGCAGCGAATCAACTTTGACGACACCGCCATCGATCGCGAAGTTGAGGTCGCTCCGGATCTTGTGCTCGAGCTCGTAGGCCCACTTCTCGACCTCCGCCAGAGTCTTGAGACGCTTGCGATGCGGCGCGACCGGCACGCCCCATTGCACGAGCGCGTCGAGGAGCTCGGTCTGCGTCTGAAACGGCAACGTTTCTCCATCAGCAACCGCCACGGAATAACCGAAGAAGCGGAGAGGGCGTGACGCAGTAATCGCCGGATCGAGCTGCCGGAGACTCCCTGCGGCGGCATTGCGCGGATTCGCAAAAAGCGGATCGCCGGCGCGCGCGCGAGCTTCGTTCATCTCCTCGAAGCGGTCGAACGGAAAATAGATCTCCCCGCGGATTTCGAGCCTTCCCCGCGGCGAGCTTTCGTGGAGTCGGAGCGGAACGTCTCGCACGGTACGCAGGTTCACGGTGACATCTTCGCCGATCGTGCCGTTGCCGCGCGTCGCACCCATTACGAACAGCTGATTCTCATAGGTGAGCGCCACCGCCGTTCCATCGATCTTAAGCTCCGTCGTGTAGCCCGACCTCCTGACGTCGTCGCCGGCGATGCGCACCAGTCTCTCCTCCCACGCCCGCAACTCATCGTCGTCGAACGCATTGGAGAGCGAAAGCATCGGCCGGAGATGCTCGTGCTTGACGAGCTGGCTCTGTGGCTCGGCACCGATTCGGAGCGTCGGAGAGTCCGGAGCTATACACTCTGGGAAATTCCGCTCCAGCTCCTGGAGCTCGCGAAAGAGCTTGTCGTATTCCGCGTCCGATAAAGTCGGACGATCGAGGATGTAGTACTCGTGCGCCGCGCGGGTGAGAACGACCCGCAGCTCCCCGGCGCGATTAAGCGGAGGCTCTTGGCCCCCCTGAGGAAGCTCTGACTCGCGGGGGCGAGCCTGGAGTGGCGCCACTTTCTCCGCCTGCTGCTGACTGGGTGACCGGGTTTTCGCCATCCGACGAGTCGTTTCCTTTGCTCTGCATATGGGCGTTGAAATCAGCACTGTCGAAGCGCACCACCCGGTTGCGCCCGGTCTCCTTCGCCACATAGAGAGCGTCGTCCGACGCTTTCAACAGCGCTTCCTGATCTTTGATCCGTGGATGCGGCGACGCCGCCACTCCGCAGCTCATTGTCCGACAAAGCATCCCGCCCGCGTACTTAAAATTATGCCGCGCCACCTTCTCCCGCAGCCGCTCGGCGAACGTTACCGCCGCGTCGAGCACCGTGCCGGGGAGGATGAGGAGGAACTCCTCGCCGCCGTAGCGGCCGACGCGGTCAATCTCCCGCGCCTCGGCCTTGAGGAGCTGCGCGAATTCCTTCAGCACGGAGTCGCCCGCCTGGTGCCCGTAGTTGTCGTTTACGCTCTTGAACTTGTCGATGTCGCACATGACCAGCGCGATCGGCTCGTGGAGACGGACGGAATGCTGCCACATGTCGTGGAGACGATCCTCCAGCGAGCGTCTGTTGTCGATTTGCGTAAGCCCGTCGGTGAGGGAGATCTGCCGCAGTTTGTCGTTCAGCTCCGACAGTTCCTTCTCTCTCGACGAGAGGTCGGACTGTAGCGTCTTTATGCGGAGCAGCGAGTTAACGCGTGCCTCGAGCTCCGCGAAGTTTATCGGTTTGGTGATGTAATCATCGGCGCCCGCATCCAGTCCTTCGACCTTGTTCTCGGTCGAGTCGAGAGCGGTCTGCATGATCACCGGTATGAATGGCAGATCCTTGTTCGATTTGAGGCGACGGACGACTTCCATCCCGTCCATCTTAGGCATCATCACGTCGAGGAGAATCAGGTCCGGGCAAACCTCCGCGACCTG
>Ga0137364_10001868_pt1 | contig 10340 bp, 7 predicted proteins | sample SagtaG_10_FD_104798 | JGI IMG/M metagenome (GOLD analysis project Ga0137364, IMG submission 104798) | Vadose zone soil microbial communities from Sagehorn Ranch, Mendocino, California, USA - Sage1_L_20_16 metaG | ecosystem: Environmental > Terrestrial > Soil > Vadose zone | place: USA... | reverse complement strand
TGGCCGCTCGGCCCCGTAGCTCAGCGGACAGAGCGGCAGCCTTCGAAGCTGCGTGCGGAGGTTCGATTCCTCCCGGGGCCATACCAGGCGGCTTCGCTCGTGGAGATCCCGCTCGAGGAGCCGTTCCCTACTCCGGGTGGATGGTGCAGCCACCGGCGGTGCGCTCCGACGTCCCTGGTTTCGTGACGGCGCTGGTCATTTGGTCCCCCAGTCGGGCGAGCCGTTCCAGTTCTTCTCGCGAGTGATGGGCCTTATCCGGGTGCCGCCGAGGCTCATCGTGAAGACGTCCGGCAGCTTCGCGCTGCGCGTCGCCGTCGCCCGCGCCGTCGTCGCGAACACGACCGACTTCCCGTCCGGCGAGAACGATCCGTTTTGTAGTAGCTGCACGTGTGCGCCGAAGCTCGTCAGCCGCCGCAGTCCGGTGCCGTCGGGCCGCACCACAAAGAGGTTGCCCTGGTGGTTGAAGTCGGGCCCGTTCGCGTTGCTGCGGACGAGGATCAGCGTCCCGTCCGGGGACCAGTCGGGGTGGTCGCCGGCCCGGAGGTTCCATGGCGTTACTCGGCGCAGGCCAGTGCCATCGAGGTTGACGACGAACGTCGCGTGCCCGTTCTTCGGCTTCGCCTTGATGTTCTGGCGTTCGAACACGAGATGCTTGCCGTCGGGCGAGAACTGCGGCCGCCCCGCGCCGGCGAGGTTGCTCCCAGGTACGACGACGCGGCGGTTGCCGCCGTCGCTGTTCATTACGAGGATCGAGAAGAGCTCTCCATGGCTCGCGTGCCTGTGGCACTCGAAGGCGATCTGGGAGCCGTCAGGCGAGAACGACGGTGAGCTTTCGTCGAGGCACCGCCCGCGCGCGGGGCTGAGTCGCTTCGCCCCGCTGCCGTCGGAGGACACCGTCCAGAGCGTCCACGGCCCGTCGACGGACGGGCCGCGCTGGAACACGATTCGTTTGCCGTCGGCCGACCAGTCGGGCTGGTCGTCAATCCGACCCCGCGGAGCGCGCGTGATTCTCCGCTCGCCGCTTCCGTCGGCGTTGGCGACGAATATGTCCGCCTGCAACGGGTGGTTCTGAAACAGGTAGCGCTGGAACGCGATCGGCCCGTTCTTCGCAGGCGTGGTGGCGTGGCCCGCTACTGCCGATGCCGCCGCGGCTCCGATGCCGAGCAGGGCGATCGCAGACGCAATCCACAGCCGCTGCCGTAGGTGGGGTCGACCTCGTCTGGCGAGATTCCTGGTCATTTCGACTGCCTCCCTGAAGTGGGGTTTCGACATGCCGATGACGCTAGGAGCGATGCCGCGCCGCCACAACGGGGCCAGCAGGAGCGTTGTTCAGCGGCCAGCGTCCGTACCGGTTGACCGGTTGGCTTGGTTGCGGTCGGCGCGGCCGCGGTTCAGAGTCGTGTCGTGTCGGCTGCGCCGGAAGTGCTGAGGGCCGTTCGTCTCCGTAAGTCGTTCGAGTCGGAGGGCGCTCCCGTCCGGGCGTTGCGCGGCGTCGATCTGGTCGTTGCCGCAGGCGAGTTCGTCGCGGTGACCGGTCCGTCTGGGTGCGGCAAGTCGACCCTGCTCAACCTCGTCGCCGGGCTCGAGACGCCGAGCGACGGCGACATCGTTCTCGCCGGCCAGTCGCTCGCCGGCGAGAACGAGAGCGAGTTGGCCCACCTGCGACGGCGGCACGTCGGCTTTGTGTTCCAGTTCTTCAATCTGCTCGAGGACACCTCGGCTCTGGAGAACGTCGCCCTCGCGGCCGTGATCGCCGGTGTGTCACGTCGCCGGGCCGAGGTGCGGGCGTACGAGCTGCTCGACCTGCTCGGGCTCCCGGACAAAGCCGGCGAGCTGCCCGACGTGCTCTCGGGAGGTCAGCGACAGCGGCTCGCGATCGCGCGCGCACTCGCCAACGAGCCGACGCTCCTGCTCGCTGACGAGCCGACCGGCGCGCTCGACAGCGCAGGCGGGCTGGAGGTGCTCGAGCTCTTCCGCCGGCTCCATGCGGCCGGGCAAACGATCCTGCTCGTCACCCACGACGAGCACGTGGCGGAAGCCGCTGAACGTGTCGTGCGCATGCAGGACGGCCGCATAGTCGGCTCCACGATCGCGACGCCGGCCGTCCGAGCTGTAGGCCGCTGAAGTGGCGGCTGTGTGGTTGCGGTTCCGCGCCGAGCTCCGTTCGGGCTGGCGAATGTGGCTGACACTGGCGGTGCTGGCCGGGATCGCGGGCGGACTGGCGATCGCCGGCATCGCCGCTGCCCGGCGCACCGATTCGGCGCTCGCGCGCCACCTCGAGGCCTATCGGTTCCCCGACGCCACACTCGTGTTCTCGAACTCGACCTCACGGTCAACAATCGCTCGAGTCGCCACCCTGCCACTGGTGCGAGCGTCGGCGCTCGACGCCGAGCTTGCGTACTGCGCGCGCGACGCCGCGAACAGACCCGTAATCGACAACGGCCCGCAGGCGGTCGAGTTCTTGGTGAGCCTGGACGGACAAGACGGGCGCGCCTTGCGCCGGCCGAAGCTCGTTGCCGGCAGGGAGCCCGACCCGGCACGACCGCGCGAGGTGCTGCTGGACTCGCGCTCCGCACAGAGGTTCGGCGTCCGCCCTGGGGACGTGCTCCCGATCCGCGTGTTCCCCTCCTTCGGCAAAGGCGATTTCGGCGCGTTCCGGTGCGATCCCCGTGACCAGAACCTGTACCAGCCTGGTCTGCCGACACGACGCAAGGTCCGCCAGATCCTCATCGCCTGTCCAAAGGCGCGCCCTTGCCTCGACGCGAAAGTGCTGATCGACAGGCTCCATACCCGGCTCGAAAGGGGCGCGGACTTCGCCACCCTGGCGAAGAAGTACTCCGACGATCCGGCGGGGAAGCCGGAAGGCGGTCGGCACTGGTTCACCCGCGGGCAGACCGTCGAGCCGTTCCGCTCGACCGCCTTCCGTCTGCCTACCGGCGCGACCTCGCACCCGCTGAAGACGCATTTCGGCTGGCGCATCGTCCGGCCCATCTCCCCGCCCGTGCCCGGCGGACCCCGCGTGCTGCTGAGGGTCGTCGGCGTCAAGGCGACCACCGACCCCTACCCGCTCGGCAAGGTCCTGCTCACCCCTGCGTTCAACCGGGTGTACGGACTCGACAGCCAACACTTCGAAAACGAGCTCTCGGTTCGTCTCAGGCACGGCGCCGGCGACCTTCCCGCCTTCCGCGCGGCGATCTTTCGCCTCGGCGAGCGGATCGGGCCGGGCGGCCCGCCCTATGTCGATCTGGCGCAGGACCAGGCGGCCAAGATCGAACGCTCGATCCACCACCAGGCACAGGCGCTCCGGCTGGCGGCCGCCGTCAGCGCGTTGCTCGCCTTCGTCTTGCTAGCCCAAGCGCTCGTGCGGATGGCGTCGTTCTCGGCGTTGAAGAACCCGGCGCTGCGCGCGCTCGGAATGACAGACGACCAGCTCGTGGCGGTCGGGGTGCTGCGAGCAGCCGCGATCGCGCTGCCAGCGGCGGCACTGGCCGCTGGAGTCGCCGCCGCCCTCTCTTCGCTCAGCCCGATCGGCTTGGCGAAGGAGCTCGAGCCGAACCCGGGTTTCGCGTTTGACCCGCTCGCGACCGCGCTGGGGTCCGTCGCGGTCCTCGTCGCTCTGCTGCTTGCCGGGGCGTACGCCTCCTCGCGAGCAACGCGGGAGCGCGTCCTCACGGCAGCAACCGTCACCGGACGCGTCCCTCCGGCGGACGCGCTCGCGCGTTGGGGCTTCCCGGCGACTCTGGTGAGCGGTGTCAGGTTCGCGCTTGCGCGGGGAAAAGGGGTGACGGCGGTCCCGGTTGGCGCGACTGTTCTCGCAGGCGTCCTCGCCGTCTCCGTCGTCGCCATGGCGCTCACCTTCACGGCCAGCGTCGACCACCTCTTCTCGACGCCACGGCTCTACGGCCAGAACTGGGACTACCGGAGCAACTACGACGTCCCCTCGTTGGCCGCTGCACGTTCGGACGGATCGTTGAGCGACGTCGCGCGCGGCGGGTTCAACGACCGCGTCCTGCTGAACGGCCGGCAGGTCGGTGTGATCGCAATGGACAACATCAAGGGGCGAATCGCGCCGGTCGTGACCAAGGGTCGTGCTCCCGAGGCCACGGATGAGATCCTGCTCGCGCCGAAGGCGCTTGCTGCGCTCGGTCTCCACGTCGGCGACACCGTCAAGGCGCAGGTGAAACGGTCGCTGCGGCTGCGAATCGTCGGTGAGGGTGTGGTTCCGGAAGGCAACTTCAACGAACTCGGCAAGGGGGCCGCCCTTACCTTCGAGGCATACCGGCGCCTCGATCCGGGCGCCCGGCCCGACAGCTTCGAGGCCCGGATCGCACCCGGCGCCGCCCGCAAGGTGACGCTCGACCGGCTCGAGCGACGCTACGTGACGCCGGCTCCCGGGCCGCCGAAGACCGTTGCCGACTTCGGCGGCGTCCGTGAACTCCCGCTCGTTGTGTCCGGGTTGCTGGCCGCGATCGCGGCCGCCGTCCTGGCCCACGCGCTGGTGATGGCGACCCGTCGCCGCCGCCGCCACCTGGCGGTCTTGAAGACACTCGGCTTCGACCGCGGCCAGTTGCTTGCAACGATCGCGTGGCAGGCGACGACCCTCGCGGCGCTCTCCCTCGCGCTCGGCCTGCCGCTCGGCGTCTCGCTCGGCCGCTGGGCCTGGACGCTCTTCGCCGAGCAGATCGGGGTCGTGCCCGAGCCGGTGACGCCGCTCCCGCTAATCCTGCTCGTTGTCCCGGCCGCGGTCCTACTCGCGAACCTCGTTGCGTTTCTTCCTGCTCACAAGGCCGCACGCACGCCCGCCGCCCTTGCACTGAGGGCCGAGTGATGGCGACGACGCTGGAGCACGCGCCGGTCAACGACCCGTCGACGGCGACCACTGGTCGCCTCGCGCGCGCGGCCTGTCTCTTGCTCGCGCCGCTCACCGTGGTGGCGGCGATTGTGGCGGCGGTGGACGGCTGGGACGGCGGCGTCGCCGGGCGGGTCGGGTGGGTTTGTGTGACCCTCGTCTGGGCCGCTGCGGGCGTAGTGCTGCTGCTCCGCCGGCAGGAGGAGCGGCTGGCGCTGCTCGCGCTCTGGTTCGCTCTGCTCGCCGGCGCCCTTTCTTTGACGGCGGCGATGGTCCGCGATGGGGTCGGGGGCGACGTAGCGTCGCTGGCGACGGCGCTCGGGGTCGCGCTCCTGCCGGCGGCGGCGTTGCATGTCCTGCTCGCCCTACCGTCGGGAGCCTTGCGCACACGAGTAGCTGCGGTCACTGTCGGCGTGGGCTACCTGTCAGCAGTGGCGGTCGGCCTTGTGCTGTGGAGCGAACGGCCATCCGCTCCGACTTGGCCGGTTCTCCTAGAGGCGCTCGTCGCGGGCACATTGGGAGCCAAGGGAGCGATGTCGCAGTACCGTCTCATCAGCGTCTCCGCGCGTCGCCGGATGGACGCTGCGATCCTCGCGCTCACAGCCGCGGCCGAGGTTGTTCTCCTCGCCTTGACGCTGCACCTCCTCGTCGGCTGGCCGCCGCAATTGCTCCAGGCCGCCGCCGCCGCGGCGCTGTCCATCGCACTCGGTCTCCTACTCGGAACGTCGAGGCGACTGCAGGTGTACGCGGAGCGCCTGGTTGCGCCGGCGATCTCGCTCGTCGGCCTGACCGCGCTCATCGCTGCGGTCTACCTCCTGGTAGTCGTCGGGCTTGCCCGCACTCCCACCCACGAGGAGCGCACGATCCTCGTACTTTCGATCGCCGCGGCCGGGCTCAGCGCGCTGCTCTACGTTCCGGCGCGGCGGCGGCTGTCCGACTTCTCGAACCGTCTCGTACACGGCGCCCGCCAGCCCCCCGAAGAGCTCGTCCGCACCTTCGGCGCACGCCTGTCGCGCGCCGTCCCGCTCGAGGAGCTGCTGCTCCAGCTTGCGGAATCGCTCCGTAGCGCGCTGGCCCTTGAAGCGGCCGAGATCTGGACGGGCTCCGGCGGTGTGCTCGAGCGGCTCGTCTCCGAGCCGGACCGAGGCCCGGCAACGCTTCGGCTGAGCGCATCGGAGGAGGCGGTCGTCGCCCGCAGCGGCGTCTCCGGATCAGCCCGGGTCGCTGTCTGGCTGCCGCAACTGCTCGCCGGCCGCGGCGACGCGGTTCTGCGCGTCGCCCCGATCGCACAGTCGGGCGAGCTGTTCGGCCTGATCGTCGTCGAGCGCGCGGTAGACGCCGACCCATTCGACGAGTCCGCCGAGAAGGTTCTCGCCGAGCTGGCACGCCAGCTCGGACTCGCGCTCCGCAACGTCCGGCTCGATTCGGAGCTGCAAGTTTCGCTCGCGGAGCTGCGACGACAGGCCGAAGAGCTGCGGCTGTCTCGAGCGCGGGTGGTCGCCGCCGCCGACGCCGAGCGTCGGCGGATCGAGCGTGACCTCCACGACGGCGCCCAGCAGCACCTCGTCGCGCTGGAGGCGAACCTCGGGGCTCTTCGCGCGCTCATCGACTCGGACGCCGAGAAGGCGAAAGCCATTCTCGGCGAGCTGCGCACCGCGATTCACGAGGCGATGCAGGATTTCCGCGACCTCGCCCACGGAATCTATCCGCCCCTGCTCCAGGATCGGGGCCTATCGGAGGCGGTCGCAAACGCCGCCCGGCGCGCGGGAATCCCTGCGCGCCTCGACGCAGCAATCGACCGTCGGTACGGACCCGAGGTCGAGGCGACGGTCTACTTCTGCTGCACCGAGGCGCTTCAGAATGCGGCGAAGTACGCCGGCGAGGGCGCCCGCGCAACCATCAGCCTTCGCGAGACGAAGGAGGCGCTGCTGTTCGAGGTGGCCGACGACGGTTCAGGCTTGGATCCCGCCCGAACAGCGCTCGGTGCCGGACTGACGAACATGCGCGACCGCCTCGAGGCGATCGGCGGCGGACTTCGAATCGAGTCGACCCTCGGCCGAGGCACGAGAGTCGTCGGAACAATCCCGCTCGAACGCTAGCCCTCCCGCTCGGCGAGGTAGAGAAGCACCGCCTTCACGCGTCGATTGACGTCCGGCTGCCAAGCGACCCCGAGCTTCCGAAGGATCGAATGGATCATCTTCTCGACCGATTGCTCGGTGATCACGAGCGAGGCTGCGATGGCGGCGTTGTTCTTGCCCTGCGCCATCTCCTCGAGTGTCTCCCGCTCCCGCGGCGTGAGCTCGTCGAGAGGCGACTCGCCTCGCGCACGAGCCGCGACGAGGGCTTCCACGATCTTCGAGTCGATCACGGAGCCACCCCGCGCGACCTCGCGGATCGCGTCCGCCAGCTGGGCGCCGTCCCCCACGCGGTCCTTGAGCAGATATGCGCGCCGGTCGGCGCCCTTCTCGAGCAGCGCGAGCGCGTACTCCGGAGCGGCGAACTGGCTGAGCACGACCACGCCCGTCTCCGGGCTCGTCTCCCGAAGGCGATCAGCGACCTGGATACCCTCGTCCTGACTGGTGGGCGGCATGCGGATGTCGGTAAGGACGACGTCCGGCTTCTCTGCCTCGATCGCCTCGAGCAGCGAGGGCAAGTCCGCGCACGCTGCGGCCAGCTCGATGTCCGCCTCGGGCTCGAGCAGGCGCTGGATCCCTTCGCGCACGAGGTAGGTGTCCTCCGCGAGGACAACACGGATCATCGTGCCCCGACTATACGGCGCGTTCAGTGCTCAATGACCTGATTAGTCCGTGCGACCGGACGTACGGCCGGCGCGGCGGGTCGCATAGCATCGGGGCATGTGCCGGAACATCCGCGTTCTCTACAACTTCGATCCGCCCGCGAGCTCCGAAGAGGTGCACTCCGCGGTGCTGCAGTACGTGCGCAAGGTCAGCGGCATGAACAAGCCGTCGAAGGCGAACGAGGCGGCGTTCGACCGCGCCGTGCACGAGATCGCGCACATCACGCAGCACCTCCTCGCCGACCTCGTCACGACCGCGACGCCGAAGGATCGCGAGGTCGAGGCGGAGCGCCGCCGCGCCCGCGCCGTCGCGCGCTTCGGCTAGCTCTCGCCGGGCGAGAGGTAGCGGCCGAACCACTCGAGGATCGCCTCGAACCGCTGCACGCGGTGCACGGGTGACCCCGAGCGCGAGAGCTCGTGGCCCTCGGCCGGGAAGCGGAGCATCTCGACCTCCTTGCCGAGCAGCCGGAGGAGCGTGAACAGATGCTCGCCCTGCTCGATGTTGCAGCGGAGGTCGTTCTCGGAGTGGACGACGAGCAGCGGCGTCTCGATGTCGCGGGCGTACGTGGCCGGCGACATCCGCAGCCACTCGTCGACGCTCTCCCACATCGGCCCGCCGAACTGGCGCTCGAAGATCCAGAACAGGTCGCTCGAGCCGAACGCGCTCACGAGGTGGTTCACGGATCGCTCCGAGAGCGCCGCCTTGAAGCGCTTCGTGTGCCCGACGATCCACGAGGTCAGGAAGCCACCGTAGGAGCCGCCGAGGACGCCGAGCCGATCCGCGTCGAGGAACGGAAACTGCTCGAGGGCCGTGTCCACGACGCCCATGACGTCCTCGTAGTCGACCGAACCCCAGCCGGGGCCGTCGCCGTTGCCCGTGCCGCGGATGGCGCGTCCCCACTCCTCGGAGTAGCCGGAGCCGCCGCGCGGGTTCGAGAAGAGGACGCAGTAGCCGGCGCCCGCGTACACCTGCACCTCGTCGAAGAAGCCGGTCCCGTATTGCGAGAACGGGCCGCCGTGGATCGTGACGAGCGTCGGGTAGCGCTTCCCCTCGTCGAAGCCGGGAGGGCGCACGAGCCACGCGTCGACCTCGGTCCCGTCGGCGGACTTCGCAGTGAAGCGCTCGACGTCGGCGAGCTGCCGCCCGGCGACGAAGTCGTCGCAGACGGACGTGATGCGCTCTCCGTTGCTGCCGAACAGCTCATGCGGGCGGTCGTACGTGCTCGCGGTGTACACGAGCACGCCGTCGACGAGGTCGTAGAGGCCGGTGGACTGCTCGCCCCCGACGAGGAGTTCGGGCTCGCCGGAGCCGTCCCCGGCAACGGTGTAGAGGTGGACGTTGCCGCCGTCCTCGACCCCGAACGCGACCCGGTCGCCGTCCCAGACCGGCTCGCGGGCGAGCGGGAAGGGGGCGCACTGCCGGTCGAGCGACTCAGTTAGGACGCGCCGGTCGCTGCCGTCGGCCTTCATCACGGCGACCTGGCCGTGGTGCGGATACGTGCCGTCCTCGGGCGAGTGGACGTAGGCGATGAGCGAGCCGTCGGGAGAGAATGAGGGGTTGCTGGCGGACTCGTCCGGCTCTGTTAGTCGCCTCGGCTCGGCTCCTTCGGCATCGACTTCGAGCTCGTAGAGCGCCTCGACGAACTCGACGTCCCAGCGGTCGCCGCGCATCGACCAGAAGACGATCCGCTTGCCGTCGGGCGACCACGCCGGATCGCTGTTTTCGCAGTCGCCGTCGGTCAGCTGACGCTCGTCGCCGCCGTCGAGGCCGACGAGGAACAGGTGCGAGCGGCGGTCGCCGATCCAGCCGACACCGTCGAGCTTGAAGAAGACGCGGGTGAACCGGCGCGGTGCTCGCTTGCGGTCGTCCTCCTCCTCGTACGCCTCGTCGCGGTCGCGGCGCGCGAAGGCGATGCGACTCGAGTCGGGCGACCAGGCGATCGCCTCGACGGACTCCTTGCCGTCGGTCAGCCGCTGCGGCTCGCCACCGTCGGCCGGCAGGACGTAGAGCTGTCCCTTCGCCTTCTTCTCGTCCTCGCCGTCGCGGTTCGAGACGAAGGCGAGCCAGCGCCCGTCGGGAGACCAGCGGGGAGAGCCGTCGTTCCGCTCTCCGGAGGTGAACTGCCTGGGTTCCTCGGATCCGTCGAGTGGCGCCACCCAGATCGCGGTCCGGTAGGCGTTCGCCTCCTCGTCGGTGTGACTGACGACGTAGGCGACGCGTCGGCCGTCGGGCGACAGGCGCGGGTCGCCGACGCTCGTGAGCGCATAGACGTCCTCGGGCGTCATTCCGGCCACGAGGCGCGACTCTAGTACGAAACAGCGGGCTGCCGTGGCAGGCGACGCCTATCCTTTTCGAGCGCGGGCGTGGCGGAACTGGCAGACGCGGCGGGTTTAGGTCCCGTTGGGCCGCGAGGCCCTTGGAGGTTCGAGTCCTCTCGCCCGCATCAGGCGCGAACGCGAACGGCGTAGACCATCGCGGTGAAGATCGTGAGCCAGATGGCTCCCGCAAGGCCGAGCAGGCTCAGGTTCCAGGCGCTCACGTGCCTCGATCGTTCGACCTCGGCCGGCCGCTCCCTGCTTGAATGGACCGCGTGCAAGCCCAGGTCGAGGAGCTGCCGGAGAACCGAGTCCGGCTGAAAGTCCAGGTTCCGTCGCACGACGTGCACCACGCCGTCGAGCACGCTGCCGACGACC
>Ga0137364_10001867_pt1 | contig 10343 bp, 7 predicted proteins | sample SagtaG_10_FD_104798 | JGI IMG/M metagenome (GOLD analysis project Ga0137364, IMG submission 104798) | Vadose zone soil microbial communities from Sagehorn Ranch, Mendocino, California, USA - Sage1_L_20_16 metaG | ecosystem: Environmental > Terrestrial > Soil > Vadose zone | place: USA... | reverse complement strand
TGGTGAGACATGAACCACGCGGTTTTGAGGCTCACGCCAAGGCTGCAATATAGCTGATTGCTGATGATGCCCTTCTTGCTGGCGCACATCAGCACCATGGCCTGAAGCCACACGCGCATAGGGATGTGGCTGGCCTCGAAAACGGTGCCGACCTTCACGGTAAAGGGCTTGCGGCACTGGTAGCATTTGTAGGTGCCGATTCGGGTGCTTTTGCCCTTCATCAAGGAGATGCGATCTACGCCGCCGCAATGCGGGCAAATCGGGCCATCCGGCCAGACCTGGGCCTCAACCCAGCGATAGGCAGAGGCTTCATCCTGCAAAGCCCTGGCATTAAATGCTGAAATGGCCATGACACCCGTTTCTTATTGTGAATCAAGGGTATCATAGGCGCTTGGGTACGTCAAGTCTAATATCGCGATTGCGAATCGAGAACAAATCGTGTACATTGCATTGACTACCCGTTCGAGTCTTCCGGATCCGGCCTATAAGGAGTGGGAGCAATGACCACCGCGTTACGTGTCGTCGAAGGTTCATCCATGGATAAATCGAAGGCCCTTGATGCCGCGCTCTCCCAGATCGAGCGCACGTTCGGCAAGGGCTCGATCATGCGGCTTGGCAAGAATGACAAGTCGATGGATGTGGAGACGGTCTCCACCGGCTCGCTCGGCCTTGATATCGCCCTCGGCATCGGCGGCTTGCCGCGCGGCCGGGTGGTGGAAATCTACGGGCCGGAATCCTCCGGCAAAACCACGCTCGCGCTGCATTGTCTCGCCGAGGCGCAGAAGAAGGGCGGCATCTGCGCCTTCATCGACGCCGAGCATGCGCTCGATCCGATCTATTCGCGAAAACTCGGCGTCAATGTCGACGATCTGTTGATCTCGCAGCCTGACGCCGGCGAGCAGGCGCTCGAAATCGCCGACACGCTGGTGCGCTCCGGCGCAGTCGACGTCCTCGTGATCGATTCGGTCGCAGCGCTTGTCCCGCGCGCCGAGCTCGAAGGTGAAATGGGTGACAGCCAGCCTGGCCTGCAGGCGCGGCTGATGAGCCAGGCGCTGCGCAAGCTCACCGCCTCGATCAACCGCTCCAACACCATGGTGATTTTCATCAACCAGATCCGCATGAAGATTGGCGTGATGTACGGCTCGCCCGAGACCACCACCGGCGGGCATGCGCTCAAATTCTACGCCTCGGTGCGCCTCGACATCCGCAGAATCGGCGCGATCAAGGAGCGCGATGAGGTGGTCGGCAACCAGACCCGTGTGAAGGTGGTCAAGAACAAGCTGGCGCCGCCGTTCAAGCAGGTCGAGTTCGATATCATGTACGGCGAAGGCGTCTCGAAGAACGGCGAGCTGATCGATCTTGGCGTGAAGGCAGGCGTGGTCGAGAAGTCAGGCACCTGGTTCTCCTACGACAGCCAGCGCATCGGCCAGGGGCGCGAGAACGCCAAGGCTTTCCTCAAGGCCAATCCCGATATTGCCGCGAAGATCGAGACCGCGATCCGGCAAAACGCGGGCCTCATCGCCGAGCGGATTTTAGCCGGCGACGAGCGCGGCGAGAACGAGGACGCCGCCGAGTAAAGCGAGCTCCCCCGACCGTCATTGCCGACAACGGCAATCCGTCGCTTTGTGAGGAGTTGCGTCGAGTATCGCGAAGCGGATGGATCCGCGGGTCAATCCCGCCGATTTGAGTGGCGGGGTGATCGTCCCGCGGGTGACGGTCGGGATCTTCGCGGCTCAGTGCTGCCGCGACGGCAGGCGCTTGCGCGCTTCGGCAATGACGCGCGGCAGCGCGTCTTCGTTGGCGGGCGCCATCAAGTGGACGCCGGCGACGCCGGGAATGGCGGCGAGCTCTTCGATCAGCTCGACTGCTATGCGCTCGCCCTCGGCCGCTGCGTCGGTCGCGCGCTCCAGCCGCTCGATGAAAGCCTCCGGAATGATGGTGCCGTAGAGGCGCTCGCGCATCCAGCGCGCCGAGCGCGCCGAGCGCAGCGGTGCAACGCCGATCAGGAGAAAGAGGTCACGCGTCCCTGCGTGCTTGGCAAGCTGCGCGCTGTACCGGCGCACGACGCCCGTGTCCATGCAGAACTGAGTCTGGGCGAATTCGGCGCCGGCGGCGGCTTTGGCTGCGAGCTTGTCCGGGCGCCAGGACGGCGGCGGATCGATTGGCACGTCCGCGGCGCCGAGAAAGAATGCGGCGTGCCCCGCAACTTTGCGCCCGGAGGGAAGCTCGCCCTTGTCGCGCAGTTCGCGTGCGATCGCTGTCAGCGCGACCGAGTCGACGTCGAACACCGGCTTGGTCTGCGGCTGGTCGCCGGCCCTGGGATCGTCACCGGTGAGACACAATACGTTGCGCACGCTGCAAGCGGCCGCGCCCATGAGATCGGCCTCGAGCGCAAGCCGGTTGCGATCGCGGCAGGTGAATTGGAGGACGGGCTCGATGCCGGCGCGCGCCAGTAGGCACGCCGCGATCGGCGCCGAGAGATGCGCGCGGGCGCCTGCCCCATCGGTGACGTTGACGGCATCGGCGAGCCCGGCGAGCGGCAGCGCCTTGCGCAGCAAATCGTCGGCCTCGCAGGAAACGGGCGGCGTGATCTCGGCGGTGATGGCGAATTGGCGCGCCCGCAACAGCGCTTCGAGGCGCGAAGCCGGCTGCCGTGCTGTCATCGTCTTGTCCGGCGGGTTGAGCGGCGGCCGCGGGGCACGCGGTACGGTGCGCCGATGGCACACGGCGCATATATAAAGGATTGGGGCGGTACGAGCGAGCCGTGCAACTCGGTTTCCTAGACAGGGCGCAGGGTCAAAGCTAAAAGCACCGCGATCCGCAGGACAGATCGAAAGTTGTTGGACAATGAGCGGCGTCAACGAGATCAGATCGCGCTTTCTCGACTATTTCGCGCAGAACGGTCACGCGGTCGTGCCGTCGTCGCCGCTCGTGCCGCGCAATGACCCGACGCTGATGTTTACCAATGCGGGAATGGTGCAGTTCAAGAACGTCTTTACCGGTCTCGAGAAGCGGCCCTATTCGCGCGCGGTGACCGCGCAGAAATGCGTGCGCGCCGGTGGCAAGCACAACGATCTCGACAATGTGGGCTATACCGCGCGCCATCACACCTTCTTCGAGATGCTCGGCAATTTCTCGTTCGGTGATTACTTCAAGGACCGCGCCATCGAGCTTTCTTGGAATCTCGTTACCAAGGAGTTCGGCTTGCCGCTCGATCGCCTGATAGTCACCGTTTTCGTCGACGACGACCAGGCGTTCGATCTGTGGAAGAAGATCGCGGGCCTGCCCGAGAGCAAAATCATCCGCATCGCCGGCTCGGATAATTTCTGGCAGATGGGCGAGCTCGGGCCCTGCGGCCCCTGCTCCGAAATCTTTTACGACCATGGCCCCCACATCCCGGGCGGTCCACCGGGCTCTTCCGAGGCCGAGGGCGACCGCTTCATTGAGATCTGGAACCTGGTGTTCATGCAGTTCGAGCAGCTGCCGGGCGGCAAGCGCGTCGATCTGCCGAAACCGTCGATCGACACGGGCATGGGGCTCGAGCGCACCGCTGCGGTGCTGCAAGGTACCCACGACAATTACAAGATCGATCTGTTCGGCGCGATCATCTCCCACGTCGCCGACTTGACCGGCGTCGAGCCGGAAGGGCCGCGCGCCGTCTCCCACCGCGTGATTGCCGACCATCTGCGCGCCTCGTCGTTCCTCATCGCGGACGGCGTGCTTCCTTCGAACGAAGGCCGCGGTTACGTGCTCCGCCGCATCATGCGCCGCGCCATGCGCCATGCCCAGCAACTCGGCGCCGAGGAGCCGTTGATGTGGCGCCTCGTTCCCACGCTCACGCGCGAGATGGGGCAGGCCTATCCGGAACTCTCCCGCGCCGAGCCGCTGATCACCGAAACGCTCAAGCTCGAAGAGACGCGGTTTCGCAACACACTCGCGCGCGGGCTTGCGCTGCTGGAAGAGGGAAGCAAGGGGCTCAGCCGCGGCGGAAAGTTTTCCGGCGAAGCTGCCTTCACGCTGTACGATACCTACGGCTTTCCCCTCGACCTCACACAGGATGCGCTCAAGCCACGCGGGATTTCCGTCGATACCGAAGGCTTCAACGCGGCCATGGAGCGGCAGCGGGAAAAGGCGCGCGCGTCCTGGGCGGGATCAGGCGAGGCCGCGACCGAGACGTTGTGGTTTGCCATCAAGGAGCGCGTCGGCGCGACCGACTTCCTGGGCTATGAAACCGAGACCGCCGAGGGGGTCATCTCTGCGCTCGTCAAGGACGGCAAGGAGGTCGACGCTTTGCGCGCTGGCGAGAGCGGCGCCGTCATCCTCAACCAAACGCCGTTCTACGGCGAAGCGGGCGGCCAGGTTGGCGACACCGGCATGATGCATGCCGACGGGGTGCGGTTCTCTGTAACCGACACCCAGCGCAAGCCGGGCGACGTGCTCGTCCATTCCGGCACGGTGGAAAAGGGCACGCTCAACGTGGGCGCCGCGCTCACGCTCGAGGTCGATCGTTCGCGGCGCGGCGCCATCCGCCGCAACCATTCGGCCACACACATCTTGCACGAGGCGCTGCGCCAGGTGCTTGGCGATCACGTCGCCCAAAAAGGGTCCCTCGTCGCGCCCGATCGGTTGCGCTTCGACTTCTCGCATCCCAAGCCGATGACGGCCGCGGAGATCGAGCGGGTTGAAGACATCGCCAATGAGGTCGTGCTGCAGAATTCGCCGGTGACCACGCGGCTAATGGCGGTCGACGAGGCGATTGCGTCAGGCGCCCGCGCGCTGTTCGGCGAGAAGTATGGCGAAGAGGTGCGGGTCGTGGCCATGGGGGAGGGTGGCGGTAACACGATGGGCTGGTCGGTGGAGTTGTGCGGCGGCACGCACGTCAGGCGCACCGGCGACATCGGCGTGATTGCCGCGCTCGGCGACAGCGCGGTTGCGGCTGGCGTGCGCCGCATCGAGGCGCTCACCGGGACGACGGCGCGCAAGCACGCGCGCCACCTGGGCGAGCTGGCGAAGACCGCCTCGGCCGAACTCAAGGCGCCGCTCGACGATATGCCGCAGCGTCTCGCGCAGGTGCTTGAGGAGCGCCGCCGCCTTGAGCGCGAGCTGTCGGAGGCGAAGAAGAAGCTCGCCATGGGCGGCGGTGCCGCGCAAGACGCGGACGGCGTGCGTCTCGTGGGCGACGTGAAGCTTCTGGCGCGCGCGGTCGAGGGCATCGATCTCAAGGACCTGCGCAGCCTCGCCGACGAAGGCAAGAAGCGCCTGGGTTCCGGTGTCGTCGCCATCGTTGGCGTCACAGAGGAGGGCAAGGCCGGCGTCGTGGTCGGCGTCACGGCTGACTTGACCGCCCGCTTCTCCGCCATCGACCTGGTGCGCAAAGGCGCCGAGGCGCTCGGCGGCAAAGGGGGCGGGGGGCGCGCGGACATGGCGCAGGCTGGCGGTCCGGACGGCTCCAAGGCAGACGCCGCGCTCAAAGCGATCGAAGGCGCGCTCGCCGTAAGCTGACCGCGGTAGCCCGGGTTGAGCGGATCGAAACCCGGGATTCTGCTCGCCACTGCGATCGCGCCGACTGTCTCTTCGCTCCAGCTGACGCGGGTACGGTTACGCCATCGCCTTCTTCAGGTTCTCGTCCACCTTGTCGAGAAACCCGGTGGTGGAGAGCCATTTCTGATCGGCGCCGACGAGCAGCGCGAGGTCCTTGGTCATAAAGCCCCCCTCGACCGTGCCGACGGTGATCTGCTCCAAGGTGGCGGCGAATTTCGCGAGCGTGGCGTTATCGTCGAGCTTGGCGCGATGCGCGAGCCCACGCGTCCAGGCGAAGATCGAAGCGATCGAATTGGTCGAGGTCTGCTCGCCTTTCTGGTGCTGGCGGTAGTGGCGCGTCACCGTGCCATGCGCGGCCTCCGCTTCGACCACCTTGCCGTCCGGCGTCATCAGCACCGACGTCATCAGACCGAGTGAGCCATAGCCCTGCGCGACGGTATCGGACTGCACGTCGCCATCGTAGTTCTTGCAGGCCCATACATAGCCGCCGGACCATTTCAGCGCTGCCGCCACCATGTCGTCGATCAGCCGGTGTTCGTAGAAGATGCCTTTCTTCTCGAACGCGGCCTTGAACTCGGCGTCGTAGATCTCCTGGAAAATGTCCTTGAACCGCCCGTCATAGACTTTGACGATGGTGTTTTTGGTGGAGAGATAGACCGGGTAGCCACGGTTGAGACCATAGTTGAGCGAGGCCCGGGCAAAATCGCGGATCGAGTCGTCGAGATTGTACATCGCCATGGTCACCCCGCCGCCGGGGAAGCGAAAAACCTCGCGCTCGATCTTGGTGCCGTCGTCGCCAACAAACGAGAGCGACAGCTTGCCCTTGCCCGGCACCTTGAAGTCGGTCGCGCGGTATTGGTCGCCGTAGGCGTGGCGGCCGATGATGATTGGCTTGGTCCAGCCGGGCACCAGCCGCGGCACGTTCTTGCAAATGATCGGCTCGCGGAAGATGACGCCGCCCAGAATGTTGCGGATCGTGCCGTTGGGCGAGCGGTACATATCTTTCAGCCCGAATTCCTTCACCCGCGCTTCGTCGGGGGTAATGGTGGCGCACTTGATGCCGACGCCGACCTTCTTCACCGCCTCCGCCGCTTCGATCGTGATGTGGTCGCGGGTCTCGTCGCGCTTCTGCATGCCGAGGTCGTAGTAGAGGAGCTCCACGTCGAGATAAGGATGGATCAGCTTTTCCTTGATGAGATGCCAGATGATGCGGGTCATCTCGTCGCCGTCCATCTCGACGACCGGATTCTGCACTTTGATTTTCGCCATTGCGGCCGACCCTTTACGCGCGCGCAGCTGTAGAGGAGGTGAGCGGAAATGCCCCGGAGCAGGCGCCTTATGGCGCGGTCCGGTGCGCCCTGCAAGGACAAAACGAAGCGGTGCCGAATTGCGCGCGCACAGCCGGCGCGCCATTGTGCGCGCGGGCAATTAGTGCAAGACGCCTGCAAACGCCTGCGGCGCCGGCGCGGATGCAAACAGGGTGTCCTGATTTGGCAACAATGCCGAGATGGCGCGATCTCAGAGGGGCTTACGGCCGCCGCCGGCGCGCGCTGCGCCAGGCGCTGCTCGAGCCGTTGCTGGTCGGTTGGCCGACGCTGCGTGACGTGGTGATGAACGCGCTCGCTGCGCGCGGGCATCTCGTCCTGTGCGAACTCGGCGACGTGCGCTTCTTCGTCGACCCCAGCGATCGCGTGGTCGGCGCCTGGCTGATGTGGCACGGCGGCTGGCAGCGCCGCGAGATCGATAGCGCGGTCGAAATCGTGTCGGCGGCGCGGCGGTTGCCGCCCGATGCGGTGTTCGTCGATGTCGGCGCGCACATCGGTACACACACCATTTATGCGCTACGTAGCGGCCGTTTCGCGCGCGTCGTTGCGTTCGAGCCCGCGCCGCGCAACGCGGCGCTGCTTGCCAGGAATCTCGACGCGAACGGGCTCACGCATGTCGCGGTGATCGTCGCGAAAGCGGCCGGTGCCGCGCCGGGTAGCGCCGTGCTGCATCTCCACCCTCGCAATACTGGCGCGCACGCGATCGGCGCGTCGCCGTCGCTCGATGGCACGGCGCGGCTCGAGGTCCCACTCGTGCGTGTCGATGACGAGCTTGAACATTTGGGTGTGGCGCCGGAGAGTGTCGCGCTCGTCTGGGTCGACGTCGAGGGTTACGAGCCACAGGTGCTCGACGGCCTTGTCGGCCTTATGGCTCGCGCGGTGCCGATCGCCTTCGAATTCAACCCGCATCGCTACAGCCCCGAGAGCAAAGCGCGGCTCGTGGCGCGCCTCGCGCAGCATTATACGACCGTGCACAGTCTGGGACGGGGCGAAGGGACGGCGCCCATTGGCACGCTCGCCGCGCGCGAGCACACCGATGACGTGCTGGTGTATTAGTCAATGCCCGGCGCCGGAACCGACAAGACCAAGAACTGGATAGAGATGCCGGGCCCGATCATCGTGCTGGTCGAGCCGCAGCTGGGCGAAAATATTGGTGCAGCCGCGCGCGTGATGGGGAATTTTGGCCTCAGCCGGCTGCGCCTGGTCAAGCCGCGCGACGGCTGGCCCAACATGCAGGCTCGGCGCGCCGCCTCCGGCGCCGATTGCATCCTGGAAGACGCGCAGCTCTACGAAACGCTCGATGCGGCGATAGCCGACTGCACGCTGGTCGTCGCGACCACGGCGCGCGCCCACGACCAGGCCAAGCCGGTGATCTCCGCCGATGCGGCAGCCGCTTTGCTCGCGCCCCGTCTCGCCGGTGGCGAGAACGTCGCGGTGTTGTTCGGGCGCGAGCGCTACGGCCTCCAAAATGAGGAGGTGGCGCTCGCGGACCGGATCGTCACTTTTCCGGTCAATCCGGCCTTCGCCTCGCTCAATCTCGCCCAGGCCGTCGCGATCGTCGCTTATGAATGGTTCAAGCTCGCCTGCGGGGGCGCGCTTCCCTTCGCCATGCCGAAAAAATCGCCGGCTGCCGGCAAGGAACAGGTGCAAGCATTCTTCGCCAATCTCGAACGCGAGCTCGATCAAATCGAATATTTCCGCCCGCTCGAGAAGCGCGCGACCATGCTCGTCAATCTGCGCAACATCTTCGCGCGCATGCAGCCGACTCAGCAGGACATCCAGACCTTGCACGGCATCGTTGTCGCGCTGAGCGAAGGCCGGAAGGGACCGGCGCGCGGCGGCGTGCTCGACAGCGAAGAAGCGACCGCCTTGCGGGCGCTGCTCGCGGAACATGGGCAAGGGCGCGTCGCGGGCGAGCGCGGCCCGGTACGGGGGCTGTCGCGGCTCCTACGCCGCAATCCAACCGATGCCGAGCGCGCGCTGTGGCACGCGCTCACCAACGACCGGCGCTTCGCCGGAAAAGGTATCAAGCGTCAGGTCCCGGTCGGCGTCCACATTACCGACTTCGTCTCTTTCCCGCTGAGGCTGGTGATCGATCTCCTCCCGGGGCAGGAAAATGAGAGCGCGCGAAGGGCGCGTGCCGAGCGCCGCGCGTGGCTGATCGCGCGCGGCTATCGCGTGCTCGAGGTCGAAGCAGGCGCCGTCGCCGCCGATTTGGCGCAGGTTCTCGATCGCTTGGCGCAACAAATCGACGGCGGTTAGAGCGTGTTCGGTTGCGCGCAATCCGCAAGCATCCGTTCGTCCCCGCGGAAGCGGGGAGGTGGATTCACATTCGAAGTGCAACAGTCTGTGGAACATCTCTGCCGGCGTTTCGAAGTCAAGGCACTTTCGTGGGGTGGTGTTGTAGGCGCGCAGGAGAGCGTGAAAACGTTGGTCCGAGAGGGTTGCAAGGTCAGTTTTGCGTGGGATGAAGCGGCGCATACGACCGATGGCGTTTTCGATACCGCCCTTCTGCCAGGGCGCGTAGGGATCGCAAAAGAAGGTTTTGATGGCGAGGCGATGAAGCAACCGATGACGGGCGAACTCGGTGCCATTGTCGAAGGTGATGGTTTGGCGCAGCCGCGCAGGCAAGTCTTTGAGGAGCGCGCGCAGATGCGCGGCGACGCGATCGGCGGCCTTGTTGGGTGGCCTACTCGCGAGCAGGAGACGGGACTGACGCTCATGACCGGTGAGCACGGCTTGGCCGTACTTGGCGAACAGCATGAGGTCGGCCTCCCAATGACCGGGGCTGCTGCGGTCGGCGGCTGCGGCCGGTCGTTCGGCCACGGAAATACGGCCTTCGATGAGGGTTGCGGAGCTGCCGCCCTTGCGGCCGCGAAAACCGCGCTTGCTCTTGCCGCGCGGCAAATAGCGCCGCCAGCGGTAGTCTTTGGTACGGGCGATCTGGGCGTAGATGAAGCGGTAGATGCTCTCGTAGCTGATGACGTTGCGGCCTCTTTGGCGAGCGAGCCGGCCAGCGACCTGCTCGGGCGACCAACCGCTGGCGAGACGCTCGAGAACGTCGCGGCGCAGCTCTGGCTCGTGTTCGAGGCGCGAGCCCGCCCAGCGCCGTGCCTGCGTCTGTTCCTGGGCGTAGCTTGGTTTGTAGCCGATGTGGCGACCGCGGTTGCGCTTTACCTCGCGAGAGATGGTCGATGGCGCGCGATCCAGAGCTGCCGCGATTTGCCGGATCGAGCACCCGTCGGCCTGAAGTCGGGCAATCTCGCATCGGTTCTCCAATGACAGCTGCTGGTATTTGCGCCCCATTGCAACACCTCCCTAAGAAGGTGTTGCACTTCGTTTGTGAACTTAGGGGACCCAGGGCGGCGGAGCGTGGTCCCTGGATTCCCGCTTGCGCGGGAATGAACGGTATCGAGCGCCGCGCGTTCATCGCGCTGGTCCTCGGCGCCGCTGCCGCCCGGCCGCTCGCCGCGCGCG
>Ga0137364_10001865_pt1 | contig 10345 bp, 10 predicted proteins | sample SagtaG_10_FD_104798 | JGI IMG/M metagenome (GOLD analysis project Ga0137364, IMG submission 104798) | Vadose zone soil microbial communities from Sagehorn Ranch, Mendocino, California, USA - Sage1_L_20_16 metaG | ecosystem: Environmental > Terrestrial > Soil > Vadose zone | place: USA... | reverse complement strand
TGATGTATGGCGCGATCGAGGGCGAATGCTATTTCCGCGGCATCGCCGGCGAACGTTTCGCGGTGCGTAATTCGGGCGCCGTGGCGGTGGTCGAGGGCGCCGGAGATCATTGCTGCGAATACATGACCGGCGGCATCGTCGTGGTGCTCGGCAAGACCGGACGCAACTTCGCGGCCGGCATGTCGGGCGGCGTCGCCTATGTGCTGGACCAGGCCGGCGACTTCGAAAAGCTCTGCAACATGGCGATGGTCGAGCTTGAGCCGGTGCTGTCGGAAGAGATGGTCAACCAGAACACCTATCACCACACCGGCGATCTCGAAGCCCATGGCAGGGTCGACGTGTTCGCCAATCTCCTGGAGTCCGATGTCGAGCGGCTGCACATCCTGATTTCGCGCCACGCCAAGCTGACGGGCTCGAAGCGCGCCGCCGACATTCTGGCGAACTGGAAAGGCTATGTGCCGAAGTTCCGCAAGGTGATGCCGGTGGAATACCGCCGCGCGCTGAAGGAACTGAAGGCCAACGCCGACGCCGAGCCGAAAATCGCGATCGGGGCGTGAATTCTTCGCCTCATGGTGCGGAGGTGCTTGCGCCGTCGCGAACCATGAGGCCAGAATGCAAATCTCATCCTTCGAGACGCGCGCCGAATACCGGCGCGTTGCTCAGGACGATGAGGAGAAGAGAAGCAGAGTTTCAGGGGCGCTGGTTTTAATGGGCAAGATTACAGGTTTTCTCGACATCGACCGGCGCGAGCGCAAATACGCGCCGGTTGCCGAGCGCGTCAAAAGCTATCAAGAGTTCGTCATCCCCTTAAGCGAGAAGGATACCCGCGACCAGGCCGCGCGCTGCATGAATTGCGGCATTCCCTATTGCCACGGCACCGGTTCGGTGGCGCCGGGCTCGCCGGGCTGCCCGGTCAACAACCAGATTCCGGATTTCAACGACCTGGTCTATGCCGGCAACTGGGAAGAAGCCTCGCGCAATCTGCACTCCACCAACAATTTTCCGGAGTTCACCGGGCGCATCTGCCCGGCCCCGTGCGAAGCCTCCTGCACGCTCAACATCGACGACAATCCGGTGACGATCAAAACCATCGAATGCGCCATCGTCGATCGCGCCTGGGACAATGGCTGGGTCAAGCCGGAAATCCCGACGACCAAGACCGGCAAGAAGGTCGCCGTGGTCGGTTCCGGCCCCGCCGGGCTCGCCTGCGCGCAGCAGCTCGCGCGCGCCGGCCATGACGTGCATCTGTTCGAGCGCTGGGCCAAGGCCGGCGGGCTGTTGCGTTACGGCATTCCCGATTTCAAGATGGAAAAGCACGTCATCGACCGCCGCGTGGCGCAGATGGAAGCCGAGGGCGTCACCTTCCACTACGGCGTCCATGTCGGCGGCAGCGGTCCCGGCGCGCTCGATCCGCGCGAGATGCTCAATCAATATGACGCGCTGGCGCTAACCGGCGGCGCCGAAGCCGCCCGCGACCTGCTGATCCCCGGCCGCGAGCTCGCAGGCGTTCACTTCGCGATGGATTTCCTGCCGCAGCAAAACCGCCGGGTCTCCAACGAGCCGCTCGGTGCCGCGCCTGACATTCTTGCCGGCGGCAAGCATGTCGTGGTGATCGGCGGCGGCGACACCGGCTCCGACTGCATCGGCACTTCGTTCCGGCAGGGCGCGCTCTCGGTGACGCAGCTCGAGATCATGCCGGCGCCGCCCGAGCATGAGAACAAGGGCCTGACCTGGCCAAACTGGCCGCTGAAGATGCGGACCTCATCGAGCCAGGCCGAGGGCGCCAAACGCGAATACGCGGTGTTGACGCAAAAGTTCTCTGGGATAGACGGCAAGGTGGCGAAACTGCAATGCGTAGAGGTCGACGACAAGTTCAAGCCGATCGCGGGAAGCGAATTCGAACTCGAAGCGCAGCTGGTGCTGCTGGCGATGGGCTTTGTGCATCCGGTGCATGAGGGGCTGCTCAAGACCCTCGGCGTCGATCTCGACCCCCGCGGCAACGTCCGCGCCAACACATCAGACTATCAGACCTCGCGGCCCAACGTGTTCTCCGCAGGCGACATGCGCCGCGGCCAGTCGCTCGTGGTGTGGGCGATCCGCGAGGGCCGGCTCTGCGCGCGGGCGATGGATGGGTTTTTAATGGGGACGACAAGTTTGCCGCGGTAGATTACTTCTCCCTCCCCCTCGTGGGGTCGAGACGAGCGAAGCTCGCTCTTGGGTGGCCGGCCGAAGGCCGGTCGGGTGGGGGTACCTCCGCGGACGAGATGCTCGCAGGAGCCGCCTTGGCAAACGAAATTGCTCGCGCACTTCGCAAGCGTCTCACGCCGCAAGAAGTAAAACTGTGGGTGAAACTGCGCGAAATGAAAGCCCTCGGCTTTCATTTCCGGCGACAGGCACCGGTCGGTCCTTACGTCGTCGACTTCGTTTCGTTCCGATCCAAACTCGTTGTCGAAGTGGATGGTGGCCAGCATGGAATGCCGGAGGGCGTTCGATCGGATCAGCTTCGCGATGCCACTCTGCAATCGCAAGGCTTCGCAGTTCGTCGATTCTGGAATTCGGACATCGATGCCAATCTTGCCGGGGTGATGGAAAGCATTCTGAGTGCGCTGAGACACCCCCCACCCGACCGGCCTTCGGCCGGCCACCTAAGAGCGAGCTTCGCTCGTCTCGACCCCACGAGGGGGAGGGATAAGAAAAATCAATTCTGCAACCGGACCCCGACCATCACCACGGTCGACGCCGTGCTGTTGCCGGCGATGTTGGAATCGAGCCAGTCGCGGCGCAGCGTGCCTTTGAGCCACAGACTGCGGTTCATCTTGTAGATCAGGTCGCCCGAGACCGTGTAGATCTTGTCGTGCCGGCTATCGCCCTGATAGTCGAGCGAGCCCCAGGTGAATTTTCCGATCCCCGTAAGCCAGCGGCGGAAATCGTGATCGGCTTCCACGGTATAGACATGCGTCAGCACGCCGGAGACGCCCGATACCGTGGTCTCGTCGATCGAGGTGGTGGAATAGAATTTCGCGGTGGTCAGCGGCGTCGCGCTCCAGGTCAGCGAGGCCGAGGTGAGCAGGCCCTGCAACCGATCCAGCCGCGGATCGACGTAATCGCGCGCGGCGTAGCCGAGCGAGATTTCGCCGGTCAATAGCCGCGAGAATTCAAAGGAGCTGCCGGCCTTGAGGTAGCCGCCGGAGGAATCGCGCATAAAGCCGGAGCGATCGAGCTTGACGTCGTGCACGCGGCTGTCGCCCTCGATCTCGGCAAACGGCTTGACGCCGGGCAAGAGGTCGTAGCTGACGCGGCCGACGCCGCCGAATTGATTGAAGTTGCGGTCGTCATTGCTGGTCGAGGTGCCGTCGGTGAGCCTGGACTCGGTATAGATGGTGCGGTCGACGGTGCCGCCGGCGGAAAGCTGCAGGCGATTGAAATTCTGATCGACGCCGACGGTGCTGCCGAGCGTCGTAAAGACCGGATATCTGGCCAACCCGGCCTGGATGTTCGGGCTGCCGGGATTGTCGGTGGAAACGCGCAAGCGCAGCTGGCCCATCAGGCGGGTGTCGTGGCTGACGTCGAGACGGCCGTCGATATGGCCGGTGAAATCCGGCCGGTCGATATTGACCGGCGCCGACGAGATGGTGCCGTCGGTCGGCGGCGGAAACGTATTGCCGTAGCCGGTGAACGATCCGCGCAAATCGGCGACGACAGCGTGGCGCACCCAGTCGGAGACGGCGAGAAATTCCGGCGCCACCACGTAGAGCGGCGATCCCTGGGCTACAGCCGTGCGGCGGGGATTGCTGTCGTAGCCGCCGGAGAGTTCGACCGCGGACTTCACCAGAAATCCGCCGGCGTAGTCGCCGACGGCGCCGAACGGATCGTCGTCGATCCTCAGCCGCTTGCGCGCCGGCTGGCCGGCGATCGTCCCAGCCATCGCCGGCGTGATCGGCGTCTTGTGGGCGGTCTCCGACGGCGGCACCGACAGCCGCACCGGCCCCGCGGAGGTGACCGGCGCCCGGCTGCCCGGACCGGGCGGCGGTTTTGGCCTGGCCTGCCCCGGATAAAATCTCGGCTTCTTGCGGGCGCGGTTGAGCGAGTCGAAACCGGAAGTCGATGCGCCACTGGCGGCGGCAAGGCCATAGGCCGGAATTTGGCCGATCCGCGACGGCGCGGGGGCGTTGCTGTCGCGCAGCCTCGGATCATCGGCGGGGTGGGCGGCGGCATCGCCGGTCTGCCCGGCGGTTCTGCGCAACGGCAAATCCTGCGGCGACACAAAGCCGCCGCGCACCGGGCGCAGCATGTCGGGGGTGAGCGATTGGGCTTGAACCGATGGCGCGTCAAAGGCGGTCAGCGCAAGGCACGGCAATAGCGCGCGTAACGTCGTTGCGCGCCTGTGGCGGCCCTTGGCTGGACCCGACATCACGATGAAAATACCCCAGCGAAATCATTCACTTAAACGGTGAACCCCAGCCCGCCTGCCGGAAAACGTCGTTAATGGAGTTAAAACAAGTATGGTTAATGGGCGGTTGAGAACGCCGACCCCCGCGTCGCATCGCCACCTTGGCCATGCTAAGGAAGGCGCCGGAGCGAAAACCCGATCCCCCACCCCCTTCGGAATCACGCATGGCCAACTCGAAACCGCTGATGGCGAAATCATCCGGGACCGATCACGCGAACACGGCGGTGGCGTCGGCGCTGCGCACGCTCGATGCCGAGGCCGGCGGCATCGCCGCGATCTCAGCCGCCTTGCAATCCGATCTCGGCGTTGGCTTTGCCGCCGCGGCCGACCTCATTCGCGACGCCAAGGGACGGCTGATCGTCACCGGTCTGGGCAAATCAGGCCATGTCGCGCGCAAGATCGCGGCGACGCTGGCCTCCACCGGCACGCCGGCGTTTTTCGTCCACGCCGCCGAAGCCAGCCACGGCGACCTCGGAATGATCACCGCCGACGACGTCATCCTGGCGCTGTCGTGGTCCGGCGAGCAGCCGGAGATGAAGAACCTCATCACCTATGCCAAGCGCTTCCGCATCGCCGTCATCGCGATGACGGCGGACCGCGACTCCAGCCTGAGCAAGGCGGCGGAGGTCGCGCTGACGCTGCCGAAGGCCCGCGAGGCCTGTCCGCACAACCTCGCGCCCACCACCTCCTCGCTGATGCTGCTGGCGTTGGGAGATGCGTTGGCGATCGCGCTGTTGGAAGGCCGCGGCTTTACCTCGGTGGATTTCAGCGTGCTGCATCCCGGCGGCAAGCTCGGCGCCATGCTGAAATATACCCGCGACCTGATGCATTCCGGCGACGCCGTGCCCTTGAAGCCGCTGGGAACGCGGATGTCGGATGCGCTGGTCGAGATGACATCGAAAGGCTTTGGCTGCGTCGGCATAACAGACGCGCGCGGCGCGATCGTCGGCATCGTCACCGATGGCGATCTGCGCCGCCACATGCGGCCCGACCTGATGACGGCCACGGTCGATGACGTCATGACCAGGGATCCGAAGACGATACCGCGCGACCTGCTCGCCAGCGAAGCGCTGGAAATCCTCAATTCCTCGAAGATCACCGCGCTGATCGTGACCGACGCCAACAAGCCGGTCGGCATCGTGCATTTGCACGATTTGCTGCGGGCGGGCGTGGCGTAAGGCCGTCCTTTGTCCCACCGTCATTGCGAGCGCAAACGAAGCAATCCAGAGCCGTGCGGGAAGTCTGGATTGCTTCGTCGCTTACGCTCCTCGCAATGACGGCTCTTTCGCTCATTCCGGAAATCGCGCCGCCTTTGCTTCCAGGGGCAAAGCCAGCCCGTTCGCGAGATATGACACGGTGCGATAGAAGCCGCAGAGCAGCAAGACTTCCAGGATCTTCGCGTCGTCGTAGTGCGCCGACAACGCCTTGAACTCCGTATCATCAAGTGTGGCGCGCTCGTGCAGCGCATCGACGGCAGCGATCAGCGCCCGCTCGGCCGCCGACCAGCACGCGGCATCGGCGTCTCCGAGCACGGTCGCACGAACCTGTTCATCGGTGAGGTGCGCGGCCTCGGCGAATGTTGCGACATGCACGCCCCATTCATACTCGCATCCCGTCAGCGCGCAGGTGCGGTCGATCACGATTTCGCGTTCCCGCAGAGACAGCGGTCCCCGGTCCAACAGGCTGCCGGCGCGGAATTTCTCCCAGGCGCGGGCATGGCCGGCCATGACACGAAACAGCATCAGCGGCGGCGCGCCGCGCATGATCCGGTCGAACTGCTGCTGGATTTCCGGTGCGTAAGGCGGCTCAAGCGGCGCGATCCGTGGCGTGGTTTGTGACATGGCTTCTTCCCGTGCTACAATAACCGTAGCAATATACGCTACACTTTTTGTAGCGATACGCAAGGAAGCTGCCGATGCCGAAACGGCCAACAGCCATGAAAAAACCGCCAGTCCGCGGCTCGGCCTCGGGGCGACCGATCATGGCGCTGCTCGACCTGTTGGGGCGGCGCTGGACGTTGCGGATATTGTGGGAACTTCGCGAGCAGCGGTTGACCTCCCGCGCGCTGCGCGCGGCCTGCGACGAAGCCTCGCCGACCGTGCTTCAATCGCGCCTGTCGGAGTTGCGGGAGGCCGGCTTTGTCGAACTCGAGCCCGGAAACGGCTATCGCCTCACCGCGACCGGAAAGGACCTGCTGGAAACCTTCCTGCCGCTGCACCGCTTTGCCGAGAGATGGAGACAACGCCAGTCGAACTGATGTCACGCCGCGGCCACCGTCAGGCTGGCGCCGTCGGCCTGCACGATCCTGACGCGGCTGCCGGCTGGCGTATCGGGACCGGCGACCCGCCAGATCGTATCGTCGATCCGCACCGTGCCTGCCCCGTCGATAATCGGCTTTTCCAGCGTGAACACCCGCCCCACCAGGGCGTCGGCGCGCCTGTTGAGAAACGGATTACTCTTGCTGACCGCCTTGTTGCTCAGCGCAACGCGCCGCCACAGCGGCACCGCGGCCGCTGCGAACACCGCGAACATCAGGATCTGCATTTGCCAGGACGGAGTGAATGCGAACGACAATAGCCCGACCAATAGCGCGGCGAGCCCGAGCCAGAACAGGAAGACGCCCGGCGCCAGCAGCTCCAGCGCCATCAGGATGAGGCCGAAGATCAGCCAGTTCCAGGTGCCCAGCGTGGAAAACATCTCGGTCATGGTACGACCTCACAAAGATATCGTTTATCGATCTCGACAACAAAACGGCAGAGCGCTCCCTCTCCCCTTGTGGGAGAGGGTTGGGGTGAGGGGTTACGGTCTATCGATGGACGGTAACCCCTGACCCGGATCGCACCGACGATGCTGTGCATCGCCGCCGCGATCCGACCTCTCCCACCAGGGGAGAGGTAAACGAACTCGTATAGGCCGGTGCGCATCATCCAATGGACTCTACGAGCGTGGCGGCGTCGCCGGCGGCGGGGTCGGTCCGGCGTTCGGCACTGACGAACGGCGCGCGGCGGCGGCAGCAGATGCCGCGCTTTCGCCGAAAGTGGCCTTGGCGATCTCGCTGATGCCGGCCAGTGACCCCAAAAGGCTCGTCGCCTCGATCGGCAGCATGATGACCTTCTGGTTCGGTGACTCCGCAAATTGCCCGAACGCCTTGATGTATTTGTCGGCGATAAAATAGTTCAGCGCGGCGATATCGCCCTTGGCGATCGCGTCAGAGACCATCTGCGTCGCCTTGGCTTCGGCTTCCGCCAAGCGTTCGCGCGCCTCGGCGTCGCGGAATGCGGCTTCGCGGCGGCCCTCGGCCTGCAGGATCTGGCCTTGTTTTGCACCTTCCGCTCGGAGAATTTCCGATTGCCGCTGACCTTCGGCCTGCAGAATATCGGCGCGCTTGACGCGCTCGGCCTTCATCTGACGGCCCATGGCTTCGACAAGGTCGGCCGGCGGCACGATGTCCTTGATCTCGATGCGGTTGACTTTCAATCCCCACGGCGAAACCGCGGCGTCGACCACGCGCAGCAGGCGCTCGTTGATCTCATCGCGATGCGACAGCACCTGGTCGAGGTCCATCGCGCCCATCACCGAGCGGATGTTGGTCATGGTCAGCACGATGATGGCCTGGTTGAGATTGGCGACCTCATAGCTCGCCTTCGCGGCATCGAACACCTGAAAAAACGCGACGCCGTCCACCGTCACCGTGGCGTTGTCCTTGGTGATCACCTCCTGTTCGGGAATGCTGATCACCTGCTCCATCATGTTCATCTTGCGGCCGACGCGATCGAAATAGGGGATGATGACGTTCAGCCCCGGCGCCAGCGTGCGGGTGAATTTGCCGAACCGCTCGATGGTCCAGTCGTAGCCTTGCGGCACCGTCTTGACGCCCGCCAGCAGCGTGACGACAACCAGCAGCACCACCGCGATGGCGAAAATGTCGAAACCAGTCATAAATCCTCCAGGGGCCCGGCGCGAGACGCGCGCAAGCGGCCTTATTTGGTCTGTAACCCGGCCGCGCCGGTTCAGCCGGCTGTTCTCGAATATAGGTAAGTTCCGCCTTGCTGCCCACCAGATCCATGCATCTGAAAACGCCGGCCGCTACAATTGGCGTCATTTAATCGTCAAATCCAGCCCTGAAGCTCGCGCAGCACTAGTTGGCGGATCACGTCCATGCCGGCGTCGCTGTCGTTCAGGCAGGGGACGGCGGCAAATTGTTCGCCACCATTGTGCTTGAAACGTTCGGCATTTTCCTGCGCGATTTCCTCCAGCGTTTCCAGGCAATCGGCCGAAAATCCGGGCGTTACGACCGCGACACGGCGTACGCCGTCCTTTGCCAGCTGCGCGATGGTCTTGTCGGTGTAGGGCTGCAGCCAGGCGTCGAAACCGAAGCGGGACTGGAAGGTCAGGATGAGCTTCGACGTATCGAGGCCCATGCGCTTGCGCAACGCATCCGTGGTCGCGATGCATTGCGCGTAATAGGGATCGCCCTTGTCGATGTATTTCTGCGGCATGCCGTGGAACGAGGCCACGATGATCTCGGGCTGAAACGGCAGGGTCGCGAGACAAGCGTTGATCGAGATTGCCAGCGCCTCGATATAATCCGGATCGTCATAATAGGGCGGCGTCACCCGCAAGGTAGGTTGCGCGCGCATCGCGCCGAGCACGCGGAATACTTCGTCGCACACGGTGGCAGATGTCGCGGCCGAATACTGCGGATAGAGCGGCACCACCAGCAAGCGGTCGCAGCCTTGCGCGGTCAAGGCCTCGATACGCGAGCGGATCGACGGATTGCCATAGCGCATCGCCCAGTCGATCACGACATGCTCATGGTCCGATATGCTTGCCGCGAGCTTGTCCGACTGCGCGCGGGTGATGGTCTTGAGCGGAGACTCGTCTCGCGCGGTGTTCCAGATCTTCTGGTAGTCCCGCGCCTTGCGGCCGGGGCGGATGCGCAGGATGACGCCGTTGAGGATCAGCTTCCACTTTAATCCCTGATCCTCGATCACGCGCGGATCGGACAGAAATTCCTTCAGATAAATGCGCACGCCCTTGGCGTCGGCGCTATCGGGAGTGCCGAGATTGACCAGCAGCACACCGATGCGTTCCGGCCTGATGTCGGCCGCAGCCTGTGATCTTTCGATGGGAGCGGCCGCTGTCATGATCCCCCGTGGCTTCGCGCGTTGAACCATCCTTGTCAAGACAATGGCCGGTTCGATACTGTCACGAATTGCCGCGCATCTGGAGGGAGCCATGACGGTCGCTGAATGGTGCATTTTTGGAGCTGTGCTGCTCTATCTGCTGACGATTGCGCCGTTCAAGGTCATCGGTTTTCCCCGCTTTGACAATTCCAAGCCGCGCGATCCCGCGTTCTTCGAAGACCCGCTTCGGGCGCGCGCGCTGGGCGCGCATCTCAACGGCATCGAAACGTTCCCGTTCTTCGCCGCTGCCGTGCTGCTGGCGGAATTTCGCGCCGCGCCGCAGAATCTCATCAACGAGCTGGCGATGCTGTTCCTGATTACGCGGGCTGCCTACGTTTTCACCTATCTCGGCGATCGCCCCACGCTGCGGACGATCCTCTGGAACATCGGCTTTGCGATCAACACCGCCATCTTCTTCCTGCCGGCGGTGCGGGGCTATCTGCCGGTGTGAGAAGCAGGTCATGCGCTCCGCGATCGTACCCATTGAAACAGTCGCGGCCTCGTGGTTCGAGACGCGCGGCGTTGCCGCGCTCCTCACCATGAGGGTCTGGGACCTCATCCTGAGGAGCCGCTCTTGCGGCGTCTCGAAGGATGAAAGCCCCGTATTGAAACCACTTACACGACTGCGCATTCTCGCGGCGCGATGCGCCCGAGGTTTGCTCGAACTTGTCCCCCTCAAAGAGGGAGCAGGGAAGACCGGGTGCGCGCT
>Ga0137364_10001864_pt1 | contig 10346 bp, 7 predicted proteins | sample SagtaG_10_FD_104798 | JGI IMG/M metagenome (GOLD analysis project Ga0137364, IMG submission 104798) | Vadose zone soil microbial communities from Sagehorn Ranch, Mendocino, California, USA - Sage1_L_20_16 metaG | ecosystem: Environmental > Terrestrial > Soil > Vadose zone | place: USA... | reverse complement strand
TGCCGATTCGTACTGAGTCCAGTAGGCTGGGCGTGGCTCTTCAAACTCAAACCATCGCGACTGGATAACGCGCAGTGCCCGCTGCGATGTGAATGTCACGGAAGTTGTAATCGTAGGCAATGTTGGGAAGAGGTATTGGAGCAGTTCCCGCCGCGGTGGCACGACTCTGATCATAGAAAAATACTTTCCGGGATTTTAGGAAACCGAAATTGGGGTCTGCGGCTACATGATCGGTTCCGCTCACACTGGGTAGCCAGCCCTTAACGTTGGCTTCATAGGCGAGTAACCAGTGCTCGTCGTAAAGCGCGTCTACACTCATATGCGAACTCCAGAGCGTTTTGTCGAGTGTTTTTGAGACAAGACCATGTTGCTCACAATGTTGTGGCCTTTGGTACATTTACTCACTTCAAGAGCCCTTTAAAAGGGCTGTCTCAGACAGGTTAGGGCTTAGACGACCTTGAGAGTCGTGGGCTAGGGTGTATTGCGCGGGAGTCCGTCACACGTCCTTGGTCCGCAAGCGGATGGATTCGGCCTTTTTATATATACCTGCTGCGGGCTTGGTTTGTCCCACTGCTGGGGATTAATTTTCGCGTATATTTCTCTCTCCTTTTTGCCGTATACGATGCACAATCTCATTAGGTCATGGGCTTCCAAGAAAGGGCTTTGAGTGGCAGCCGAGAGCGCATTCCGTATGCGGCTCTCCTAGCCCTGCGTGATGAAGAACTCATCGCAGAATTGCTAGACGGCAATGCGGACGCGTTTGCGGTTGTTTTCAAGCGCTACCATCGGCTCGTCCATGTGATCGCACTGCGAGTGCTCCGGGACGCTGGGGAAGCGGAAGACCTAACGCAAGCTGTCTTCTTAGAGATCTATCGGAAGGTGGGACAATTCGACCCTGGCAGAGGGAGTCTTAAAGTGTGGCTCCTTCAGCACGCGCACAGCAGGGCCATCAACCGGAGAAACTATCTCTTTGTGCGCCAGTTTCACAATCAAGTTGAAATCGGTGGAGTGGAGGAGGAAGCCGCCCTTTGGTCACCTCGAGACCTCCCAATGCAGGAGGCGATCCAGTTGACCAGCGAAGTGCTCGCGACTCTTTCGGAAGTTCAGAGGCAAACCATTCGAATGTTCTTTTTCGAAGGGCTGAGTCTCAAAGATATTGCGGAGCGAACGAACGAGACCTTTTCGAACGTGCGGCACCATTATTACCGTGGGTTGGAGCGTCTACGTTCGTTCCTCGAACCGGCTCTGGAAACGGAGAACCCAAAACGATCGGTCGTGCCTTTAGGAGTAGTAAGACGTGTTCAAACATGAGCATTTCGAAGAGCTCTGCGCGACAGCCAGCGTAGGCCAGGCGTCACCCGAGGAGCTCTTGGAACTGGAGCAGCACACGGCGCAGTGCGACGACTGCCGGAAAGCCTACTGGGGATATCTCAACCTTGCAGGCCGGCAGCTGGCGGAAGGAGGCGAAGCGGCAGCCCTTTCCGCACAGGAGGCCCAGGACTGCTTGGATTCTGATCTCATGACGCGCCGATTTCTCGAGCGGGCCGAGAGAGAAGGCATTAACTTCTCGCGGGACGTTGAGCGAGAGGTTAAGAGGATTGCTCCTCAGACGCTGGTCTATGCCGGGCAACCAATATGGCGCAAGCGCGCGATGGGCATCGCCGCCGCGGCAGTGATTACTGCAACGGTGACAAGCGCGTTCTTCTACGCTAAAAGGTCACTGGAAACGCGCTCACATGCAAACCAATCCGGCGTGAATGCAATCGCCAAGGTCACAATGCCCGGGGTCGCGCCTTCGGACCCACGGATGGACAAGCTGGCAGAGTTAAACAGCAGGCTCGAAACAAAAATCGATGACTTAAAGCACGAGCTGCGCCGTGCCAAAGAACAGCTAGAAGCTTCCTATGCGGAGCTGAGGGTGGCGTCGAAGAATGGCGAAACGCTCGAGTCCAAGCGCGACGAATTGGAGGCCAAAGTATCGCGCCTTCAGCAGGATTTGGCAGATTCGGAGGCTGCGCTGACGAGTGCGCAGAGGGAGTCGGCCAGGCTGCGGGACAACTCCAATAATCTCGAAAATTCGCTCGTTGCTTCCGGCGTCAAGATCCAAGAGCTTACGGATGAGCTGAGGGAAAAATCCGCCGCACTGGATAAGGAGAAACAACTTCTTGCCGTCGGCCACGATGTGACCGATCTCATGGGCGCGAGGAATCTGCACATCGTGGACGTGGTAGACACCGACTCACGAGGGAAGACCCGACCAGCCTTTGGCAGAATCTTCTTCACCGAAGGGAAGTCTCTTATCTTCTACGCGTATGACTTGAACGACGCAAAACTCCAGAAAGCTGATTATCAATACCGCGTTTGGGCACAGAAGGAGGGACAAGATAAACAGGTACGAAGTCTCGGAATCTTTTATTCCGACGACAAATCACAGCGGCGTTGGACGTTCAAATCCGAAGACGCGAAAATCCTGAAAGAAATTGATTCCGTGTTCGTGACTCTGGAGCCGGAAAAGGGCGACCCTTCTCATCCTCACGGTCCTAACTTGATGTACGCCTATCTTCGCGGGCAGCCCAATCACCCGTAGACGATCAGTTAAGCCAAAACTGCCTACTTCGCCAGGACTGTCTTTTAAATCTATCTGACTACTCAACAAAAAATCTGTGGCCGTGGGACAAATCGCGGGTGCAGCAGGGATACGTGGATAACAGGAGGGACGATACGTGTCCAAGGTAACCCATTTGAGCGCTCGTGGTGTGTCTTTCGCATTTGTTTTGACCATTCTTTTCGCATGCTGGATTGGCAGTACTCGGCGGGTCTTCGCGCAGTTCGAGTCTGCCTCCGTATCCGGCCGCGTGACCGATCAAGACGGACTCGTCATGCCCGATGTGGAGGTCGAGCTTAGAAACGCGGATACCAACGTTTCGCGAACAACCAAGACAAATGGCGAAGGGCTCTACAGTTTCCCTTCCGTCATGCCTGGGAACTACGTGATGAGCGTTCGAAAGCAAGCTTTTCAAACCGTATCCGCAACGGGAATTACGCTCCACGTCCAGGACAATCTATCTCGGAATTTTGTTCTTCAGGTAGGGTCGTCAGCAGCATCGGTTACCGTAAGGGCGGATCAAAACAATATCAACACCACGGATGCATCTGTCAGCACGGTGGTGGATCAAAGCTACATCAAGAACATGCCGCTGAATGGACGCAGCTTCCAGGATTTGATCCTGCTCACGCCGGGGATCGTGACGAACACGCCGCAGAGCTCGGGGACGCTTGGCCAAACGGGTGAGTTCAGCGTGAACGGGCAGCGCACGGAATCGAATAACTACATGGTGGACGGCGTGAGCGCCAACGTGGGCGCCGCGTCGAACACATTCGGGTATGGGATGACCGATGGAGCGGGCGCCAGCGGTTCAGTCCCCGCCGCGACGGCCCTGGGGACGACGCAAGCACTGGTTTCCGTGGATGATCTCCAGGAGTTCCGGGTGGAAAGCTCGACGTATGGGGCGCAATACGGACGGAATCCCGGAGCGCAGTTGGTTTTTGAAACGAAGTCCGGCACAAATCAGTGGCACGGCACTGCATCGGAGTACCTGCGGAATGACTATTTCGACGCCGCAGACTACTTCACGAATTTGCTCTCCCTCAAAAAGCCTCCGGTTCGGCAGAATGATTTTGGCGGCACGCTGGGGGGACCGGTGAAGATTCCCGGCTTGTATAACGGGAAAGACAAGACATTTTTCCATGTGTCCTATGAAGGATTGCGCCTAATCTTGCCGCAACCAGGAGCTGTGTTTCTTGTGCCGGACCTTTGCATGCGCGGTGACACGGCAAGCTGCGGCTCAGGAAGGGCTCCGGCAGCTACTGCGCTTTTGCCGGTCGTACAAGCGTACCCCGTTCCAAACGGTCCCAACGTGCTGTGCGATCCGGCAGCGGACCCCACTTGCCCGTCCTCGGGGCAAAGCGGCGCTGCGGAGTTTGCAGCAGCCTGGTCGAATCCTGGTTACACCAATACCACGAGCGTAAGGCTCGACCACATCGTCAGCCAAAAGCTAGGGCTATTCTTCCGGTTCAGTAACTCAACATCAGACGCCGAATCCAAGGGATTTCCAGACGAAATCCAATTTGGAGCCTATGTTCCCCCGTCGGAAGTGTTAAAGACTCCGTACACCTTTCGAACCTACACCGCAGGGGCCAACAGCGTCTTGAGCAGCCGGCTCAGCAACGACTTCCGTTTGAATTACAGCTCGAATGTGACGAGTTCGACGTTAGACATAGAAGCCTTTGGGGGCAGTAAGCCCGCGAACTTTGCCCAACTGGCCGGAATTAACAGTCCTACTGCATCCGTGGGTGTCGGCTTTGTACTTGGCGGTGGCTTCCTGCAACTCGCACCGCAAGTCGTTGCCGGCGCGCAAAGCCAATGGAACCTTGTAGATACCGTGCATTTTGTGAAGGGAAGGCACCAAATGAGCTTTGGCGGGGACTACCGCCGCCTGGCTCCATACGCCGTGCCGTTCAATCCGGCAGTCTCTTATTTCTTTATCTTTGAAAGCGATATCGAGGCAAATACGAACGCCAATGGGTTTGCCCAGGCGTTCGGTCCGGCACACCCGCTGTACACCAATTACTCCTTGTTTGCCCAAGACGAGTGGAAAGCGACAGATCGCCTGAGCCTATCTCTAGGACTGCGGTGGGACGTAAATCCGGCACCGGGAGTCACGCAAGGTCAGATGCCCTATACCCTTTCGTTTCAGGGGCCCCCGAGCTCTTGGACGCTTCAGCCTGCGGGGACACCATTGTGGAAGACCACGTGGTTCAACTTTGCACCGAGACTGGGCGCGGCGTACATTATTCGCAACAGACCGGGTTGGGAAACCGTGGTGCGCGTAGGGGGTGGGCTGTTCTTTGACAGCGGGCAACAAGCGGGGTCGCTTGGCTTCGAGGGCCCCGGATTCAGCGGAATTGATGGCTCTATCGACCCGGCTCTGGGGTTCCCGGGAACTGTCGTCGCTCCCCCGGTTCAGCCTCCAGACGCAGGGCCGTTTCATCAGGCAGTTGGCTATTACCCTCACCTCCAATTACCGTACACCTTAGAGTGGAACGGCAGCATTGAACAAGCGTTGGGCAATTCGCAGGCGGTGACGCTCTCTTACGTTGGTTCGCACGCGGGAAGACTGCTACAGACGAACCAATACAACACCCCCACAGTGACTCAATTGTTTGCCATTCAGAACGGCCTGACCTCGGACTATGCCGCGGCACAGGTTCAGTTTCGGCGGAGGCTGTCGCGCGGTTTGACAGCCCTGGGTTCGTACACTTGGTCGCACTGCCAGGATTATGGGTCGACAAACATCACGTTTGGGTACCAGAGAGGGAATTGCGACTTCGACGTGCGGCACAATCTGCAGGCGGCTTTTTCGTATGATTTGCCCAATGCGGGACATGGCGGACTCGCCGGGGCCCTATTGCACCACTGGGGGATCGACGATCGTTTCATGGCGCGAACGGCCTTCCCTATTACTTTGCGCGGGAACCAACTTCCGCAATCCAATGGAAAGATCTATGACGGGGGGCTCAGCCTCGTTCCCGGCGAGCCCATTTACCTTTACGGGGCAAATTTTCCAGGCGGGCGGGCCATTAATCCAAACGCGTTCACGCTCGTAAATTCCGGCTTTGGTGATGCTCCGCGCAACTTTGCGAGAGGTTTTGGGGCCTGGCAGATGAATCTGGGAGTTCGGCGAGACTTCCCCATTCACGAGCGGCTTAGCCTGCAATTCCGGGCGGAGGCGTTCAATGTGTTCAACCATGCCAATTTCGGTGCCATCGTCGATCATTGCTCCGGCCAGGCCGGGGTTCCGGGCTGCACAAACCCGCAGTTCGGGCAAGCGACGGCGACTCTTGCGAATTCGCTGGGTGTTCTGAACCCCCTGTACCAAATGGGCGGGCCGCGCTCGATGCAGTTCGCGCTTAAGGTCGTGTTCTAAACCGGTTCACGGTTGGAAGTTGATCGTGGCGCGTCGAAGCTCCGGCGGACAGTCTCCTGACGTCGGAGCTTTGTGCATGAGTTGCAGATGAGAGCAGGATCAGGAATCCAGGTCTTTTGATGAGAAAAAGGGGATGGAACGATGCTTGGGGGAGAATGAAACTTATCGGCTTCTTCTGCGCCGGGGCGTTGGTGTGCCTAGGGGGAGCCGGTTCTCGCATGCTGATGGCGCAGCAGGCCAAAAGGACGTTCACGGTGGCGGATGACATTGAAACCACGCTCTTGCTCCCACAAGCCGATGGACCAAACGTGCGGTTCTCGCCCAATGGAAGCTATTTCGCGGTGTATTGCGAGCGCGGGAATTTGGATAAGAACCAAGTGGAGGATTCCCTGCGCTTCTACCGGAGCCAGGATATCGAGAACTTCCTGGCGCATCCTGAGCAATCGGCGCCGCCTTCTCCGACGTGGATCGTCAAGCGGTCGGAAAAAACGGGTCCCGTTATCCAAAATTGGAGCTGGCTGGCAGACTCGAGTGGAGTGGCCTTTTTGCAGCCAGCAGCCGATGGAAACTATCAACTCGTCCTTGCCGATCTGCGAAAGAAGACAAGCGAACCGTTGACGTCCCCCTCCGAGCAACTCGGGGAATACGCCATGTTCGATATTCGGGATAGGAGCCATTACGTGTACACGGCGGCAGATCCGCAAGATGCAAAGAGAGTGCCGGAGAAGGTAGAGAAAGAGCGCCATGCGCCAGCGATTGTTGGCACCGGAAGGCGTCTCGAAGAGCTGCTTTTTCCGGACGATCCGCTGGTGAAGAAGATTGTGACTGCTCCTAAGAGCCATTTATGGGCGGTTGCAGGGAACAGACGTTTCGAGGTCAAGCACCAGGACAGGCCTTTGATTCCTGAAGCGGGATTGGGGCGGGGGCTGGCACTGGCACCCGACGGCCGGACCGTGGCTCTGACACTTCGCGTTCCGGAAGTTCCGTCCTCTTGGGAGACCCTTTATCCCCCACCGTCGGCGTCCTCCTATTTGCGGATTCGCGCGGGACGTGGATCAGCCAAGCAGTTTGTCCGGGTTGATTTGCAAACTGGCGCGGTGCAACCGTTGACTGATGCCCCTGCCAGTTCGGATGGGGGTTGGATTGCGTACGGCGGCCCGGATTGGTCGAGCGATGGCAATGAAATCGTGCTGCCGGGAACCTTTGTGAAGGCAAAGGACAATGGGCCATCGCGGCCGTGCGTCGCGATCGTGGATACGCGCTCAGACACTTCCCGTTGCGTGGAGATGATCAAGAGCAGCCATGCCGACAACCCTGGTGACATGGGCTCCCACACGGTGATCGATGCCCGTTTTCCAGGCGGAGACAGACAGCGGGTTCTTGTGAGCTTCTGGAAGGAAGACTGGTCCACTTGGACGACGGAGTATCAGCGGAAGGGCGACCGTTGGGAAATGATCGGGCAGAGGCAAGGAGAGGAGCAAAGTGGCCCGGGTGGCCTGCAAGTCGGGGTAAGGCAGGGTATCAGCGAGCCGCCGCTCCTGGTGGCTTCCATAAAAGAGAGTTCACGGGTCATCTGGGATCCGAATTCGCAGCTCAGAGATATCGAATTGGGCCAGGCCAGCGCGTACACGTGGAAAGATAAGGAAGGGCGGGAGCAGAAGGGAGGACTCTACAAGCCTTCCAATTACAAAGCAGGCCAGCGCTACCCGCTGGTGCTTCAGACCCATGGATTTCTGGAAGAAGGATTCCGACCGTCAGGAACTGGTTTTGGACCGGCGTACGCGGCAAGAGAGTTGGCGGGCGCAGGCATCGCCGTGCTGCAGCTTGGAGAACAATGTGCCGCTCCAGCGCCTACCGAAGGGGCATGCGCGGTCTCCGGCTATGAGGCCGCTGCAAACCAATTGGTGGCCGACGGACTCGTCGATCCCGATAAGATCGGCATCATCGGGTTCAGCCGGACTTGCTACTACGTGATGGAGGCGCTGACCACTGGTTCATCCCTCCACCTTAAAGCTGCATCGGTCACGGACGGGGTGATGGAAACCTATTTTCAATACATGCAGAGCCCGGAAGGGTCCGAGGCGAATACCATGATTGGCGCGGCACCTTTCGGCGAAGGCCTACGGGAATGGTTGAAACGATCTCCGGGATTCAATCTCGACAAGATTACAACTCCGCTGCTCGTCAATGCAGAGGGCCGAGGTATCAACCTTCTAGAGATGTGGGAGCCTTACGCCGGACTGCATTATTTGCACAAGCCTGTGGACCTGATCATCCTGAATACCGATGAGCATGTGCTGACGAATCCAGCGGTGCGCCTGGCGTCGCAAGGTGGATCGGTAGATTGGTTCCGCTTCTGGCTGCAAGGCTACGAAGATCCCGACCCCGACAAAGCAGAGCAGTATAAGCGCTGGCGCGAACTGCGGAAGCTGCATGAGGACAACGACAAAAAGAAGTGACTTCCAATTATGTTCTGTGCTTTCCCATTTTACATCCAAATAATCGGGTTTCCGTCCTATCCATGGCGGACGAGCCTTCCGGTGTAGTGGTAGAAGCCACAGCATCGCGAACTTTTGTCGAGAAACTCCTGGTCGATGACGAAACGCATATCTATTCGTTGCACCCAGCGGTTGTGCTCGCCCTTGTTCTTGAACCAGTCATCCAGTTCGCCTACGAGGCCTTCGATGAAGCTTGCAGCGACGTGGATTGCATTGGGGTCACGAGGCGAGTCGATTCTTTCGGGTCTCACTTTCCCGTGAGAAACTAGCTTCTGTGAAGACATTACTTCTCGGGCCCATTCTTTCCTTGCTTCCTCGACGCTGGCGGGAATCGCACTCGATGTTTTCATCGATTCACTGGCCCATCGCTGCAACGCTCAGCGGGATGATCGAGTCGTTTTTTTCATTAGTCGCTTTCGCATACTGGTATTCATACTCCGTAACACACTGGGCCAAAGAGGCTGCATACTCGGCAATTAACGCCGGCGCCAGAATCCCACCGAATACTGAAGGTTTCGCCGCCTTTGCGCTGATGTTTCTTCATCCTGTTACGTGGCTGATCAGCTGGTGTGCAGTCGAGGGGATGGTCCGGTTTCTAGGAGCAGCATTCACTGGGAACGCGCTTGGAATTCTTCCTCTCTTTCTTCCGGACAAGATTTGGGCACGATTCACGTCAAGAGTGCGCGCTGAATGCCCTACAGAGATGGCAAGTAACTGGTCGTCTTTTCTCCCCTGGGTTCGGCAGCGAGTAGGATCACTTAGGCATCCAGTTCTCCCGGACGAAGTGCGCTATTCAGCGGACGCAATGGGCGAGGTCATGTCGATTAGTTCATCGCGTCCCAAATCTGGATGGGAGCCTCCACGCATCATCCGCTGTAAGGACACCTACTATCGCCTGGAGGCTATTTCGGAACAGTCCGGAGCAAGGTCTGTGCTGTATCTGTTGCGGCGCCTCCCAACGGGTGTACCTGGGCGCACGGTAATCACCTATTCATCAGAGGATCCCTTCATGCGAAAAGGGTAGCGTCCGCCGCAAGACAGCTTGGTTCAAACGGGGTTGTAGGAGGACAACCAAAACTCTAGCCGTCTTGTCCCCTGCACGGAAGTTGAACTCCGGCCGTTGTACGGCGTTACCGGAAGGTGCAGACGCCGCACGTTGTTTACATGTAAACGGCGCTCCACACCACGTTTCAACAAACAATACCCTCGCCAACTAAAGATAGCTCGATGACCTGTCGCTCAAGTGCCCGCGCATCGGTCAGGTCGCGCACAGTCGCGGGGATGGTGGCACGCTTAGCGAGCATCGAATCGCGGAAGCGGTGCGTTCCGGCCACAAGTCCAAGGCACCAAGGCGTTGCGAAGGATTGCTGAAAGGTCCCGGGCCGCCCCTGCCTCCTCAGTATGACAGCGAGGGCAGAACGGAGGGCGAAATTGGGACTACACTGGGAGGGAATGCCACAGGAGGTGAACGGCCATGGCGTGAATCAACGGGGCTGATCCAAGCGAGCAGGGACTGTTGAGTGGTTTGTTGACGCGCATTGTTTATGGAATGACGAAACGCAAGCTGGGACGCTTGGTGATGCCAGTGCGCATCGCCGCGCATCACTCCGAAGATTCTTTGGGGCTATGGGCAGATACACAGGGGAGCTAATGCGCTATGCCGGTGCGGGGAGCGGCATAGCGCGGGCACAACACGCCAGCTTCCGATAAGCCGCGCGTACTCGGACAATCAAGTGCCCCTCACCGGCCGGCAACGGCATTCCCGAATCGAACTCCGCCTGAGCACTGGTTCCGCCACATGGCGGAAATTTAACCCAACTTCCATCCGCAGTATGAGCTACTGCTGGTGGATCTGGATATT
>Ga0137364_10001863_pt1 | contig 10346 bp, 8 predicted proteins | sample SagtaG_10_FD_104798 | JGI IMG/M metagenome (GOLD analysis project Ga0137364, IMG submission 104798) | Vadose zone soil microbial communities from Sagehorn Ranch, Mendocino, California, USA - Sage1_L_20_16 metaG | ecosystem: Environmental > Terrestrial > Soil > Vadose zone | place: USA... | reverse complement strand
GGGCGAAGGCCCAGGGCATTCCGGTCGGGCCGGGCCGCGGCTCGGGCGCAGGCTCGCTGGTCTCCTACGCCCTGACCATTACCGATCTCGATCCCATTCGTTTCGGGCTTCTGTTCGAGCGTTTTCTCAATCCCGAGCGCGTGTCGATGCCGGATTTCGACATCGACTTCTGCCAGGATCGGCGCGACGAAGTCATCAGCTATGTCCAGGAGCGCTACGGCCGCGACCGCGTGGCGCAGATCATCACCTTCGGCACGCTGCAGGCGCGCGGCGTGCTGCGCGACGTCGGCCGCGTGTTGCAGATGCCTTATGGCCAGGTCGACAAATTGTGCAAGCTCGTGCCGCAGAACCCGCTCAATCCCGTCACGCTCAACCGGGCGATCGACGACGAGCCGCGGCTGCAGGCGGCGCGCGACAGCGATCCACTGGTCGCGCGCGCCTTCCATATCGCGCAAAAGCTCGAAGGGCTGCACCGCCACGCCTCGACGCACGCCGCAGGCATCGTCATTGGCGAACGGCCGTTGACCGAGATGGTGCCGCTCTATCGCGATCCCAAGTCCAATATGCCGGTGACCCAGTTCAACATGAAGTGGGTCGAGCAGGCGGGATTGGTGAAGTTCGACTTTCTCGGCCTCAAGACGCTCACCGTTCTGGAAAAGGCGGCAGTGCTGTTGCGCAAACGCGGGGTCGAGGTCGACCTGGCGGCGATCCCGCTCGACGACGAAAAGACCTACGCCACGCTGGCGCGGGCCGAAGCGGTGGGCATCTTCCAGCTGGAAAGTCAGGGCATGCGGCGCGCGTTGCTCGACATGCGGCCGGACCGCTTCGAGGACGTCATCGCGCTGGTTGCGCTCTACCGACCCGGCCCGATGGCCAACATCCCGACCTACTGCGCGCGCAAGCATCGCATGGAGCAGCCCGACTATATCCATCCCCAGCTCGAGCCGATCCTGCGCGAGACCTTCGGCGTCATCGTCTACCAGGAGCAGGTGATGCAGGCGGCGCAGATTCTCGCCGGGTACTCGCTCGGCGAAGCCGACCTGCTGCGGCGCGCGATGGGAAAGAAAATCCGCAGCGAAATGCAGAAGCAGCGCAGCCGGTTCGTCTCCGGCTGCGTCGAGCGCGGCATCGAACACGGTCAGGCCGAAGCGATCTTCGAGTTGCTCGCCCGTTTCGCCGATTATGGCTTCAACAAGAGCCACGCTGCCGCTTACGCGCTCGTCGCCTATCAAACTGCTTTCATGAAGGCGAACTATCCGGTCGAGTTTCTCGCGGCGTCCATGACCCTCGACATGGGCAATACCGACAAGCTTTCCGAATTTCGCGCGGAGGCCGAGCGGCTGGGCGTGAAAATCGAGCCGCCGTCGGTCAGTCGGTCGGGTGTCGATTTCGATGTGGAGGGCGCAACCATCCACTACGCGCTCGCGGCGCTCAAAGGGGTGGGCCGCCAAGCCGTTGAGGCCATCGTGGAAGCGCGCGGCGAGCGGCCGTTCTCCGACCTCTCCGATTTCGCTGCCCGCGTCAATCCGCATGCGGTGAACAAGCGTGTGCTGGAAAGCCTCGCTGCGGCGGGCGCCTTCGATGCGCTCGAGCCAAATCGCGCGCGCGTATTTGCGGCCGTCGACGCGATGCTTGCGGCCGCACAGCGCACCCATGACGACCTTTCGGTTGGGCAGTCGGAACTGTTTGGCGCCGGCGCGGCGCGCACCCCGCTCGCGCTCGGCCATGTCGAGCCATGGCTGCCGGCCGAGCGGCTGCAGAAGGAGTTTGCCGCCATCGGATTCTTCCTCTCCGGCCATCCACTCGATGACTACGCCGCTACGCTCAAGCGCATGCGGGTGCAGTCGTGGGCCGAGTTTGCGCGCGCCGTGCGCGCGGGCGCGAGCGCCGGCCGCGTTGCGGGCACCGTGGTGGCACGCACCGAGCGGCGCACGCGCACCGGCAGCAAGATGGGCATCATCGAGTTCTCCGATCCCACCGGGCACTACGAGGCGGTCGTGTTCTCGGAGGGGCTCGCGCAGTTCCGCGACCTGCTCGAGCCTGGTGCCGCGGTGCTGTTGATGCTCACGGCGGAACTGCAGGGTGACGACGTGCGTGCGCGCATCCAGATGGCCGAGCCGCTCGACCAGGCGGCGGCCAAGCTCGCTAAGGGCCTGCGCGTCTTCCTGCGCGACGAGGCGCCGATCGAGAGCGTGGCCAAGCGGCTTGAAGGTCCAGGCCGCGCGACGACCGACAACGGCGAGGTCGCGCTCGTGCTGATGCTGGGCGAAGGGACCGAGGTCGAGGTGAAGCTCCCTGGCCGGTTCAAGGTCTCGCCTCAGATCGCCGGTGCCATCAAGGCGGTACCCGGCGTGGTGTCGGTCGAGGCGGTTTAATCGATCGGCGCTCTTCGCCCTCGATCCTTGCCTCGGCCCATTCATGCCTATATAAGCCGCGGCATCTCACACGCGGACCTTGGCTTCGCAGCCGTCCGGTGGCTCATTCCGACCGCGAGGAAGGAGAGAGCTCACGGGTCCGCGGCGGCTCAACCGGAGAAGAAAATGGCAGTACCGGAATTTTCCATGCGCCAGCTCTTGGAGGCTGGCGTTCACTTTGGCCATCAGGCCCACCGCTGGAACCCGAAGATGGCGGAATACATCTTCGGCATCCGCAACAACATCCACATCATCGATCTCGCGCAATCCGTCCCGATGCTGCACCGCGCGTTGCAGGCAGTGAGCGACACGGTCGCGAACGGCGGGCGCATCCTCTTCGTCGGCACCAAACGCCAGGCGCAGGATGCCATCGCCGACGCCGCCAAGCGCTGCGCGCAGTATTACGTCAATTCGCGCTGGCTCGGCGGCACCCTCACCAACTGGAAGACCATCTCGCAATCGATCTCGCGATTGCGCAAGCTCGACGAGATGCTCTCCTCAGGGGATGCCACGGGCTACACCAAGAAAGAGCGCCTCACGCTGCAGCGCGAGCGCGACAAGCTCGACCGTGCGCTCGGCGGCATCAAGGACATGGGCGGCCTTCCCGACCTGCTGTTCGTGATCGATACCAACAAGGAGGACATCGCGATCAAGGAGGCGCGGCGTCTCGGTCTGCCCGTCGCCGCCGTGGTCGACACCAACTGCGACCCCGACGGCATCAGCTATGTCGTGCCCGGCAATGATGACGCCAGTCGCGCCATCACGCTCTATTGCGATCTCGCGGCGAAGGCCGCCATCGACGGCATATCGCGCGCGCAAGGCGAACTTGGGATCGACACGGGCGCCGCGGCCGAACCGATCGTGGAAGAGCTGCCGGCGCCCGCCGAGGGGCCCGGCTACGAGGTGCTGTCCGGCCCGCGCGGCGTCGCCGACGATCTCACGAAGCTTCACCATGTATCGCCCACCATCGAGAAGAAGCTCAACGATCTCGGGATCTTCCACTATTGGCAGATTGCAGGGCTCGGGTCCGACGCTGCCCGCAAGATCGGCGAGGAAGTTGGACTGCCCGGCCGGGTGGAAGGCTGGATCGCGCAGTCGAAAGAGCTGAGCCCAGAGTAGCGCGGTCATGCCCCGCTTGGTTCGGGCGGGTTTTTGTCACGGTGAGACGAGGAACACGGCCGCGCGCGTGCTGGTCCGAGCTGTGGCTTTCAAAGCGCCGCTTGTGGTGACGAACGCGGAGAGGACAAGGAATTTTAGAGATGGCCAACATCACGGCGCAAATGGTCAAAGAGCTGCGCGAGCGCACGGGCGCGGGCATGATGGACTGCAAGACTGCGCTGCAGGAAACCGGCGGCGAGATGGAGCAAGCCGTCGATCTGCTGCGCAAGCGGGGGCTCGCCAAAGCCGCTAAAAAGGCCGGCCGCATCGCGGCCGAAGGCCTCATCGGCGTGGCGGTCGACGAGTCCAAGGGTGTTGTGGTCGAGGTGAACTCGGAAACCGATTTCGTCGCTCGCAACGATCTGTTCCAGGGTCTGGTGAAGATGATCGCGAATGTCGCGCTGAGCGTCGGCACCGATGTGGAGAAGATCAAGGCCGCCAAAGTCGGCGATATCACGCTTGCGGAGGGCATTGGCGACACCATCGCCAAAATCGGTGAGAACATGTCGCTGCGACGGGCATCGTCGCTTTCGGTCGCAAACGGCGTCATCGGTACCTACGTCCACAATTCCGTCGACCAAGACCTCGGCAAGATCGGAGTCATGGTGGCGCTAGAATCGAACGCCAAGAGCGACGAGCTCAAGCGCTTCGGCCGTATGCTTGCAATGCATGTCGCCGCCTCCAATCCGCAGGCGATCGATCCTTCCGGTCTCGATCCAGATGTCGTTCGGCGGGAGAAGGAGGTGCTTGCAGACAAGTACAAAGCCCAGGGAAAACCCGCGAATGTGATCGACAAGATCGTCGAATCCGGGCTCAAGACTTTCTACAAGGAGGTATGCCTGCTCGATCAGGCCTACATCCACGATCCGGACAAGACCGTTTCCCAGGCGATCAAAGAAGCCGAGGGCAAAGTGGGCGCGCCGATCAAGGTGACGGGCTTTGTCCGTTATGCGCTGGGCGAGGGCATCGACCGGCCGGAGAACGATTTCGGCGGCGAGGTGGCGGCACTCGTCAAACCGAACTGAGCGCGCCGGCGATGCGAGCGGCCGTGCGCCGGCGGTCAAGCGCGGGAGATGCCATGACCAAACCCGTCTACCGGCGCGTCGTGGTGAAGGTCTCCGGCGAGGCTCTGATGGGCCCCGATCGGTTCGGCATCCATCAGCCAACGCTGGACCGGATCGCGGCCGACCTCTTGGCCTCGCGCGGTCTCGGCGTGGCGCTCGCCGTCGTGGTCGGCGGCGGCAACATCTTTCGTGGAGTGAACGTCTCCGAACAGGGCACCCCGCGCGTTACCGGCGACATGATGGGAATGCTCGCGACCGTCATGAACGCGCTCGCGCTCGAGAGCGCGATCGAAAGGACGGGGCTGCCAGCTCGCACCATGTCGGCGCTGGGCATGCCGCAAGTGTGCGAGACCTACGAGCGCTGCCGCGCGTTGCGCCACATCGAACAGGGGCGTGTGGTGCTGCTGGCAGGCGGAACCGGCAATCCGTTCTTCACCACCGATACCACAGCCGTGCTGCGCGCGGCCGAGCTGGGCGCTGAGGCAGTGCTCAAAGCCACCGACGTCGACGGCGTCTATAGCGCGGACCCCAAGCAGGACAGAGCCGCCAAGCGCTACGACCGCTTGACTCACCAGGAGGCGCTCGAGCGCAACCTGAAAGTGATGGATAGTACCGCCTTCGCGCTTGCTCGGGCAAACCGTATGCCTATCATCGTATTCTCGATCCGCGAAAAGGGAGCGATCGCGGCGGTGCTGCGCGGAGAAGGGCGCTCCACCGTCGTCGGCAGTTGACGCGGTCTCGCTACCACGTCACGCGAAAATCAAGACATGGATCGACCAATTTGTTCGAGGGAACGCCATGGCAAACCCGACGCACGACATCAACGAGATCAAGCGCCGCATGCAGGGCGCAATCCAGTTGCTGAAACAGGAATTGGGTGGACTGCGCACGGGACGCGCCTCGGCGAGCCTGCTCGAACCGGTACACGTCGAGGCCTACGGCACCCGCATGCCGCTGAACCAAGTCGCGACCATCAGTGTGCCGGAACCCCGACTCATCTCGGTGCAGGTGTGGGACAAATCGATGGTGCACGCCGTCGAAAAGGCAATTGCCGCCTCTGATCTCGGTCTTACACCATCGACCGAAGGCCAGGTGCTGCGCCTGCGTATTCCTGAACTCAACGAAGAACGGCGCAAGGAGCTGGTCAAGGTCGCGCACAAATACGCCGAGGCGGCACGCGTTGCCGTGCGGCACGTCCGGCGCGACGGCCTTGATGTGCTCAAGCGGCTCGAAAAGGATCACAAAATCAGCGAAGACGAGGGCAAACGCTCGTCCGAGCAAGTGCAGAAGGCGACGGATGAAGCCATCGCCGAGGTCGACAAGATGTTGGCCAACAAGGAAAAGGAAATCCTCACGGTGTGAGGTTTACCGGATGCCGAAGAGCGGGCCGCTGCGCACTGCCGAGATCGGCGATTTCGCCGTGCCGCGGCACGTTGCCATCATCATGGACGGCAACGGACGCTGGGCAGCGGCGCGCGGACTGCCGCGCGGGGAAGGGCATCGCCGTGGGGTTGAAGCGCTACGCCGCACCGTGCGTGCCGCCGGCGATCTCGGAATAGGCTTTCTCACCATCTTTTCGTTCAGCGCCGAGAATTGGGCGCGACCGCCCACCGAGATTCGCGAGCTGATGGCGCTGTTGCGCCGCTTCATTCGTCACGATCTTGCGGATCTGCATCGCCGCGGCGTGCGTGTACGCGTGATCGGCGAGCGCGAGGATCTCGACCCCGACATTCGGCGGCTGCTCGAGGAGGCAGAAGAGTTGACCAAGAGCAATAACAGGCTCGTCCTCGTCGTCGCCTTCAACTACGGTGCACGGCAGGAGATTGCGCGAGCGGCCCGCCGCATGGCAGCCGCCGTCGCGGCCGGGGATTTCCCGGTGAGCGCCATCACTGCCGACAAGCTCGCCAGTTACCTCGACGCGCCCGACTTGCCCGATCCCGATCTCATCATCCGCACCAGCGGCGAGCAACGGCTCTCCAATTTCCTGCTGTGGCAAGCGGCCTATAGCGAGCTCGTGTTCGTGCCGGCCTATTGGCCCGATTTTGACCGTGCTGCGCTCGAAAGCGCGATTAACGAGTATCGACGGCGCGAACGTCGCTTCGGCGGTCTCGCCGCGCGGACCGGGTCGTAACCCGTGGCGGACGCGGAGCAGCCATTGCGCGCCGGCTGGCTTGGCAGCGAGCTTGCGCTGCGGGTCTGCTCGGCATTGGTGCTGGTGCCGCTCGCGATCGGTATAGCCTATCTCGGCGGATGGCCGTTCGCCCTGTTCTGGGGCGCAGCAGCAATGGGCGTGCTGTGGGAATGGATCGCGCTAGTGGCACGAAGCGACCAGCGATCCGTGCTGCTGACCGGCGGCGCCTCGCTCGCGCTTGCTGTCGCCCTCGTGGCCACCGGACATCTCTTGGCAGCGGTCGTGGTGTTGGCCATGGGCGCTATAGGCGCAGCATCCCTGGCACTGGCGGAGCGGCGGACCTGGGTCGCTGGCGGCATTCCCTACGCTGGCGCGCTTGCGCTGGCGCCCATCGTGCTGCGGGCCGACGACGAGGATGGCTTCCTTGCCATGATTTTTTTGTTCGCAATCGTCTGGGCTACCGACATCGGCGCCTACTTCGTGGGCCGCGCGCTCGGCGGCCCAAAGCTCGTGCCGCAAGTGAGTCCGAACAAGACCTGGGCCGGAGCGCTGGGCGGCTTGATCGCGTCGGTCGTGGTCGCTGTCGCAGTCGCAAAAGTGGCGGCGCTGACCGCATTGTTTGCCCTTGCCATGCTCGCCGTCGTGCTATCGGTCTTCGCGCAGGGGGGAGATTTGTTCGAGTCCTTCCTCAAGCGCCGGTTCCATGCCAAGGACTCCAGTCGTCTCATCCCCGGACACGGCGGGCTAATGGATCGTCTCGACGGCTTCGTGAGCGCCAGCGCCGCCGCTGCGCTGATCGGACTGGCGCGCGGTGGCTTCGAGGCCCCGGGCCACGGCCTGTTGGTATGGTGACTTGATGAAGTCTGAGATTTTGCGCGCGACGTTGAGTCGGGCTCCGGCGGAGCGCACGGTCACCATCCTGGGCGCCACCGGCTCGATCGGGGCGAGCACCGTCGATCTGCTCAAGCGCGAGCGCAAACGCTTTCGCATCGAGGCGGTGAGCGCCAACAAGAACGCGGCTGCGCTCGCCGCGATCGCGCGCGAACTTGGTGCACGTTTTGCCGCGATCGGCGATCCCACCGCCTACGGCGAGCTCAAAAGCGCGCTCTCCGGAACCGGAATCAAGGCGGCTGCGGGCGAAAGCGGATTGCTCGAGGCGGCCGCGCGGCCGGCGGAATGGGTGATCGGAGCGATCACCGGCGCGGCCGGACTCAAGCCGACGCTCGCCGCCGCCGAGCGCGGCGCGATCGTCGCTCTCGCCAACAAGGAAACGCTGGTATGCGCCGGCGCGCTGTTCATGCGCCGCGCAGCGGCGGCGGGCGCGACCGTGTTGCCGGTCGATTCGGAGCATAACGCCCTGTTTCAGGCCATGAGCGGGAGCCGGCGCGAGGACGTACGGCGCGTGATCCTCACCGCCTCCGGGGGTCCATTCCGGACCGCCACTGCCGAGGCGGTGAGGACGGCTACCGTGGAGCAAGCGCTCAAGCACCCCAACTGGTCGATGGGGGCGAAGGTCACGATCGATTCGGCAACTTTGATGAACAAAGGACTGGAACTCATTGAGGCCCACCATCTTTTCGCGCTCGCGCCGGAGCAAATCGACGTCCTGGTGCATCCCCAATCCATCGTGCACAGCCTGGTCGAGTTTTGTGACGGCTCGCTCATTGCGCAGCTGGGGAGCCCAGACATGCGCATCCCGATCGCCTATTGCCTGGCTTGGCCTGAGCGTATTGCGGGGCCCGCCGCGCGGCTCGATCTCGCGCGCGCGGCGACATTGACGTTCGAGGAGCCCGATCTTGCGCGTTTTCCGGCCTTGACTCTGGCGCGGCGCGCCCTGGAGGCGGGCGGGGCGGCACCCACGGTGCTCAACGCCGCCAACGAGGTAGCAGTGGCGGAATTTCTCGCGCGCCGGCTGCGTTTTGCCGGCATACCGGCCTTGGTCGAGGCCACACTTGAGGCGGCCTTGTCCCGAAATTGGACCGCAGAGCCCGAAAGCGTCGACGAGGCACTATTTATTGACCATAATACGAGATTGTTGACGCGGTCGCTCTTGCCCGAAATTGCCGCAAAGGCACCGTAGAACTTGGTGTTCGCTTAACTGGGTCGGGACGGGCGGGGAAAACCACTGATGAACTTCGACTTTTTGGCCGGAATCAACGCGCTGGGAGGCGGCGTGCTCGGCTACCTCATCCCGTTTTTGTTCGTCTTGACCGTGGTCGTGTTCTTCCACGAACTCGGGCACTTCTTGGTAGCCCGCAGGTGCGGCGTCCGGGTCTTGGTTTTCTCGATCGGATTTGGTCCTGAGCTGTTCGGTTTCAATGACCGCCATGGCACTCGCTGGAAGCTGTCGGCTATCCCACTCGGCGGATATGTAAAATTTTTCGGCGACGAGAACGCTGCAAGCGTTCCCGATCCGGCGGCGCTTGCCGCCATGAGTGAAGAAGACCGCCGGCACAGCTTTGTTCATCAGTCGGTGGGACGCAGGGCAGCCATCGTGGTTGCGGGCCCAGTGGCCAATTTCCTTCTCGCCGTCGTGATCTTCGCCGCGCTCTTCATGGTGTTTGGCAAGCCGAGCACGTCACCCCGCGTCGATGCGGTCCAGCCCGGGAGCGCCGCCCAGGCGGCCGGCTTCCAGCCGGGCGACTTGGTTTTGACCATCAACGGAAGGCCGATCGAGAGCTTTCCCGATATGCAGCAGATCGTGAGCACCAGCGCGGGCGAGATGCTGACGTTCGAGGTCGACCGCGGCGGGGTGAAGGTCGAGCTCAAAGCCGTTCCCGCGCTCAGGGAATCCAAGGATCGATTCGGCAACGTCCATCGCATTGGCGTGCTTGGTATTACCCGCTCGCCCTCGCCGGACGACACGCATTTCCAGCCGGTCGGGCCCGGGAAAGCGCTTGAGCTTGGCGTGCAAAGGACGTGGTTCGTGGTGGAGCGGACGCTGTCCTATATCGGCGGCGTCATCTCGGGCCGCGAGGCTGCCGATCAACTTGGGGGTCCGATTCGGATCGCCCAGGTATCGGGGCAGGTGGCGACCGAGGGGCTCTCGTCATTGTTCAGTCTCACCGCGGTGCTGTCGGTCTCGATCGGCTTGCTCAATCTCTTTCCGGTCCCGCTGCTCGATGGGGGCCACCTGCTGTTCTATGCAATCGAGGCAGTCAGAGGAAAGCCGCTATCGGAGCGCGCTCAAGAAGTGGGATTCCGGATCGGGCTTGCGATCGTTGTCATGTTGATGATCTTTGCGACGTATAACGACCTTCTCCATCTCGCCGCCCAATGGACGGCGTCGTAGGGAGACTGCAACTTTTCGGGGGTAAAGTGGTAGGGTTGGGTTACGCAACAGGTGAGGGTGTCTGTACGAGCGGCGTGGCTCGTACGTGCGTTGTGGGGTAGGGACGACCTTTCTCGTGCGGTACCAAGTTTGTGGGGTACCCAAAGGGGAACGACAAAGGGCGCGTGGGGGATGAAACTTCGTAACTGGCTTGTTCGAGGGCTTGGCCTTGCCTGCCTTGTCCTCGGAGGAATTTTATTGAGTGGTGGCGTCGTGTCGCTCACGGCACGCGTTGCTTATGCTCAAGC
>Ga0137364_10001862_pt1 | contig 10347 bp, 9 predicted proteins | sample SagtaG_10_FD_104798 | JGI IMG/M metagenome (GOLD analysis project Ga0137364, IMG submission 104798) | Vadose zone soil microbial communities from Sagehorn Ranch, Mendocino, California, USA - Sage1_L_20_16 metaG | ecosystem: Environmental > Terrestrial > Soil > Vadose zone | place: USA... | reverse complement strand
GGCTTCCTCGCGGCGCTGGTCGCCGGCGGATATCTGCAGTACGAGGTGCGGGGCTTCGCGGGGCGGTGGTGGGAGGCTCAGGCGCGCGCGATTTCGGCCAATTTCGCCGAGCTGCTCCCCGTCGTCGGGAATCTTCCAGCGGACGCCGTGGTCGCGACGGATGACGAAGCCCTCGTCTGGCTCTACACCCGCCGTCACGCGGTGCCGCTCTACCTCGAGAGTTATCGCGGGCGTGACCTGATCCGCCCGACGCCGGCAGAGCATCGGGCCTACCTCGAGCGCATGGCTGTGACGCATGTCCTGCTCGCCAGCGCGACGTCGCCCTCGGCGATCGAGCTGCGCGCGCTGCTCGGTGCCTACCCCAGCTGGTTGACGGGCATTTATCGCTGGTCCGATGGCCGCTGGCTCTTTGCGGTGAACCGTGGACCGTAACGACCGCCGGCTGTACCTCGCCGTCGCGCTCTGCGCGCTGGTGCCGTACGTGCCGGCCCTGTGGAACTCGTTCGCGATGGACGATCTGTACATCATCCTGTGGAATCCGCTCGTCCATTCGATGCGGGGCGTGTGGGGCGCGTTCGCGGCGCCGTACTGGCCACCCGACCTGGGCGGTCACATGTACCGTCCGCTCCCGCTGGCGACGTTTGCTTTGGACTGGTCACTCGTTCACGGTCGCCCGACCTGGTTTCACGCGATGAATCTGCTGTGGCATGCCGGCACGGTCGTCGCGGTCACGGCGCTGGTGCGTCGCTGGTCGGGCATGGGCGCCGCGATCGTAGCAGGCGCGATCTTCGCCGTCCATCCGGTCCACGTGGAAGCGGTCGCGAACGTCATAGGCCGCGCCGAGCTCATGGCGGCGGCAGCCGTGTGTCTCGCGGTCTACGCGGCGGTGGTGCGAGACAGCGTCATTTGGAGCAGCGTGGCCCTGTTGCTCGGCCTGCTGAGCAAGGAGAACGCGGCGGTGGCCCCGGGCCTGATCGTGTGGGCCTGGGCCCTTGGCATCGGGCCCTCCCCATCGGCGGAGGCGCCCGTGCGGCCGACGCGCCGCCGTATGGCCGAGTTCGCCGTCAGCTGGGTTGTGATCGCGCTTGTTTACGGTGTCGTGCGGTGGGGCGTGCTCCACCCCTACGAGCGGTATCACGCGATCGCGCCCGTGTTCCTGGGAGAAAGTGCCTTCGCGGGCCGGCTCACCGCGGTCGCGGCGCTCGCCGATGTGGCTCGCCTGCTCGTCGCACCGCTGACGCTGCGCGTCGACTACTCGCCAGGCGAACGCACGATCGTGCGCTCGCTGCTTGACGGACGATTCGCGCTCGGAATGGCGTGCCTGGCGCTGTGGGCCGTACTGCTCGTGCTGGCATGGCGCCGCGGGAGGCGCGCCGAAGCCTTCGGCCTGGGGTGGATCGCCATCGCGTTCCTGCCGGTGGCGAATCTGCTGTTTTCGACCGGCGTGCTCATGGCTGAGCGCACGTTGTACCTGCCTTCGGTCGGTCTCGCCGTCGCGGCTGGGGCGGCACTCGCTCGCCTCGATGTCGCGCGACTGCGCGTTGTGACCGTCCTCCTGGTACTCGCTGGAGGCGTTCGGTCTGCCCTGCGGACGCCGGTGTGGCATGACGACTTCGCCGTGACGCTGAGCATTCTCACCGATTCTCCCAACTCCTTCCGTGGACCGCAGCGCATGGCGGTGCACTATCTCAGCCATCGGCAGGCCGCGCGCTCGTTGGCGGCGGTGCGGATTTCGGAGCGTGCCTACGCTCGCGACCCGGCGATATACATCACGGGCGCCGATGCTGCATTTACACTCGGGCAATTCCGTGTCGCGGACTCGATGCTCGTGAATCTCGAGCAGCTGTGCTATCGCTGCGGCGGGTACTATCGCATTCAGTCGATGGCCGCCCGCCAGCGCGGCGATACGGCGGCCGCCGATTCTCTGTGGGCACGGATGCCGTGAGACGCGAGCTGCTGCTCGTTTTCGTTGCTGCCGTCGCACTCTACCTGCCAACTGCCCGGTACGGCTTCGTCCAGGACGATCGGGCGATTATCGCGTCGAACCCCGGCGCGCATTCGATCGGCGCGGCACTCGCCGCGTTCAACGATCCGTACTGGCCGCGTGAGTCGAAGGCCGGTCTCTACCGGCCCGTCACGATCCTGAGCTATGCCGTGGATTGGACGGTGTCCGGCGGCCGCCCTGGCTGGCTGCACCTGATGAACGCGCTGTGGCACGGACTGGCCACGGTGTTACTCGTCGTCGTGCTGGCCCGCTGGCTGCCGGCGCTGGCCGCGGCCGCAGCGGGTCTGGTGTTCGCGTGGCACCCGGTGCACGTCGAGGCCGTCGCGAATCTCGTGGGCCGGGCGGAGCTGCTCGTGGCGGCGGGGATTCTCGGTGCCGTGGTCGCGGCGCGACGCCGCTGGTGGATCGTGGCGGTGGCGTGCGCCGCGCTTGCCATGTTCAGCAAGGAGCACGGTGTCATCGCCGCTGTCGTCATACTGCTCGATAAGTGGCTCCAACCGGCGGATGATCCACCGTACCCAGCCGCGTTCTGGCTTGCGCTCGGTGTCGTGACGCTCGGCTTCCTCGCTGCCTGGTTCGCCGTCGGTTGGGTAGGTGAGAACGATGCGGCAGCGGTTTTCTATGGAAGGAGCGCGCTGGGGCGCCTCGCGGTGGCGTTGCCCGCCGTGCTTCGCTCCTGCGTCCTGCTGGTGTGGCCGGTCTCGTTGTCCTCCGACTACAGCCCCCGAGTCATCCCCGCCTACAGTGGACTGTCGTTCGCGGCGGTGATCGGTTGTGTCATCGCGATCGCGGTCCTGATCCTGATCGTCTGGTGCCGGCGGCGGGCGCCGGCGATTTCTTTGGCGGCCGCCCTCGCCGCGTTGTCGTACCTGCCGACGGCGAATCTGCTGTTCGCCTCGGGCATCGTTTTGGCGGAGCGCAACCTCTATCTTGCCGTCGCGCTTCCGGCAGCGGTCATTGGCAGCGGGTTCGCGTGGCTCGAACAGCGCCAACACTGGCGCGCGGCCGTCGCCGTGTTCAGTGTCGTCGCGGTTGCGTGCTGCACGCGATCGTTGTTGCGCCTTACGGCGTGGCGCGATAACCGCGCGCAGTTGCTGACGCTGTTGCTCGAGCACCCCGAGTCGTACCTGGGGCACGCGTCCGCGGCTGCCGTGCTCGCGGGTCGTGGCGATACCGCGGGAGCGAGGCACCAGTATCATCTTGCCGACTCGCTTTTTACGGGCGATCCATATCTCGACGCCGCGCACGCGATCTTTCTGCTCGGCCTCGGCGACACAGCTGCGGCCGCGCCCTTGGTGGCGCGCATCCGCGCGCGCAGCGCGGGAGTCGCGGACCGAACCGGGCTGCGGGCGCGGTTTCTGTTCGAGCTGTACCGCGGGGACCGCACAGCGGCGACCCTCGTCCGGGATTCGGCGCTGGTCCTTTTCCCAAGCGACACGATTTGGTATCGCAATTATTTGCAGTGACTTACACAGGCGTTGCGTCCGGCGCGGCGACTTGCAAAAAGCCTGACGTTCCTCGACGTTTTAGACCGTCAGGGTACGCCGACTTGGCGACGTAAGCCTGCCGCCAGATTGGACTTGCGTGGAGTTAATCCCTTGGGGGCATGATTCGTGCCTCTCTGCGTCACGGAATAAACGTGTCGCCCATGTCTTAGATCCTTACAGGGGAGGTTAGTCCAGATGAACCGCAAGGGTTTCACACTGATCGAGCTTCTGATCGTGGTCGTGATCATCGGCATTTTGGCCGCGATTGCGATTCCGAAGTTCGCGAACACGAAGGAGAAGGCGTATTTGGCGTCGATGAAGTCGGACCTGCGGAACCTCGTGACGGCCGAAGAGGCCTACTTCGCCGACTCGGTGAAGTACACGAATAACCTGGGTACGGCGTACAACACGACCAGTGGCGTGCTCGGCCCGAACATCCAAGTCACGGCCGACGGTTGGACCGCCACGGTGAGCCACACCACGACGACCAAGACGTGCGCTATTTACGTCGGGTCGACGCAGATTGCGCCTGCCAACAAGGAAGGCGAACCGAAGTGCGCGTAAGGCCTCTGGCCTGACGCATCAGGGCGGCGGGGGAGACCCCGCCGCTCTTTTTTTCCGTATCTTGGGCCCCATGGCAAAACCGGCGCTCCGCGTGGAGCTGCTGTTTTACCTCACCTTCCTCGTCGCGTTCGCCCTACTCGTCGGCGTCGCGACATCGCTGTTTGCACTCGCGATCGCGCCCGACCGCGGCGTCTTGATCATCGTGCTGCTCATCGCGGGCGAGGTCGGCATCTTCGTGCTCTATGGCCGCTCGCTGGTCAGCCGCCTCGTCCTGCGGCCGCTGTCCCGCGTGATGGAAACGGCCGACGCCGTCGCCGACGGCGACCTGGCCACGCGCGCCCCCGACGCCGCGACGCGGGACTTTGCCACCCTCGCCGAACGTTTGAACCGCATGACCGATCGCCTCCTCGACGCCCAAAGCCAGCTGGTGCGCTCGGAGAAGCTCGCGAGTATCGGCCGGCTCGCCGCCGGCGTCGCACATGAGATCGGCAACCCGCTCAGTGCGATCGGCACCTACATGGAGGTGCTGCGGCGCCGTGGCAGCGATCAGGAAGTCACGGAAGGGATGGCGCGCGAGCTCGACCGCGTCGACCGCATCGTGCGCAGCCTGCTCGACTATGCCCGCCCACAGGAAGACCCGCTGGTGCCGGTGGACGCTGCGCGCATCGTCCGCGGGGCCTTCGAGCTGCTGCGTGCCCAGGGCGCGTTCCGGCACGTCCGCGCCGAGATGGATGAGGGCCTCCACGTGCCGGAGATCATGGGGCGCGCGCATGTGCTCGAGCAGACGCTGGTGAACCTGCTGTTGAACGCGGTCGACGCGACGCCGCCAGGCGGATCGCTCATCATCGGCGCGCGGCGCTGGGCGTACGAGCCTGGGCAGTCGCTCACCAAACGCGCCAGCGATCCAAGCTTTGCCGCGTTCCCCCGTGTCGCCGAACGCCGGCCCGCACGCGTCGAGTTCGCCGCCGGGCAGCCGGGCGCACTGCTGTTCGTCGCCGACTCCGGCCCCGGGGTGGCACCCGAAGACCGCGAGAAGGTGTTCGAGCCGTTCTACACGACCAAGGAACCGGGCCGCGGCACGGGACTCGGCCTGGCGATCGTCGCCCGTTCCGTCCACGAGATGGGTGGCGTCGTGTGGGTTGATGGAGCGCGCGAGGGCGGGGCGGCCTTCAAGCTGTTCTTCCCGATCGCTCTCGCTCGATGAAACGCATCCTGGTCATCGACGATGAGCCGGGCCTGCGGCAGAGCCTCGGCCTCCTCCTCACCGACGCCGGCTACGCCGTCACGGCCGAACAGAACGGCCGCCGCGCGCTCGACCGGGCGATCGCCGAGACGTTCGACCTCGTGTTGTGCGACGTGCGCATGCCCGAGATGGATGGCTTGACCTTCCTGCGCAACTATCGCCAGCGCGGCGGCACCGGCCTAGTCATCGTGATGAGCGCCTACGGCGGCGAAGACGCGGCCATTGCCGCGATGAAAGAGGGTGCCTACGACTATCTCCCCAAGCCATTCCGCCCCGACGAAGTCGTCCTGACGCTGCGCAAGGCCGAGGAGCGCGAGCGGCTGCGGCTGGAGGTCGCGGGGCTCAAGGCGCAGCTGGCCGCCGGGCCGGCGGAACGCGGACTGATCGTCGCCAGTAGCGCGACGCGGCAGGCGCTGGCGCTCGTCGCGCGCGTGGCGGAGCACAACACGACCGTCCTGATCACCGGGGAAAGCGGCACCGGCAAGGAAGTGATCGCACGCGCCATTCACCGCGCCAGCCCGCGCGCCAACCAGGCGTTTGTCGGCATCAATTGCGCCGCCATCCCCGAGGCGCTGCTGGAGTCGGAGCTGTTCGGTCATATCCGCGGCGCATTTACCGGGGCGACGGCCGACAAGGCAGGGCTGTTCGAGCAAGCGAGCGGCGGCACGTTGCTGCTGGACGAGATCGGTGAGCTCCCGGTCGGGCTGCAGGCCAAGCTACTGCGCGTCCTCCAGGAGAGTGAGATTCGCCGCGTCGGCGACCAGAAGACGCGGAGGGTCGATGCCCGGGTGCTCGCGGCGACCGCGCGCGATCTCGAGGCCGAGACCAAGGCCGGACGGTTTCGCGAGGATCTGTTTTATCGCATCAACGTCGTCGTGATCGAGCTGCCGCCGCTGCGGGAGCGCAAGGAGGACATCGCGCCACTGGCACGTCATTTCGTCGCGCGGTTGGCGCAGCGGTTTGGCAGGCCCTTGTCACTGAGCGACGACGCTATCGCATGGCTCGAGCAGCAGCAATGGCCAGGGAATGTTCGCGAGCTGGAAAACGCGATCGAACGCGCGGCTGTGTTGTCGGGAAAGGCAGCCTTGGACCCTGGCGATTTCACCGACGCACCACGCACGACGCACGACGCACCTGCCGGAACGCTCGCCGATCGGGTGGCCGCCACCGAGAGGCAAGCGATCAGCGACGCTCTCACGCAGGCGAATGGCAACCGCCGCGAGGCCGCGAAGCGGCTCGGCGTGAGCCTGCGGACGCTGTTTTACAAGATCGATCGCTATGGGATTACCTAGACGTCTGGACGTCGAGACGTCTAGGCGTATGTGCAAAAACCTGCATACATGCAGGATTCTGCGGTAGTTTTGACGACGTCCTTTGACGTAACTCTTTGTTACACAATTACTTACAGTCAGGCACGGAACGTGTAAGACGAAGTCGGCAACGGAGGCTCTACATGGGTCGCAAAGGGTTCAGCCTTATCGAGATGATGTTCGTGTTCGTTTTGGCCGGGGTGATCATGGCGATTGGATTCCCCCGCCTGAAGAACGGCCTCGAGAAGCAGAATATCCGCAGCTCGAAGGCGCTGATCGCGACGTTGGCCGCGACGGCGCGCGGCGCGGCTATTCAGCGCGGCTGTGCCGCCACCCTGAACATGACGACGGACAGCATCTGGGTCACCGCCTGCGGGGTCACCGGCAATCCGCCGCCGGCCTCGGTGGCGGTGGGAACGAAGAAGTTGGTGGGCGAGGAGTTCAACGTCACGCTCGCCCCCAGCGTGGCGTCGGTGGTCTACGATCCGCGCGGCATTGCGACGCAGTTCGTGCTGCGCTGGATCACAATCATCGGTCCACACTACCGGGACTCGGTGATCATCAACGAGGTGGGGAAGGTGACCCGGCAATGACAACGCTCAAGAATCAGCGCGGCTTCACGATCATCGAGGTCATCATCGCGATCATCGTGCTGACCGTGGGCGTCCTCGGCATGGTGACGACCGCGGCGTTGGTGACGCGCATGATCGCGCGCGGCCAGCGGTCCGCGGAGGCCTCCGCGTTCGCCGCCCGCCGGCTGGAGCGGATGCGGGTAGCGGCGTGCATCGACGCGCAGCGCGTGAACGGCAGCGAGACGCTGAGTCGCGGATCCACCGTCGTGTCGACCAACACCTGGACCTTCACCGACCTTGGCAATCAGAATTACCGGTTGAAGGTCAAGTCGACCTATCGGACGACACAAAACAAGTTGCGCAGCGATTCCACGGAGACGACGATCACATGCAACACATTCCTATGAGCCGCGGGCGCCGCGCGCGCCGCGGTTTCACGATGGTCGAGCTGCTCATCGCGCTCGTCCTGCTGGGCCTGGTGAGCGCCGCCCTGTACCGCGTGCTGGTGAACAACCAGCGCCTGTACATGGCGCAGACGCAGCGCATCGATCTGTCGCAGAACATCCGCGCGGCCGGCTCGATCCTGCCCGCGGAGTTTCGCGAGATGAGCGCATCCGAGGGCGACATCATCACGATGTCCGCCACCAGCATCACGATTCGGGCGATGCGCTGGCTCAGCTTCGTGTGCCAGATCCCGTTGTTGGGCGGCGCTTCCTGGAACGGCCTGTCGATGATCATCCGCGGCGGGTCACCGGGTCAGATGGGGTTTTACGGCGGACGGCCGATCAAGAACACCGACTCGCTGCTGGTCTATTGGGACGGGAATCAGACCACGCGCCTGGACGACTATTGGCCGATCGGCGGAGTCGTCAACGCGGGCGCGGCGGTCTGTCCCGGACTCCCAGCGGGCCAGCCCGGGCAGCTCGTCAACTTCAACATGTCAGCGGCGCCGGTGGCGTTCGCCACGGCAAACCAGGCAGGCGCGATCACGGTTGGCGCGCCGGTGCGCGGCTGGGAGCGCGTCACGTACTCGCTGTGGCAGTCACCGACGGACGGGCTCTGGTACCTCGGTATTCAGCCCTTCGGGCAAGCAACGCAGCCGCTGATCGGGCCGCTGCTCACCAACGGCTTGACGCTGCAGTACTACGACGTGAACGGCAACGTGACGGCGGTACGTACGCAGGTCGCGCGCATCGATATCACCGTGCGTGCCAGGACGGTGGGCGCGGTGCGTCGCGGCGGGCAGGCAGCCGCCCAAATCGCGGTGGACAGCGTCGTCACGAGTGTGGCGTTACGGAATAATCGCCGCTTCTAGCGGCAGGTCGGTGAAGGTCGGTGAAGGTTGGTGAAGGTTCCCAGCCTTCAAAACACTTGAAGGGAGTACATATGCGTAGGCTCTTGCGGGACGAGCGCGGCATGGCGCTCGCAGTTGCGATCTTCGCCCTGGTGGTTGTGGGGGCGCTGGTCGCCGGAGCGTTCTTCGCCGGCACCCAGGAGCAGCGGGTCGGTGAGAACCAGCGCCGGGTACTGACATCGTTCGGCGTCGCCGAAGCGGGCGCCCAGGAGCGCGTGCTGGTCTGGGACCCTGCGACGATGAACAAGCGGCCGAGCTATCCACCTGATTCGGTGGCCATCGCGGCAACGCAGGCTCCCAACGGGACCGGGACGTACTTCGGCTACAGCTACAAGATGGGGAGCAACATTTTCCTGCTCAACGTGGTGGGCCGCGACCGGTCCACTAATGCGGGCGCGACGGCGGGTGGCGCCGGGGCGCAGCAGCGGGTTGGGTTGATTACCCGCATCGCACCGGTCGATTTCGGCATCCGTGCGTCGCTCACGACGCAGGGCTCGACGAGCTTGTCCGGTAACGCCTCCGTCAATGGCGCCGATTCGGTCCCGACGGGTTGGGCCAACTGCGATCCTCCCGGTCCGGGGCAAGTCGGCATCCGGGACCAGGGTGGCAACGTGACCGAAACCGGCAACGGGAGCGTGACGGGGAACCCGGTTGCGGTCGTGAACGACCCGACGATCAATAACAACACGTTCACGACATTTGGTGGGGCGACTTTCGCCCAGTTGGCAGCGCGCGCAACCATCACGCTTGGGGGCGGCACCTACAAGACGAATCCCAGGTTCGCCGGGGGGCTGTGCGACAAGACTGATCTATTGAACTGGGGCGATGGGGTCAACCCGCTGTCGGCGTGCGGATCCTATTTCCCGATTATTCACATCGCGGGCAGCGCGACGCTGAACGGCGATCAGGGCCAGGGTATCTTGTTGGTGGACGGTGACTTGAACGTCCAAGGATCGTATCAGTTCTTTGGCATCGTCATCATCCAGGGTGACCTGAAGACAGCCGGTGGCGGCAGCACCGACGCCCACTTCTGGGGCGGCGTCCTGGCCAAGAACGCCGACCTGTCCATTCAGAACCTGAGCGGTAAGGCGACGCTGAACTACTCTAGCTGCAGTATTCTTATGGCTTTACAGGCCACGAGCCCGATTTCGATGATGCGGTCGAGGGGCTGGACGCAGCTGTTCTAAGTGGCGTAAGTATCGGTAGGCAAACCAGTTGTTGCTTCGGCCTCAAGTAGGTTCGAGGCTTGACAGGATAAGGGGCGGGGCCTATTGTAGTTTGCCCTCGCCCCTTCTTGCCTCTAGGCCAAAAGGTGCACATGGCCCTTTTTGGGTTATTTGGTGGCAAAAAAACCTCGGTCGGCCTGGATATCGGCTCGGGTATCATCAAACTCGTGGTCATCGACCACGGGGGCAGCGAGCCCGAGCTGACTAAAGTCGCGACCACCGAAGTCGCCGCCGACGCCATTGTCGAGGGCGAGGTCATGGACCCCGGCCTCGTCTCGGAGGCTATTCGGGGTTTGTTCGAGGCCGCCGGCGTCAAGCGCAAATCGGTCGTCACGGCGGTCGGCGGCCGCGACGTGATCGTCAAGAAGATCCAGATGGATCGCATGAAAGAGGCGGACGCCCGTGAGGTGATCCGCTGGGAAGCCGAGCAGCACGTGCCGTTCGACATGGCGAACGTGGAGCTCGATTTCCAGATCCTCGATCCCGACGCCGAAGGCCTCCAAATGAACGTGCTGCTCGTCGCCGCCAAGCGGGAATTGGTGGAGAGCAGGGTGGGGCTGCTGGGCGAGGCGGGTCTCGATCCCTC
>Ga0137364_10001861_pt1 | contig 10348 bp, 7 predicted proteins | sample SagtaG_10_FD_104798 | JGI IMG/M metagenome (GOLD analysis project Ga0137364, IMG submission 104798) | Vadose zone soil microbial communities from Sagehorn Ranch, Mendocino, California, USA - Sage1_L_20_16 metaG | ecosystem: Environmental > Terrestrial > Soil > Vadose zone | place: USA... | reverse complement strand
GCTGCCCACGCCCAGCTAGCAGCGCGCGACGAGCGGCCGCATACCCAGCTCGGCGGCTAACGCCATCGCGCGCCGATACGTCTCATCGGCGCTCTCCACGTCGGCCGGATCGCGGCTCGCGGCGGCTTCACCGAGCAGCCGCAGGCTCCACGCTTGCCACCCTCGCTCGCCGCGCTCGAGCGAAAGTTGCAGCGCTCGGTGTGCCACGGCAGACGCGTCCTCGAGCCGCCCGGCGAGGAGATAAGCCTCGCCGAGAAAACCCAAGACCGGCGCGCCGAGCACCAGAGCGATCTCCGCCGCCTGCTCGAGAAGCGTGATCCCCTCGGCGAGCCGGCCCGTTCGCGCGTACGCGAGCCCGAGGATGGCAGCCGGCATCGCCCACAGCGCGGTGAAGTCTCGGCCCTGACACAGATCGACAGCACGCGCGGCCGCGGTCGCGGCCTGATCGAAGGCGCCACGGCGCACGTGGACCAAGCCGGTGCCGGAGCACGCGTGGACGAGCGAGTAAGCGTCGTCCGCCCCTTCCGCGATCGCCACCGCCTCCTGGGTACGCGTCATCGCCTCCGAGAACTCGCCGAGCTCCGCCAGGCACCACGCGAGGAACGCGCGAGAGTTCACCGACTGCTTCGACTCGGACCCCCGGGACCGAAGCTCATTCTCGAGCGCCGTCACGTTGTGACTCAGCAGCCCAGAGCCGCGACGGTAGTCGCCCATCCAGTGGAGGACCTGGCCGAGATAGAAGTTTGCCGACTCCTGAAGGCTCGCGTCTCGGAGCGCTTCGGCCGTCGCCAGGCCGCGTTGCCCGGCCTCGATGGCACCCTGCGAGTCCCCGGCGAGAAACAGTCCGTGAGCCCGATAGACGAGCGCCCATCCGAGCCGCGCCTGATCGCCGATGGCGTCGGCTTCACGTTCGGCTTCGCGCAGATGGTCGAGCGCGCGTCGGTGATCGAGGAGCGGCACGCACGACTGCCGGATCTTGAATCGGAGGTCGATGATTCGTTCGACCGTCTCGCGTGAGGCCGGCAGGTGTCGAAGCGCGTCGACCGCCTGTTCGAAGCAGACCGCGGCCTCTCGGTGGGCCGAACGCACGGCCGCGCTCGTGCCGGCTTGCGTGAGATACCCCGCCGCGCGATCCCAAACGTCGCTCGCGTAGTAGTGGCGCCCGAGCGCGAGCGCGTGGGGCGCGACATCGGCCCCGTGGAGCGTTTCCAGCGCTCGCGCGGACGCCTCATGCAGGCGCTTGCGGTACGGCGGCAGCAACCCCTCGTACGTGACCTCTCGAATCCGCTCATGGGTGAAGTCGAGACGCTCACCGACCGCGTGAAAGATCCGGCGCCCGACGAGCTCTTCAACGCCTTCGGCGGTCTCCGTCGCGCCGAGCTCGGCCGCGTGCTCGAGGAGCGCGAAATCGAACTCACGGCCGATGACGCTGGCCACGGCGGCCAAGCGCCGCGCGCGGTCGCCGAGCCGGTCGAGGCGCGCGGCGATGACCTCACGGACCCGAGGCGGCATGCCCGGCTCACCGGCCGCCCCGCCGGCGTCGCGCTCCTGCAGCACACGGACGGTCTCGAGCACCATGAACGGATTTCCCGCGCTGGCGCGCCACATCGTCTCGCCGAGCCTCTGGACTGCGGCTTCGTCGGTCCCCGCCTTCAACAGCGTTCGGACGAGCGCCGCCGTCTCCGCCTGAGACAGCGGTGCCAGCGTCGTGGAGAAGAAGCGGGGCTGGCGGCCGAGCTGGGCAATCGTCCGACGCAGGATCAGCGCATCCACCATCTCCTCGACCCGTGCGGTGCCGACGATGAGCACCGGCCAGTCGGGCATGCGGCGGCCGAGGAACACCAGGAGCCTGAGCGTCATCTCGTCCGCCCAGTGAAGATCCTCGAGCACGAGGAGCAATGGACTCGGCGACGCCAGGTGCTCGACCGTCCGCGCCATTGCCTCGAAGAGGCGGACATAGTCTTCGGCGGCCGCGGGCTCGCGCTCAGGCGGGCCGAGCTCGGGAAACAGGCGACCCAGTTCGGCGCGCCACGCCGCGTCCAGGCCCTCGACGAGCCCGGGCACGACGTGTCCGCCTCGGAAGGCGTTGACCCAGGGACCGAGCGGTAGGACCTGCTCGCTTTCGTACGCTCGGCCCAACAAGACCTGACCTCCCTTGTCGATGGCCTCACTGACGAGCGCCTCCACGAGCCGCGTCTTACCGATGCCCGCTTCGCCCTGAATCATGCCGATCGCTCCACGGCCCTGCCACGCGTCGGCAAGTCGTTCACGCAGGGTGGCCAGCTCGACGGCGCGCCCGACCAACGCCGTGTCCGATGTGATGAGGTGCCCAGCCGGGCGGCGCTCGGCCGCCACGCGGGCGACCTGAGGCCGGGCCTGGAGCAGCTCGCGGTAGAGCTGCTTGGTTTCCGCCTCGGGTTCGAGGCCAAGCTCGCGCTCGAGGACTCCGACGCACGCCTGGTACTGGCGGAGGGCAGCGCCGCGCCGGCCCTGGCGCGTGTAGAGACGCATGAGCGTTCGGTGCACCGCCTCCTGCGCCGGGTCGAGGCCGAGGAGTCGCACGGCGGTTTGCACCGCCTGGTCGATCGCTCCGACCTTGGTCTGATGGCCCAGGAGCTTCGCGAGCGTTTCGACGGCCAGCTCGCGCAATCGCTCCCGCTCCGTCCGGAGCCAGTCCTCGAACGACGGCTCCTCGACGCCGATCCCCTCCAGCAAGTCACCGCGGTAGAGCGCAGCCGCCCGTTCGAGCGCTTCCGGAGTGCCCTCGGCCGTGAGCCGCTCGAACAGGGCGACGTCCACCTCGACGGTGGCCGGGTTCACGCCGACCGTGTCGCCCTCTTCCACGAGGCTGGCGGCGGCCGCACGTGGCAAGGCCTGCCGGAGGGTCACGAGCGCTTGCCGCAGGCTGTGGCGGGCGCGTTCGTCAGAGGTGTCGCCCCAAAGGAGGGTCGCCAGCTTGTCGCGCGGCTGCCTCTGTCCGGGATGCAGCGCGAGGTAGGCCAGCAGCGCTTCGGCCTTCTTCCGACCAAAGCTGACGGCAGACCCGGCATCCAGCCGCGCCTCGAAGGTCCCAAGGAGGGCGAGCCGCAGCGCCGCCATATGTGAGTTGCGCCGACTTTAGCACACCCGGGCCGCGCCGCCGAAATGGCTCCGGCGCGTGACGCCCGCCGTGACGTCTCTGTGACGCGTCCCGCGGTACTCCAGGCCTATGAAGACGCCAGCGCGGAGGCCAACGGCATCGGGGATCCAGCGCTTCCACGGGCGCCCTGAAGACTTGGGAGGTCAACGTCATGAAAACCGGAATTGAAGCGAATGACTCGGTGAAGGCTGGACGACCGGACGGCGATCGCCTGCGGCGCATGCTGCTCGCGGAGCTGTCGAATGCCGGCTGCTTCCGGCCCACGACGGCGCGAAACGTCGTGTATGGAGCGTTCATCTTGGCTGGCTACGCGGGCGCGTACGCCACCCTGCTTGCTGGACCGGGCCTGGCCGTGCACGCGCTGGCGCTCGTCACGCTCGCGTTTGTGAGCGTGCATGCCGGCTTCCTCGCCCACGAAGTGGGGCATGGCGCAGTCACCCGGAATCGCCGTGCGATTGCGTGTCTCGGACAGGTGTTCAATACGCTGCTGACCGCGCTCTGCTACTCGTATTACCGCCATATCCACCGTCGCCATCATCCGCACTGCAACGATCGGACGCGGGATCCCGACATGCAATCGGAATTCTTCAGCATGTACCGGCAGTCGGCCCAGGAGAAGACCGGTCTGGGCAAGCTGATCAGCCGCCACCAGTCGCTCCTCATCTGGAGCCTGGTTTGGCTCCAGCCGTTCACCCTGAAAATCGACAGTCTGCGGTTCCTGCGCCAGAACCCGCGCACAACCCGCGTAGACCAAATCATCGTGCTCCTGCATTGCGCGCTGTGGTTTGTAGCTCCGGCGCTCGTGGTCGGTCTGCCGGCAGCGCTCCTGAACTATGGGCTGATGACCCTGCTGGCCGGTCCCTATCTTGGCGCGATCTTCCTCGTCAACCATATCGGCACCCGGGTCATCGAACCGGACGAGTCGGTCTCGTTCCTTATGCAGGAGATCAGCACGACCCGCAACCTCGGGAGGTCTCGGCTACACGGATTCCTGTTTGGCGGAGTCAACAACCACATTGAGCATCATCTCTTTCCAGCGATGCCGACCGCCCGGCTGCGCGCCGCTCGGCCCGTCGTTCGCGAGTTCTGCCACCGCCACGGGATTCTTTATCGCGAGATGTCGTGGCTCGCCGCGGCGCACGAAGTCACACGTCACTTCAAGGCGATGGCTGCCTTCGTTCCACGCTGACGAGCGTCCGGGAGGTCATGATGAACACTCCTTTGCTCGGCGTCGCGACTTCGGAGCCGTCGTATTCGACTACCAGGGCGGACGACCACCGGGCTGGCTCGATTAGCCATTCGACTGTCATCATCATCGGCGCGGGGATCACCGGGATCGGCGCCGCGTACTACCTGGGCGCGAACAAGATCTCCTACACAATACTCGAACGGAGCCCCGATGTCGGCGGCGTCTGGTTCACACACCGATGGCATGGCGCACGATGTGATTCGGAATTCATCAAGTACTCGTTCAGCTTCAAACCATTCCTCTCGCCGTACCGCATGCAAGGCCAAGAGCAGATCCATCAATATCTTCGGTCCGTCGCGGGCGAATTTGCGATCCTACAGAACATCAGGTTCAACACCCTCGTCACCAAGACGGTCTTCGATCTCCACGACAAACAATGGATCGTGCATACCCCCTCGGGGATGTTTACGTCCCAGTTCTTGCTCAACGGCAACGGCTATTTCTCCGGTCCCTACGTGCCGGTGTTCAAAGGGTCCGAGCGCTTCCGCGGCGAGATCCTTCATACGTCGCGGCTGGACCGGCGGCGAACATTTCGCGACAAGGACGTGGTGGTCGTCGGAAGCGGCGCGACAGCCATCTGCTGTGCGCCGGCGCTCACGCCAGTCTCAAAATCGCTCGTATTGCTTCAGCGATCGCCTTCCTACATTTACGAGACGTCCAACCAGGCCGGGCCGTTGATCCGCGCGTGTCAGCGCCTTCACGCGATGGGCATCACCTTCCCGGTGAAAGCCCTCCGCTACGTCCTCCAGTGCGAGGACGATCTCATCTTCGTCGCGTTCCGCCGGTTTCCCCGGTTCGGCCGATGGTTCTTCAAACGCCATTGGCTCAAGACGGTGGGCGAAGCGTCCTTTCAGCAACATTTCAGCCCTCGATACAACCCCTGGGAGCAGCGGATTCCCGTGGCGATCGGGCTGAAAGACAAACTCAGGAAGAACGAGATCGCGATCAGGACCGGTGAAATCGACCGTTTTACCGAATCTTCCATCGTGCTGACCGACGGTGAGGAGCTGAAGTGCGACGTGTGCGTCCTGGCGACTGGATTCAATCTGGATATCTTGAAGTTCGAGATGTACGTGGGTGAGGAGCGGATCGCTCTGGCGGGAATCAACTTCTACAAAGGCATCATGCTGGGCGGGGTGCCGAATTATTTTCATCCTTTCGGGGCATGGCACACGGCGTGGACGCAGAGATCGGAAAGGGTCACGAGATTCGCGATCAAGACCATGGCGTACATGGAAAAGAATGGGTTTCGCACCGTCGGTATCAATCGAAGGGACGTTGGCTTTACGCCGAGCATGACCCCCAGCTACATCAAGAGGGGCCTATCCATGATGCCCAAATTCTACGGCACGTATGACTTACCCGCCATTGACAACATCCTGTCGTACAGATTCGATCCACGGAGTTTCAATTTCTCATAGGGGTCCGCGAAGCCATCGGTGTCCGGTTTGCGATTCGATACCAGAATGGTGGCACGGAGGCGACCGTGAACCGAGCGGGGAGGGAGGTCGCTTGACGCTTTCCCGTGATGAACTCCTCCGTAAGGACGTAGGCGCGATCGCGCTGCCCGAGGGTCGCATGGTCGGCACCGCGGCGCATGCCCGAGCTCGCGCGTACCTGTGCCGGCGGTTCGCCGAGATCGGTCTCGTGCCGTACCGCGATCAGGGATTCGAGCTTTCCTACCAGGGCCGGCGGACGCACTTTCACAACCTCGTGGGCCTCATCGCAGGGAGAAACCCACGGCTTCCACCAGTCGTGATCGGCGCGCACTACGACAGCGTCATCGCCGCACCCTGCGCTGATGACAACGCGGCAGCGGTGGCGATCGCGCTGTCGGCCGCTGATATGCTCCGGACGACCCCACGAGAACGCGACGTTGTCGTTGCTCTGTTTGACGCGGAGGAGCCACCCTACTTTCTCGGACCTGCGATGGGTTCGATCCGGTTCTGCGCCGACCAGGCCGACGGGCGAGGTTTCCACGCGGCGCTGGTGATGGACTTGGTCGGACACGACTGTGCGCTGCCGCTGCCCGGGCTCGCCAACCTCCTGATCGCGACCGGAATCGAGAGCTCGGCGACGCTTCCAGGCATGCTCGACGCGTGTCCTCGACCCGCAGACCTCCCACTGGTGGTCGCACAAAACTACGTCGTCGGCGACATGAGCGACCATCATGCCTTCCGCTCCCGCGGTACGCCGTATCTGTTCCTCACGTGTGGCCGCTGGGCACACTATCATCGGCCCACGGATACGCCCGAGAAGCTTGCCTGGCGAAAAATTGGTTTGATTCGCGACTATGTTGTCGCGCTCGTGAACGCTCTGGCCAGCAGCGAGCTCGAGGCTCCCAGCGATGACACGATTGCGATGGAGATCCGCTATCTCGAGGCAGCACTCGGCGTTCATCTTGGCCGCGTCCTCGCGCCCCTCGGAATCCGCGCTCTCCACAGCCGAGGCGATCTCGAAGAACTGGCGCAGGCGCTGCAGGGACTAGGGCTATGATACGCGACGGCCACGGTCATCACCGCGACCGTGGAGCCGCCGAGGCCAGCGTGTTCACTTCCTCTGTGCGATAGCCACGCTCCCAACGCGACGAAGTCCTGGTCATTAGCCCCACCACGTCGACCCACGCGACCTACGTCTCGGTCGACCGAGGATCTGGGCGAACGTTTGGGAGGGCAATATGCCAAACCAGTTCCCCGCTGACTCCTAACCCTCGCTGAAGGGGACCTGTCAGTCGAATTTTTCGCTTCGTGACGCCCTCTGTGACGCGTTCGTGACGGTGGTCTCGGTATCACACACGCATGGCGGCGCGAGCGAGAGAAACCCGTGTCAGGACAGACAACGGGCGCTTAGACGCCGCGACACGTCGACAAAGGAGGACGTCATGCGCGCGTTCATTCTCACCCTCGCTCTGCTAACGGCAGCCCTCAATGGTCAAGCGATGGCACAGCAGGCGGTTCCGTTCCGAGGAGACCGAATGGTCACCGTCATGACCAGGAACGTCTATCACGGCATCAACGCCGAGTTCCACGAGGTGGCCACCGCGACGAGCCTCCGCGATCTCCTCATCAAGGTCGCGGCCGCATACAACGGCTATCACGCCCGCAACTTCCCGGAGCGGGCGGCCGCTCTGGCCGCCGAAATCGACGCGGCGAGGCCAGAATTCATCGGGCTCCAGGAGGCGGTCCTCGTCCGCACCCAGTCGCCGCCGGACGGCCCCGCCACTCCGGCGCCGACCGTCGCGGTCGACTACGTGCAGATCCTCATCGATGCCCTCGCCGCGCGAGGTCTGGCCTACGAGGTCGTCGCCACATCCCTCGGCTGGGATGTGGAGCTTCCAAGCGCCTTGGGCATTGACGTCCGCCACACGGACCGCGAGGTCATCCTGGCTCGTGCTGACCTCAAGACGGCAGATCTCAAGGCGTCCAACATCCAGGTTGGTCACTTCGCGACCAACTGCGTGCTTCCCACGGCGCTCCTCGGCCCGATCACCATCAAACGGGGTTGGGTGTCCGTCGATATCAAGATCCGCGGCAAACAGTTCCGCCTCGTGAGCACGCACCTGGACGGCGACTGTCCGAATCCCGCGATCCAGACCGCCCAGGCGAAGGAGCTTCTCGAGGGGCCGGGTCATACGGTGCTCCCCCTCGTCGTTATCGGCGACTTCAACTCCGATCCCGTCACCGGCTCGACGGCGGCGTACGGCGCTCTGACGACCGCCGGCCTCACGGACGCGTGGGCGGTGGCCGACACTGGGCCTGGTTTCACCTGCTGTCAGGACAGCTTCTTACTCAGCCCGGTGTCACTGCTCAGCCGAAGGATCGATCTCGTCCTTTTCCGCGGCGACATCGGGGTGGTGAGAGTCGATGTCGTGGGTGACAACCCGGCCGACCGCTCACCCTCAGGGTTTTGGCCATCCGATCACGCGGGCGTCGTCGCAACGCTCGAGATCGTGAATCCGTGACATTGTGCGTTAACATTGTGCACTGTATGACGGACGAGTCGGCAAAGTGGGCGGCGAGCAACGTCGCCCACTTTCCTCGGTGGACGCCGTACAACCAAAAGAGATGGGCCCGGAATTTTCCACGCGCCGTCGGCAGGGGAGCGCGGCCTGCCTTGCAAAGGCCCGTGACGCGACCGGTCTACAATCGAGTATCTTTAGCCTGAGACGCGGAACGTAGGGGTGACTGTGATGAGAAAGGCGTCGCTCATCGTCATGGTACTCGTGGCCTGCGAAAGCATTGCGGGTTCCGCCGCGGCTGAGTGGTTTGGCGATGTGTACCTCGGGGGCGCCTTCACACAAAGCCACGACCTCACAGCCAATGTCATTGGCATCGGTCCTCCAACCGCGAACACCGCGCTGGACGTTCATTTTGACACCTCCGTGGTAGGTGGTGGTCGCTTCGGCTACTGGTTCAACGTGGCCCCCTATGGCTTTGGATTGGAGGTCTCTCACTTTCAGCCGAATATCAGCCCTCAACCGAATGCCTTCACGCGCAACGGTGTCAGACTCGGCACTATTCGAGTTGATACGGTGAAGCTCTCCGTGACGGAAATGTCCTTCGACCTGATGCTTCGATGGCCGGGACTGATCGCGAGCCCGCTGTTCCCGCAAGGCCGGCTCCAGCCTTACGTCAGCCTCGGACCGGCAGTTGTTATCGCCACGGCCAACGACAGTACGAACTTTGGCCCCCCCAACGATCAATCTAATACGGACACCTCACTGGGGCTCAAGGCGGGTATCGGTGCCACTTGGTTCGTCACGCAGAACATGGGCGTCTTCGGAGAGTATCGCTTCACGCACTTCAGCCCCGAGTTCGAATTTCAGAACACTTTTCCCGGGAATACGAAATTGAAGGTCCATACGGACATCAACACAAACCATCTGCTCATAGGAGTCAGTTTCCGCTTCTAACAAAGCGGCCTTAGTCGCCGCCGGCCGCTTCGATCAGACTGATTGCCGAATCTCTGGCAGCCCTTCGACCGACGAGCGGGGACTCGCCCAGCGCTTCAGCGCATGAGCGCCGCATAGGTGTCGAGTTCAGGAAGCAGGTGGTTGATCTCACCGGCGCCCACGCTGAACACGACGCGATCAGCGCCCGCTTCCGCGAGTGCCCTTCGCCGAGAACTCTGCGTGGCAGGCCCTTGCAGCAGACGCAGGTTTTCGACAGAGCGTCACCACGTTGGGTCTGCAGTACACATCGAAGGTGGAGTTCGACGCCAGCGGCAACGTCTTCGGGATCGACATCAGTTCGAACCGTGAGCTGACCGCAGACGTCCAGGCCGCCGTCGTCGACCTCAAGAACGCCAGGCTCGCAGTGAGGGTGAGCGCGGGTGGCAAGGGCAATTCTCGGCAGGGGCTGATCCCTGCTCTACCTCGTGATCCCAATCCCGTACGGGAGCACGACTTCATCCTTCGACCCTGCGTGTCGGAAGCTAGGAATGGGCGTAGCCCGCGCCCTTGTGCACTGGACGTGGGATCCAGAGGTGGTGAGCGCCTGCCTTTTCGTCGACCTCGTCAATGACGACAACTGGGACGACATGGTCGAGAAGGTCCTGAGGCTGAGGGGAAACACCGCGGAGAAATTCTGGCACGACGTTCACGCGAGGGTCTACCGTTGTGAAACAAGGACATCGCACTGAGGAGCAGAGCCACGGTCATGAGGAACATCTCGTGATGGGTTATGAGGGCAATCTCGGGCACGACTTCCCCAACCGGCGACGACGAAGCCCTTGGAAAATCTCCACCTTGTCCCTGGGTGGAGGTGTTGGACACGCCGGGCGCGAATCTGGAACCAGAAGTGGAACCAAAGCGGCTCTTCGGCTCGGGCGGCGTCGCGGAAGTGTGCGATTCGAAGTGGAGCCGGCGGTGGGACTTGAACCCACGACCTGCTGATTACGAATCAGCTGCTCTGCCACTGAGCTACACCGGCGCCGGAGTTTCACGCTAGCATAACTTCCGC
>Ga0137364_10001852_pt1 | contig 10367 bp, 10 predicted proteins | sample SagtaG_10_FD_104798 | JGI IMG/M metagenome (GOLD analysis project Ga0137364, IMG submission 104798) | Vadose zone soil microbial communities from Sagehorn Ranch, Mendocino, California, USA - Sage1_L_20_16 metaG | ecosystem: Environmental > Terrestrial > Soil > Vadose zone | place: USA... | reverse complement strand
TTGACTTTCCTTACCGTGCTCGTCCTGTTCCTGATGGGCGGCCAGGTGCTTCGTGCTTTCTCCTTTGCCCTGGTGGTAGGGATTGTGGTAGGAACGTATTCCAGTTTTGGTATTGCCGCTCCCATTGTCGTTGCCTGGAATCGCTGGCGCGGCCATGGCGTGGTGGTAAGCACCGGACCCGCAGCCGGCAAAAACCGTGGAAGTGAGAACGTCAGCGCGCGTCTCGCTCCCGCCGGTAGGAGGTAAGGACCTATGTTTGACGAAATGGTGGTTTCGAGTCCCCATCCGACACGGACGAAGAAGCCCATGACAGTTGTGTTGTCAGCCGTATTTCAGTTGGCCTTCCTGGGAATCCTGATTCTCATCCCGCTGATTTACACCGAGGCGCTCCCGAAGACCATGATGGCTACCATGCTCACTGCGCCTCCGCCTCCCCCGCCGCCGCCCCCGCCGCCCGCGGCCGTTCAAGTAGTCAAGGTGCGGCCGCAGGTTCACTTAATGGACGCCGGCAAGCTCATGCAGCCCAAGGTGATCCCGAAGGACATCAAGATTATTAAGGAAGAAGCGGAACCCGATATGGCTTCCGTAGGCGCCGTGGGTGGCGTTCCCGGCGGCGTTGCCGGTGGTTCCATGGGCGGCGTCCTTGGCGGCGTGATCGGTGGCATGGGTACTGCGCCACCACCCCCGAAGCCAAGGCCGACTGGTCCAGTCCGCGTTGGTGGCAACGTGCAGGCTGCTCGCATCGTCAACCGCGTCCAGCCCGTTTATCCGCCGCTGGCACGCCAGACTCGTATTTCGGGCACCGTCCGCTTGCACGCCATCATCAGCAAGGATGGCACGATTCAACAACTGGAAGTGATGTCCGGCCACCCGCTCTTGCAGCAGGCGGCGCTTGATGCCGTTCGTCAATGGCGCTATCAACCGACTCTTCTCAATGGCGAGCCGGTCGAAGTCGACACGACGATCGACGTGATTTTTTCTCTTAACCAGTAGTACGGTCTGGCGCGCCAGTCGTGGGGCATGCGCGCCAGTCCGCGCAGTAAATTCAGCAAACACTCTCGCCGATCCTTCAGCTATCGCCGGAGGGTCGCCTGAAACTTAAGGAGCAAACGAATGGTAGCCAATCTGAATCTCTTCTCGGCCCTGCTCCTGCAGGGCGGTAACTGGGACCTCCGCGGCATGATCCACAACATGGGGACGTTGGCTCTGACCGTGGTTGTCATCTTGTTTCTTCTTTCCGTTTATTCTTTCGGGGTCATGATTGACCGCGCCTTGATGTACAGCGCGGCTCGCAAACAATCGCGTATCTTTGTGCAGCAGGTGGCCGGCGCGCTCAAGGACGGCAAACTCGATGAAGCTATCGCCATTGCCGAACGCAACAAGAAGAGCCACATCGCCAAGGTTGTTGCCACCGGCCTCTCGGAATTTCAGTCGGCCTCGCAGCAGGTTTCGGACTCCGACGTGATCGATGCCGCCAAGCGTGGGCTCGAGCGTTCCGTCGCCATCGTCCATGCCGAAATGAAGCGCGGTCTTTCTGCTCTCGCCACCATCGGTTCCACAGCGCCGTTCGTCGGCCTGTTTGGCACCGTGGTCGGCATCTTGAACGCGTTTAAGGGCATTGAGACGCAGAAAGCCACCGGTCTGTCGGCGGTCGCCGGCGGTATCGCCGAAGCTCTGGTCACGACTGCGTTCGGTCTTCTCGTCGCCGTCCCCGCCGTTTGGGCTTACAACTATTTCACCAATAAGGTGGAAGCCTTCGACGTCGAGATGGACAACTCTTCGATGGAACTGATCAACTACTTCATTCTCCGGCGCGGCGCCAGGAAGTAACTGGGATAAATTATGGCGTACAAGCCTGTAGCCGGCGCGCAAATGGCGTCCCCCAATGTCATCCCCATGGCGGACATCATGCTCGTCCTGCTCATTATTTTTATGGTGGTCACTCCTTTGTTGACCAAGGACATTCCGGTCGACCTGACTCCCGCTCAGAATTCTCGGGACATGCAGGATGCCGACAAGGACGATGCCATCGTCGTGGCGGTTACTCGCGATGGCCGCATCTATCTTGGCAGCACCAAAGTCGAGAAAGACGACCTCACCGGTCAGATCAAGGACCGCCTGTCCAGTCGGCTCGACAAGACCGTTTATGTGCGGAGCGATTCTCGCGCCAAATATGGCGACGTCGTCGCCGTCGTGGACGAGATTCGTTCTGCTGGTGTTGACCAGCTTGGGTTGCTCACCCAAAGGATGGAAAAGGCCACGACGGCCCCTCGTCCGCCCGCGGCGGATTGAGGGCGGTTGTGCCTCCGGCGGCTGCTTTCCAGACGCTGGAATTTACCCGGTGTTTGCCATTGGTTTGCTGAAATTGGTTTGCTGATTCAGATTCAAGCCGCGCCGGATCCCACCCGGCGCGGTTGCGTGGCCTGCGGAGATGCTCTTTCCTGGGCCTACAGGAGACTCGCTATGGGAATGGAAGTTGGAGAAAGCCACGGTGCCTTATCTACCCCCAACGTGGTGCCGCTCATCGACATTTTGCTCGTGCTGATCATCATTTTTATGGTCATCACGCCGCGCACCCCCAACGGTTTGGACGCGCTTGTTCCTCAGCCCTCGCCTAACCAGCAGCAGAGCGTGGAACTCGAGAACAAAACCGTCGTGGTCCAGATTGCCATGAACGGCAAGCTCAAGATCAATCAGGAAGACACGACTTGGGATGCCTTGGGCCCTCGCATGGAGACCATTTTTAAGGAGCGCGCGGAGAAAATTGCTTTCGTCAAGGGTGACAACGACGTGCTCTTCATGGACGTCGCCCGCGCCATTGACATCATGCGCGGCGCAGGCATCGACAAGATTGGCTTGATCACCGCCAAGCTCGAGGCCGGTCAGTAGTTTTTTCAGGGTTGTGAGAGTCCTCCTCGCGGGAGATCTGCTCTTCGACGAGGTGACTCATGGGAATTGCCGTAGGCGGTAAGCGTGGTGTTGTCTCCGATCCAAACGTCGTTCCATTAATCGATATTCTGCTGGTGCTCCTGGTGATTTTCATGCTTTTCCCCCACTCACAGGGGCTCCAGGCGCAAATTCCGCAGGCATGCGGGGTCCAGGGACCTGAGAATTGTGGGCAAGACAAACCGCACATAGTTGTGGTACAAGTTCTCGCGAACGGTTCCCTGCGCGTCAATCAGGTACCCGTGCCGTGGGAGAATCTGGAGACTCGGCTGCGGGAAGTCTTCAAAGTGCGTGCCGACCGCACTGCTTTTATCTGGGGCGATCCGTCGGTTGAATTCGCCGTGGTGGCCCGGGTCATCGATGTTATGTGCGCCGCGGGAATCGCGCCGATAGGCTTGTTGACGCAACAACTGGGAAACGATTTCTGACCGCTTGGTTTTTGCCCTTCGCAGGGCGGACGTGAATACTCTGGCGCTGGGCTCGCCTCTCTAGGTCCCGCGCCCAGCAGGGATGGATGCCTCGATGACTCATGCTTCATCGGTGACACTTCACAGCTCATTTCGCTTCAGGCGGCCCCGCGCCTCTCGCCGGGTTTTCGCTTGCGCGGCTCTTCTCGTTCTCGTTGCCGGAGCTTCGGGATGCAACAAACTGAAGGCTCGCGACCTCCTCAACAAGGGCGTCGGCGCCTTCAAGAACGGCCAGTACGACGCCGCCATCGAGAATTTCAAGGCGGCCAGGGAACTCGATCCTTCGCTGATAAACGCCCGCCTCTATCTGGCCACCGCGTATGCCAGCCAGTACATTCCCGGCGCTCCTTCGGAAGCGAACACGCGCCTAGGCAATCAGGCGATCGCGGAATTCAAGGACGTGCTCAGCATCGACCCCAATAACCTGAGCGCTATCGACGGCATCGGCTCGATTCTTTATCAAATGGCTGGCTCGCCCTATGATCCCAAGAAATTCGAGGAGTCCAAGTCCTACCATCAGAAGCACATCGAAATAAAGCCCAATGATCCGGAGCCCGACTATTGGATCGGCGTGATCGATTGGGTTGTCGCCCAGCGTGTGAACATGGAGCTCAGGCAAGCGTACAACAAGAACAATCTCAAGAAGCAGGTGCAGGACATCGATCCGATGCCTTCCTCGGTTCGCGCCGAGTACTTGGCCAAGGCTGGCCCCATGGTCGATGATGGCATCAACGCGCTGCAGAAGGCCCTCCAGTTGCGGCCGGACTACGACGACGCCATGGCTTACCTTAGCCTGCTGTATCGCCGCAAGGCCGACATGGTCGAGTCTGCACAGGAGCGGGACGATCTGGAGAAACGGGCCGACGTTCTCCTTGACAGGGTCAAGGAAGTCAAACAGAAGCGCGCTGAGCAACCACAGCCAACCAGCTAGACTGCTCTCGGCTCGCAACCCGTCATTTCGAGCGAAGCGAGAAATCCCTCTTTGCTTTTCTCAACCCCGCACCGCGCCTTCTCGACTAGCCGTGGGGCATGACCGCCTTTGAGTTCATAGTGGTGGGCTCTTGCAGCCTTTTTTGTTTCCGACTTCCTTCGTCCACTAACGGTTCAATGCTGCGCGCTCGAAATTCACGGCAATCAGTGTGATATCGTCCTCGCGTGTTGCGCTCTCGCCTCTCCCGGACCAGCGCGTTAATTCGGCCAGCGATGCACTGATCAGCGGAGCAGCCGCGAGATGCCCCTGCCCCTCCAGGAATCCGAGGAAGCGCGACGATCCAAACTCCTCTTGCGCCCCGTTTTTCGCCTCGAGCACTCCGTCGGTGTAGAGAATGCAGCGATCTCCGGGCCGGAAGGGAAGTTCCAGCGAACTGTACGTGGCGTCTTCCGAAAGGCCGAGCAACAAGCCGTTCGAATCGATTTCTCGAAACGCGATTTGTTTTCCATCCAATGCTCCCATGACGAGTGGCGGATGACCCGCCCCGGCGTAGCGGAGAATCTGCCTTTCCGCATCCAGGAACAGGTAGCCCGCGGTGACGAAATGTTCCTCGAATTTCCCGCAGAGCGAGCGATTCAGTCCCGCCAGCACTTGCGCCGGGTCAGACGCAAATGCCGACTGCGCGGCCAGCGCCGTCTTGAGCATCGATGCGATTAGGGCCGCGGGCACGCCATGGCCGGTGACATCGGCTACCAGAATTCCCACGCGCTTCTCGTCCACCACCAGGAAATCGTAAAAGTCTCCCGCGACCGCGGCCATTGGCACGTACTGCGCGGCGATGTCCAGGCCGGCGACGCGCGGCACTTCGCGCGGCAGAATCGACGACTGAATCTGCCGCGCGATTTCCAGTTCCTTCTGGATGGAAAGCAGTCGCTGTTCGTTGGAATACGTTCGCGAGGCCGCAAGGTAGCCGAGGCAACAGACCAGAACGAGGAAGCCAAGGGGCTCGAGGTCGCGCCCGTGAGATTTCGCGAGGTCCGCGAGGTTGTTCCAGGCCACAAAGAATCCAAAAACAGCGAGCCCCGCATACACGCCTTTGAATTCCCGTGGCATGCGCTGCCCTCGTGGAAAGGAGAAGGGGTAAGCGATCAGCAGCGCGCAATAAGCGACGATCACGATATGGTAGATGATCTCCACTGGGTGTTGGCCGGCGCGAAGGAGGTTCGAGATAAAGCGGATCGTTGCGAACGCAATTTGAAACAACAGCACCCAGCGCAGGAACGCTTTCCAGCGTACTTGCGCCACTTCAATGACAAACAGCGTCAAGGGGACCACGATGAAATTGTCGATGAAGTTGTCGATGATCAGGTCCGAGTACTTCCAAAAGCTCTCAGGAGCTGTTACCAGAGAATGCAGAAAGCTCTGCCGGAAGATCAGCCGGATCGCATAGAGAAACGAAAACAAGCTGAAGTACACCAGGCTGCGGTCGGCCGTCTTTCGCTGGAAGAAGAAGAGCCACAGGCCGGCCACGCCAAACGAGAGAATCACCACTCCAATCGCAAAGCCCGCGAGCTGCCAGCGCAGCTCGCGGATCGGTGGCCAGTCCAGTGCAGTGGCTGGGGACAAAAAAATTGGCAGCTTCGAGAATAGACTCATCGTCGGGAGCGCTTATACCTGGCGTTGCACCTAGCCAGGTTGTACCCGGCCAAGAAGCTCTCTAAGCGCAACGCGCAGCCTCGCATTATAGCCGCCTCGGCCTCCGCCCTGGGTGTGCTCCCGCATCCTCCACTGGCTCTGCTACAATCACCGTCATGAAACGACGCACCTTGCTTCAATCGCTTCCCGCCGCCGCGCTGCTCCCGGCGGGTAACTGGCTTTCCTCGCAGGAGAAAGCCGCTTCCGGACAAATCTCCGCCACCGTCTACGAACTCCGTGTGTATCACACTTTCGAAGGCAAGCTCGACGACCTCTTGCGCCGCTTCCGCGACCACACCATGAAGCTTTTCGAGAAGCATGGCATCCGCAACGTGGCCTATTGGACGCCTCTCGATGAGCCGCTCAAGGGCCGCACTCTCTTCTATATCCTTGCCCACCCCAGCCGCGAAGCCGCCACCGCCAATTGGACCGCCTTTCGCGACGATCCTGAATGGATTGCGGTGCGCGACAAGTCCGAAGCCAATGGCAAAATCGTCGAAAAGGTGGATTCCACCTTCCTCACCCTCACCGACTTCTCTCCGCCCCTTCACTAAACCGCGATTACCTTCTTAGGGGCGGGGCTTGCGGGGCCGCACTTTCTCCTTCACACCCGCGCGCTGTCATCCCGATCTGTAGCTCAGGCCTTTAGGCTTGAAGGATCCTGCCTGGGTCTAAGAAGTAGGGTGGTCACTCCGACCGCCACCTTCCTCGTCGTCTGGTGTTGCGCTCCTCGCTTCGCCTTTCTTCAGGGCGATTTCAGTTCACCGTGATCCAAGACGGGTCGTGTTGTAAAAATCGCCGACATCATGCACCGTCCTGGCTCCTTTGTTTTCCTTTGCCTCACCTCTCGGAGTAAACTAACCCATGCCTCGCCCCAGTAATCTGCCGTTGAGCTTCAACCGCGTGCGCGCGGTTCGCCAGCTTGACGCGCGCCTCGAAGAGCTTCTCGAAAAGCTCAAGAAGCACCGCCCTTCCGAGGACCCCTGGATCGTCCGGCGCGCCTATGAGATCGCTTCGGAGCGCCATCACGACCAGCTTCGCAGCTCCGGCGAGCCTTACCTGTCGCACCTCTTGGAAGTGGCGCATATCCTCGCCGACATGCGGCTGGACGCCATTACCCTGACTGCCGCCATTCTCCACGACGCCATTGAAGATACCGAATATCCCGTCTCCCGCATTGAGGAGCGGTTTGGCGCCGAAGTCGCCCACCTCGTCGCGGGCGTCACCAAAATCGGCCGCCTGAACATCACCGCGCCGGAAGCCCGCCAGGCCGAAAACGTGCGCAAGATGCTGCTGGCGATGGTGACCGATGTGCGCGTTGTCTTGGTCAAGCTTGCCGACCGCCTGCACAACATGCGCACGCTGCAGTACCTTGATCCCGAAAAGCAGCAGCGCATCTCCCGCGAAACTCTGGACATTTATGCGCCGATTGCCCACCGCTTGGGAATGAGCGTGGTTCGCGGGGAGCTCGAGGACCTTTCCTTCCGCTATCTCGAGCCGGAGGCGTTTTTCGCCCTGCAAAAGGAAGTCACCGACAAAGCTGCTTTTCACAAGGAATTCTTGGACGAGGTCCAGGCCACCATCCGGTCCAAGCTCGTGGAAGCCGGCATTCCTGCCGAGCTGGAAGCCCGCATCAAGACGCTGTATTCGCTGCATCGCAAGATGCTTCGTCAGGAATCTGGCCTCGAGCAGGTTTACGATTTGTTGGCCGTGCGCGTCGTCACGGACTCCGAGCGCAACTGCTACGCCGCCCTGGGAGTCGTCCATCATATTTGGCGGCCCGTGCCCGGCCGCTTCAAGGACTACATCGCCATTCCGCGCCCCAATCTGTATCAGTCACTGCACACCACGCTTTTGCACAGCGGGCAGCCGTTTGAAGTGCAAATCCGCACGCAGGACATGCATCGCATCGCCGAAGAAGGCGTGGCCGCGCACTGGAAATACAAAGCAGGCAAGCCCGGCGTGCAAGACGACGATCAGCGCATTTCCTGGATGCGCCAGCTCATCGAGTGGTCTCAGGAGCTCCAGGAGCCCAGCGAATTTCTTTCCACGCTCAAAGTCGATCTCGCGCCCGTGGAAGTTTACGCGTTTACTCCAAAGGGGCGCGTGCTCGAGCTGCCACGCGGCGCCACGCCCGTAGATTTTGCCTATATGGTTCACACCGAAGTAGGACATCAGTGTGTGGGCGCGAAGATCAACGGCCAGATGGTTTCGCTGCGCCATGAAATCCAGAGCGGCGACGTGGTCGAGATTCTCACGCAGAAGGGCCACCACCCAAGCCGTGATTGGCTGAGCTTCGTGAGGTCATCGTCAGCGAAAAGTAAAATCCGCCATTGGATCAATGAGCAGGAGCGCGAAGAAGCCATGGAAATGGGCAAGCGCCTGCTCGAAAATGAAGCACGGCATTTCGGCAAAAGCCTGAAGAAAATTCCCGAAACGGAAATTGTGAAGCTGCTAGCTGACTACGGTTTCGCAAAATTCGAAGATATCTACGCGGCAGTGGGATTTGGAAAGTATTCCGCGCGGCAAATCCTTACGCGATTGCTTGGTGAGCCGGCAAAAGGTGAAGAGGCCGCCACGCCGGATTCCTCGCCAACACTGGTCAAAACCGTCAAGCGGATGCTGGGATTTGGCGAGGCGCCGCTCATCGTCAAAGGACACGGCGATTTATTGGTGTATCGCGCGAAATGTTGCAACCCGATTCCCGGCGACGAAATCGTCGGCTATATCACGCGCGGCCGCGGTGTTGCCGTTCACACGCGCGCTTGTCCCAACGTGCAGAATCTGCTGTATCAGACCGAGCGCCGCATCGCCGTGGAATGGGGCGGCGCCAGCGGGGCGACTTTCCCCGTGCAACTTACCATTCGCGCGCGCGACCGCGCCGGATTGCTTGCGGACATCACTTCCGTAATTAGCGGCGCGGGCTCCAACATTCACAACCTCGAAAGCCGCCCGGATCGCACGAACGCGCGCATTGACGCCAATCTGGAAATCGCCGACCGCCGCCAGCTCGAAACCATTCTCGTCAACATCAAGAAAATTCCGGGAGTCTACGGCGTCGAGCGCATCTACCAGGCCGCGCACTGACGCCAGTTGTCAGTCTTTAGTTCTCAGTTCTTGGTTTTTTGCTTTAAGAATTTAAGTTATTAGATTTGATTGTCGGCTCCAAATCCAAGGTTATGCATGCCGTGGAACCGGCTGTTTGTGGGTTGCATTGGTTCGTGGACGGAACTGAAAACTGAAGACTGAAGACTTAGAACTGGGGACTGTGTTTTCTCCCCTGTCCCTTCGCCGGGTACCTCGCACAGCACACTTCCGCGCTGCCGCCCTTGCCCCCGATAAAATGGAATTATGAAGTACAAGCTCATCCCTCTGACGGTTTTGTTCCTGCGGCTCTTCGGATGCAACCAGCATCTGCTCACCGATTACCGCCCGCTCGATCAGTCCGGCATGTGGTCGAGCAGCGTCGAGCAGCTCAAGGCGCTGAATACTTCGGACACCGAAGTGGGGCAGCTTACGAAAATGAAGCAGGCAGGAGTCAGCGACGACGCTTGCGTGACGGTGATTTCGGATGCGCACAATCATCAGCATCCGTTCGCGAGCGCCGACTCCGCCGTGAATTTGATGCGTGCCGGGTACAGCGAATCGATCATCCTGGAAATGACGAAAGTGGATGAGCTCGACAAGCTCAGCACCGACGCCGTGATGCTTCGCCTCGTTGGATTATCGGATCCCGCCGTGAATTCGATCTTGCACCGGAGAATGAAAGGTCAGCGCACGCTAAGCAGCGCGGAGATCGGGCGGCTGAAAAATACCGGGCTTACCGAGAGCCAAATCATGGAGCGCATCAACCGGGGCATGACCGATGCGGAAGCGGATAAGGAAGCGGCCCTGCGGGAAGCCACGCGGAATCATGCGAATACGGGGTTTACGCGCGTACGCGGTCGCAAGCGCTAAGATTTTTGCGCGGGCCCAGCCTCCACGAAGTCCCTCCATTCGAATGAAGCACTCTTCGAAGCAGCGCTGAGACTTATGAGACTTGGACACGGCTTTTTCTTCCGAGTTTTCCTCGCTACAATTGTCGGGCTGTGAAAGCCCGACTCTGTTCACGCTTCCCGCTGGCCGTGCTTGCCGTTGCAGGTTCCTTTTGGGCAGCCTCGTGTGCGGTGGCGCTGGGGCCCGGCTACACGATTGAAAAACAAGAAATCCGCGTGCGGTTCGCGGACAAGCCCGAGCCGCGCATTGAAGTCGCAGCCGACTATCACGTGAAAAACACGGGCACGCGGCCGCTGCGGGAATTGGAATTGCGTTTGCCGGGAAGACGTTTT
>Ga0137364_10001847_pt1 | contig 10374 bp, 6 predicted proteins | sample SagtaG_10_FD_104798 | JGI IMG/M metagenome (GOLD analysis project Ga0137364, IMG submission 104798) | Vadose zone soil microbial communities from Sagehorn Ranch, Mendocino, California, USA - Sage1_L_20_16 metaG | ecosystem: Environmental > Terrestrial > Soil > Vadose zone | place: USA... | reverse complement strand
CTGGCTGTCCTCCCTCCAGGGCGAGAACCCAACTCTGGCCTATCAACTGGAAATACTGCTTCGCGAGCACCGCGAGCTGTCTGAGGAAGGCTTTCTCGAAGCGAGTGCCTTGGAATTACCGGGTGGGCCTGGTCTGGCGGGTGAAACGCTTGGTGTCTACACGCTGGTTTCGCAGATCGGCCATGGGGGCATGGGCACCGTCTGGCTGGCGGAACGAAGTGACGGACGATTTGAGAGGCGCGTAGCGGTAAAGGTTCTAAACATCGCGCTGATGGGGAAAGGCGGCGAAGAGCGGTTCAAGCGGGAAGGCCGCATTCTCGGTCGCCTGGCACATCCCCACATTGCGGAACTGATTGACGCAGGTGTGTCCCTAGCTGGCCAACCTTTTCTTGTTCTCGAGTACGTTGAAGGCGACCACATTGATCGCTACTCTGACCAGAACAATCTCGACATCAGAGCGCGTGTTCGGTTGTTTATCGACGCATTGCGCGCCGTGGCGCAAGCACATGCCAACCTCATCGTTCACCGTGATCTGAAGCCCTCGAACATCCTGGTGCGAAATGATGGTCAGGCGAAGCTTCTCGACTTTGGAATTGCCAAACTTTTGGAAGGTGAGGGGCAGACCGGGGAGTCACCGCTTACTCTTGAAGGGGGAAGGGCGCTGACACCCGAGTATGCTGCTCCCGAGCAACTGAAGGGCGAGGCTGTAACAGCCGCCACGGATGTCTATGCTTCAGGCGTGCTGCTGTATGTATTACTGACGGGGCGGCACCCAGCCGGTGCGGGACCGCATACACCTGCCGGATTAGTGAAGGCAATCCTGGACACGGAGCCTCCCCGTCCTTCGGAGATTGTGGCCCGAACGCTGACAAATGAAGAAGCCTCAGTCACGAATGCGAGAAGACGCGACACGACGCCCGACAAACTGGCGCGGTTGTTACGCGGCGACCTCGACACGATTGTCGCGAAGGTGCTGAAGAAGAATCCGCGGGAGCGCTACACGACGATCAAGGCCTTTGCTGACGACCTGCAACGATACTTGCGACACGAGCCCATTAGTGCTCGGCCGGATGCGATCGCTTATCGTGCCGGCAAGTTTATTCGCCGGCATAGGAGCAGTGCTACTGCGACGCTGCTGGTTACGCTGGCTCTGACGGGTACCGCCGTCTTTACATGGTTCTTTCCCCGTCGCCCCGAACCTTTGCCCCAGTTCAGTCAGCGAAAGCTTACCGCAAACGCCCAGGATTCACCCGTGCTCAATGCTGGGATTTCTCCGGATGGCGAGTATTTGGGCTACGCTGACGAGGAAGGCATGCATTTGCAACTCCTCGCGACGGGCCTAACCCAAAGTGTGGCTTTGCCTCCTGGCGTTCAGCGAGGGGAAACCTCATGGGCATTCGGAGGTTGGTACCCTGACTCCACGCGATTCCTAGCCTCTGCCAGGGCCCCCGGAACGCCATCCACAGTGTGGTCGATCCCGATACTGGGAGGCGAGGCGCGGAAACTTGCTGAAGTTGAAGATATGTTGGGGGGAGGGACCGTTTCACCCGATGGTTCCAACATCGCCTATCAAAGGTTGCGGAGTATCGGTGGAGCGCGCGAGATTTGGGTGATGGGTTCGCACGGAGAATCTCCTCATAAGGTATTGACAGCCGAAAACGAGGCCACAATCCTGGGCATCGCCTGGTCGGCGGCAGGGAATCGGCTTGCCTACCGTTATAGGCGTGATAAAGGTGATCGCACAGACATTATGGTTCAAAGTTGTGACCTCAATGGCGGAGACAGAACGACCATCCTCCTGGACAACCACTTGACGGCATTCACTTGGACGTTGTCGGGACGATTCATTTATTCGCGAAACACGGAAAATGGCTCAGCGGAGTCCGATAATTTGTGGGAGTTGAAAATTGACGGAAAGAGCGGAATTCCACAGGGCAAAGCACACGAGCTGACGGATTGGTCGGGATTTTCTGTTTATAGCTTCAGCGCGACGGCCGACGGCAAGCAGTTGGCTTTTCTAAGAGGCAATGACCACGCTTTAGTTTTTGTCGGGGACCTGGCCGGCAAAGAAAGCCCTCTCGTTAACTCCCGCCGGCTGACGCTCGACGACAACTACAATATCCCTGTGGCATGGATGCCAGACTCTCGAGAAGTCATTTTTTCATCGCAGCGAACGACAAACCGGCTGATGTATCGGCAGGGGCTAGAGCAGGGGAGTAGCGCTCAACTCATTACGTCCGGCGCGAACACAAACTATTATCTGGCTCGGCTGAGCCCGGATCGGACCTCGATACTTCTGGAGGGCGCGCCGGTCGGCTCGCACAAGATGGGCCTTTATCGAGTTGATCTAAGCGGTGGCGTTCCTCAGCGATTGTTTGACACTCAGGGGTTCGTAATGTTCTGGTGCACAAACAGGGCTGACAACTTTTGTGTGTTCGGGCAACCATCTACGGGAAAGAATGAGCTGGTGGTTGTTGCATTTGACCCAGTCGAAGGTCCTGGGAAAGAGTTGGTACGGATTCCGCTTGAGGTGGGCACCAGTGCCGATATTGGATTCGACTACTCGTGGCAACTCTCTCCCGATGGTTCGCGAATCGGAATCGTGAAAAGGCACAGCAATCAGATTCGGCTAGTGCCACTTCGGGGAGGGCCGACGAGAGTGATCACGCTAAAAGACTTCCCCGATCTCCTGGATCTGAATTGGGCGATTGATTCCCAAAGCATGTTTGTGTCAACCCTGCAATCAGGTGGCGCTACCTTGTTGCGTGTTGCCCTCGACGGCAATGCCCAGCCGGTCTGGCGTCAAAATCAGTCGAAGCTCACATGGGGCATTCCGTCTCCCGACGGGCGTCATCTCGCAATCATGGGCGCAAACTCAGAGGCGAATGTCTGGATGATCAGCAACTTTTGATCTGAGAGCGGCCCTACGCCCAAAAGGCTTTCCCACACACGTCCTGCCGGCAACTGTCCGAATCAGGAACTCAAACGCAATAATCTATCAACGGCGCAAATGTTTCATCTCCGCTGTCGTCTTTTTCCTTCCATTTCCGATATCTCAAGTAGGGAGCAATAGTTCCAAGCTACGCTGGGGTCACGATTCAATGAGTCGAGCGTAGCCGTGGATCACGGGGCGGGGCCTTCGAGTTACGTGCACACGCACAATTTAAGTCAAAGGAAGAAGGAGAAAGAAATGAACAACAATTTCAGTAAGAAGTTCCTGGGCGGCGCAGCCGCTCGCATCATTCGTGGAACAATGACAGTGGCGTTGGTAGTGCTGACCGTTTCCGGAATTGTCTACGCCCAAGAGAGTGGCCGAGACAATAGGGAAGAAAGCAAGTTTAGCAGCTCGATCTCGAGCCCAACGACACCCGAAACCATTACACCTCCTGTGGGAACCTCTGCGTTCCTGTTGGGCCGCGGGGTAGGCACGCAAGGATATGTTTGCCTGCCTAACACCACTGGCGGCGTATCCTGGACCGTCAACAATGCCCGTCCGGAAGCCACTCTCTTCACGAATATCTTCGGGGAAGCGGTGCAGATTATCACCCATTTCCTCAGCCCGGTCGTAAATCCAAATGACATTGGCCCGAAGCCGCCACGTTTTGGCGACGTTACCTGGCAGAGCTCCTTTGACAGCAGTCGGGTGTGGGCGCAAAAGAAGAATTTCATTACCGCCGGAACTGACGCCAGTTGCCCAAATGGGGGCTCGATTGACTGCTTGTTGCTGCAGGTGATCGGTTCTGACGACGGACCGACGGGTGGCAAATCACTAACCAAGACTACGTTCATTCAGCGTCTGAACACGAGGGGTGGATCTGCTCCGGCTAATCCCGCTACCGGTTGCCTGGCCTCCAGCGACGTGGGTCACCAGGTACTCGTGCCATACAGCGCTGATTACTTTTTCTTCCGCAACAATCAGTAAAAACTGGGTTGGTTTCGCCCCAAAGCGGGCCTGCGCGTGCGGAGAGCCACGATGAAGTGCTCTTCGCATGCGCGGGCCCTTGGCGAACCTGTCTAGAGAGAGTCTCATGAGGATCTGAAAGCGCTACGCAATGAGGGGTCGAATTGGGAAGAGCAAGCGGAGGAGGTGAGCTGTGGAATTCAAAACCGTAGTCATCTGCAGTAAATGTCAGGAGCCCATTGTCTCGGGAGAAGGCTTCGGTTTCGTGTGCTTCAAGATTCCTGGCCAGGAGGGCTACCACTTCTTCCACCGCAGATCTCCTGGCGGGGACTGCTGGGAAGCTTACATGAAGGAAAGCCGGTGAAAGAGGAAGGACTCTACGCGATATGGCGACATTCATAGCAAAGCAGCCAGAGATCAACTTAACCGAGGCAGAAGCCATAGGACAGGCCAAGGAGGGCGTCGCCGCCGCTTTCGAATGCCTTTACCAGGCGCATTGCCGGTGGGTATACAACCTGTGCTTGCGCATGATTAAAAATCCGACGGAAGCCGAGGATTTGACCCAACAAGTATTCCTGCAACTGTTTCGAAAAATCTCCACGTTCCGCGGTGAATCAGGTTTTTCAACTTGGCTGCACCGAGTGACTGTGAACATTGTCTTGATGTATCTACGCCGGAGAAAGCCGGCTGAAGTTCTAGCCGAAGACCTCGAGGGGCGCACCTCAAACGGTGAAGGCTCAGGTGAACAGGGTTCTAGCGCTACTTCGATGAGTGGGACGATCGAACGGCTTAACGTCATGCGAGCAATCCGCAAGCTGCCGTGCGGTTACAAGCAGATTTTCTTGCTCCATGACGTCATTGGATACGAGCACAGCGAGATTGCGGGTCTCTTGGGATGCTCGACAGGCAGTTCCAAATCGCAGCTTCACAAGGCCCGCAAACGGCTGCGATGTCTCTTGCAAGGAGAGCCAGGGCGAGCGGAAGCCAGTGTCGCCGCTGCGTAGGGCGGGAATCCGGTGAGCGCTAAAAAAACCGGCGATGGAAATTATTCCTGTGCGGGACTTGGATCGATTCCCAAGTGCAGTATTGATTTTTCTGAAGCACTAATCCTGCGCTACTGGGCGAGGAGTGGTTCGACACTCGCCGCGTTAAACTGCCGAAGCCTCAATCTATTCATCCATCTTGTCGTCTTTGACCCCCGGATTACGATATCTCAAGTGGGGGCCAATAGTTTGCCGCTAGGCTCAAAGCATCCCTCACGCCATCGGTGTAGCGGTGAAGCCCGGAACAAGGGCCTTCTCTAGGGACCCCGCAAATGGACAATCTAAGTGAAAAAATAAGGAGAAAGAATTGAACAACAATTGCAGTAAGAAGTTCTGGGGCGGTCGAGCCGCTCGCAGCATCGTGCGTGGACTGCTTGCGGCGTTCGCAGTTTTGACCGCTTCCGGCATCGCCTCCGCCCAAGATACGAAGGACGAGATCACTTTCAACCTGCTGCCGAACCCGGCCGTCGTTGACTGTCTTCGTGCCAATCCTTTCGAGGAGCCGCGGGCCCACGCCACGGTCATTCGTGGCAAGCAGAACGACACGCTCATTCTGGATCTGGACGGGATCAAGCCGGGTCTCGCGTTTGACCTGTTCACCGTCCAAAACAGCTTCTTTCAAGCGAATGGCACCAAGGATCCCAACTTCACGGGAAGCTTTGGTTTGGCCTGGTATCAGTCCGATATCAAGATTGGCAAACAAACGGATGACGGTCATGTCCAGATCAAAACGATTCTTCTGGACGATATCTTCGGTTTTGATCCCGACGTGCACCTGGCTCCGACGAACACGTTCCATCTGGGCTTCTGGTTTGACAATCCTCTGGATGCCGCGGCTCTGCCCAGCTGCCACTTCGACCCGACCAAGCCCACGCCGTTCAACGGCGAGCATAAAGCCGGACCGTTTGCCATGCTCAGTGTTCCTGACGCCCAATCCGGATTGGGGCCACTCTGCACGAACCCGAACAATTCGACAACACCAGCCAGCTGCAACGCAAACTGAAGCTGCCGCCGTGGAGAGCAGGGGCGATGAGCGAATCGCCCCTCTTTCCATACCGGCATTACTCTGGGAAAATAAATGGCCATCGGGATACAATCGCGGGACCGCTCGCGCAGGACCGCATAAAAGTAGACACGCAGCGATTTGTCCCAACAAGCGCGACGGAAGACGATTTCAACCAGCGCATACCCTGGCCTCGAAAGCAAAACAAAATGTACGGGGTGCAAATGTGAAAAGGCTTTCCTTGCAGTGCGCGCAGCGGTCGCTATCTGTTCGGCCGATCGCCGTGCTTGTGTTTTTGTTCATCATCGTCGCCCCGGCGCGCACGCAGACCAACGGTTATGAATTCAACGATTCGCATTTCCACTTGACTAACAATGTTCAGGAAGGCCCCAACATTCGCGATTTTGTGAACATGATGGCAAACAAAGCCGGGCGCGTAGCCCTTTTCGGAGTTCCTCTGCAGCAAGAGTGGTTGTACCGAGTTGACGGAGACCGCGCGCCGACATATTACCTGCACTCCGATGCTCCGCTTTACTACTACTCGTTCACCGACGCCTGGATTGCCATGGCTTACAAATCTTTGCCGAAGGAACAACAGGCGCGTTTTGATCCCATGATCACCGGCTTCAACCCCACAGATATGTATGCCGCGGACCACATTCGCAGGGTGCTCCAGACGTTCCCTGGTGTGTTCACGGGCATCGGTGAGTTCACGATTCACAAGGAATTTGTTTCAGCGAAGATTCCCGGCGAAGTTGCAAGCCTGGAGGACCCGGCGCTTGATCGCATTCTCGATTTTGCCGCGGAGGTTGGTTTGGTGGTCGTACTGCACAACGATATCGATATCCCCATTGCAAAGGACATAGCAAAGGACGAATCCGAACCTGCCTACCTTAGCCAAATGAATGCCGTTTTTAAGAGGCACCCGAATACCACCATAATCTGGGCCCACATGGGTTTGGGGCGCTTGGTGGCGCCGCCCAGGGGACACCTTGCCCAAATCGAAGCGATCTTGCGCAACCCCGACTTTCACAACGTTTATGTCGATATCTCGTGGGATGAAGTCGCAAAGTATTTTGTCGCCAGCGAGGAAGCGACAAAGGGGCTGGCCGATCTGATGCAACGCTACCCCAGCCGCTTTCTATTTGGCAGCGATGCCGCCGCGCCCGCGAACCAGGCCAAATATCTGAAGGTCTTTCATATGTACGGGCCTTTGTGGAAATCACTCGATACAGAAACTTCCCAGAAAGTTCGTTTGCGGAACTACGAACGAATCTTCGATGAAGCACGGCGGAAGGTTCGAAGCTGGGAGAGCGCCCACGTGCCAGGCCCAAGTTCGAATTGAATAAGGGAGCGATGCTGCTGCAGCGATCGCGAGAGAAATAGGTGAGCTTGTGTATGGCACGAGCAGACGGATCTAGCATGAATCGTATTCTGGTCATTGGAGGGACCGGCACCGTCGGCCGCCAGGTTGTCTCTGGTTTGGCGGCCACGGGCGGGCGAGTCCGCGCGCTAGCGCGCAACCCAGGCAAGGCTCAATTGCCATCACAGGTCGACGTGGTTCGCGGAGACCTCACTCTTCCTGAGACCCTTGATGCGTGCCTCGAAGGCATCGACACCGTGTTCCTGGTGTGGACCGCCCCGGCGGCCGCTGTTGCTCCCGCTTTGGAGCGGATCGCGAAACGCGCGCGGCGCATCGTTTTCCTCTCCGCGCCGCTCAAAACGGCCCACCCACTCTTCCAGCAGCCTAATGCGGCCAGAGCGATCGGCGAGCAAATCGAGCGGTTGATCGAGACCTTGGGACTTCAGTGGACGTTCCTGCGGCCGGGAATGTTTGCCGCAAATGCTCTGAGCTGGTGGGCGCCGCAAATTCGCGCCGGCGATGTCGTGCGTTGGCCCTACCTCGCCACTCCCACGGCCCCAATCGACGAGCGTGATATCGCCGCAGTCGCAGTCCGCACGTTGTGCGAGGGCGGACACGCCGGATCGGAATATGTTCTGACTGGGCCGCAGTCGCTGAGCCAATTCGAGCAGGTGTCCATTATCGGTCGAGTGATCGGCCGCTCGCTACGCATCGAAGAGATCTCGCCAGACGAGGCCCGGCGCGAGTTGCTGACGATCGGGCCTCTGCCCGCGGTAAACATGCTGCTCCAGGCCTGGGGCGCGGCCATCGGCCAACCTGCGCACGTAACGTCCACAGTCGCACAGATCATTGGAGCGCCTCCGCATACGTTCCTCGACTGGGCAACCGATAACGCGGCAGCGTTCCGCGCATGATCGGGAATTCGGAATGCAGGTGAAAGCTGGAATCTGAGGTGCAACCCATGGCGCCCGTTCGTGTAGACTCATGCGTGCGCGGAAAATAGGGTACCGAAAGCCTCCCGCCGAAGGTGGCTGATGAACATCATCAGACTCTCACTGCCCTCGTGCCTCTCGCGTCTCCATGCAAAGTGCCTGTCGCTCCTCATTGTGGTTCCCGCGTTTTTATTTCCTGCCACTGCCTCCGCAAACGACGAGTATTTCCGGCACAGCTTTTTTGACAACAGCCTCACGCCTGATTTCTATTTCTATAGTTCCGCCGCTGCGTTTACCCCCAGCCAGCTGGAGCAGAAAAACTCCAAGTTGCCCGTCGAGACCACCAGGTTTCTCACTCCTCCGAACGCCCTACGCCTCGCGTGGCAATCGCTGGAGAATGGAAATTGGCAGGCCGAAATCCAGCTGGTGAGCTTCCGCAATCGCTTTCCCGAACTGCGCGGGAATACTTTGTTTATCTGGTGTTTTGCTCCGCAGGCCATTGCCGCCGCCGATCTTCCGCGCATTGCTTTTTCGAACCGAGGGGAAGGGCTTCAGGTTGCTCAATTCCCCGGAGGCTTTACGGAAGCCTTGCCACTCGGCAGATTCTCCGGGGACATTCCCGCAGGCAGTTGGATTCAAGTCCGCATTCCCCTTTCCGCGTTTCGCACCACTTCCATTTACGAGTTTCATCCCGAACAATTGCAGAGCATCATGTTGTTGCAAGGCCGTGCAGATGACCTGCCTCACGTACTAATTCTTGACGAGATACGTGTGGATAATAGTGTTGCAACATCCCTCGTAGCCTTGCCCGCGCCGCAAAATGTCCGGTCGACGGGGTATGACCGGCACATTGATATTCAGTGGGATCCGGTTTCGAACCCCGACCTCGGCCGCTACCTCGTCTACCGCTCTCTCGATGGCAAAGATTTCAGGCCCATTGGAATCCAACTGCCGGACATTCACCGCTTCACGGATTTTCTCGGGAAAAGCGGCGTGACGGCCCACTACAAAGTGGCGGCATCCACGGTTCGCTATCAGGAGTCTCCGATCTCAACAGAGACAACTGCCTCAACGCGCGCGTTCAGCGACGAAGAATTGCTGACCATGGTGCAGGAAGCGTCCTTCCGCTATTACTGGGAGGCCGCCGATCCCCACTCGGGCATGGCCCGCGAAAGCATTCCTGGCGACGACCGTATTGTCGCCACCGGTGCCAGCGGTTTTGGCATCGCTGCGCTTATTGTCGGAGCCGAACGCGGATTCATTACGCGTCAGCAAGCTGTCGAGAGGCTGGCCAAAATTGCTGGATTCCTCGAGCATGCGCCACGCTTTCACGGCGCTTGGGCGCACTTCATGAATGGTTCCACCGGACAAATGATGCCCGTTTTCGGAGCCTTCGATGACGGGGGCGACCTCGTGGAAACATCCTTCCTGATGGAAGGTCTGCTGGCGGCGCGAGCCTACTTTCATGGATCAACTCCGGAAGAAATCGCTCTGCATCAACGCATCACCACGCTCTGGCAAAGCGTCGAGTGGGATTGGTATAGCCAGACGCCGGAGAGCCATTTCCTGTACTGGCATTGGTCTCCGCTTTGGACTTGGCGTATCCACCATCCGCTCATTGGCTTCAACGAAGTGATGATTACCTATCTTCTTGCAATGGCATCGCCTACACACGGCGTTCCCGCCAGTTATTACTATTCCGGCTGGGCAAGCCAGGATCCCATGGCTCTCGCGTATCGCGAGGGATGGTCCGGCACCAAGGACGGGAATCACTATTCGAACGGAAACACGTACTACGGCGTAAAGCTCGATGTCGGCGTTGGCACCGGAGGTCCCCTCTTTTTTACGCACTACTCCTATTTCGCTTTCGATCCCCACAGTTTGCGCGATCGCTTCAGCTCTTCGTATTTTGAAAACAACCGCAACATTGCCCTGATCAACCGCGCTTATTGCATTGCGAATCCCAAACATTTTCAGGGCTATGGCGCCGACGCCTGGGGACTGACTGCCAGCGACGGCCCGTCCGGCTATGTTGCCCACGCTCCGGACAACGCCAACGACCGGGGCACACTTACTCCCACCGGGGCCCTCTCTTCCTTCCCCTATACGCCCGAAGCCTCCATGGCCGCGCT
>Ga0137364_10001843_pt1 | contig 10379 bp, 10 predicted proteins | sample SagtaG_10_FD_104798 | JGI IMG/M metagenome (GOLD analysis project Ga0137364, IMG submission 104798) | Vadose zone soil microbial communities from Sagehorn Ranch, Mendocino, California, USA - Sage1_L_20_16 metaG | ecosystem: Environmental > Terrestrial > Soil > Vadose zone | place: USA... | reverse complement strand
GCCGCGGGTCGGTGTAGAAGTCCAGGTCGTAGCCAAAAATCTGCGCCATCCGCAGCGCCAGTTCCGCCGATTCCCCGGCGTCCTCCACGGCATTGAAGAGCGAATCGTCCACCCGGCCGGTCACCGCGACAATTTCCGTCTTGGAGGGGATTTCGCTGATCCGCGCCGTGAAGCCACGATCCTCCGGAACGATTTTCAACATGCGGTCCGGATCAATCTTGTAATCGATTTCGCGCAGCGCTCCTTCTACCGACCGCCCGACGGTGATGGTATTCCCCGCGCGAAGTTGCCGCAGGTTGAACGCGCGCTGTGCGGCCGCTGACGCTCCGGCCGCCTCCTCCGCGCTCAGCCCGAATTTCTGAAGCGCCGCCATGAAATTCTGGCCGGCAGAAACTGTCTGATTCTGAGGCAGGATTACTTGCTCGCGCATGCGCCTCGCTTCTTCCTGGGCCAGTCTCACTTGGCGATCATATTCATCCGCGGCTACCAGCCTTTGCTTGAACACAAACCCCAGCGTGACCGCACCCGCAGCGCACACGAACAGAACCACGAAGATAAAACGTCGATTCACAATTCCCCCAACCGCAATCCCTGCTGATTCCCAAACCACGCGGAGGCCGCCAGCTCATCGCCTACCGCGAACTTGGCAGGGTAACGCACTACCCTCTTTTGTCTCAACTTGCGCCCCACGTCAAACGCGCAGTGCCGGAGGTGCGCTCAATCTTCCAACAGGGCAACTCAATTTGAAATGGGCGAGCAGATTGCTAACGAGCCGCTGAGCGAATCTCTTGAAGTGAAGTCGTTTCGAAGGAGTGCTAGTTTCCGGTGTTAATCGCCACTGATGGCGTGGAGGCTGAAAAATAATTCTGCTCGCGCAACTTGCGGTACATGATGCCGGCAACCTGGGCAGCCGTCGGCCCCTTTACGCGACGCGTATTCCCCCGCAAAAGCACCGCCAGCGCGATCTTCGGGTGCGTTTCGTTCGCATACGTGATGAACCAACCGATTTTCGAGGGCGTGGTGTGGTCGTCGCACGTTCCCGTTTTGCCGATGGGTTGTTCGTCCCCTCCCCGGTCATAGCTCGACCGGCCCGTGCCGTACAACACCGCTGCAAGCATGCCTTCGCGGATCTCCGGAAGAATTGAGGCGATGTTCAATTCCCTCATCACCTTCGGCGTAAAATTCTCCACGTCTTCCTTGCTGTGCGGATACTGCAAGTAGTACAGCGTTCCGCCGTTCGCAAATGCCGCGGAAAGCGCCGCCAGCTGCAACGGCGTCACCTGAATTCCCTCGCCGAAGCTGGACATTCGCGCGACTCCGCCGTGCGCCGGTGCCACCGTGGGAAAAGAGCCTGGATGCTCATCCGGCAGGTTGTACCCGGCAAGTTCGCCAAGCCCCAGCAGCCGGCCATACTTCGAAACCGTATCAAATCCCATGCGCGCGCCGAGCTGCTCGAAAAACTCGTTGTTCGAGCGCGCCATCGCCTCCGTCAGGTTCATATATTTGCGGCGGCCGACTCGCAGCATCGTGTCGGGCGTGATCACATTTTCTTGCAGCGCCGCGAGCGCGATGGTCGGCTTGATGGTCGAGCATGGAATGTAGCCGTCACTGAACGCAAGTTTTTGATTGACGACGGTCAGGATGCGGCCGGTGTTCGGATCCACCGCAACGACCGCGCCGTTGTACCGCCCTAGCGCAGAAAGCGCCGCCGCCCGAACCACGGGATCATCGTACGTGCCGTCATCGGTGCTTGACGAATCCGCAAACGTGGGAACTCCGGGATAGCGTGCTGCATATCGGCGCGCGCGCGAACGCGTCGAGGCCGTTCCGCCGGCAGGCATTGCCGGGACGGGCAGCGCACAAAGCGCCGCCAAGAGAATTGCGATGCTGGTTTTTCCGTACTGCTTCACCGTTCCCACCCTCATAACGGAAGTCGATAGCGCCTTCGCGTCTAACCCCGGATTACCTCACCGTTTATCACGCCGGGATCGAATATTTACCTTAGCCTCATCTCAGCGTCAACAAACATTGTCAGAAATTCTCGCTGACCGTTCGTTGTTGCTACGGGATGTCAAACTTGCTTCTTCCCGCTCGGGGATAGCTTGCACCCCTTTGGCCAATCGGAAGCGCTGTTGATTCGATGCGACTTAAGGTCGCAACGCTTGCCTCATCAGGCTCAAACGCGGCACCGAAGAGGCACACTTCCTCTCACCATGAGACATATTCTAGGAGGTTTGCGTCTGGTACCGCAATAGAGGACAAGCTCTAGTACGCGCTTATGTGCTTTGTTTTCAATAGCTGACCGTCAGGTCAGGAGCCTGCCCCTTCGCCCGGCCCGTGCAAGTCCTTCGCCAGGTACTCCCAAATCGCCCCTTCTCATCTCGAAACGCTTAGGACTTCCCGGACTAATATGCCTCTGCCTCTCTCTTTGATACAGCTAGATAACCGCGCGGGAGCGGGCGTAACGCCTGGCAAGTCGCTAATCGGAAATAGACCATTAGCAAACAAGGGGCGCGATGAATTGCGCCCCTCTCAAGGTTTTCCTTCTGACTGTGAACTGTAAACTGTCGATCGGAGGTCCTCCCTGGACCGTAGATTCCGACGGGGTCGGAACGGTTAACTCTCTTCGGCTACCGCGCGGGACGCGCCTTCGAGGCGTCCGCGCCCGCTGCGGCCGTGGCCGTTTTCACCGGCGGCTTCTCGCCATGTGCCGGAGCCGGAGCAGCATGGCCGTTTGCTCCGGAAGACGCGCCCGAATTGCCCGGCTGCGGGATTTCCAGTTTCTTGCGCAGCGCGTTTTCGAGCTTCTCGCGAATGTCCGTGTTTTCCTTCAGGAAAACGCGTGCATTCTCGCGCCCCTGCCCCATGCGTTCCCCGCCGAAGCTCAGCCAGGTTCCGCTCTTCTCCAACAGGCCCTTGTCCACGCCGAGATCGATCAAGTCGCTTTCGCGCGAAATGCCTTCGCCATAGAGAATGTCGAATTCCGCTTCGCGGAACGGCGCCGCCACCTTATTTTTTACTACCTTCGCCCGCGTGCGCGAGCCCACCACCTTGTCGCCTTCCTTGATGGACTGGATGCGCCGGATGTCCACACGCATAGACGCATAGAATTTCAGCGCGCGCCCGCCCGTGGTTGTTTCCGGATTGCCAAACATGACGCCAATCTTCTCGCGAATCTGATTGATGAAAATCAGGCAGGTGCGCGACTTGGATACAATGCCGGTCAGCTTGCGCAGCGCCTGCGACATCAACCGCGCTTGCAACCCCATTTGCGGGTCGCCCATGTCGCCTTCGAGTTCGGCCTTGGGCACCAGCGCCGCGACGGAGTCCACCACGACGATGTCCACGCCGCCTGAACGGATCAGCGTTTCCGCAATCTCTAGCGCCTGCTCGCCGTTATCCGGCTGCGACACCAGCAAGTTGTCCACGTCCACGCCGAGCTTCCGTGCGTACACCGGATCGAGCGCGTGCTCGGCATCAATGAACGCCGCTTGGCCACCGAGCTTCTGCGCTTCGGCGACCACGTGCAGCGTCATGGTAGTCTTGCCGCCGGACTCCGGCCCATAAATCTCGATGACCCGTCCGCGCGGGAAGCCGCCAACCCCCAGTGCTGCGTCAATCGAGAGGCATCCGCTGGGAATCACACTGACGGGCACCAGAATATCCCGGCTGCCCAGCCGCATGATCGCGCCCTTGCCGTGGTCCTTTTCAATCTGCGATATCGCCGCTGCCAGCAATCTTTCTCTGTCGTCTGCCATTTCACACCTCGGTCGAGGAAAGTAGGAATTTCATAACGGCGGAGCCGATGGCTTCAGCCAGAACCAATCACGCCGCCGGGAAATTGCGACGGACCCGTTCCTGGGGACTTTACGAGATATGGAGTTTGCCACTCCTTATATCCTCTCGCTACCCCTTTTTTTGGCCTCGCCTACCGCCTGCAACCGTGCTCCACTTCGTGGCTCGCCAGCCGTGCCTGAGCCGCCTGTTCACGCGCATCCAACGCTACCCGTTCCCGGTAGGTCAGATGCCGCAGCCGGGACAAATTTCTGCCCCGCGTGCGGGCCTCGAAAAGCTCCTCTTCGAGTCTTTCGCGTTCCTCACAGCTTAGAACATTGCTGGCAAAACCGTGCATGGCGCACCTGTTGAAAACGGCGAGAGGCAAAGTAGCATAGAGGCGAACAAAAAGCAAACACTATTATTCGCCTTACCTTCGCCAAGCGGCCTGGCTCCTCCAAAGACTAAGGGTGTCGAGCGTCGAATTCCAGCTTCACTCCAGGCTCTGAATTGTAGTCGGCCCGGCGACAAGAGTTCGTTCCAGCAATTGGACAATATGCTTCCTCTCGTGGAAACCTAGAGCCACCCCAAGTTGTCATTCGACCGAAGAGCACAGGACCAAAGCTGTTACGCCAGTAGCGCCGCTTGTGCAGACGAAATTCATTGCCTTCGAATCGCCCAAGAATTGCTTTGCTCCCCTTGTAGCCGGACAACGAGAACAAGGCCCATCGATCAAGATCAATCTGTTCAGCCAGTTTTGCAAGACAAGTCTGCGGCGGATAGTCACTGTGCAGTATGATGTCCGCTTTTTTCGCCATGGCCTTTATGAATCACACATCTGTCACGGGAATGGGCTCACCGGCTTCGAGGAGGTCCTGCACATATAAATCGATGGCTCGCGAATATTGGCGAGCGCTTCTTTATAGCTGTGGCCCCAACTATGGCAACCCTTCAGAGCCGGGCAGGATGCGTGCCAAGCCTCTCCGCCATCTTCGAACTTATCGGGCTCGACAACGATTTCGTGGACGTAGGAATTCATTGTTTACTGGGAATAATTATAGAAGCCTCGCCCGGACTTGCGGCCGAGCCAGCCTGCGGCCACATAGCTTTTCAAAAGAGGGCACGCGCGATATTTCGGATCGCCCAGCCCTTCGTGAAGAACGTGCATGATATCTACGCAAACGTCCAGCCCGATGAAATCGGCCAGCTCCAGCGGCCCCATCGGATGATTCATCCCCGTCTTCATGACCGCATCGACCGCTTCCGCCGTGGCCACGCCTTCCATCACACAGTACGCCGCTTCGTTGATGAGCGGCATCAGCACGCGATTCGAAACAAACCCCGGCGCGTCGTTCACCGCCACTGGCTTCTTCCCTAGCTTTTCCGCCAGCTTCATCGTTGTTTCGAACGTCGCGTCACTCGTCTGCAGCGCGCGAATCACTTCCACCAGCACCATCACCGGCACCGGGTTCATGAAGTGCATGCCCACAAAGCGGTCCGGCCGCTTCGTCAACGCCGCCAGCGTAGTCATCGAAATCGAAGACGTATTGCTGGCAATGATGACTTCCGGCCGCGCAAGACGGTCGGCTTCCGTCAGCACCGCGCGCTTGACCTCAATTTTTTCCGGCACCGCCTCCACGATAAAATCCGCCGCCGCAATCGCATTCATCTCCGTCACCGGCTGCAACCGCCCCAGCACGCTGGACTTCTCTGCCTCCGCCAGCTTGCCTTTCTTAACTTCGCGGTCGAGATTTTTCCCCACCGTCTCGAGCGCGCGGTCGAGAAACCGCTGCTCCATGTCGCGCAAAATCACCTTGTATCCGGCCCGCGCAAACACGTGCGCGATCCCGTTCCCCATCGTCCCCGCGCCCAGCACCGCCACCGTTTCAATCAAATCGACGGACACGAATCGGCCCTCCAAGATTAGGAAGTAACCGATGTATAGAATGACAGGAAGAGGAATGCAATCAATATTCGGCGTTTCGCACAGAGCTGTTTTGCGAAACGTGCTAGGATTTCGCTAGGGTCTGGGTATAATCCCGCAGCGGCCGCACAAGAAGGCGAAGACCATGAGCAGAAAATCAAAAGGCAATTCACGACGTAGGAAGAATTACAGACTTGAGAATCGCGGCGGCCAACTTGTTAAACGTATTCAGATCCCTTCTGAGTTGGCGGACGAACTGCGTGCCCAGATGGAAAGATTTCGTGCGAAGTTTGGGCGTGAGCCTGGCCCGACCGACCCTGTTTTCTTCGACCCGGATGCCGACGAGCCCCGGCCGCTAAACATAGACGCCGCATTTGACGAACTTGCGGCCATAGCAGGGGAAGTTGGTGTTTCTCCGCAACTTATCTACGCCATGAAAAAAACAGGTCGCATGGTCACCGAAAACAACAAGCAATTCCTGACCCCCGCCGAGTTGAAAGAGTGGAATGACGCCATCGAGGAGTACCACCAAAAGATAAGGGCAAGCGGTGTTATGTGAGTGGAAGGAAGCGATACATGCGCCCGCACCGCAGGCCAACTTAGCGCCTCTGATGTCATGGGACCGGGCCTCCGTGCATGCTCAGTTCGCCGTGTAATTCTCGGCTAATAGGCGTTTTTTCTGTGCAGTGCGACGGCCACGATTGCGCGAATTCAGCGCGAGCCAGGCGGCCAGCGTGGCGAGTTTTTCGTCCTGCGACCATGGCGAACCGAAGGGCTTTCCGAGTTCGGTGACGCGGCGCAAGAGGACGGCCGGCTGAATGTGCAGTGACTGCCGCGCGCACTCGAGAAGCTCTCGTTCCTTCAGTCCCACAATCTCGAGGCCGCAGCGTTCCGCCGCGCACGAAAGAGCATCGCGAAAAAGTCCCCCATCCGCCGTGTGAATCAGCGCATGCGACGCAAGAATGTCTTCGAAACCAGGGAGCGGCCTTCCGGAAGCCAGCAACAAACCTCCCCGCGTGAGTTTGATTTCCCGTTTCTCGAACTCGCATTGCATTCCGTGAATCATGCGATGCGCGAGTTGCTTCGCTTCTTTCTCGACCTGCGCGATGAATTGCCGCGCCTCCGCAAGGGGCATCTTCTTGGCCGTGTGATACGGCTGGCGGAACGTGTACGTGAACGTGTTGATGAGGTGAACGCGCTTCCGCTCCAGCACCACCGGCGCACTTTTTTCCAGCGACACCGCAACCACCGCCGCCCAGCCCGAATGCACGCGAAACCCAAGCGCCGCCTGCTTCACGCCTCGCTCCTATCCAGCTTTACTCTTGGCCAAGCACCGCCTCCACCCAAACTTTCTCTCACTCTGGTGGCACCCCTTCTAGCACATCTCGCAAGATCTCTCGCGCTGGCGTTTGGTCTTCGGGATGAATGAAGACCTTCGCACTGCCTGGTACAGCGGACTCGACACGGTAAGCAATTTCCTGCTCGCGAAGGGCCATTCCAACACCGTCGAGCACGTTGAGATTGGTGCCTGTCCAAAGGAGTGATTCCAGGTCTTCGGGATACCAGCCGTTACGCTTGGCTCGGTCGGGCCAATAGAATTCTCGTGCATCGTGGGACGGCCCGAGGTTAATACTGCGGTCGAACTCCCAGTATTGCAAAACTTGCGCCAGAACTTTTGTGGCCCGCTCGAAGTCTGAATCCAGCACGACCACATCACTTCTCCGTGTGTCCGGGCCTCCAGGAAAGTTCGCGTTATTGAACGGAATTCCCACGCGATGCAACGCCATCCTGAGGTCTGCGAGAAATTGCGGATGCGCAAGATCGCACAACAACTTCGCTGGATTGTTTTTGAGAGAAGCCCTTTGAGGCGGACGCAAGGGCACTCCACAATTTGGGCACACAGAATACGCGGCAGTGAATTGTGCAAAGCATAGTGGGCAGACACCCGTAACATCCGGTGATACATCTTGCTCTTCTGCTTCCTGCCTAGACTCTTTCGAATCGACTTCCTCCTCTTTCAGCGCTTCTTCCAGAGAAGAAAGAACCCATTGTCCGAAAGGAAGATTCTCTTCCGAGACCCGCACCTCAAATTCCCCCTCCGCGTACGAGCCCACCGGCTGCTCTTTGAACGAGTCATACATCGGAGGATTCAGCGGTCTTCCAAAGCAAGGAACCTTCTTGCTTCCCAGAGAATCAATCAAGGCCAGATAGAAGTGCGGATCGGCGCCTTGCCAGAGCAGCACGGATAATTTGTCAGGGAGTTCATTTCTTCGAACCCGACCGTATTCCGTAGCTGGCAAATCCCTGTCAACCAAATCCACGTCGCAGTCGGTGCAGTGCGTGAACCCGGGCCGGTACTCGGCGCGGCATTGCGGGCAAAACATGGCAGCAAGAAGTTTACACCGGAGTCTTCGAAACCCGGGTCACGGATAACCGCGTGAGGTCCTTGACCTGTCGGGCACACCTTCCGAAGCCTCCGTAACTTCACCATGACACAATACTTAGCACCGAAATAAGGCTCGGCCATTCCTTTGCGTCTTTTCGTGGCGCGCGCCCGTATACCAGCTAGAATGAACGCCACGACTTCATGCCCGACTGCCCGGCAAGCTGGTTTGTACTTTGGCCCGAACCTCTTTGGGCAAGTGCTGTCGTTTTCCACGCTGATGCGCGATGAAGCCAAAAGCATCGCGCGCGGCTTGCAACGGCGCGACCCGGACCTGCTGGACCGTTTGATCGAGCAGTATCAATACCGGCTGTTCCGCTACCTCATGTATGTCACCGGCGACAAAGCGCGCGCGGAGGATTTTTTCCAGGAAACTTGGATCCGCGTGCTCGAACGCGGCCACCAATACGACGGCAAATCGAAATTTGAAGCGTGGCTCTTCGCCATCGCGCGGCATCTGGTGATTGATTGGCAGCGCACGAAGAAAGCGCAAAGCTTGGATGCGCTCACCGATCCCGGGCAGGAAAATCCGTTGCAGATTGCCAACGAAATCGAGCCCTCGCCGTTGCACCAGGTGCTGGCGCAGGAGACAGAAGAAAACGTGCAGTCTTCGTTGCAAAGAATTCCGGCGATTTACCGTGAAGTGCTGGTTTTGCGGTTCCAGGAAGAATTGCAAATCGAAGAGATGGCGGGCGTACTGAGCATTCCTGTTTCCACCGTGAAGTCGCGGCTGTATCGCGGGCTCGATGCGCTGCGTGGTGCGCTTCAGAAAGGTGCAGCATGAGCGAAAACCTGCACGAGCGCGCCCTGCAGCTTGTCGCCAAAGCGCGGGTGGAAGGCTTGGCAGATTCCGAGCGCGAGTGGCTCACCGTGCATTTGCAAGACTGCGACTTTTGCAACGAGCATGCGCAGCAAATCGATTGCGCCTTGCGCTCACTGCGCACGGCAGCGATTCCCGTCCCCGCTGACCTTGCGTCGCGCACACAATTCCGTGTGCGGCTCCGCGCTATGGAATTGCGCGAGCGCGAACCGAAGCGACGCATGCTGTGGCTGGCTTGCGCGGCTTCGTGGATTTTTGGAATTGCCAGCGCGCCTTACGTGTGGCGAATATTCGAATGGTTTGGGCACGTAACCGGCGCTCCGAAGCTTCTCTTGGAAATCGGTTTCGGCCTCTGGTGGACAATTCCCGCGCTGTTCGCGGTGATCGTGTTGCTCCTGGAGAGCGCGCGGCAAACTGAAGAGCCGGAGTGGATGAAACCAAGCCGCTGAGAAGGTTTGGAAAACGAAGCCCGGATTCAAACGCTTTGAGAGGTAAGAAAGAGAAAAAATGTCGGATTACTCACAAAAAGTGACAGGTTCTTTCAATGAACGGATGAGGCTCAACCGCCTGCGCCGGAGAAAAGAGAAGCTTCGTTTCTGGAGCGAGTTCCTGATCATTCCCAAGTGGCTCATGGGCCTCGTGGCTTTTCTCTACGCGCTCGCACTGGGGATCGCCATTCCTTTCAACCTGGCGCAGCGTTACAACCCGTATGGGAATGACATGTTTCCGCCCGAGCTACGGGACCAGCCAGTGCTGGCGTCGTTCGCTTTGGCCGGCCTTGTCACGTTGGCCAGCATTTTCTTTGCGAGCTTCATCTTTCTGACGGCGTACGTCAATCGCGATGCGAGCCGACGTGGCATGAACTCGGCGCTGTGGACCATTCTGATCCTGATTTTCTTGCCAACGTGGGGGCTCATCGGGTTCGTCATCTATTTTCTGATGCGCGAGCCCTTGCCTTATCCTTGCCCGCAGTGCAGCGCGTCGGTCAGCGCACGATTTAATTTCTGTCCCAACTGCAAATGCAACCTGCAACCATCTTGCCCGCAATGCAAGCGCGAAGTCGCCGAACTCGACAAGTTCTGCCCCTACTGTGGAAACGACCTGACAGCTGGCCCATCGATTGACAGAATCGAGTAGAGCCCCAGTCCGGCCAGTTAGTTTCGGTTCACCTCTTGGGGCAACCTGCAGAGGATGTTTCCAGAGATTCACGGCATGATGGGTCGCATGTGCATCATGAGACTAGAACCGTACTCGAGACCATTTCGACGATGGAGCGGAAGATTGCGGATGTTTGGCACGATAGTCGATCGTGAGTGTGAATAGAAGGCTGTTGCTCGTGTGACCGAACAAGTCGTGAACGCGGCTCTTGGCCATGTTGTTCACCTAGGCAAAGTCCAATCGGAATGGGAGGAACCTGT
>Ga0137364_10001839_pt1 | contig 10383 bp, 17 predicted proteins | sample SagtaG_10_FD_104798 | JGI IMG/M metagenome (GOLD analysis project Ga0137364, IMG submission 104798) | Vadose zone soil microbial communities from Sagehorn Ranch, Mendocino, California, USA - Sage1_L_20_16 metaG | ecosystem: Environmental > Terrestrial > Soil > Vadose zone | place: USA... | reverse complement strand
TTCTTCGCCTGGTTGATGAGCGCGGAGACTACCGTCTGGGTGTCCTTACCTGCCACCTTGGCCAACATCACGTAACGCGTATGACGCTCGACCAAGGTCGCGATGTAGCTGTTGTTTGGCCCGGACAATAGATCGCCTTCCCAATGGCCAGGCACCGCCCGATCTTCAACCGCCGCCGGTCGCTGACGGATTGAGACGATATCCTTGATATGTCCCCGTTTATCGCCATTCGGGTCAACCGGCCTGGAGCGACGCATCGAGCGCTTCGATCGGAGATGGCTAAGCAGCTCTTTCTTGAGCACGCCGCGCGCTTGAACAAACAGGCTGCGATAGATGGTCTCGTGTGACACCTGATTACACTCGTCTTCAGGATGCGTTCTCTTCAGCCAACCGGCTATCTGCTCGGGTGACCAATCCAATCTGAGCTTGCCTGCCACCGCCTGCCGAAGCCGCGGATTGGTCGCTAACTTACAACATTTTGGACGACGAGATCGCGCCCAGGCATTCTCGTCCGCAAGTGTCGCTCGGTAGCGATCACAGCCGCCATTGCGGCCCATTTCCCGGCTAACCGTCGAGGGTGAGCGGCCAAGCAACCTGGCGATCGATCGTGCCGATTGATGGGCCGTAACGCCTCTCGAAATCACCTCGCGTTCCGCGAGTGTCAAGGCCAACCTGGAACGGCGGCGCTGGGCAGGGCGAATCCCACCATGCGGAGCCACCAAAAAATAGATCGACGATGACTGCTTACCAAAAGCTCGTCCGATCGCCTTCAGCGACTCTCCGCGCTTCCAGCGATCCCATAACTCCGTTTTCTCTGCCGCAGTAAACCCTCTATGAAATTTGTGACCCATCAAACCACACTCCATCTCTCCTTCAAGATAAAGTGTTGCGTCGATCGGTTGAGACCACCCCCAGATAACGGACATCAACCATTGCTGGCTCTACGTCCGTTAAGTGCTGCGGGCTCAACCGGTCGCCAATAGCGGACATCGAGGCGGAAGCAACCCAGTTCTTCACGCGTGGCGTTGGATTGCTTCGCTCGCAATGACGTCGATAACCTAATCCCTCGGTCTCGGTTGCTAGGGCTGCTGCGCCGCATTCACCGGCGCCGGCGGGTGCGCCGCCAGCCAGTCCATCCGCTTCAGGTCCATGGTCTGCACCGCGGCGGTATCGCCGAACACCATGTATTGCGGCGACTGCGCCGTCCAGGCGGGCCAGCTGAGCTGAGGTGTCGACGGCGAACCGGTCTCGGCAAACGCGATTAGGCTGCCGGCCATCCTATCGGTGAGTTCGCGGTCATACGCCGTCCAGACCCGCGTCGTCCGTTGCCAGTTATAGACATCTAAGGTGTCGAACCAGTAGGGAACGTCGGCGGTATGATAGGCGCCGACGGTCACAACGTTCTGGTCGGCGAGCTTGACGCCCGGCGCATAGGGATGCTTGCGCATGAAGGTGTCGATATAGGCCGGAGCGGTGTTATACTTGGCCTGCACCTCGGCGCAGCTTCGCGAATTCATCATCATGCCGTTTTCCATGGCAGCTCGATGGGCCATCGGCTGCACCTCGGCGTCGCTCTGCGCGGGATAGAGCTTGAGAAACTCATCCGCTTCCGCAGCATACATCTGCCGCGCAAGCGACTGGTAGTCGGCAACATTGCGGGCGCGTGTCAGTGGGTAGCGTACCGAATCGAGATCGTCGCCGTTCGAGCTGGCAATGATCGGCACATCGCTCGCCTGGCGCGAGGCGAACGCCTCTTCCTTGGTACCGGTCCAGAAATAGCCGTCGATCACCGATGGCGCGCGCACGCCCGACACGCTCAGCCCGAGCTGGTTTTCCTCCTGCAGTGCCAGGATGCGGTCCGCCGAGACATTACGCATTGCAGCAAGATCCGCCGCGCCCAGACGCTTCTGCAGATCGACACCTGCCTTCTCGCCCGTGGCCAGTGGCGCGACGCCGCCGATCATGCCGGTGCCGCCGAAATTGCATGCGCTCGTCATCATCGCACCGCGGAACAGGCCCTTCGACAGGGGGCTCGTGATCTGCGCGGCCACCGCGCCGGCGCCAAAGGACTGGCCGGTGATGATGACCTTGCCGGGATCGCCGCCAAAGACGGCGATATTGTCGCGCACCCATTTCAGCGCTGCGTTCTGGTCGAGATAGCCGTAATTGCCGGAATGGCCGCCTTGCTCCGCCGTGAGTTCGGGATGCGCCATGTAACCGAGCATGCCGACGCGGTAATTGAAATTGACAAAGATGGCGCCGCGCTTGGCCATGTTCTCGCCGCCGTAGTTGGCCATGCCGGACGAGCCGAGCGTTCCGCCGCCGCCATAGATGAAGACGATCACCGGACGGCGGTCGCCGGGCTTCGCCGCGGCCGGCGCCCAGAGATTGAGGTAGAGGCAGTCCTCGCTAGTCGGCTCCTCGCCGAAATAATGATTGATGTCGTGGGCGCGCAGCACCTGGATGCATTCCGGTCCCTTGCGATCGGCATTCCAGATGCCGTCCCAGTTGACCGGTTGCGGCGGCTTCCAGCGCAGCTCCCCAGTGGGCGGCTTCGCAAAAGGGATCCCGAGATAGGCCTTCACACCGGAGCCGAGCTTGGTCCCGGACACCTTTCCGCTCGTGATCACCAGGGGATCACCCGGCAGCGGAATCATCGCACCCGCCGACGCGAATGTAGTCGCGGCGAACAGCGCGCCCGCCAAGGAAATCGCTCCAATCGTGGATCGCCTGAAGTCCATGGCGCATTCTCCTTCTATTGCTTTTTCAGAGCTGACTTTTCCGCGAAATGCTCGCGGCATTCGCTTGAGGCAAACGATAGCCGATCTCCACGTTGGCACAATTACCGACTCGTTTAGGCGTTGGGCGGGACTGGACGTCCGCTAAGGGGTCATAAGCGGACCTGGCGCTAAGGCTCCGGGATGTCCGCTTCACCCCCGATAACGGACGATGGCGAGCCGCTCAAGAACAGAGCCGGCAGCTCCGGAACCGTCGTTGGACAGGGTAACTCCTATGTGTTTGGGGCACGGTAGGAGCTCGGCAGTAGCGAATTACCTAATTGCCGGCTTTATCCTACCGCGCCATCACGAGGCTTCGAATCCGTGTATGCTGGTGCTTGGTGAGGAAGCGATGACATACGCCATCCACGCGTCGAGAGACGGCCAAAGCGTCGTCACGATTCGAATAAGCCCCGCGGTTGCTGTGGACAAAGCTCGCGCGTTGGGAGGATTGGGCTGGCGGGTTCACGTTACCGATTCGGCCGGACACCAGTTTGACCCAAGTGACTTCGATTGGCTTTCATCGCTCTCCCGCGAGACCGCTTAGAGCATCAATTTTCTTAAGTAGCCGGGTATGTTGCATTCGATGGACGGAAAAATATTCAACAGCGAAGGCGTGTACGTCGCTTTCATCCAGGCAAACGGCATTTACGACTTAGCCGGCACGAAGTTGTACGACCTCCGAATCCAAAGGATTTACAAGCCAACGGGCGAACTCGTAGGGCACCTCAACTCGGTAGGTGGAGACAAGCGGTTGGATAAATCGACCGATAGATTGTTTCCCAAGAGAATCCCGTCAACATGGTGGCGATAGGCTCCAGACTGGCGCGCGCCAGCGGCTGGTAAAATGGCGGGATGGCAATCCGAATAAAGAAACATGAGGCTGTCCCGGACTGCGGTAGATCGTGTTCATCGTTCAGGGCAAGCCACGTGGGCCGGAGGGGATCATCAAAGTCATAAAGGAAACACGGCCGGAGGCCCTGCAGGCCGCGCACGACTTGCTGGACAACGGGATGGCTATTGTCACTGTCATTGCCGATGGCCGCGTCTACACGGTCGAAGAGTTTGCCCTCACGATCATCAACGAGACGAGATAGCCGTTTCCTTCACGGTGCTGCGAGAGCTGGGGCCTCTTCGCGCACGGCCAAGGTTGCAAGGGGCCTGACGGCTGCTCTTTGATTTAGATCAGGAAAGTTCCGGCATTGGAACACGGTAGTCTTACGGGGTGTTCGCTGTGCGGAACACGGTGTTCTTCCAGAGCGCCACGGTGTAAGCTCCCTATTGCCGGGGCCAAATTTCATTCCGAAAAGATTGCCGGTAAGGGTCGCAGCAGTGCGGCCCTTTTTGGTTTTTGGCGAAGACCTATCTTCAGGCCATGCCCAGTAAGCCTTTCGAGTTACCGCCGAACGTGGCCCAAGCGTTCGCCAAGGACATGCGCGCATTCTTCGCCGCTTCATCCTCACTCAAGCAAGACGAGATCGCAGCCCGTCAGATGCACGCTCTCAACGAGCACCGCCGGCCGCGGGACAAGCCGCTTCGGCTGGCGGACGTGAAACAGATATTTCTGCAAATGAGAGATCATGCATGACCAGTTTGTACGGATTTTGTTCTGCACAAAGAACGAACTCGGGGAGCGGTATCCGATGGAAACGGAAATTCCTGAAAACCTCGGCTTGGCTCCAGTGAGTCCCGGAAAAGAAAAGAAGACAGCCGAGGAATTGGCGGAGATGATCCGACAGGACTTGAGCAAAATGAGCGGCTGCCCTGAGCGCGGCATTGAGGTGACCGTTTACGGCCTCAGCCCGTGGAATTCGATGTTGAAGTTTGGCGTCCAAGCCGGACCCGTCCCGAATAAAGAGGAGTTGCTTGGATTTTTTGACATCATCACTGAGCGGCTGAAGCGGCTTTACGATATTAGGGATTAGGCCGTTCGCAAATCCCGATCGCAAAGACCACCACTGGGGCAAGCGCAAGCTAAAGAGAGATCAATCGTCAACGAAAGGCCCGCCGGCCAAGGACTGGCAGGCGGGCCCGAGTTTGGAGGTTCTTTTTTACTTAAGCGACGTGTTGATCGATGTGTACTTCGTGTTGAGGTTGGTGCCGAGGCCGTTGACAACAGCGATAATCGCCAACGAGATGCCGGCGGCAATCAGACCGTATTCGATGGCGGTAGCACCAGACCCCCGCCCAGCTCCGATCCCCAAGGGATTTGATAATTTGCACGATGCTGCCGGCCGCGGAATCATGGGCCATGCGTCCGCAGAAAATCACTTTCGGCGAAATGCGCTCCAGCGGCGTACGGGGCATCTTGGTTTATTGTTCGGACCATCGGTGTAGCCACTCGATTGCGATTGCGGCCGACCATTGGCTGGACGACGTCAGGCTTTCCGTCCTTGAACCGCGGTTCGTCTGCAAGGCGTGCGGCAAGAGAGGTGCGGATGTCCGGCCTCACTTCGCTCCCGCCCGCATGGGAACTAGCGCATGACGCCGCGCACCGTCACCGCTCGTCAGGCTCGCCTGGGCGACCACTCATTCCCGGTTGCGATCTCTTATCTCCGCCTCGGCTTGAAGCCAGAACTCCAGATCGCGGTCTGCAGGGCGTCCATTTTGCTCCCAGAGCTCGCGGGCGCGTTTACTGATCTCTTGCTTAGTGCGTCTGGCATCCAGGATCTGCCGTAGCCTACTCCTCAGGTCCTGAGCCCATGCTGCAAGCCGCTCCACGGTCGTTTGGTCACTGAGGGCAGAAGCGATCCGGCTCGCTTGTGCGATCTTTCGCTCGAGTTCCTGAGTGTCTTCGCTCTGATCCATGGACCACTCCGTCATAATATGACGATACCGGTCGTGGTTTTGTTCATTTGCGCCGATAGAAATGTTCTAGGCGACGCTGGACACTCCAGCCCCAAAATAAAAGAAAGGCAGCCCCGACCCTTGCCGGTTCGGGGCCTAAGTCACGATTGAAAATGCGGCATTCCACGGAGGGAAGCGCGTTCTGTTTACGCTGAGCCGGCGGTCAAGTTCCTATTTCCGGCACGCTCCAGCGAGATTCGGCGCAAAGTCCGCGCAAGCCACCAGCGGGTGGCCTTTGAGGCGGCCTTTCCGTTCGTGCTTGAACTCGGCGATCCGGCGATCAAGCTGCCACATATAGCCGCCAAGCGAGTCGGCGCCTGACTCAAAGGCGACCGCAGTTGGCGGCATTACTGTATCGTCCGCTTTGGCTGGCGCTTCACCTTGATTGCTTTATCAATCGCGATCACGGCCTTACTAACGGCAACTGTCCGACTGGCTGCCCGCCCGGACTTGGGTGGCTTCCCCGGAAGCTCAATGGTCCATTTCCAGCCGGTTGGGTTAGCCGTTCGAACCACGCTATATGAGATGCCCTTGTATTCCATGATCGAATAACGCGCAGGGGTTTTCCACGGTTTCGGTGCTGGCCGAAAACAGGCCGCTCGCACCTGCGAAAAATGCCCCTTGAAAAATCGGGAACAAGTGGCAATTCCGGAAATTAGAGGTTTGTCCTGGAGAATGGACAAGTGCGAACGGCCTCAGCTCGATCCCCTGCCAATCCGCGGCTGAGGCCGTTCTTTTTTCGCGTGAGCGGCACTATCTTCAGGCCATGCCGAACAAGCCCATCGAGTTGCCACCCGGCGTAGCCCATGCGTTCGTCAAAGACATGCGCGCCTTTTTCGCCGCCCCAAGCACCCACAAGCAGGACGAGATTGCGGCCCGCCAGCTCCAGGCACTCAACGAGCACCGCCAGCCGCGGGACAAGGCGCCAGTGCGTTACTGGCAGGACAAGCGCCTGCGTCATACGCGCGCTAAATGGACCATGGGATTTGTACTCATTGCTTACGCTGCCGTGGCTACCTTAGGGTTGATCTACGTATACGAACAGGCTGCGACGCATTTGCCAGCGCGACCAGCCTTTGCCACGAAGGCCACACGTTGCACTGAAGCATCAGGCAGCTCTGCTGCTCGGGTGTCTTTGTTGGTACGAACCGCATGTTGGCTCTGGTAACCGCCTCGCAAATCGCCTCTGCGTCCGTTGCATCGGTCTTCTGACGCTTGACGTAGGGCTTCACGTAAGCTGGCGGCATCAGCCGAACGATATGGCCGATCGCCTGAAGTTCGCGGGACCAATAGTGAGACGAGGCACAGGCCTCAATGCCGACCAGGCATGGTGCACCTTCTGGAAGAACGCAAGGACATGGCGGCGCTTCAACTGCCGGCGGACCAATACCTGGCCGGCGGCATCAACTCCGTGCACCTGGAAGACTGACTTGGCGATGTCCAAACCGATTGTCGTGACCGTCTGCATGGCTCGCTCCTCTGAATACTGGGAGCTTTAACAGCGCCCACATCCGTGGCACTCACGTGCCGATCGAGGAGCCGTCCACAGCATCAGGAGCGGACGTCCCAGCTGCTACTCGCCATGCAGCGCTGGGGCCAGAAGAGGACTATGCGCAACCACATACGATTGTCTCACAGCCGGACACGCCATTCGCCAGCGCGACAGCGCGTTATTCGAAACCCTTTGCTTTCAAAACGGTCTGGGCGGCAGGCGAGGAAAGGAACGCAACCAGCGCCCTTCCGGCATCAGCCTGATTGTTGCTGGTCACAATACCGGGGGCGAATTGAGTGTAGTTCTGAATCGCTGACGGGAGCGGGCCAGCGAGTTCAACGGTCGGTTGGGCCAGAATTTCGCTGATTTGATTGAAGCCGATTTCGACGTCGCCGCTGGCAACGCTCCCGTACAGCACTTCTGTTGGAGGAAGGAGCTTGGTCTTGGGTTTCATTTCCCCAGCAATGCCCAATCGTTCGAGCAAGCTGGCCACATAGATGCCGCTCGCGCCCCCACCGGCGGGGTCAGGATAAGCAATCGATCTTGCGGCCAACATCGCGCGTTTAAAGGCATCAGCAGAACTGATGTCGGGCTTCGCAGTGCCCTTGCGCACGAAGGCGCCGACACCGACCTTCGCGAAGGTGACGCGGTCTCCGGCCGCGACTTTGCCCTGCGCTTGAAGCCGGTCGATCATTGGCACAGAGCTTATCACGATATCGGCAGCCTCACCCTTTTGAACGCGCTCCGCGACAGCACCTGCGGTGCCGTAGGCGACCGTTACCTTGTTTCCCGATGATTTCTCAAAATCCGGTATCAGTGCGTCAATTGCCGGATGCAAAGCTACGGCACACAGTAGCTTGATCTCGGCAGCTCTTGCCGTACTCCCGGCAGGGGCGCCAAGCGAGGAAAGCCCTAAGACGATTGTTGCTGAGACACACAGAAGGTTGCGCCGATTCACGTTTATTTCTCCTTGCTTGACTGTCGGTCAAATGTCGCGGCCTGGCCAACATCCACCGGCAATCCCTTTCGATGCAATTGAAAAGCACGAAATGTTTCCACATTGTGGACATTGCCGTAGCGACGTGTCACCTTGGCGGCAGCATTCCATCGAAGAACATTCTTTGAGGTGCTTCTCATGGTAGCTCGTGGCCATCGCGGTACTGCTGGGGCCGACACCGCGCTCGTGGGTCTGCCGGGCGGAACGCAGAGCATTCAGAGAGCAGTGGCGGTGTTGCGTCTTCTGGCGACGGCCCGCGAAACCGGCCTCGGACTCACCGAGATTTCGATGCACGCGGAGCTTACCCGCCCGACGACGCATCGCATACTGAGCGTCCTCGTTGCGGAAGGCATCGTCGAGCAGAGACAGGGCACTCGACGATATGTCGTTGGAGAGCAGATACCGATGCTGGCACTGTCGCGCCGGTCACGCGACCCGTTACTTGATGTCGCCGGCCCTCACCTGAAGGACGTTGTTGGTGAAATCGGCGACACCGGCTTTCTCACACGCCGTGTGGGACTTGATACGATCTGCTTGGCAAGACAACTGGGGACCTACCCCATCCAGGTGCTTGCTTGGGATGTCGGCGATCGCCGCCCCCTTGGCGTCACCAATGCCGGAATTGCGATCCTGTCAGGCATGCAGACCGACACGGTGCGCGGCGTGCTCGCCAAGAACCGATCGCGCTTCACTCGGTATGGCGTATCGACGGAGGCGATCTTGCGGGAGGTGGGGATGGCCCGAACAAAAGGCTTTGCAACGCGCGCAAGAGCCCTCACGCCGGGGGCAAGCGCCGTATCGGTGATGATCAGGTCTCCAAGTGGCGCGGCTCACGGCGCGCTGACGATCACCCCAATATCGCGCCGGATGTCGCCCAAGCGCGCCGACGAGATTGTAGCCCGACTTCGCATGCACGCCGAGGCGATTGAATTGGAACTCCGCAAGGGGCCGGCCCCCCGGTCATTGCGCTAACGTTGAGACGGACACAGCTCAGGTCGGCTTCGGGTCAGAAGCGGAAGTAGGCCCACGTGAACGGCATGTCCGGTCTACCTCCGAAAGCAGACATTAGGCCGAAGGGTCGGCATGTCCGCTTTGGGCTGCCGGCTCAAGCGGACGTCCGTGCCTCCACGTCAATCTCTGACGCCATGGCGGGTAAGACCTCTTTAACCGTTTCCCGAGATTATCAGGCAATTCATTTTCCGCTCAATTGCGGGGAGAGTGATCCCTGCTGACTTCTTTTCTCCTTTCGAACCATGCGGTCTTGGCGGGTCCGCTTTGACAAGTTAGGGCGATTGTGATGGTCGAAACTCGGATTGCGCCCCGCTATCGCGTTACGGAACCGGCCCAGATTGTATATGGGGGTGACAAGACCCCCTGCACGATCCGCGATCTATCGATCACGGGTGCCGCACTAGAACTTTCCGATCACACCGCGAGCATTCCTGCGGCATTCACGTTGATCGTATCTGAGCACGGACTCAAGCTGCCGTGCCATGTGGTTTGGCGGACAGCTTTCCGGTTGGGGGTCGCCTTCGACTAGGCTCTCCAAGGGCTTCACAAACGCTTAAGTCGTATTTGCCAAAATCAGGGATTGCGACGACCGGGAAATCGTTTCGGTAACGGCCTCATTGTCTTGGCCTCTGTCTCAGGAGTTGATCGATGATCCTTCGCGATAGGCGATCAGGAATTGACACGCGCTCAGAAGCAGAAAAGCAATTGGTTGGGGAGCGGCGGTTGGGGATTGACCGGCGGTCCGGCTGCGAGCCGGCGAAGGTTGTGCCTTCGAGGGAACAGCTCGCGCTCTTTGCGCGGCGGCTCAGAAGAGCACTGCGCGATGAAAAAGGTCGCAACTTTTTTGGAGTAACAAACGGGGAGCAGGATTTTGCATTATACCCCGATGTTGTTCGCGTTGCTGAATGGATCGAGGGAATAGCCGCTTCGGAAAAGGATCACCAGGTAGAGGATCGACCGAGGCCCACGTTGCGGCGGGCTGTCTCTAACGACTCCGCTACTATGCCACCCCAATCCTCGGATAGTTCAGCGGCCGGTTGAACTTAACCTTGCCGTCGCCGCTTGCCTGCCAGCGCTTGAGGCTTTCAGGCTGCCGGCTACAGGCCCGCAAACTGGCTTTCCATCACAAAATCATTTCGATCGTGATTCCCCTCTCCTCTAACGAGTATGCGCGGTCGAAATCGCCTGAGTGTGCCGCACGCGCCAATTCAAACAGAGCCGAGCGATAACTAGCTATTAACCAAGTTGAATTATCTAGA
>Ga0137364_10001833_pt1 | contig 10400 bp, 9 predicted proteins | sample SagtaG_10_FD_104798 | JGI IMG/M metagenome (GOLD analysis project Ga0137364, IMG submission 104798) | Vadose zone soil microbial communities from Sagehorn Ranch, Mendocino, California, USA - Sage1_L_20_16 metaG | ecosystem: Environmental > Terrestrial > Soil > Vadose zone | place: USA... | reverse complement strand
CTTTTGTTTGTTTTACCTGGCCGTCATCGGCTCGGCGCTTACGTTTTTACTTCTCTACTGGCTATTGCCGCGAATGACTGTGGCGAGGCTACAGGCAATCTCGCTTATCACGCCACCTGGCGCTGTCGCGTTAGGCTGGGCAATTGGCGGCGAGACGTTTTCCCTCTGGTCGCTTCTTGGCGCATGCTTGGTGCTTGCCGGTGTCTGGATGATTTTCCGCAAAGGAGGAGAGCCGGAGCCAGTGATTCAGGAGGGTTAGCTAGCTGTCAGGCTCGCCGAAAGAAGAGCCGCCTCAGTAGCGGGCAATCCGCGGCTTAGTTCTTTACATCGACGACAAGCCGGGCGGGATTTTGCAGCTCTACCAAACGGTAGGGCTTCTTAGAATCAAGCACGAACACGAATCCAACCTTGGCTTCAAAATCACAGATCAAAACGAGTTGTTTCAGATTGCGGCAATTCAACTGGCGATCGCGGTCAGTGATGGTTGGCTGACCTGCATCAGTGTGGGCCTGTGCCGTGTCCATGGAAATTTGCAAAATGCATTCCCGGCGACGCCGATGTTGTTTCCAGAAGCACACTGTTGAATTGGAGGATGAACGTACCGCACCCTCCATGTGGGATGATGGAATCCCTCACACGTAAAGGCGATGCAATCGAATCCGTCGCAACAGGCCGTCTCTGCTTTCTGCACAAGCACAACATGGGTTGCGGCATGGCCTTGATGGCTTGGATTCAGAGCGCCTGCAAAGGTGGCCGGTATCGGATTTCCATTGTCATCTCGCAGATGACACAGTGCGAATGGCGCGGGAGCTTGTGTCGCGCAGCTAGCGAAAGAAACGAGAATACCTCCCGCAATTACAGACGACAGGAAGCTTAGGAGAATTGATGATCTTGTCATAACGAGAACTCCTTATTTAACGTCGTTAGGTTATTGAGGGAAAATATCTGGCGGAGCCGAAGGGTATTTGGCCTTCAGGTTTTTGAAGTATTTCTTGTAATCGGTTCCTTCCTCAGCGGGCATCCATTCCAACAGCGTCCATTTGTTCGTCTTCTCCTGCAGAAGTCCGGACTGCGGTTCGTAATGTTGTGTTCCGTTTGCGGATTGCGGATTGACCTGTATCCACGCCCATCCGTTATGGACTTTCAGGTACGGCACAACCAGCACCAGATTTTTTCGTCCCTGACGAGCTAGTGCGCGCTGAGTTGCCTGCAGGATTGCGTTTCTTTCCGCGCTGCCATCTGGCGGCGTATGCGCGGTGTTTACCGAGGCGCAGCCGGATAGAAGCACTGTAGTAACCAGAGAGGCTGTTGTGAGGTAGTTCTTCATATGGGCATTTGTTAATGCCAAATTTCGATGGCGCAGTCAATCGTCTAGAAATGCCGCGTTTCAGCGAGTGAGTAAGACCGGATCGATCCTTACACGAGGGTTTCAACCTACCAGCATTAAGAACTCCGGGTTGTCCGCCAAGTTCTTGATGAATGGCCGGCTGGATGGTCGGCCGTCTTTCGCGTCATAACGGAGGATCTCTTTTCTATTGCGACTGGCGACATAGAGGAAATCATCATCACCGAATGCCATTCCAGCGGGACCATTAAGACCGCCGGATTTTGGCGTAACAAAAACGCTCGTAAAGTTTCGGCGAAGATCATGTCGCAGGATTGAATCGGTCCCGCCGCTGCCAATAAAAAGATAACGGCCGTCTGGACTGAGCAGCAAATGGATCGGCTTATCGACCTGGTCGCTTTCTGAAGCTAGATTTCTCAAAAAGTGACCAGTGCGAGCCTCATAAATTCGTACGCAATCGGCAGCACGATCCGCGACATACAAATTGTTATCTGGTGCAAAAATCGCTTCTCTAACTTCCACGAGACCGTTTGACGCATGCTTCGCTGATGGAACAAAGGTTCCAGGCGGTAGGTCTATTTCGATATCAAGGGCTCTTGGAAGAGGCATCGGCGTCCCTGGCTGGCCTGTTTTGCTGGCGGGACCGTGATATCTGGCGATCAGACTCGTATTTTGACTCGAAACGTAGAGATCGCCCTCGGAGTCAAACGCTACGTTAAAAGGGTGATCGATCCCGGGATTCACGTCCGCGTGGCGCTTTACGAAGATCCCGAGAAAGTCGTGCTCCCCATCTCTATTGGACGCGCCCTTAAACTTCAGGACCTCGCTGTATTCGAAATATGCGTTGACCACGTACAGATTTTGGTCCGGCCCGAATACGAATCCGCGAAGCTCACGGAGCGTGATACTCTCAGGAATACTCTTTTTGTTTAGAGCTTTCCGCAATTCCTTCCCGTTAGTAGAATAGACATGAATATTGTTGAATGAGGTTTTCTCATCGCCGCCATGAAAACTGATGTACCATTCCTTCGGCATAACTATATTCGCGCCGCACCACCGCTTCGCAGAGTAAATCGATTCTTACTCGACTTAACCGCCCTCCACAAGATATCGCTGGCGACAATACTGTCTCTTGACCGCCACCGTCTGCGCACGCATTAATATGCAATTGAGGGCTGAAACATGAATTCTGTTTCGGATGAGTCGCTCCCGCTTGGAGATCCGCCATCAGTAGAACATCCCACGCCTAATGGCGGTACCGAAATCGCCCAACGACTGATCCGGTTTCCGTTCACTCCCCCTGATGTGAAGCTCAAAGAGGACGATGCTCTCTCGGTTTCGAAGGACTGGTTCACCAAGCATGACAAGAATGAGATCGATCAGCTTGATAGTCTCGATTTCTATGTCTCGAGCGGACCCCAAAGCGTGGGCGTTGTCCCGAAACTTCATAACACTTCAGCTGGAATAGAAATCTATCAGCTTCCTTCGACGGAAAACAAAGAGACGTTCGAAAAAACGGAAGGTCCGTATCGGCCGGGTGTGACCAAAAAATACAGCAACAAAAGGTCGGGAAAAAAGGTGGCCAAGTTTAAGGTGGATACCATGGCAGAGTCAGGCCTTGCCTGCTTTTATGTGTCCCGGCTCCTCGGCCATCTTGTCGAAGTGCCGCCCGCGACCTATCGGACGATGGATATTCAGGAATTCGAGAAGGTCGGCGATCAGGCCGGAACGACCGGCCACCCGAGTTGCACGGAAGCTTGGGCTACTCTCCGGTCGAGGGTGAAATCGGGCAGCCCGAAACTCGTTCTACCAGGTGGCCAGCTGGTCTTTGGATCCCTGGCGGAGAACCCGCGCGGGGAAAACAGTAGCCCGGAAGATTATTGGACGGTCGGTGCTATCAGAGGACACAGTTTCTACAGGGTCCTGTCCTCAAGGTCGGCAGTGGCAGACATTTTAAACTTGAACGACGTGAAGTGTCTTCAGGACCTGGCTCTCGCACAGGACATGACCCGCGGCGTGATTTTGGATTCAATCTTCCGACAGGTTGACCGCCTGGGGAATATCAGCATCGCCCAGTTGCAGCGCTATGTGACCAGTGAAGGTAAGGTAAAATGGGATGACAAAGTAAGCGACAAGGACAAGGCCGAAGCCGTAAGCCCTCTTCTGCCGTTGAAGCGAATCACGTACAAGGATAACGACGACGGGATGAATTGGGGAATGAACTCGATCTCTGTCACTCCGATTCTCAATGAGACACACCACATTGACCAAACGATCTATAATCGGTTGCAGTGGCTCGGAGGCTTGATGCAAGACAGCGAACCAGGGTCGGACGCCAAGATAAGGGACTACTTTATGAACGTTGTCCATACTTCCAGCGATAACTACGATAAGTTGAAAGCCAGCCTCCTTAAGCAGGCGGAATCGCTGAAGAGCAGAGTGGACTCCAAAGATATTTTGCTCGACCTCGATTTCGAGGGAACAATGAAGAAACTGTACGCCAAAGAGGTTGAAGCCGCGCAGGCTGCAAAGAACGCTGCGAAGACCTCAGCGACTCCGATCGAAGAGACGCCGACTCCCGCTCCCTGAGGGGCGTGAGACCAGGCAGATAAAGAATTTTGGGAGCGCTATGATTAAGAACAAGCGACAGCAGTCCGAGAAAAGGCTCTCATCCTCGATTGGGACACTGATCCGTCTCGCTCTGCTCTCGTGCGCGCTGGCTTTGACGTGAACACGCCACGCGGACAGGAAACAGTCAGCCATACGGCCGCGAATGGCACGGTCGAGTTCGCCATCCGCTCAATTCCTTTTCCGGGACACGAGGAGATTTATAGCAAGAGGGACATCGAGAAGGAAAGGGAACTGGCCGAGATCGATTTTTATAACGGCAAGACAAACGACGAATTGGACATCGTTCTCATCCCCAAAACCTACAGCACTTCGCCTGGGCTCAACGTCCACGCGGTCAAGTTGCCGGCAGGAATGAGCCGTGTCAGTTATGCCGCAGCCCATGCGACAAAGTCCCATTCAAGCGACGACAAGATCATAGCGAAGTATAAGCAGACCATCCCCACTCATTTCACTTATAGTCCGTCGATACTGGGTTATTATCATTTGTCGCGGTTCCTTGATACCGGACACGTCGAACCTGCCATCGTCCGAACGATGGACGTGGCGGCGCACAAACCTCTGGCTGACTTGGGTAAGGCAAAGGCAATCGGATCAAACAATCGAAAACAGTGGACAGAGCTAAGGGCGCTCGATGATGCCCATAGTAATCCGGCCCTTTACACCGACGATGGGAAGCAGCTTTGCGGCGCTTTGCAAGCCAACCCCGCAGGAGAAGAAAGTTATCCTCATCTGAGCGATCTCGGAGGAGCTGCTGCTTTTGCAGCTTCCTCTGAGTTTGCCAAAGTAACCAACTCAAACCCGCTTAAGCTAACCTGCAAAGACGCGAACGGTAAACTCAACCAGGCTGCTGTTCAGCAAATCGTGCAAATCAGGGATCTCTCCGACATGGTGCTCATGGACTTTATCATGAGCCAGGCCGATCGCTTCAGTGGCAATATGCATTCGGAAAAGATCTACCTGTGGGTTGAAAACGGCGTTCTAAGAAACAAGACCAAGAAGAGTGATCCCGCGAAGGCTGCCGAACAGTTGAAGCAGATCCCTCCCGAGGCAGTTCTAGTCGATCGCATGATCATGAAAGACAACGACGCCGGTCTGATCAGCGGCAATTCGGCCAAGACTTACCATCTTCTGGAAAAAATCAGCCACATGGACTCCAAAACCTACAACCGGCTACTTGATCTACAAAAGGAACTCCTGAAACCAGAGGTCGGCCAATGGTTTCAAACGGAGCTTCTCTTTACTCCCGCTGACTTCAAGACCGTGAAGGATAACGTCGATCAGGCCGTGGGTATTCTGACGGCGCGCAAGGACAAAGGCCTTTTTTTGGATGCAAATGTGAGCGCCGCTCTCGGGGTGGAAGACAAGCAGGAACAGGAGGTCGAAACAAAACCCGAACCTGATAATGTTCCCAGCACTCCGCTAGCAGTAATTACCGGCTCCGTCGGCCGCTGGGAAAACGGCGCACGCAATCTTCAAGCGGACGTCGAAACAGTGCAACGCCTCTTGGAAGCGGCGGCGCAAAAGTTGCAAGCTCCTCAGCTTGATCCGAAGGGCGTTGATGGAAAGATTGTGCGGCAGTTCGCGAAGTCGAATACGGTGGCTGCGATCGAAGCGTTTCAGAGTCATTCCAACATTTCGATTGATGGATTAATTGAGCCCGGCAGTCAGACGTGGCAGGCACTCCTGCAAGCTGCGGGGGAAACTTAACCTGGACCTGCCAGCCTGTATCTAATCACATGAACTTAGAAATCTCCCGATCAGTCGGGCCTTGGGAGAAAAAGGCGCGCAATCTCCGAGCCGATGTAAAAGTCGTGCAGCGTCTTTTGAAAAGAGCTGCACAGGCCTTACAAGCTCCTCAACTTTATCCTAAAGCAGTTGATGGAAGAATCGCCCGGCCTCCTGAGACTTCAAACACGGTGACCGCAATCGAAGCCTTTCAAAGCCTTTTCACTAGCTCGGTCGATGGCCTGGTTGAGCCGGACAGTCAAACATGGCACGCACTCTTAGAAGCCGCGGGCGAGCTGGATCAGCCAGATGTTTCCAGCGAGTCCCGCGGACTCTCCTTCCCATTTCCCACGCTGCCCGCGTCCGACTGGATTGAACCGCCGCGCGCCTTTGCTTCGAATCGCAGCAACGGCGCCCGCGCCCACGCCGGTTGCGATTTGTATTTTGCAAAAGGCACTTGGATTTACGCCATTGCTGACGGCACTGTGACTCGCGGACCGTATCCGTTCTATTGCGAAACGTTCGCTTTGGAAGTTGACCACGGCGACTTCCTGGCGCGTTACGGAGAAATCCAAGCAGTCACGGCGGTGAAGCAAGGAGATCGGGTGCGAGCGGGGCAGCAAATCGCCATGGTTGGACACCTGGTCGGTATTCAAGTCCCAAGCGATATGTTGCACTTGGAGCTATACGACAAGAGTGCTTCGGGGCCGCTGACAATCACGGATGCGGCTAGATCAAAGAAAAGACCAGACGGCATTCCGTTTATGCGTCGAACGCACTTGATCGATCCTACTCCCAGACTAAATCAGTGGCAGAGTCAGCTCCAGCAAGCTTAGGAACAAAAGTTTAGCTCCATTGCTTCGACGGCTTTGTCCAGGTTCCACTCACGACCACCTGCGTCTCATCTACTTGTGAATTATCCTGGATGAGACGGGCCACATGTTCGGACTCGAGTCGGACGCAGCCATGGGAAGCCGCATAATCGGGGACAATTGGGAAATAATGCAGCGCGATGCCCCGGCGTTGCATGAACCATGTAACGTATGTAGCGCGTGAGTCGCTGTTAAGTCTTCGTTGGAAGCCTTGCACTGGATAGGTTCCTTTCGGTGTGCATTTCGAGCCCGATCGTCGACTCGTAGTCTCGTCATCACAATTGAGGCCTCTTAGACCTGCACCGGGTGACGTTCTAAATGACCCCGTCTCCTGGCTGTCAGCATTAGGTCCGGTCCAGGTAAGGGTGAGCCAATGATCAGGATCATCCAGGCTTACCAAAACTTCCTGTATGAACGTCTCAGGAAAATCATCGTTCCGCAATGGATGAGACGTCAAAGTTAGGAGCGGAACTTTGAAAGTTGGTTTCACCGCGTCCAAGGCCTCGAGCTTCTTTGCGCGAGCTATGCGCTCCTTCAGAGTCGGTTTGGCTTGTTTCTTTGGTCTTGCTTTTCGGGAAGCGCGTGAACGCGTTTTCCGATCACGTTTCGATTGGCGTCTTTTCTTTGGCATAGATGTTTCTTTTGCTGGTTGTTTCGCTAGACGAGTTTGAAACTGGTTAATGCAGCGTGCTCAAACGTCGCTTCTCTGAGTGGCCAGTGGTGATATCCCCAGGATCATTAGCGGTGCCCTGCACCTGGACTTCAATCCAATCCGGAGCGGTCAATTTGAAGTTTCGTTTGATGACGGGACCTGTGAAGTCGTCCACTTCTTTGAATGTTTTCCGTTTGCCATCGTAAAAGTAAGTCTGCCAATGCCAGGGCGAGTGTCCACCGCTACTTGCCGTGCTGAAAACGAAGAACTGCGATTCGGATGACCACTCCATCTTCTGAACGTTGCGGCCGTGCTCGCCATCGGGAGACTTAAAGTCCTTGGTCGCGAGGACGGTGCCTTTCATATTGCGAATCTCAACTCGCGATTCATTGAATGAAGGGTTGGGATGTTTTCCAACGGATAACACACAAGCCCGGAGCTGCTGATTGGGCGACGTCAAGCCGGGGCATTGGACAGGTTGGGGAGGTGTCGGGCCTTGGGTTGTGGGCTGTTGGGCACAAGCAGCAATGAAGAAACTAATTGCAACACAGATCGAAAAACGCATAGCCGATTCCTTTCGTTTTTACAGATGAGCGCCGATTCTAGGAACTCGACGAAAGGAAAGCAATCACACAATTGACAGACGCCATCAGGTTGGGCGATTGGGAGCATGAGCATGAGCATGAGCATGAGCATGAGCATGAGCATGAGGAGTTCACCTCAGACATTGGCTTCCACCCAGGCAGCGATCGTTCTTTGATCATGCGTCGCGCCGAAGAGCTTGTCGGGGCAGCTGGTTCCGCCGGGTCGGCTGTAGCCGGGCGCGAAATCATGTCCGAAAATATTTGTGCGTGGGATCTGGTATTGCTGAAGCAACCAGCGAATGAGCGCTGCAGAAGCGGCTGCCTGCGGCGCAGTGAGCGGATCGGTTTCACCGGCGACATGCTCGATGCCGATGGAGTTTTGGTTCGCGCCCATACAATGATTCGAACGATCGCTATCGCTTACCATCTGGTAAATGTCGCCGTTGCGATCGATCACGTAATGCGCAGAGACTTGGCGGCCATCGGCTTTCTGAAATTCTGCTAAGGCGCTCGCAAGTGAGCCTTCGGTGCAATGCAAGACAATCTTGTCAATCCTCGCGCCGTTACGGCACGAACAATTTGGGCTCTTAATGAACTGTTTGATTGCCGGTTTTGCGTGCGGATTACTGCTGCCATGGCCGGCCCGCTTCATGCTCAGGGTGGGCTTTACCGGTATGGCTCGTCGCGCAGAAATTGTTATCTTAACGACGTCGTCTGTGTTTAGCCCGAGCGCGGCGGCAAGGCCTGGCGATAAATCCGCAACACGTCCGGTGGAAGGATGCGGTCCCCAGTCAACCGGCCGGGCGTCGGCTGTGCGGCCATTGGCCGGATTTTCCACGCGGGCAAGAGCGCGTCGCAAAAACTCCCTCGGCGTGTCGGCGTAATTCCAACGACAAGCGAAATAATATTGATCGGGGTTAAGTCGGCGCCCAAGGCCGCTCGTGCCAGGAGGTGGGGCCGGTAGAAACAAATATGAGTACCTGGGATCCTTGAGATCGGTATTGCTAAAGAGCGCAAGGCCTTCGTCGGGACTCATCCCTAAATCGTGCGGCCCGCCGAAAGTGGACATTTTGCCTTCCACACGAAAAAGAATTTCCTCAGGCTGCGCTGGTAATGGCGGTACTGCGCCGACCTTTTTCGGTGACTTCGACCGCGACTTTCGTAGCGGAGATTTCGCCCTCTTCGTAACGCGAGGTTTTTGCGGCGAACGCCCGGTAGCTGGCTTGCGCGATCTTAATCTGCGTTTGCGTGGTGGCATACTAGCCTTCGCTGATTCTTTCGCCTCTCCCCTTGGACAAAGGGAGAGGACCAAGGTGAGGGGTTTGAAGCGTTCGCGCGTCAATTATTCTCGGCAAGCCCTCACCCTCGCCCTCTCCTAAACCCACTCCTTTGCCCTCACTGGCGCTGCCGCGTCCGTCTCTCCCAAAGGGCGAGAGAGGGCGAGGCGACCAATACATGCGCATCATATTCCATTCACTTGAACATACGGCCGGGTAATTAACGAATCGCCGTAGTCGCATTCGCCTTTACTTATTCCGGCTCACGGCCAGGCGGTGCCTTTGGTATATCCAAGCGTTTCCAGGACACCGCGATCGAGGCCGCGCAGAATGTGCCGCATAAGATTGAGCGTGCCATCGGTAAGGAAATAGGCGCCGTGAATGTCTCCGACGTCCGACTTGAAGAAGCTCGAGCAATCCACGTCCCAAACATTATCTGTTGGCGACGACGGTTCTGCCAGTGGCGGATGATGCGGAAGACCGCTTCGACCAAGGCGTCGCATGCCGAAATGCTTCAGACCCGCAGACGCACCGAGGACAGTGTCGCGTCCAGTGTAAAGCGCAGTGATCCGATAGGTGAGATTAGCCACAGCGCTGCCATCGTCGTTATCAGGTGCTCCTTCGTCGAACAAATCGCTGTCAACATCCGCTGCGACCATTAGCAGTTGATTGATTAGACTAACGAGCAGTGGCTGATTCTTACGTGTCCAGGCAGCGGCCATTGCTTTCTGCACGACATAGTTGCCCATGCTGTGAGAGATCAGGGATACCTTGGCCTTACAGGCTTTTGCAGGATTGTTTATGGTCTCCTGTTGTTTCTTAGTCAGCCAATCGAATAGTGCACTTAACACGTCTGTTAAATCGCGGGCGCACAGGCGCGCGTGCGAACGATCAGGCTCATAGCCCAGAATGCTGCCGCGGGATGGCCAGTCATACAGGATGCAAAGCCCGAGACTATCCGGGCCGTCAAAAAGTTGACCACAAAGCTTCTCATAAAACGCTGCGGCTTTTGCAAACGTTTGGTTGTAACCATGAATAAGAATTGTGACGTGACTTTGTTTCTCGTTCTCTGCCTGGTCATACTTCGGAAACTTATCCGACGCGGCGACCAGCAGCTTCTGAAAGTTGGCAGCGGTAACTTTCCGCCAGTTCTTGATGTCCGTGAGCGGCTGTTTGTCACTGACCCAATAGGTCATGCCATCGGTGCTGACGTCAGGTCCAACGCCGCCCTGGCTTCGGTTATTTACCATCCAATACTTTGGCATCTTGTTAAACAGGTTGGTGGTTAATGCACGAGGCGAATCGTCGAAAAAT
>Ga0137364_10001831_pt1 | contig 10404 bp, 9 predicted proteins | sample SagtaG_10_FD_104798 | JGI IMG/M metagenome (GOLD analysis project Ga0137364, IMG submission 104798) | Vadose zone soil microbial communities from Sagehorn Ranch, Mendocino, California, USA - Sage1_L_20_16 metaG | ecosystem: Environmental > Terrestrial > Soil > Vadose zone | place: USA... | reverse complement strand
GTACTTCCGCTCGATGACAGCCGTTCGCCTGCCTTCTTTGGCCATGGTCCACGCCGCCAATTTACCGGCTGTTCCGCTGCCGAGTACGAGGACATCATATTTTTCTGCTGTGCTCATGCGATTCATTTCCTTTGCATAAGTCGTATCCCGCCATCGCTGGTCCGCGCGCTTTGGGCGGAAGGTGGTCGGCTCGATAAAGTTGGCGGCCCAGGCGCCATGAACCAATACGATCTTGGCGTTCTGAGCAAAACGAACTCATGGCTTCGCCCCGTTCGCCGCGAGAAAATCCTTGATGGCAGCAGCAATTTCGACGACGTGAGTCTCAAGGGCAAAATGCCCGGTGTCAAGGAACTCGACGCGAGCGTTCGGTATGTCCTTTCGATAAGCCTCTGCGCCAGCGGGAATGAAGAACGGATCATTCTTGCCCCAGATCGCGAGAAACGGCGGTTGGGCTTTCCGAAAGTAATCCTGAAACGCTGGATAGAGTTTCACGTTCGAGGCGTAATCGAGAAACAAATCCAGTTGAATATCTCTGTTTCCCGGACGATCCAGCAGAAACGCGTCCAACGTATACGATTCGGGAGGAACACTCTCCGGATCGCCCACGCCGTGCGTGTACTGCCATCGCGTACCTTCGAGCGTCAAAATATTCTTGCGGATTGTCTCACGGTTTTCCGCGGTGGGCTCGGCCCAGTATTTCCGGATCGGCGCCCAGGAATCGCCAAGCCCTTCTTCATAGGCATTCCCGTTCTGCGAAACAATGGCCGTAATCCGATCCGGATGAGCCATCGCTAGACGGAATCCCGTGGGTGCGCCGTAGTCGAACACATAGAGCGCATAGCGTCTCAATTTGAGGGTCTGTGTGAACGCATTGAGCGTCGCTGCCAATCGGTCGAACGAATAAACATACTTTCGTTCGGCGGGAACTTGCGTGAAGCCAAAACCAGGAAGGTCCGGAGCGATTACGCGATACTCACTGGCCAAACGCGGGATGAGTTCTCGGAACATGAAAGAGGAGGCAGGGAATCCGTGCAGCAGCAGCACGACCGGCGCATCGGGGTCGCCTGCCGCGCGGTAGAAGACACGTACCCCATCCGCCTCGACGTGGTGTATCGATGTGTTAGGGATCGTTACTCCGAAACCGGGACTCTTCGTCGTCTGGGTGGAACGTGCTTGACCCATGAAATTCTCCTTCTTCGGTTGACCGGCATCGTAAAAAGCATTCTGTAAACCAAACCACAGAGAACTCACCGGGAAGCCTGCAGCAGGGACTTAAGTTGTTTTCGGATAGTAGGATCTCGTCGCACGAGCGGTGAACGATACTCGCTATCGTGTGACGGAGTCGCGACGGAGGTCCGGCACCCCGACCATATCTGGTCGCACCTTCCGTCGCACTGGCTGTCGTTCGGGGTAGAGCGGCACTGGCTTGCGGGAGGGTGTAAATACGTACTTCCCGGCCCCGGCGCAAAGTCAAGGAGAGACTAGCCGCACCAGGAACCGCAAATCGGCCTGGGCGATGGTCACTTTGGGCGGTGGATGCGGAGCTTCTGCATCCTGTAGACTAGCGACGTTCTCTTCATTCCGAGTCGCGCCGCGGCGCCATTGCGGCCCCCCACAACCCAGTTGCTCGCTTCCAGCGCTCGGACGATGTGGTCCCGCTCAACCTCCTGGAGCCCCGTCATCGGCATGTTGGCTTGTCCGAGCGAGGGAGAGGGTATCAACTCGGAGGTTGGTGCGCGTAATGTGGAGTGCGGAGAAAGAATGACGGCTCTCTCTATGAAGTTCTGCAATTCCCGAACGTTTCCTGGCCAGGGATATCGAACCAGGGCATCCATTGTCTCCGAAGGAATTTCGACGATTCGCTTATTCATGCGGCGGGCATAGAGCTCCGTGAAATGGCGAACCAGTATCGGAATGTCCTCGGTCCGTTGCCGGAGCGCCGGAATTTGAATTGGGAACACCTTCAATCGGTAGTACAGGTCTTCACGAAACGATCCCTGTTTCACCATTCCCGCCAAGTCACGATGCGTAGCGGCGATGACCCGTACATCCACCTTATGAGTGCGATTGCTGCCGAGTCTCTCAAATTCCTGCTCCTGAAGAACGCGCAGCAGTTTCGCCTGAAGTTCGAGAGGGATGTCGCCAACCTCGTCCAGAAAAAGCGTGCCCTTATCAGCCAGTTCGAACCGCCCCACTTTTTGGGCGATCGCTCCAGTAAATGCTCCTTTTTCGTGACCGAACAATTCACTTTCCAGAAGCCCGAGGGGAATCGCGGCGCAATTCAATTTCACGAAGGCGCGTCCGCGACGCGAGCTCAAATCGTGTACCGCGCGGGCAATTAGTTCCTTTCCGGTTCCGGTCTCACCTAGAATCAACACGCTCGAATCGGTAGGAGCAACAACGGACACCAAATGTAACGCGCTCTTCAAATCGGAGCTCTCACCAACGATTGCCCCAGTATGCGCGCGGATTTCCTCCTCCAGGTAGAGCCTCTGCTTCGCTTCTTTGTCTCGATCCTTGATCGCCCTTTCATAGTCCAGCGCGTTCTCGACGGCAATCGCTACCTGACGGGCTACCTGTTCCAAAAAGATGACCTCGTCTTTCTCGAATGTCCTTTCGGACCGGCTCAAAGCAGTCAAAACGCCGACGACTCCACGTCTGCCGATCAGCGGCAGATCGCAGCCGGACACCAAGCCCTCTGCGACAACAACTTGATAAAACCCTTGACCTATGCTGTTGCCAAAGCTCTCCGGGTCGTCGCGAACCTCCTCCAGGCGATTAAAGTGTTGTGTCTTGCCAGTTCGAAAGACTTTGCCGCAGACCGAGCCACGGATCGGGATAATCGCGCCATCGCAGACGGAACCTCGCGGCTCAGGGTTGTACAAGGTAGTGACGCGCAATTCCCCGCTATCGGCATCGGGTAGCAGCAAGGCGCAGAAATCACATCGGGTCACGCCCAGCAGATTTGTGGATAGCGCCTCAACCAGATGCAGCAGGTCCAGCTTCGATGTCGTGCTGTTCGTAATTTCCAGGAGCAATCGCAGCCGATTGCGTTCACGCCGCAGCGCTTCTGCTTGCAGATGCCGCTCAATTGCAATTCCTGCAATGTGGCCCGCGTTCTCGATCAACTGCAGATCGAGCGCGTCAGGATTATGCACCTCACGATAAAGGATGGCAAACGTGCCGAGCACCTCACGTCCGCGGGTGAACAGGGGGCGCGACCAAACGGCGCGAATACCGTACGGTGCGACGAGGTGACGATAGTCGTCCCAAATAGACTCGCGGAGAATGTCGGCTACATACACCGGCTCCCTGCGATAAACGGCTGTGCCGCAGGATGCTCCTTTCGGGCACACGCACATGCGCCCTACATTCGAGGCGAGGCCTGGAAGACTGGGAGCGGCTGCGCAATGGAGATGTTTACCGTCGGCATCGGGAAGCCAGATTGTGCATAAGGCGCCGTTTCCTTGAGATTCGACCAATTCAGCAATGATCGTCAGCAGCTCGGGCAGTTCTGATCCGTCAAGAATCAGCTTCAGGATGTGCAGGACGGACTCGCTGGAGAAGAGGCCCGATTCGTTACGAACGAGTTCAACTTCCGACAGGTCGTGGGCGTGAGATTGCATTGCTGATTTCATGCCTAAAACGTCAGTTCGGAGTCCTGACCCAGTGAACCGAAAACCGCAACGGCGATTCAGATAATCGAATGTCTTGGCAACGATCGGATCAGGTCCCTGCGGGTGTAAATGATTCGCCGCCTGCCAGATTCACGTGCCCAAACTTGGCCCCCCGTTCGATACCCTAGAGAGCCTCTTCATTAAGGTTATACCAACGGACGGTCACCCCTCATCGGGCTTACTTTCCGCCGCCCCAAATGTACTCTGAAACACGAAAACGTCTACGATTGCGGACGAAGGTCCAGCGGCTGAGTCTACATTCGTATTGGAAGGCTGGTCCACTATTTCGTTTCCGAAACTCATCCGGGATGAGGTGATTTTCATTCCCACGGTCCACTCGGTTCCCATTGGGCGTTGAATGATTTCTCCGTTGCGATTTTGGACAGGACTGGCAGGAGGAAAGGCCTGATTTCGTCCACGAGCCGCATGAGGTCACCTTCCGTTCCTCCGAATCGGCTGCGCCGTACGAATGCACGCCACTGTAGAACGCGCGCGGGGTCATCCCAATATGCTCGCGTGAGGCCTACGGGTTCGGCTTCAATTGTCGTTCCCCTGCGGCGAAATGTCGCGAGGATCGCCCGTCCCAGGCACTCTCCATCGAACGGGTACATCTGGGATAGCAGGGCGAGATCGTAGTAATCTTTCATCCTGCTATTCAGGAGGCCGAGCACCGTAATCGCCTCCAGTTTTTCCGCGATCACCGTCTCCTTTGGATAGGCGCGGAGTACTGGAGAGGGGAAATCGAGCATCGTTGAGTAGACGACCTCGGTGGGACCCGGAGTTATTACATCGCCGAACCCAATATCGAGTTGCATCGGAATCCGGGCTTTCGCAAGCGTCGCGTGGAATTGGACTCTGACACCCTCGTAATCGGCGTCCTCTTTGATTCGGGTGACCTCGATTGAATCGCAGTTGAATTCGATCCGTCAGGTCCACAACCAAGGTGCAGACAGCGCTCACGATCGCTTTGATGTGCTCGGGCCGATTGTCAGTTCGGCCGGCGAGATCGATATCCATCGTTGGTCGGGATGCCGGTGCGCGCCAGGCTGTTAGCAGCAGGGCGCCCTTCAAAATAAAACGGTCTCCATGCGGGGATTTGGCCAGCCGGTATAAAAATCGCTCCATGGCGAAATACTGGAGTAGTTCCTGGAATGGTCGGTTTTGTGCGCGGGATTGGTCGAGGAGGCGCTGCCTCGCAGATGCACCGAGATCGCGTCCGCTCACAGGATTGCCTCAAGGTACGGCCGCATGATCTTCTGGACACGGTTGATCTCCGCGAATTTCGTCAGCTTCGCGCGGTTCGGCTTCGGAGTACGTTCTGGTATGTCCGCAGAGCCTCGATCGCAATGTCCAGTCCGATCTTGTTCCGATATTTGAAGCAGTCGGCGATAGTCTTCTCTACCGAGTAAATCCTCACTGAAACTTCGTCGATCGCCACGAGCTCAACGCCCGCGAAAAGAGGGCTTGGGATACCAGAAGACCCGAAGCGGTACCCCGTCGACCTTCGGAACGTTAGCGTGACTGGGAAGCGCGATATCGATCGCATGCGGAATCTGGGTAGTCAGGCCGTGGTGCGCGAGCGCTGAGATGAGGCAAACCACGGCGCGTGGAATCCGAATAGCAATTGGAACCAGATCGGGGCTGGAAAGGGCCGGTGCTGTGGAGAGCCTATAGAGACCACGCCCGACCTGTTCGATCTCTCCAGCATCACGAAGAGCGTACAGGGTGCGTGGGTGAATACCCAGCAGAAGAGCAGCTCGTGCGGAGCATTCCCCCGTGTTCAGTGAACACCTCGCGTGCTTTGGTCACTCCCGTGTCGGTTGCGGACATGGATAAAAATTACGGATATTATAAACTATATCCGACCTTTCTATCCACGCTCGCCCGCTGCGTCTGTGGCCGGCAGCTGCGACACTCTTTAACAATTGATCTGGATTCGAGCCTTGGAACTCTTTGGGGTAAAGGTCCATTGCCAAGCCTGTACATCAATTTTGCAAGTGATTGATTTAAAGTGAGTTGGTAGCGCTAACGGGGGTCGAACCCGTATTCGCCGCCCTCTCCTGTTTCCTATAAGTTACTGAAACCGCGATCGCAGGGACCGCCTTCTTCGCAGGAATCTCAAGCCGTTTGTACAAAACATGTACACCGAATTGGCCAATGGGTTTGAGTGTTGCTTCGCGCCTCGCCACGTACGCAGACGCGAGAGATGCGCGGCGCAAGGAAATCGAGGATGTCTGCCGCACGTGCGAAAATAGGCCATGGAGCCTTACGCACTACCGCACGGTGCCAAAGGCATCGAAGGCGACGGGTTCGCAGTAGAATTCCGCGCCGACAAGATCGTCTTCGTACCAAAAGCTGACAGCAAAGCCACGCACTACACCCTTCACACGGGTGCGAACTCAGGCGTCATCGATCTCCATGCAACCGGCGGTGACGGGGAAACTCATCGTACGCTTTTCGCCATTCGAAAAGATGACCTCTTCGGCCTGCTCCAGGAAATGGCCCCGATCGTTCCCGAACTCTTAGGATTGCTGCGTCCGTTGCGCTTAGGATGGCTCAAACACGGGAATATCGGCATCGCTCGCGGCATCGAGCCTGTCGCCGACGCCGAAATCGCCGCTGTGACGCGCAAACGAAAAAAGCGTCTCACCCTGGACCCTGAGCTTTATTGTCAGAACATCGGCTGCCCGGAATTCCTGGAGGATGTCTACGATTTTCCCGATGGCAATTTCACCCTGCTTCACAAAGGCCGCGCCATCGGTATGGGCTTGAAGAAAACGTGCGCACAAGGGGACATTCGCTTATTCTGGATTAAGCGGCGCGACCTGCTCCGATTCGGCCATTACTGGCAGCAGAGACTGATTGAGCACCTTCAGCGAATAGCCATTCCGCCGGAGCGCTACACCGACTATCCGTTTTTGCGCTTCTGATCCCCCCGAAATTTGCGCAATCCGGCAGTGCGGCTTTCCCGGGCGGAGGACGACTAATATGCCAGAGACAAGACCCAAGATTCCGCCTGAAGCCGCGTTCGAACGATTCCTGCACGAAAAGCACGAGCGCGGCGAGAAGAAATACGAACACATCTCAGGCCGCATCGCAGTCGAGAACTTGCCATCCGACCACCTCTACCGGTGGATTGCCGAGTGGATGAACCTTCAGCTTTCGGATGTTGGCGTGACCTCGACCGGGGGCGTCGCTCTGCCGCCGCTTCATTTTGAACTCGTGAGGGTAAACAACGGTATCGCTGCGGCTCACACTTTCGAGGCCGTGGAATGGGGCTTCATCGTCATGACGCAGCCCATGTTCGACGAGATGTTGCGGCTTTCGCGGCTTGTAGTGTCTCAGAACGAGGCCTTCTTCAGCTTGCAGATCGCCCCTTCCGCCGATGCAGAGAAAACCGCCCGACTCCTGCTCCTGATGCAATTCTGCTTCGTCAGCGCTCACGAGTACTCGCACCTCGTGCGCCAGCATCTGGAGGATATCCGCCCCATGCCGACGTCCTCGGAGCCGTTTTGTCGCAAGCGCAAGAGATCGATGCCGACGGGTACGGCATCTATCACGACCTGCCGTATTTTTTCAGTGGCGCCGGTCGCCCGCTTGCGTCGCGTCTGTTGAACACGTCGTCCTCCAAGTCTCTCGACAGCTCGATCCTGTCGTGCTTCCTCCTCGCCGGCATGATCCAGTTCTGTGCCCGCTGGGCCGGAAAGATACAGATCGAATCCGATCTCAGCACGGAACACCCGCCCCTCCCTTTGCGCATCAACTACATGACGCTGTTTGTTGAGATGTGGTGCCGCGAGGTAGGCGGGCTGCCGACAACTTGGATGACAGACGGCACGCTAACTAAGAAATTACTTCTCCGCTGCTGCCGGGCTATTCCAGCCTGAGATGAAGACCGCATGGGATCAGCAGATAGTCTGGCTCAAAAGTCCAAACGGCGAGAACTACTGCGCCGAAATCAGAAAAGGCATCGACCGACTTCGCACCGGGAAGATTGAGCCATGAACCGCCTTCTCTTTCGGCGGAGCGACTGCCGTTCTAGTCGTCCGGCAAGCGCGTAAACGGCGCCGGTGGTATCAGGAACGGCCGCCGCGAATTGCGACCTTATGATTCAGCGCACCGGTAGACTCTCCATGACTGGCGCGAAGCGGCTCATCGAGCACTCCGAATAGTTCGTGTACATCCCCAGATGCCCTACCATCCGCAACAGGATTCGGTCCACAAAGCTCAGCAGAGTGAAGAACTCATGCCCGGCATCGGCGAACCCAAGATCCTTGCCCTTGGCCGGGTCTTTTTCTGACAGGAACTTTCCCGTATGAACCAAGGAATTCCGCGATGCGACAATCGCCTTGACGCTCTTCTCGTCTTCAACGAGGCCGAGTTGCTCAATCATATAGAGCACTACTCGGCGGAACGAGGGATCCCACTGCCCCAACTTGTCGCGAACTGCGCCCACGGCTTCCGGAGGAACATCGCTCTCTTTGAGCGCCGTCTTAATTACAGTCCCTATCTTCCTCCTCAGTGCTTGGGGTAGCATCGGTTCCCACACTTTTTCCGAATACTCATGAACAAAAAGATCCTTCAGCATCTCCAGCACAACGACCGTTTTAATGCCTCTCGCCTCGGCGTAGTCATTCTCAAGCCGGGCATCCAAAAAGGCGGCAATCAAACCATTCATCTTCCGCCAATCGCGGTTCTTAAATTGGTCAAGGCCGTGTTGAAGGAACTCCTGCAACATTCTTGTGTTTGCCTCGTAACCGAATTCTTTGATTGGCGCCACCCCCAGAGAGCAATAGGGTTTGGTGCGACGAGCGGCGTGCACGGTTCGTATGCGCTCGCCCTGCGCATTTAACCCGGTCGCGACGATCCATTCGATAACGGTTCCCGCAGCCACGGACATCAGCTTGCAGATCCGGACCGCCAGATCGAAAGGCCATTCCTTCGGTGCCCCGGCAGGGGTAGGGATGTACAACTCACAGGTCGGTACAATCGCCCGTGTTTGCCAGAGCGTCACGATCCGTTGCACATAATCTGGCAAGGGCGTGATCTCCACGTCTACGCTTTGGCCGTCGATGATCAAAGCCATTCGATGGGGCGGCGGGTGGTGCGGTGGCTCGCCGAGATGCGTAAAAGGTGAAAACGCGAAGTTTGTCAGCAGATACCGGTGCGAATTTGTCGGCGGCTCCTTGTCGAAAACAGCAATCTTGCCAGGCAGAAAATACATCGAACCATATCCATCGCTGTCGAGAGACAACGGCCTGCCGCCGCGTTCCGTGTCCATCACAACTGTCAAGCCAGCCGCTGTCGTTCCGCGAAAACCCGCGGAGCCGCCTGTGTCCAGGAGAGCAAGCAAGTGAAAAGCAAAGTCGTTCGGGAGTATGCGGTGGCAGAGAAGCTGTACCATACCGTTGCCGTCCAGGTCTGCCCGAAATTGGCAGGCTATACGGGCCCCGTTTTCAATCGTCAGATACCCAGCCCCCTCGTAGCTGGCGACGGCGTCCTGACTGTTGAACGCGAAACCTTCCTTCAGACGAACTAGCATGCGCGCATGATAACAGCCCGCACCAATGGCTTCCCCCTGCTCGGCACCAACCCGAAAATAGTGACGTGGACGGCGTCGTCTGGCTAAACTGCACGCCCGTAATTCATAATCGAAAAGTGCTGCAGGCAAAAGTGAGAGCAGTCGCCAGCTTCGGCGACGACCCGACGAAGATTGAAATCATTCTGCCGCCCGGTGACCCGCAGGTCATGTTAGCGGACGTCGCAACCAAGCCGAATTTCCAGCTGTTCGGTACCGCCTTTTCCTATTCGTATCCTGAGGCGGAACTGGCGAAGCGGCCTGCTCAGCCGGCGAACACCCTGATCGAGATTGGCGTTCCGTACTGCTTCCACGTCCCGATCAACACGATGATCGGTTTGATAGACGCGACAGCAACAAGCCATCTCGTACTCAAGAAGGTCTGGACCAGTCGCGCGGAGGGTTCGAGCGAGGCGGACTATTTCTCGCCGACCCACGTGCTGTATCACAACAAGACGAGCATCAAAACGCCGAACTTCCCCACTGAGCCTAACCTCGGTCCAGAGCCGGTTTGCACCGGCACGAATGTCGAGGCGCTAAAAGACAAGGCAGGCCTGTATCGTTACAGTCTGGTTTGGATGTTTTTTGATACCGCCTATATGCGCGAGGCGCTGAAATCCGAGGCCGGCGGCCAATCGGCGCGATCCGAAGTAATTGCCCGCGCCGTCGCGGCCCTTAATCGGTTTATTGACATCTACCGCGTTGTGATGCGTAGTGCACATATCCAGCGACTCTCAAGCGTATATGTCCGTGACATCTTTTTTCAGGAACACAATATCGGATTCCATGGCGCATCTTTTGGTCACGGCATCGGCACAGGGATCATGAACCGTTCTGGAGACGAACTGAACGAAATCGCCCGTAAAGCTACTACGGGGGAGGAAATCCCGCCGTGGGATTTGCTTTTCCTAGACGCCGAGGCTTCACTTGACACGAACGCATTCACCCTGGCTGTCGTGAACGCCTTCCAGGCATTGGAGCTGCGTCTCGAAGACCTTTTGGAGAAGAAGATGACAGCTCAGGGTCTCGCCGCCGCCGACATCGAGGAGCGTCTTGGCAGAATCTGGCGAACAAAGGAGCGCCTGAAGGATTTAGTCCCATCCCTCTCCGGCTTTCGGCGTCTCGCCGATGATCCAAAGCTGTGGGATC
>Ga0137364_10001827_pt1 | contig 10415 bp, 14 predicted proteins | sample SagtaG_10_FD_104798 | JGI IMG/M metagenome (GOLD analysis project Ga0137364, IMG submission 104798) | Vadose zone soil microbial communities from Sagehorn Ranch, Mendocino, California, USA - Sage1_L_20_16 metaG | ecosystem: Environmental > Terrestrial > Soil > Vadose zone | place: USA... | reverse complement strand
CACTTTGCTTTATGCAGCAGCGGCGGCCGAGGGGCACGAGCGGTCGCTCCTCACGCAAAGCGGAAGCGCGCGGACGCGTGCGCGTTAGGACAGGAGAGCGTAAGTCGCGGTCGCGCTGGCGTCGTCGCGCACGGCGATCACCGAGGCGAGGTTCTCCTCGAAGCATCCTGGGCTCAGTTATTGCGGCTCTGGCTACTGCCCTGGCAGGGCCACGCAGGGCAAAAGTCAGATGGTCTCCTGCCTCTGCTGAATGCGTCGCCGGCGGATGCGCGGCATGAGCATTCCCGACCAATGTCGGTACTCGCGGTAGTCCTCGCCGAACTCCGATTCCAAAAGCGTTTCTTCGCGGGCGGCCTTGAGCCAGAACCCAACTCCGAAAGCAGGCAGGGCGATCAGCCCTCGCCATTCGCCGAGGTACATGGCCGTGCCTGCAAGTGCGACTATCAGGCCGCTGTAGATCGGATGGCGCTCCGGTACCGAACCAGGCGTTGCGCATCAGAACCGTGCTGAGCCCCTCCTGCTGCTTGGGCTTGGTGAAATCTCGCGCTGCCAGGTCCAGTAGACGACGAAACCAAGCCAGAGATAGTCGAGATGCCCAATGTCCGTGGCCGCTGTCATTGCCGGTGGACGAGGTGCGGTGTCGCCTGCGCTCAGGGCGCTTAGTGCTGCATTCTCCTACTTCGCATTCGGGCGCTTCTGCTCGTCGCGCGAAGCAGGAGCCTTGCTCGCGCTCGGCGAAGCTTCGGCGCGGCAAGCGAGCGGTTGACCTTCGAGGCCCTTCGGTTTCAGGGCGCCACGAAGTCGAGGAGCGCCTCATTGATCGTTGCGGCGAGACCGCGACCATTCGACCCGTCTGTGTCGAAGTCGGGGTTGTAGATCGTGATCTGCAGGCCGACGGCGCGTCTGGAGCTGATCGCCGCGTCGAGCGCAGCGGCGACGTCATCCCAGCTGAGGCCGTCGGGCCGCGGGTCGTCGACCGCCTGCATGATCAACTCGTCGAGGGCGTCGGCATCGAGGTGGATCCAGAACCCGTCTGACGGGCCGCCCTCTCGAGTGAAATGGGCGACGGCCTCGCCCATCGCCGCGCTGACGCCGCGCTCGCGAACCCGGTCGCGGTCGATCACCAGCATCTCCTCCGGCAGCGGCTGACAGCGCAACCGCTCGCGATCGCTGGCGTCACGGTTGGCGAAGACGACTACGTCCTCGGCACGGACCAGAGGCCCGGCGCCCTCGATGTCGGCGACTATGGCAGGGCCGTGGCCAGTTGCGAAGGCCAGGTCACTCGCCGACGCCGCTCCTCCGATCGGGTTCGCCTCGGGCTGGTAGAAGTCGGCGTCGCCATCGATGTAAAGCAGGCCAAAGCGCCCACGGCGGCGTAGCGCCAGCATCGTGCCGAGCAAGATCGAGCAATCACCGCCGAGCACGACCGGGAACTCGCCCCGATCGATTACCTCCTCCAAGGCTTCGGCAAGCAACGGCGAGTATTCGGCAAGCGCCTTCGGGTTGATGATCTGGGTCTCCGGATCCCGCTCGGGGCTGTAGCCAGCCGCCTCGACACGGCCTGCCCGGCGAGCGGCGAGGCCATTCGCCAAGCCCGCTTCGAGCAAGACCTCAGGAGCGCGTTCGACGCCCAGGTGCTCCGGAATGTGTCCGAGTGCCGAGGGCGCTTCGAGAATCGCGAATCTGGCCTGCGTTCGGGACACACCCTGATTTTCACGGATGCCGATTCGCGACGGGCTGCCCAAGAGTCCTCGGTCGGCCAGGGTCGATGCTCAAAGTCCTAAGGAGGCGGGAATCCTGGCGCTACCGCTTCTCGCGCGATGCGAGAGTCCGTTCGGCTCATCGGCGGCCTGCAGGGCGGCTCAGCTGACTAACGGTTGTGGTTGACCGCCTCGATGTTGTTGCCGTCGGGGTCGAGTACGTAGGCGCCGTAGTAGCCCGGGTGGTAGATCGGCCGCTCGCCCGGAGCACCGTTGTCGCGGCAGCCGGCGGCGAGCGCCACGCGGTGAAACTCGCGGACCACGGCGTCGTTGGCCGCGGGGAACGCGATGTGGACGTTACGGGTCCGATCGCCGCCGTCGACGAGTGCGAAGGAGCGGCCGCTTCCGGCGACGTGAAAGCGTGCCGGCAGCTCGCGCGAGATATGCAGTCCGAGCGCTGGCCCGATCGTCACCCAGAAGCGCTTCGAGGCCTCGAGGTCGCCGACCCGGAGCCAAATGTGGTCGATCACGGCCGCGCCGTCTCGCGGCCGACCGTCGTGGACCGCCTCGACGCTGTTGCCGTCCGGGTCGAGCAAGAACCCTCCGTAGTAGCGATCGCGGTATTCGGGGCGTAGACCCTGCTTACCATCGCTCGAATAGCCGGCGTCGACGCCCGCCCGCCAGAACGCGTCGACCTCCGTTCGCGATCCGGCGACGAACGCGGTGTGAAGATGGCCGGTGGCCGGACGATCCACCGAGGCCGGGGCGAGCGAGAAATCGCTCCACTCGTCGAAGTCGGCGCCGGCGTGCGTCGTCGCGTGGCCGAGCCGGGCGAGCACGGCCTCGTAGAAGCGCCGGCTCGAGGCTCGATTGGAGGGCCGGATTGTCACATGGTCGAACACGCACGAATTCTCGCGCGCGAGACCGCCCAGACACGCACGTGCTGTTCGCGCCAAGCAGCAGCGCCAGACCGGATCGTGTGGCCATTCGCCTCGCTGCGCTTCTTCTTGCCCTGGGCGAGGCCGCCCCTACGAGGCGGTCCATCGCCACAACGTGGAGGCGGTCCCTTCCGGCTGAGTTAGGCCGCGGTCTCGCGGTTGGCAGCTTCCAGCCCGGGCCGAGGGAAGAAGGTGTAGCTGTCCGGATAGCGCTGGAGGTAGTCCTGATCTTCGGCCTCCGCCTCCCAGAAGGGGCAGGCCTCGCTGATCTCGGTCACGACCTTGCCGGGCCAGAGGCCTGCGGCGTCGAGGTCGGCGATCGTGTCCTCGGCGACCTGGCGCTGCTCGTCGGTCGTATAGAAGATCTCGGAGCGATAGCTGGAGCCGACGAGGCGTTCGCCAAGGTCGGGTCGGTGGATCTGGAAGAAGAACTCGAGGAGTCCCCGGTAGGAGATCCGCTCCGGGTCGAAGACGATCTCGACGGCCTCGGCGTGCCCGGGATGGTCCTCGTCGGTCGGGTTGTCGTTCTCCCCACCGGTGTATCCGACCCGGGTGGAGATGACTCCTTCGCGGTGGCGCAGCAGTTCCTGTGCGGGCCAGAAGCAGCCTCCCGCGAGGATGGCGGTCTCGGCGTTGTCGCTCATCGCGTTGTCCTTGCTTCGAAGTTCCGCTGAAAGACTAGGCTCGGAAGGCCCGCTGATCTGACGGGCGTTCTCGCCACAGGTCCCGACCGCTGCTTCCCATGCCAAGCACTAGCACGTGGCCCGCAATCCCGCGATCGCAGGAATCACCGGCGCCGGACGCGCATGCACGACACCAGCTTCGACATGCCCATGCGGTCGAGATGGCTGGGGAGGGGTTGCGCTGGCAGCGACGCTCTCCTCGACGCTCGGCGGATCCGCTGGGTAGTGCAGACCCTTGTTCATGGGCGGTCGACCGGAGTGGTAACTCCGCAGCGTGGCCGGCGAACGACGGCGACCACAGACATCCAACAGCGCTGACTCCATAGCTCGCTCCTCCTCGTAGATCGTGCAAGGAGCGAGCGTGCTCTTCGCGCGAAGCGACAGCCGCCGATGGTGCAGGGGATTCCTGGGACCATGGCCCTCCGTGATCCGCAAGCGAGGAGGCCGAGATGGAAGTGCATCCGGGGGTGTTCGTTTCCAACGTCGCGACGGAGGAGTGGCGGGCCGACCCCGAGATCGGAGGGGGCGCCGAGGAGCATGTGCTCTTCGACACCGGAGCCATGCGAGCTGGGTTGTCGCGGTTCACAACTGAGGCTGATCAACAGCCGCCGGACTGGACGCTGCCGGCCACCCAGGTGCTCCTCGTGCTCGAAGGTGAGGCGCAGGTCGAAATTGAGGATGGACCGGTGTTGGAGCTGAAGCCTGGCGACATGGCGTGCCTGCCAAAGGGAGCGGTGACGACCTGGCATCTCACACTTCCGTTCAAGGAGATGTGGGTGCTCGCCGCGTAACCGGCGGTCCGTCGATCTCCTTTGCGCTCGCGCTTCCTGTTCGCGCAAAGCAGAACTGAGGGAGCCCCCTCCGGGAGTAGCACCGTTCCTCGACTTGATACACCGAGCGGCGGGTGGAAGGCTCGCTCCCTGCACCGGGCGGATTTGCTGGCCGCCGACCGGCCCGTACGGCACGTCCGGACGCTGATCCGCCCGGACCGCCATACGCAGGACATCGACGCATCGATCTCACCGGACGGCAGGTGGGTGGCGTTCGAGCGCGACCTGAACGACAACACCGTTTCCGAGATCGCCCTGGTGGGGGCGAACGGCCGCAACGAGCGCTCGCTCGACCTCGGCTGCCTCGACCCGTACGTGTCCGTCCTCACCCCGACCTGGCTCCCCGCCGGGGATCGAATCGCCTTTCATCCCGATCATCGGGCCGTTCGATGCCCCTCACCATGGCACCTTCTTTGTGCTCAAAATCGGCGGCCGCACCGTGGGTCGCAGAGGATGCGCCCGCTCTTGGCGGTAACTCGCCAGCTTCCGAAGCTGCGGCACGACACGCTCACAGGCAGAGGCCGCGGACCCCGGGCTCGTCCCAGCCCAGGTGGTGGGCCAGCTCGTGGCGCACGGTGCGCTCGACCTGCGCCCGGAGCAACTCGGGATCGCGACCGAAGTCGCGCTCCAGGGTGTCCTGGAAGATGACGATGCGGTCCGAATAGATGTCGCGGGCGACGGTGCCGCCGACGTATTGGCCATAGGCGTGGTTCTCACCACCGCGGCTCGAGACGACCACCGGAGTGCGCTCGAGCAGCTCGCGGAACTCATCCGGCAGGGCATCGAGCGCCTGCATCACCAGCTCGTCGAACTCGCTCGGCGGCCGGTCCGCGGGCGGCAGCAAGGCGAGAGCCTCGCTGCGGTCGACCAGCCGCCGGAACTCTGGCTCAGGCATCTCCTTGCCGATCAGCGCCACGGTCACCCAGGCGGTGACGAGCACGATCGCAACGGCGCCGACTAACAGCGCCAGGAGGCCGCCGAGCCCCGCGAACGACGGCGGATTGAGGAACAGTAGGACGAGCCCGAGGATGAACGCGGTCACCGCGGCCGCCCGCAGCGGTGGGCCGAAGGTTTTCCCCAGGCGGTTTACGTTAGGGCGACCCGCGTCACCGAGCTCGCGGGGGACGCGAAGGCGCTCGCGGTGGGCGAGCGCCTTCGCCGTAGGGTTCGTGGGCTGCGACGTCAGACGGTCTGAACGTTGACCGCGCGCGGACCCTTATCGCCCGCCTCAGCGTCGAAGGAGACCTTCGCGCCCTCGGAGAGCGAGCGAAATCCATCGCCCGCGATCGCGCTCTGGTGGACAAAAAGGTCCTTCGAGCCGTCGTCGGGCGTGATGAAGCCGAACCCCTTGTCGTCGTTGAACCACTTCACGGTTCCAGTAGGCATTGATTCCTCCATGGACATGTGCTGCGAACCACGGAGGCTGTGAAGCGAGAACCGGGCGCTGGCACGTTTCTTCCGGCGTATGCCGGCCTATGGCACACAGGTTAGTGGCGAGCGCCCCGCTTCGGTGGAGAAGAGCGCCGCTCATCGTTAAGCAGCAGCGCCGTCTCCGGCGCCGCCGCTCGTGGGCCGTTTCGCCCAATAGCTCAGGCGGATCGCGGGCCTCTCGCTATCGACCGCGACCAAGGCGCCCGACGCCGAGCACCGCAAGGGTCGGGCAGGATACGGCCGCAACCCACGCGGGGCCTCTCCGTCTCGATCGGTGACGAGCGCTTGATATATCGGCCGTCGTCGTCTTTCGGGGGGCCGGTCGTCACCCCGCCGAGCCTACATCGGAGCGACGCCACGCCTCTCGTGCGAAAGGAGTCGCGGATACGGCGCCCTTCGGAGGCTCGCTCCGGACGACCTCCGAGCGTCTCGAGTAAGGACCGCTGCACGCTCGCTTCCGTTACCGATTGCGGAAGCGCCGACTCAGTGATCCGTCGCGACCGGTGCTCGTCCAGGACAGGCATCAAAGGCTCTGGCGCGAAACGCTCGGATGTCGCGCGCGGCAGTAGCGACCGCGCCGCGTCAGCCAAGCCGCAGCCGGTGAATCCGGACGACGCCGCGGACGCGCGTGTCGACCGACCACCGTCGGGCCGCCTCTTCGAGGAACGCGCCGGCGGGCGGGCGGGCGGGATCGGCGACCCACGCCTCCGGCGCGAGCCGCGGGAGGAGCGACAGCAGCGGGAGGACGCTGGCGCGCTCGTAGAAGACGTCGGCGGCGAGGACGAGGTCGAACGGCGCCTGCCTCACGAGCGGGTCGGGCTCCGCCCAATCGACCCGCGCCGTCTCGATGAGCACGCCGTTGGCGCGCGCGTTGCGCGCGGCGAGGGTGAGCGCGTCGGCGCAGGTGTCGGTGGCGAGCACCGTGGCGCCTGCGCGCGCGGCGGCGATGCTCGGCACTGCCAGCCCGCAGCCGAGCTCGACGACACGCAGGCCGCGGAGCGCGACGCCGTCGAGCTCGCGCGCGAGCGCCACGCCGCTGCGCCAGAGGACGGACCAGTACGGCGCGATCGGCGCCCACTCGACGGCGCCCGCGTCCGGCAGCTCGGCAGATTCCAGCGGCTGCAGCACGCGGAGTTCACCCCCCGGCAGCTCGATCGACTGGTTGATGAGCGCATCGCGCACGCGCCGAATCTACGCCCCGCGTGTCGGCATCGCGACTGGTCTCAAAGTGCCGCACATCGCGCAAGGCGACAGCGGGCTGCAGACGAGCGGCTACGGAATCGCCGGGAGCGGCAAGCTCTAGTCGGTCGATGTCGCGGCATCAACCGATGAGGGCTTGCCCGACGTGGTCGAGCCTAGCCTCATCCGCCACGCCCCCGGGCCGCCAGCGCCACCCGCCGCTGAATGAGCGGGTCCCGCCTTGACGGACTCGATCCTCCGCCGCAGCCGGCGATGACCATCGCCCCGCCGGCTCCGAGCGTTAGCGAACGATTCAGCCTCACGGCGTTGTCGCCCCCACCTTGGATGCCCCGCCCGCGACGACCCCGCGGCAGGTGCGACCGTCGCGATGGCCAGGACGAGGCTGGCAAGCGACCATCTCTCTGATCAGGCCGCGGGCGATCGCCTCGGCGACGGCGGCGCTGCTGTCGTAGTGCACCGACGCCATGTATCCGGTGCCGGCAAGCCGCCAGTAGACGATCGCGTGGTCCTCGCTGGCAAGGCCGCCGCTGGCGAGGTCTCCGGTCAGTACCGTCGCGCGAACGCCGTCGGTGGTGAAGTGGCGCGGCCTTGACTTGAAATGCCTGACGTGCGGGTTCACGAAGCGTACGTCGACCTGCTCGGGCACAAGCCGAGCCGGCCTGACCGCGGCGACGATCCAGTGGCCGGCGTAGAACCGGTTCCATGCGGAGTCGGCGCTCTGGCCCCGATTTGGGTAGTGGGGGAAGAGGCGGGGATCGGGATCGTTGGCCTTGGCTACCTTGCGATCGACGAGCGAGTAGCTGTAGAACGAGAGGACGTAGGTGTCCTCGCGGCCGTAGAGCGACTCGTTCCGCACGCCGCTCGTCTTCACCGGCCCCGCCGGAACGACGGGCGGGCAGTAGACAGTCAGCGCAGTCCGTCGCGCGACCTTCCTGCACGCGTCGACGAGGTTCGCTGGCGGACCACTCGCCATTTTGAACGCGGGACGCTGGGCTTCGGTAGGCGAGCGGCTCTTGCCTTGAGCGCAGCCGATGAGCGCTAGCGTGGCGGCGACCGCGCCGGCCACAACGCTTCCGCGAATCACTCGCCGGACCCGGGCTTGACGCCAACCGCCATCAGCCGAACTTGAAGAGCAGTGCCCGGCGCCCCCGCAGGCACACGTAGCGGATCGGGCCGTCGCGACGAACAAGTTGTCCCCAGCACGTCCACCCGGAGGCCTGCGGGTAGTCCTTGGAGCGATAGACAAGCTCCTCGCCCGGCGTCCGAGGATGGCGATTGAACCTCAGGTTGACGAGAACCCGTTCGAGCGCCTGCGCCCTCTCGCACGAGAGGCCCGAAACGCGGACGTCATAACCAGTATGGGTCTGGCACCTGGATAGGTCGAGGTAGCTGTACCTCGACACCCTGCCGTTGTCGATCTCGCTCCTGAGGTCGCCTCGCCGCTTCTCTGCTCCTGCCGCCGCGGCCGAACCGCGACTCGCGGCGACCGAGAGGCTGCCAGTCCCAGGGCCCGTGAAGATCGGATCGATGAAGCGTGAGAGGAAGCTTCGGATGCGTCTCCCAGCCGTTTCGCGGGCTCACGAACCCTCTTCGCGCCTTGCCGAGGTCATCGAGGATGACGTAGGCGTTGCCGGCCCCGAGCTCGTCCCCGGTAAGAAACTGCCCAGCAGGCGGAGGTGGGACGGTCGCGGCCTCGAGCTCGACGGCGCTCTTGGCCGAGGCACGGAACACGCGCCCCGACCAACCCGCAGGCAGAGCCACGCGTAGGCCATATCCAGAGACGACGCTGCCCCGGCCGGCGGCAGCGCCGTCGTGCGATGGGCCGCCGCAGGCAGCGACGAGGAGGCCGAGGACCACCCCGCCACCCAGAAACCTTGCGGCCGAGGCCACTCCACCCATACGCTCCAGGCCACACCGAGAGGTCCATAAGCCGTCGCCTGGGCGGGCCTTAGCGCCAACGCCGTTAAACATGATGGAAGAACGCCACACGGCTGTCACCGCCCTCGCCCGGCGCTTCCGCTCCTCGCGCTAAGCGGCCGCGCCGCCAGGACGCTTCTCTACCGTCGTCGCGATGAACGGGGTTGCGGTTCTGCGCGAGGGCGAAGGGTCCGAAATCCTGCTCGTCCACGGTGGCGCGAGCCCGAGCACTACGTGGGCGCCGCTGGCGCCCTTGAAGGGACGCTGGACGCTCGGTTTCGTTCACCGACGCGGCTACCCGCCGAGTCCACAACCCCCGGACGGACGCCAGGACTTCGACGTCGACGCAGCCGACCTCGCCCCCCTGATGGATGCCCGACCGCATGTCGTCGCGCACTCATACGGAGTCTTGGGGACGGTGATCGCGGCCACACGCAGACCGGCGCAGGTGCGCTCGCTGACGCTCATCGAGCCGCCGCTGTACTACCTGGTCCCAGGCGACCCGGAGGCTGCGCGCCTTGAGCGCATGGGGAACGCGGTGCTAACCCATGGTCTCGACGCGGACCCGGCCACGCTGCGCGAGTTTCTTCGTCTGGCTGGGGCGCCCGAAGTGGACGACCGGCCGCTCCCCGACGAGGTTGCCGCCGCAGTTCGTCGCGCTCACGGAGGCCGCCTGCCCGGCGAGGCACGGCCAGAACTCAATGTCCTACGGGACGCCGGCATCCCGTCGCTGGTCGTCTCGGGCGATCACGCGGCCGGGCTGGAGCGGATCTGCGACGCGCTTGCCACAGCGCTGGACGCGGAGCGGCTTGTCGCGCCAGGCGCCGGGCACTTCGTTGCTGAAGCGCCGGGGTTCGGCAAGCGCCTCGAACAGTTCCTCCTCTCGGCTGGTTAGCCCATCGACGGCGCGGCGCCTCTCGAGGGTGTACTCACGGCCTGGGGCTCCCGGTCCTCGCGCGAAGCGGCAGAGCGCGTTCTGCCACCAGCGAAAGTGTCGCTTTGCATGGAAAGCAGACATTTGCAATGTCCCAGTCAGTCCGACGGCGACGAGTTTCGCAGTGATCTCCAGTCTGTACTCACACCGATCAACTGCGCTCGAGGAGAACAACATGACCGCTACCTACACCTTCGACGTCTTTTCCAGCCTCGACGGCTACGGCGCCGCCAGCGCCAACTGGACTGGCTACTGGGGAAAGCAAGGCCCCGAGTTGCTCGACCACCGCCTTGCCGTGTACGGCGCGGAGCAGCGGATGGTCTTCGGGGCCAACACGTATCGGGCATTCGCGCGGATGCTGGCCTCGAGCACCGAGGAGTCCGAAGTGCGTGACCCATGGGTCACGCGGATGAGGAGCCTGCCGGCAACGGTGGTGTCGACGACGCTGGAAGGCCCCCTCGACTGGCCCGACGCGACCCTCGTGAGCGGTGACGCGGTCGACGTCGTCGCTCGGCTCAAGGAGGAGTCCGAGTTGCCGTTGCGCTCGCACGGCAGCCTGTCGATGAATCGGGCGCTGATGGCTGCCGGCCTGGTCGACCGCGTGCAGGTAACGCTCTTTCCTGTCATCACCGGCCAGACTGGGCTGGACCCGATTTTCCAAGGTGCGGCCGACTTCGACCTGGAGCTGGTCGAGAACCGGACGCTCGACGGTCACATCCAAGAGCTCACCTACCGACCCACCCTCCATTGACCCGGGCAGCTAGCTCTGGCCGCCGCTGAGT
>Ga0137364_10001824_pt1 | contig 10418 bp, 11 predicted proteins | sample SagtaG_10_FD_104798 | JGI IMG/M metagenome (GOLD analysis project Ga0137364, IMG submission 104798) | Vadose zone soil microbial communities from Sagehorn Ranch, Mendocino, California, USA - Sage1_L_20_16 metaG | ecosystem: Environmental > Terrestrial > Soil > Vadose zone | place: USA... | reverse complement strand
GTTGACCGCAGTCAGCGAGCCGAACCGTTTTGTCACGGCACGAAGCTCTACGTCGTACGCCTGGTCGCTGTACAGGGCATTCACGTCTGACCCCACCCCCACCCACGAGGTATTAGGGCACCTTATGGGCAATGGCCGCCTCCGGTCCCCACCCCAGCGAGGGCGGGCCACGTGTCGTCGGCCGGCTACGGGCGCGGCCAGCCGGAAAGCCGCCCGCCAAACGGCACCGGTCGGCGGGAGGAATCCCCCTGACGCCTAGGTCATTTCCGGGGCTCGGCGCGGGTGGCGGTGCCTTCGTTTGCCCGGCAGCCGTGCACGGTAAGGACCACGTTGCCGGTCTTCTGCTGGGTCTCGACGTAGCGGGCCGCGTCGGCCACCCGTTCCAGCGGATAACGCCGGTCGATGACGGCGTGGCAGTCGGTCCGGTTGACCGTCGTGGCGCAGATCCGGACCAGGACCTCGTCCCGTCCGGGCACTGGCCGTTCCACCTGCTCGATCCGCAACACCTCCGGCGGCCCGTACCTGTCGTGCACCACCGCCCTCATCAGCGGCTCCAGGCTCTGCGCACGACAACGCCGCCGGCCACGACGGCGACGACCGCGGTGCCAAGCAGCACCCGCATGTCCGCTCCGAAGCCGTACAGGCCGGGATAGAACAGGCTCTGGCGAAGCCCGTCGATGGCGTAACGGATGGGCACAAACGTCGTGACGTGGCGCAGCCAGCCGGGCAGGAACTGGACCGTGGCGAACCCGCCGCCGAGGAAGAACAGGTAGGTGCAGATGACCGCCGCCGCCATGGACACGACCCGGGAGCCGCGCATGACGGCGCCCACCACGGCGCCCAGCCCGGCCGCGCACACCGCCGTGGCAAGGAAGATCAGCGCGAGGGCGGGCCAGTGCCCGGCTGGTGGCGCGATGAGCCCGCTCAACGTGGCGATGGCCAGGGTGGGCACGATCACCACGAGCGAGACAAGCACCCCCCCGAGGAGGCGGCCCGCGATGAGCACCACGGAGGAGACCGGCGCCAGCGCGAGGTGCCGGGCGGTGCCGCGCTCGATATCCCGTGCGCACAACAGGGCGGTGCCCATCACCCCCACGCTGAGGATGAGCAGCACGAGGCAGGGGATCACCGCGTAGTGGATGTAGTCGACCGTGTTGGGGCGCGTCAAGGCTGCCATCACGTTGACCCGGTAGGGGTTGAGGTCGCTCATGTCGAGCTCGCTCTCCGAGACCGGCGTGACGATGTCGGGAGCGTCGAAGAACGCCACCGTCTCCGACAGTGCGCGGCGGATTTCACCAGCGAAGTTGTTGTTGGCGTTGTCGAGCGTCACCTGGAGCTTCGCGGCAGGGCATCCCGACCGGGCATAGGTGAAGTCGTGGATGATCTGGTCCGGCTGGAGCGCCGGGCAGCGCGCGACGGCGGCGTCGAAATTCCTGGGTATCACGACCACGGCCGCCACCTGCTGGCTGTCCAGCATGCGCGTCGCGGTCGCCCGGTCGGTGCTGATGAGCGAGTAGATGTCGCCGGCCTGGGCCTGGAATATGCCCGCGATGTGGTCGGAGTAGCGGCCGTGGCCCTGCTGCACGAGGGCGATGGGCTGGTGGCCGAGATTGAAGGTCAGGATGTACAGCAGCAGGGCCAGCGCCGCCGGCGGAATGAGGGCCGCGGCGATGGCCCACGGTGCCCGCCGCCACAGTCCAACGTCGTGTGCCGCGAGCGTCCACGTTTGCCGCAGCGCCCAGCCTGCCCGCGTGATCATGCGACCACCGCCTGGCGCAGCCCGAGCCATGCCGCCCCGGCAGCCAGCAGCGCCCAGCCGATCAGCGCGGCGAAGTTGACACCGATGGTCTCTGGGGTGACCTGAATCCCGTGAACGGCGTCCTGGAGGATCCCGACCGCGTAGTACACCGGCGAGGTGTGCGCGACGATCCAGAGGCGGTCGCCATAGAAGCGGGCCGGCTCCAGAGACCCGCTGTCCAGATAGAAGGCCAGGGCCAGCCCGAAGATCAGGGCTGACAGCGGCAGGGTACGCCGCACCAGGGTGCCGATGCCAGCGCCGATGCAGGAGAAGATGACCACGCACAGCAGCAGCCCGGCGGCCAGTTCGGCGGGATGCAGGGGTGTCACACCGTAGCCGATGACGACCAGCAGGGTCGCGACCGCGACCGCGACGGCGGACACGGCCGCGGTGGCGAGCAGGCGCCCGGCGAGCGGGACCATGGGATGGGTCGGCGACAGCTTGAGATAGGCGAGCGTGCGGGTCTCGAACTCCCGGGCCACCGCGCTGGCCGCCAGGGTTCCCGCCACCACGAACGCGGCCAGCGCCAGCGCGCTGACCACCAGATACGGTATGAAGCCGACCTCGGGTCTCACGAGATCCCGCTCCGTGGTGACGACCCGAATCCCGGGAAAGCGGTTCGCCACGCCGAAGGCTCTCGCCGCCGGTGCAATCCCCAGCTCGACCTCGTTGGTGAGGTCGGCGTTGACGTTATCCACCACGAAGTGAATCCGGATCATCGTGTGATGGGCCATGTGCTGCGAGAAGCCGGGTGGGATCCAGAGAATCGCCGCGACGTCGCCCTGGCGCAGGGCCTGCTCGGCGGAGCCGGCATCCATGTACCGCACGCCGTAGGTGTGGTAGGTGACCGACATGTCCTGGGCCCATTGACGCGCCAGCGCCCCGCCGTCTCGGTCGACGACCGCGGTCGGAACATGGTTGCCGGTGAGGCCGAAGATGCTCACCAGCACCAGGAACGTCACCGCCTCGGCGATGGTGAGCACGATGAGCAGCCGGGACCGCCGAATCTGCTGGAGTTCGGCGCGGAACCCGCCCCCCAGGGCGGTCAGCGTCGGCCTCATCCCGCCGTTGTCCCTTGCCCTGCCGGGTCCAGCGCGCGGAACACCTCGGCCAGGTCCGCGGCGCGCACCCGGAAGCCGCTGATGTGCGCCCGCTGCAGCACCCCCCGGACGATGGCGTCGGGGTCAGCGTCCCCGCGCAGGAACGCAGTGAGCCCGCTGGGTGACACCTCCGCGCGGGTCACCCCGGGCAATGCCAGGACCAGGTTGGTGATCTCGACGACGGAATCCGCCGCGCAGTCCAGGTCGAGGCACTGGCCCGCCTGGGCCACCAGGGATGCCGGGGCCTCGTACGCGACCAGCCGGCCCTCGTGCAGGACGGCCGCGACGTCGCACAGCGCCTGCACCTCGTCCAGATAGTTCGAGGCCACTATGACGGTGGTGCCACGGGCCCGCAGCAGCCGGATGTGCTCCCAGATGGCGTGCCGCGCCTCGGCGTCGATACCGAGCGTCGGCTCGTCGATGATCAGCAGCTCCGGCTTATGCAACAGCGCCCGGGCGAGGGTCACCCGGCGGCGCATGCCGCCCGACAGGCTGGTCACCACATCATTGGCCCGGTCAGCGAGGTCAATCAGCTCAAGGACCTCTGTGATCCGCTGGGCGGGCCGGGCCAGCGAGTACAGCGCCGCGGTGAGCCGCAGGTTCTCGGTGACGGTCAGCTCCTCATAGAGCGCGGTCTCCTGCAGGACCACCCCGATGCGGCGCCGCAGCCCGGCGCCGCGGGCCGGCAACTGCTCCCCGAGTACCCAGGCGGTTCCCTCGAACGGGCGATACAGCCCGGCCACCACGCCGAGCATCGTGCTCTTCCCCGCGCCGTTGGGCCCCAGCACCCCGGTCACCCGGGCTGGCTGGACTTCCAGGTCGATCCGGTGCAGGGCCTCCCGGCGCCCGCGCCGGCACGAAACGCCGGCCAGCCGGACCACGGGGGAGCCCGTCCCGGCAGGGGCGGTGGGGTGTTGCCCGTTGCCGTCCAGCTCCGCGGCCCCAGAACCAGGCACCGGGGCTGGCGCCAGACCGCCCGCCAGGGCCGCATCGAACGGGCGTTCCGCGTTCTCCATCACGAGCTCCCCCCTTGTGACGAGGCACCAGGCCAGTTGAATGAGGTCAGCCCATACGAGTAGGGGTCGCCGGACAGCGTGTCCTCGCCGATCAGCCCCACGCCCGGTGCGTAGTACTTGGCGGCCAGCGTGCCCGGATTGAGCACGCTGGTCTCGTTTGCCTGCACGACGCGGGCGTAGCAGCGCAGTGGCTCGCACACCGCCCTCGAAGTGTTGACGATGTGCTCCACGTCGGCCGCCACGTTGGGGGCGTACTCCTGCTGGTATTGCCGTTTCCCCAGCGTGGGGTGAGCTGGCATGAAAATCCCCGGCAGGGCGCCGTCCTTGCCCGCGATCCACGAATCCGCGTGATCGGTCAGCTTCCCGTCAACGTAATGTTCTGTGGCCTCCCCCAGGTACCACACGTTGCCCTGGTCATCCTGGGCGTAATAGTCGATGGATCCCGCGATGATCTTGCCCTTCACCAGGTCCCGGTCGACCTCGGGCCGGGTAACCACGCCGTCGATCTTCCGGGTGTAGTTCAGCACCACGTCCTCCTGGTCGTAGGGCTGGTTCCGGAACTCACCCTTCCACCGCCAGGTGGCCCCCACCGTCAGGGGGTAGTACGGGTTGGTGATCACCGTGGGGTGGTGGAAGTTCGCAGGATGAAACGGTGCCAGATACGCCTTGCGTCCCACGTTGGAGAAAAAATCCTGGCCTACTCCGGGTTTCTGCGAACACCCGGCCGCGAGCACGGCGAACCCGAAGAGTACGGCGACAGCGGCCCACCGCCTTTGCAGTACGAACCTACGGACGGCCGGCTTGTTCAGAATCATCACTCGCGACACGAAAACCCCCGCAGCCAATCTGGGTTAGCACCAAAAAGGTCCTGAACCAAACCTGAATGGCACGCGCGCATTATCGGCGTGCGTGCAAGATCCGCGCAATAACCCCAAAAACGACGTTCCGCCCACGCGTGACAGGTGTCAATAGAAGTGACATAACAACTCGATAACGGCACTCGTCGAGACCCCCCGGGGCAGCTTAACAATGGTGCGGCAGGCCGGTTCGCGGCGCCGGCCGGCCGGGCTGCACAAGAGCAGAGGCGCGAGGTGCGTCCCCACCGTCGGGCGGCACGAGGCTGCGCCGCCGGGCGGCGGGCTGAACGGACCGGGCCCGGAAGCGCGCTCGGGCACCGCCCTACTGCGCGGTCAGGGTCGGGTTGAGCCGCACGAGCCGCACGGGGTTTGTCTCGTCGAGTTCGGCGATGGCCTCCCGTGATTTCACGAAGTCGGAGAACGACCGGTAGCCGAGCGCCTTTTCGCTGAACGACGGGTCCATGCGCCTCATCTGGCTCTTCACCGCGGAGCTATGCAGCCAGTCCGCGTCGTCCTTTTCCTGGCCGAGTCGCAGCGCTCGTTCAAGGAGCCTGGTCGCCACCTCTTGGGGGTCCTCGGGTTCGGCGTCGGTATCGTCGGCCGCGGCGGCTGCGGGCTGCCTGGTTCGCCGCGAACTCCGCGCCGGCGGCGTCTCACCGGGCGCCTCCTGGGCCGGCTGCGCGGCCGCCTCCTGGACTGGCGGCTGGGCTGCGCCAACGGGGGTGATGCCGGGCAGGGCGTCGTAGGTCACCAGTTCGTCGCACGCTGCGGCGAGCGCCCTGCTGGTCGACCCCGCGACGCCGACACCCACGACATACCGGCCCAGGCGCCTGCACCGCTGGGCGAGGGCGATGTAGTCCGAGTCTCCGGCCACGATCACCACATGGGTCAGGTCGGGAAGGCGGAACATGTCCTCCACCGCGTCCACGGCCAGCCTGATGTCGGCGCCGTTCTTGGCGTAGACGGCGGCGGGAAACAGTTGCACCAGGTCCACGGCGCGGCTGACGAGTTGCCCGCGGTAGTCCGCGTTCACCGGGGCTGACCAGTCCGCGTAGGCACGGGTGAGCACGAGGGTGCCGAAGGACGAGGCGAAGTCGATCACCGCGCCGACGTCCACGGTGGCGCTCCTGACCTTTTCCGCCAGTTCGGGGTCGGCCGGCCTGTCGCCCCTGCTGAACCCGCGCACCTTGTCGCGCTGGAACTGGCCCCGGCCATGGACCTGGTCGTACCGCGAGACCACGATGTTGTCGAAGTCGATGTAGACGGCAACACGGGTGCCGCCGGGGTCGTTCATGGTTGCTCTTCTCGTCGGGGGTGGCTCAGGACGCGCGTCACTGCTTGAGGGTCAGCAGGAGCGCGGCTGCCTGTTCCTGGCTGAGTGCGCGGCCAGTGCCGTATTCAGCATCCCACTCCGCACGGGTCATGGTCGCGCGTGCGGGGGCAAGGAAATCCTCGAGCATCTGCGCGTCGTGCGCTGCGAGGGGCATGCCCGCTGTCTGCCTGACCGCCGCCGCGGCGCCGGCCAGCCGATGTCCTTGAGCCGGTGGAAACCCAGGTCGCGGACGGACAGTTCGGCGGGCAGCCCGGCGTGCGCCAGCTCCCAGGTGACGCTGGACATCACTACCTGGCTGCCACGCGCGGTTGCCGCGATCCGGGCGGCCCGGTGCACATCCATGCCGATGTACCCGTCCTCGTGCCGGGACGGCTCCCCCGAGTGCAGGCCCATCCTGACCCTGACGGCGGCGCCGCCCGGCCACGCATGCCCGCTCAGCGCGCGCTGCGCCGCGACGCAGCAGGCCACCGCATCCGTAGCCGACTCGAACACGACGAAGAAGCTGTCGCCCTCCGTCCCCATTTCGTGCCCGCGCCATTCGGATATGGCGTCCCGTAGCACGGACCGCTGAGCCGACAGTGCCTCCCCGTACCGGGTGCCCAAGCGGCTCAGCAGGACCGTTGACCCTTCGATGTCACTGAAGAGCATGGTCACGGTCCCGGTCGGCAGCTCGCGCATCCCCCCAGTATCACCACGCCGGTTGGTGCCCTGGTCAAGGTCACCGGGCACGGCTGCGCACGGGTGTGGCACGCTAAGGAGGCCGAGAGGCGCTGCGACGGGCCAGGTCCGCCACGCTCGGCATCGGCTTCATCGGCAAGGGCGCCTTCGAGTCGACGGAGGCGGGCATGAGCGTTGTGGGCCGTGTTGCCGGGCTGTGGCGGTACCCGGTGAAATCCATGGCAGCCGAGGAACTGGACGGTGCCGAGGTCTCCTGGCACGGCCTGGCGGGTGATCGCCGCTGGGCGTTCATCCGCGCCGGGCAGGAGCGCAGCGGCTTTCCGTGGCTGACGATCAGGGAACGGCCCGAGATGGCCCGTTACCGGCCCCGTTTCGCCGAACCGGCCCGGCCCGATGCCTCGCTGACGCTGGTGCGGACACCCTCGGGCGATGAGTTCGATGTGGCAGATCCCGCGCTTGCGGCCGAACTCGGGCCGGGTGTGCGCGTCATCAAGCAGAACCGGGGTGTCTTCGACACGATGCCCCTGTCCCTGCTGACCACCCAGGCCCTGGCTGGTCTTGGCCGGCTGACCGGCACAGGCCTGTCAGCCGGGCGGTTCCGGCCCAACCTCCTGGTGGATGCAGGCGGATGCGACTTCCCCGAGGACGCCTGGGTGGGCCGGGTCCTGCGCATCGGCGGGCTGCGGATGCGGGTGGACAAGCCTGACCAGCGGTGCGTGATCGTCACCATCGACCCGGTGACGCTGCGCCGGGACCCGGCGATCCTGCGCACCATAGCGCGTGAACGCGACACAAGGTTCGGGGTGTACGGCTCGACCGTGGCACCGGGCCTGGTTGCGGTGGGCGACCCGGTCGCGCTCGAACCCTAGGGCCCTGCGGGTTCCTGGCTAGCGCCCGGGCCGGGCCGCGGTGCTCTGGGCCGTGGCGCGCTCACGCCGGGCGAGTGGCACCGCCGCGAGCATCAGCACCGCCGTGAGCGCGAAGGCGGCCGGGTATCCGGTGTGGTTGACGACCAGGCCGAAGGCGGCCGGGCCTGCCCCGTATCCGGCGTCATACGCCAGGTTCCACAGGGCGCTGGCCGTCCCGGCCCCGGACGGGGGCATGCGCTCGATCATCAGCGCGAAGGTGGCGTTCTGGCAGATTCCGAACCCGATTCCGAACAGGCACATGCCCGCGACCACGGCGGCCGGGGAGGCCAGCCAGATCATGGTGATCATGCCCAGGGACGCGATCGCCAGCGACGGGACCAGCAGGCGCGCGTGGCCGCTCCTGTCCCCGCGGCGTCCCGCCCACCAGCGGCTGATCGTGGCGGTCAGAGCCTGCGCGAACAGGCCAGCGGCCGCGACGTTGGCGGATACCCCGGCGGCGAGCGGAAGGAAGGAGACGACCACGCCTCCCGCCACGGTGCTGGCCGCGAAGATCACGAAGGGCCGCAGTTGCCCGGCCTGGCGAAGGCCGCTCAGCAGCCCATCCGGCCGCCCGGTGCCGGGCCGGCTTGCCGCAGGGTGATGCCCGGCTCGTCCCGACAGCCATGGGAACACCGCAACCGGAACCAGGGCACTCGCGGCCGTCAGGCCGACCACCGTCGCCATGCCGAGGTGGCCGGCGAGCCAGACACCGGCCGGCAGCGCGACGATGCCCGGCGCGGTGGCCACGACCCCGAACAGGCCGAGTCCTTCGCCGCGCCGTTCGGGCGGCAGCAGCGCCGCCGTGAGGGCGCCCGTCATCACGGTGCAGAGGCCGAATCCGAAGCCGCGGACGACGCTGACGGTCACGATGACGGCCAGCGAGCCGCCGGGCAGCAGCGCCAGGGCCGGCACTCCCAGCAGCAGCGCCCCGGTCAGGAGCATGGCCCAGTGCCCGTACCGCCGCATCAGGATCGGCGCGGCAAGTTCCGCGGCCACGGTGCCAAGCAGCAGCACGCCGGTCACCAGTCCCGCGCCCGTGCTCCCCGCGCCGACCGCTGCGGCGTACATCGGCGTCACAGAAAGCAGCAGGTAGAAACTAGTAAGCGCGCAAAATTCGGAGAGGAACACCAGGGCGAGCGGGCCGCTGACGATACGTGCCCGCGCCGTGCCGGTGCCTTGCGCTGTGTTGTCGTTCCTGGTGCCGCGCCGTGGCCGGGCGGAGGTCAATGTGCTCATGCTGCGAACGTAAGGTCCGAACTGGGGCACTGATAAGTTCCAATGTCATGGCGATTCAGTGGTCCGGTTTGAGCCCGGAGTTGTTGCTGCGGATCGACCGCGGCAGCGGTCAGCCGCTGCGGTCCCAGCTGGAGGCGGGTCTGCGGGAGGCAATCCGTAGTGGCCGACTGCAGGACGGCGAGCGGCTGCCTTCGTCCCGCGAACTGGCCAAGGAGCTGGGCATCTCCCGCGGCCTGGTGCAAGAGGTCTACAGCCAACTGCTGTCCGAGGGCTACCTGACCAGCCAGATCGGCTCGGCCACCCGGGTCGCGGCGGGCGCGTACCCGGCTGCGGCGGAGCCGCCGGAGCGCCCGAAGCCGCCGCCGCGGCTGATCGCGGACTTCCGCCCGGGAGTCCCCGACCTGGCGAGTTTTCCGCGCAGCGACTGGGTCTGGGCGACCCGGGAGGCATGCGGCAGCATGGCCAACCTCGATCTCGACTACGGCGACCCCCGCGGCAGTGCCGTCCTGCGCGGCGTCCTCGCCGGGTACCTGCGGCGGGTTCGCGCCGCTGCCGCCGAGCCAGGCCAGATGATCGTTTGCACGGGGTTCGCGCAGGGAGTCGTCCTGGTGCTGCGGGCTCTTGCCCAGGCCGGTGTCCGGTGCGTTGCCCTCGAGGATCCCGGGTACGGAAGCGTCGGCACGAGCGAGACCGTGCGGGCGGTCGGGGCGATCGGCTTGCGCGTGGTCCATGTGCCCGTGGATGACCTCGGGATCGACGTCGGGGCGCTGGACGACAGCGGCGCCCAGGCCGTCATCGTCACCCCGGCGCACCAGTCACCCACCGGGGTCGTGCTCGCGGCCCGGCGGCGCCACGCCCTGGTGGAGTGGGCGAACCGCATCGACGGGTTCATCGTCGAGGATGACTACGATTCGGAGTTCCGCTACGACCGTGAGCCCATCGGCGTGCTGCAGGGGCTGGCTCCGGGCCGCGTCTTCACGATCGGCACGGCCAGCAAGGCGCTGGCTCCGGCGGTGCGGCTCGGCTGGACACTCGCGCCGCCGGCGCTGGCCGTGGCCGTCGCGGAGGAGAAGCGGCTGAACGACCGCGGCTCATCCACCCTGGATCAACTGGTGCTCGCGGCCCTGCTCGAATCGGGCCGCTACGATCGCCATCTCCGCCGGATGCGGGCGGTCTACGCCGCCCGCCGCGCCAGGCTCATCGCCATCCTCGGGCGGCATGCCCCCGGCATCAGGCTCACCGGGCTTGCCGCGGGGTTCCATGCCGTCGCGCACCTGCCGGCCACCGCGGACGAGCAGGCCGTGGTGGCGGCCGCGCGCGAGCGGCGGATCGGCTTGTTCGGGATGGGCGATTTCCGGGCAGCCCAGGCAGCCGGGCCCCCTCAGCTCGTGCTTGGTTTCGGCCAGGTCGGTGAGCGCGCCATCGAGCCGGGCATCGCCGCCATCGCCGACCTGCTCAACTGACCGCGCGATCGGCCGGGACAGCCTGCACG
>Ga0137364_10001823_pt1 | contig 10425 bp, 8 predicted proteins | sample SagtaG_10_FD_104798 | JGI IMG/M metagenome (GOLD analysis project Ga0137364, IMG submission 104798) | Vadose zone soil microbial communities from Sagehorn Ranch, Mendocino, California, USA - Sage1_L_20_16 metaG | ecosystem: Environmental > Terrestrial > Soil > Vadose zone | place: USA... | reverse complement strand
TCCCCGACCAGTTCTTCGACGCGACGAAGCGGCGGGCCTCCACCTTCTTCGGCGACGGCATCGTGGCCCACGTCGGCATGGCGGAACCGGTCTGCCCGGACCTTGCGACCGCGCTCGAGAAGGCGGCCCGCCAGGCGGGCGCCACGGTGCACCGGGGCGGCACCTACGTCTGTATCGAGGGGCCGCAGTTCTCGACGAAGGCGGAGTCGCGGGTCTACCGGGGCTGGGGCGTGGACGTGATCGGCATGACGAACATGCCCGAGGCGAAGCTCGCCCGCGAGGCGGAGCTCTGCTACGCGACGCTCGCGCTCGCGACCGACTACGACGTCTGGCACGAGACGCACGAGCCGGTGTCGGTCGAGGCGGTCGTCCGGAACCTCCTGAAGAACGTCGCGACCGCCAAGGACGTGCTGCGCGCGGCGATCCCGGCCATCGGCCCGGGGCGCACGTGCGAGTGCCCGAGCCTCCTGCGGAATGCGGTCATCACGCATCCGAAGGCGTTCCCGCGGCGGACGCGGCAGCGCCTGGGGCTCTTGCTCGACAAGTACTTTCCGGGCGAGCGGCGCCGGCGCGCGCCTGCCCAAAGGAGCCGTCGTGGGTGATCTCCTGGTCGTGGGCTCGGTGGCGCTCGACAGCGTGGAAACGCCCTTCGGCAAGGTACAGGAGGCGCTCGGCGGCTCGGCGACGTACTTCTCGTACTCTGCGAGCTTCTTCACCCAGGTGCGTCTGGTCGCCGCGGTGGGCGAGGACTTCCCGGAGGCCCACCTGCGGCTCCTCGCCGATCGCGGCGTGGACATCACGGGGCTCCAGACGTCGAAGGGGCGCACGTTCCGCTGGGCCGGCCAGTACAGCTACGATCTGAACGAGGCCAAGACCCTCGACACGCAGCTCAACGTGTTCGCCACCTTCCGCCCCACGCTCGGCGACGGGCTCCGCCGCACGCCGTTCCTGTTCCTCGCCAACATCGATCCCGAGCTCCAGCTCGACGTCCTGAGTCAGATGAAGGAGCGCCCGCGGCTGGTCGCCCTCGACACGATGAACTTCTGGATCCAGGGCAAGCAGGAGGCGCTCCGCCGCGTGCTCGCGGAGGTGGACGTGGTCACGATCAACGACGGCGAGGCGCGGCAGCTCGCGAGCGAGCCGAACCTGATCCGCGCGGCGCGCGCGATCGCCGGGCTCGGCCCGCGAACCGTCGTCGTCAAGCGCGGCGAGTACGGTGCGCTGATGCTGACGGACGGGGCGTTCTTCTTCGTGCCGGCGTATCCGCTCGAGTCCGTATACGACCCGACCGGCGCGGGCGACACGTTCGCCGGCGGATTCATGGGCTACCTGGCCGCCCAGGAGCGCGTGGACGCGGCGGCGATGCGGCGCGCCCTCGCCTACGGGTCGGTCATGGCGTCGTTCACCGTGGAGGACTTCTCGCTGAAGCGTCTCACGCGGCTCAAGCCCGCCGACATCGCGGACCGCTACGCCGCCTTCCACGACCTGATCAGACTCGAGCCATGAGCGAGGCGAAGTACGGGAGGCTCCTCGACGTCCTGCGCGGCCTGGAGAGCGTGGTCGTCGCCTTCTCGGGTGGCGTCGACTCGACGCTCCTCGCGCGGGCGGGGAAGGACGCCCTCGGCGCGAAGGCGCTCCTCGTGACCGCGGACTCGGAGACCTACCCGGCGAGCGAGCTGGCGGAGGCCCGGCGGCTCGGCGAGCTCCTGGGGATGCGTCACGTCGTTGTGAAGACCGAGGAGCTCCAGAACCCGGACTACGCGCGGAACCCGGCGAACCGGTGCTTCTTCTGCAAGGAGGAGCTGTTCCTGAAGCTGGCGCCGATCGCCGCGCGCGAGGGCGCGCGGGCCCTCGTCTACGGCGCCAATATGGACGACCTCGGCGACCACCGGCCGGGGATGAAGGCCGCCGAGCGCTCCGGCGTGCGCGCGCCCCTGATCGAGGCCGGGCTCTGGAAGACCGAGATCCGGGAGCTGTCGCGCCGGCTCGGCCTGCCCACCTGGGACAAGCCCTCGTTCGCGTGCCTCTCGTCGCGCTTCCAGTACGGCGACCGGATCACGGCCGAGAAGCTCCGCCGGGTGGATGCCGCCGAGGAGTTTCTACGCTCGCTCGGCTTCCGCCAGTTCCGTGTCCGTCACCACGACCGGCTGGCGCGCCTCGAGATCGCCAAGGACGAGCTCGCGCGACTCTGGGAGGAGGGACGCCAGGAGGCGATCGTGACGCGCCTCCGCGAGCTCGGGTATCTCTATGTGGCCGTCGACCTCGCGGGGTTCCAGTCGGGGAGCGCGAACCTGGTCCTGGCGCTCGGCAGGAACGCGAGCGGTGGATAGGGAGACCCTCAGGAAGCTCCTCGAGGACGTCGAGGCCGGCCGCCTCGACGCGCGGTCGGCGGTGGAGCGTCTCCGAAGGCTGCCCTACGAGGATCTGGGGTTCGCCAAGGTGGACCATCACCGTGCGCTCCGCGGCGGCGGCGCCGAGGCCGTCTTCTGCCTCGGCAAGACGCCGGAGCAGGTGGTCGCGATCGTCACGCGGCTCGCCCGGGACCACGCCAACGTCCTCGCGACCCGCGCCGACGCGCGCGTCGCCGCCGCCGTCGCCGCCGCCGGCCTCCCGCACGCCTGGCATGCGGACGCGCGGCTCGTGGTCGTGCGCCCGGAGCCGGTCGAGGGCGTGGGGCTCATCGTCATCGCGGCCGCGGGAACGGCCGACCTCCCGGTCGCCGAGGAGGCGGCGCTCGTCGCCGAGGCGCTCGGCAACCGGGTCGAGCGCGTGTACGACTGCGGCGTCGCCGGCCTCCACCGGCTGCTCGACCGCTACGACCTGCTCGCGGACGCGAACGCGATCGTCGCCGTCGCGGGGATGGAAGGCGCGCTCCCGAGTGTGATCGGCGGGCTCGTGGACCGGCCCGTCATCGCGGTGCCGACCTCGGTCGGGTACGGCGTGTCGTTCGGTGGCTTCGCCGCGCTCCTGGCCATGCTCGGCTCCTGTGCGCCCGGCGTGTCGGTGGTCAACATCGACAACGGCTATGGCGCGGCGCACCAGGCGAGCCAGATCAACCACCTCGTCGCGAAGATCCGATGATCACCGGGGTCTGCGCGGGCGGGGCAGCTCTGCTCGACCACGACTGCTGCGCTGCGCGCCGGTCGTTTACGCCCCCGGGATCCGACGTCGCTGACTACACGGGTCTCGCAGGGCTGCCCCACCCGCACACCCCACCATGATCACCGCCGCCGCATGAGGGTGGTGTACTTCGATTGCCCGAGCGGTGCGGCGGGGGACATGATCATGGCCGCGCTCGTGGACGCGGGCGCGCCGCTCGAAGCGCTGCGGGCCGAGCTCCAGAAGCTCCCGCTCGAGGGCTTCACCCTGGTCGTACGCCAGGTGACGAAGGGCGCCTTCCGGGCCACCAAGGTCGACGTCGAGATCGACCCGCACGCCCACCGGCAGCACCGCTCGCTCGGGGACATCCTCGGGATCCTCGAGGCGAGCGCGCTGGCGCCCGCGCTCAGGGGAGAGGCCGCGCGCATCTTCACACGCCTCGCCGAGGCGGAGGCGCGCGCCCACGGCACGACACGCGAGGCCGTCCAGTTCCACGACGTGGGCGCCGTGGACGCGATCGTCGACGTCACGGGCGGGGTCGTCGGGCTCCACCTCCTCGGGGCCGCGGCGGTCCACGTGTCGGCGCTCCCGCTCGGCGGGGGCTTCGTGGACGGTCCGCATGGCAGGATCCCGATCCCGGGCCCGGGCACGGCCGAGCTCCTCCGCGGGTTCCCGGTGGTGGACACGGGCGTGCGGGCCGAGCTGGTGACGCCCACGGGCGCAGCGATCCTGACGACCCTCGCCGCCTCCGCGGGTCGGATGCCGGCGATGACGGTCGACGCGATCGGCTACGGCGCCGGGACGATGGACCTGCCCGGCACGCCGAACATCCTGCGCTGCTTCGTGGGCGAGACCGGGGAGCCCGGCGGCGACGAGACGGTGCTCCAGGTCGAGACGACGATCGACGACATGTCGCCGCAGCTCTACGAGTCGCTCGTCGAGCGCCTCTTCGAGGCGGGCGCGCTCGACGTGTTCCTGACGCCCGTGGTCATGAAGAAGGGGAGACCCGGGGTGGTCCTGACCGCGCTGGCCCCCCACGACAGGCTCGACGCCGTCTCGCGCGTGCTCTTCGAGGAGTCGCCGACGATCGGGGTCCGCTGGTCGGAGCGGCGCCGGAGCCGGCTCGCGCGCGAGGTGGTGACGCTCCCGACCGACTACGGCGTGATCCCGTTCAAGGTCTCCCGCCTGGCCGGGCGCGTCGTCACCGTCACGCCGGAGTTCGCCGAGATCCTCCGCATCGCGCGTGAGAAGGCGCTCCCGGTGCGCGAAGTCCTGGACCAGGCGCGCGCCGACGGCCGGCGACTCCTACACGATTGACAGGCCCCCGGTGAAGTCTTAGTCTCTCTGACGCCACGAGACGTCTGCGCCCAAAACGCCCAAGCCCGGAGGACGAGCCGTGAATGTGCCAGTGACGATGACGATCAACGGCCAGAAGTACAGCCACGAGGTCGAGCCCCGCCTCCTCCTGGTGCATTACATCCGCGAGGTCGTGGGCCTGACCGGGACGCACGTCGGCTGCGACACGAGCCAGTGCGGGGCGTGCACGATGTTCACGGTGCAGGCCGACGGGGCCAAGATCACGACGATCGAGGGCATGGCGAAGAACGGCGAGCTCCACCCGATCCAGCAGGGCTTCTGGGAGAAGCACGGCCTCCAGTGCGGCTTCTGCACGCCGGGCATGATCATGACGGCCGCCCAGATCCTCGAGCGCCACCCGAAGCCGACGGAGGAGCAGATCCGCCACCAGCTCGAGGGCAACCTCTGCCGGTGCACGGGTTACCACAACATCGTGAAGGCGATCCAGTGGGCGGCCGAGCACATGCCGGCGAAAAAGTAGGGGGCCGCCATGGCGACGGTCACCGAGGGCCGGCTGTTCGGGAAGTCGATCAAGCGGCGCGAGGACCCGCGGTTCATCACCGGGCGCGGGACGTACGTCGACGACGTGAAGCTGCCGGGCATGACCTACGCGGCCTTCGTCCGCAGCCCGCACGCTCACGCGAGGATCAAGGCGATCGACGCGGCGCGGGCGCGGAAGGTCCCGGGGGTTATCGCGGTCTACACGAGCCAGGAGATCAAGGTCGGGGGGCTCCCCTGCGGCTGGATGCTGCCGGGCATCAAGGTGCCGACGCGGCCCGTGCTCGCCCAGGGCAAGGCGCGCTACGTGGGCGAGCCGGTCGCCATCGTGATCGGCGAGACCCCGTACGCGGCGAAGGACGGCGCCGAGGCCGTGAGCGTGACGTATGAGGCTCTGCAGGGGGTGAGCGACGGCAAGAAGGCCCACCAGAAGGGCGCTCCGCAGCTCTTCGACGAGATCCCCTCCAACGAGTGCTTCTACTGGACGATCGGCGACAAGGCGGCGGCCGAGGCCGCGTTCAAGTCCGCCGCGACCGTCGTCTCCCAGCCGCTGCTGAACCAGCGGCTCATCCCGAACGCGATCGAGCCCCGCGCCTGCGTGGCCTCCCACTCGCCGGCGACCGACGAGCTGACCCTCTGGGTCACGTCGCAGAACCCGCACGTCCATCGCCTGCTGATGGCGGCGTTCGTCCTCGCGATCCCCGAGACGAAGATGCGGGTGATCGCGCCGGACGTGGGCGGCGGCTTCGGCTCGAAGATCTTCGTCTACAACGAGGAGGTCGCCGTCTCCTGGGCCTCGCGGACCCTCAAGCGGCCCGTGAAGTGGACCGCCGAGCGCCGCGAGAGCTTCCTGAACGACGCGCACGGCCGCGACCACGTGACCGAGGCCGAGATGGCGTTCAGCCGCGAGGGCACGATCACGGGGCTCCGCGTGAAGACCCACGCGAACCTCGGCGCCTACCTCTCGACGTTCGCGCCGCTGATCCCCTCGTACCTCTACGGGCCGCTCCTCTCGGGCGTCTACAAGATCCCCGCGATCTTCTGCGAGGTCTGGGGGATGCTCTCGAACACGGCGCCCGTGGACGCATACCGCGGCGCGGGCCGCCCGGAGGCGACCTTCCTGCTCGAGCGCGTGATGGATCGCGCCGCGCGGCAGCTCCGGCTCGACCCGGCCGAGCTGCGGCGCAAGAACTTCATCCCGGCGTTCACGGGCGGCACGCCCTACCAGACGCCGGTCGCGTTCGCGTACGACAGCGGCGACTACGAGCCGGCGCTCCAGCGGGCGCTCGAGCTCTCGGGCTACGAGCAGGTCCGTCGCGAGCAGGCCGCCGCGCGGCAGAAGGGCCGCTACCTCGGCATCGGCGTGACCACCTACATCGAGGCCTGCGGGCCGGCGCCCTCGGCCGTCGCGGGCTCGCTCGGCGCCGGCGCCGGCCTCTGGGAGTCCGGCCAGGTGCGCGTCGACCCGACCGGCACGGTCACGGTCTTCACGGGCTCGCACTCCCACGGGCAAGGGCACGAGACGACGTTCGCCCAGATCGTCGCCGACGAGCTCGGGATCCCGATGGAGCACATCGAGGTGGTCCACGGCGACACGGCGCGGATCCCGTTCGGCATGGGCACCTATGGCAGCCGCTCGGCGTGCGTCGGCGGCAGCGCCATCGTGAAGTGTCTCGACAAGATCAAGGAGAAGGGCCGCAAGATCGCCGCGCACCTCCTCGAGGCCGGAGAGCAGGACCTCGTCTTCCAAGGCGGCACGTGGTCGGTGAAGGGGTCGCCCGACAAGAAGAAGGCGTGGGGCGAGGTGGCGCTGATGGCCTACCTCGCGCACAACATCCCCCAGGGCATGGAGCCCGGCCTCGAGGCGACGTCGTTCTACGATCCGGTCAACTTCACGTTCCCGTTCGGCGCCCACGTGGCGGTGGTCGAGGTGGACGCGGAGACGGGCGCCGTGACGATTCTGAAGTACGTCGCCGTGGACGACGTCGGCAGGGTCATCAACCCGATGATCGTCGACGGCATGGTCCACGGCGGCATCGCCCAGGGCGTCGGCCAGGCGCTCTGGGAGCACGGCATCTACACGGACGACGGTCAGCTGCTCTCAGGCACGATGATGGACTACGCGATGCCGAAGGCCGACTCGCTCCCGAGCTACGTGACCGACCGCACGGTGACGCCGAGCCCGATCAACCCGCTCGGCGTCAAGGGCGCGGGCGAGACCGGGACGATCGCCTCGACGCCCACGATCGCGAACGCGGTCATGGACGCGCTCGAGCCCTTCGGGGTCAGGCACCTCGACATGCCGCTCACGCCGGGGAAGATCTGGAAGGCCGTCGCGGCCACCAAGAAGAAATAGAGGGAGGCGCTACGCCATGTACCCCGCCGCGTTCCAGTACCACGCGCCGAAGAACGTCAAGGAAGCGCTCGGGTTGCTCGGCAAGCTGAAGGACGACGCCAAGATCCTCGCGGGCGGCCACAGCCTGATCCCGATGATGAAGCTCCGGCTCGCCCAGCCGAAGCACCTCATTGATCTGGGGCGAGTCTCCGGGCTCTCCGGCATCAAGGCCGACGGCAAGGCCCTCGCGATCGGCGCGATGACGACCCACTGGGAGATCGAGTCGTCGTCCACGGTCAGGGCGAAGCTCCCGGTCCTCGCCGAGGTCGCAGCGCTCATCGGCGACCCGGCGGTGCGCAACAAGGGCACCGTCGGCGGCTCGCTCGCCCACGCCGATCCCGCCGCCGACTGGCCGGCCGCGATGCTGGCGCTCGGCGCCGAGCTCGTCTGCGAGGGCCCGAAGGGGAAGCGGAAGGTCGGCGTGGATCAGTGGTTCCTCGGCCTCATGGAGACGGCGCTCAAGGACCGGGAGATCCTCGTCCAGGTCCGCGTGCCGCTCCTGCCCGCGGGCTCGGGCGCGGCGTATCTGAAGTTCCCGCACCCGGCGTCGCGCTTCGCTGTGGTCGGCGTGTGCGCCGCGGTGACGCTCGACAAACAGGGGACGTGCGCCAAGGCCAGCGTCGCCGTCACCGGCGCCGGCACGAAGGCGGTGCGGGCCAAGGGCGTCGAGGCGGCGCTGGTCGGCAAGAAGCTCACCGCGGCGGCGATCGAGGCCGCCGCGCAGAAGGCCGCCGAGGGCGTGGACGTCCAGGCCGACCTCCAGGGCTCGGTCGAGTACAAGGCGCACCTCTGCCGCGTGTTCGCCAAGCGCGCGCTCACGGAGGCCGTGAAGCGAGCCGGCGGCTAGTCGACGGCGCCCGTCGGTCCCGATGATCGCGGCGGTCGTGCTGGCCGCGGGGCTGGCGCGGCGGATGGGGCGGCAGAAGCTCCTCCTGAACCTCCAGGGCAAGCCGGTCGTGCGCTGGGCCGTGGAGCGGCTGGTCCCGCACGTCGGTGACATCGTCGTGGTCACGGGGCAGGACGACGCGGCGATCCGGGAGGCCCTTTCCGGGCTGAGCCTCCGCTTCGCCGTCAATCCGAGCCCACAGGCCGGACAGGGGAGCTCGATCGCCGTCGGCATCGCCGCGCTCCCGCCGTGGACGCAGGCGGCCCTCATCGCGCTCGGCGATCAGCCCCGCGTCCCCGACGCCGTCGTGCCCGCGCTGCTCGCCGCCCTCGAGCGCGCCGGGAAGGCGATCGTCACGCCAGTCTACCGGGGCGCGCAGGGCACGCCGGTGCTCTTCACGGCGGCGCTCTTCGCGGAGCTCAAGGCGCTCACGGGTGACGCGGGCGCGCGCTCGGTCGTGACGAAGCACCCGGAGCGAGTCGAGCGCGTCACCTTCGATCTGCCGATGCCGCCCGACGTGGACACGCCCGAGGACTTCGCGAGGCTTCATGTACAATGACGTGTCATGCGTGACGAGATCCGGAAGATTCAGGAGCTGATGGAGGCGGCGGACTACGTGACGGACGCGCCGGTCGCGACGTCCGTCCACCTGGCGATGCGCCTGCGGAAGCCGCTCCTGATCGAGGGCCCGGCGGGCGTCGGGAAGACCGAGGTCGCGAAGGTGATGGCGCGGATGCTCACGACCAACCTCATCAGGCTGCAGTGCTACGAAGGCCTCGACGCCTCGACCGCGCTTTACGAGTGGAACTACCAGAAGCAGCTCCTGCACATCAAGCTCGACGAGACCGCGCGCAACAACCGCCCGATCGGCGAGAAGGAGCACGAGATCTTCTCCGAGCCCTTCCTGCTGCGGCGTCCGCTCCTGCAGGCGATCACGCAGGAGTCGCAGGCGCCGGTGCTCCTGGTGGACGAAGTGGACCGGTGTGTGGCCGGGCGGACGCTTGTGACCACGTCTCGGGGACTCATGCGTGCCGAAGAGGTCCGAGCCGGCGACGAGGTTGTCAGCTTCGATCCCGAGCGTTTCCGGCTGACCCGCTCACGCGTACGAAAAGTCATCCCGAGGCAGACCGCCGACATCATGCGGCTCATCGTCGGTGGTAGGTTTCTCGAGGTCACCCCCGAGCACAAGTTCGTGCGCTACACCGACGAGAGCTTCGAAGTCGTTCGTGCGGCGGATCTGAAGCCCGGTGACCGACTGCCCCTAGCAAAGGATGCGGCGATCGCCCGAGAATCCGAGCCGCAGCTCGAGTTCAGCGACAACATGGTCAAGTTGACGCCGGAAGGGAAGGAGTTGCTTCGGCGAGCCTATCGGCGCTCTGGCCTGACGTATGAGGAGATCGCGAGACGTGTGGGCGTCTCGCGGAATCATTTGCGGAACGTGCTCCAGCCTCGGTCATTCCGGGATTCCCTCCGCGCCCGAGTGCTCGAGAAGCTCACGACCCTGCTGGGGGTGGAGGGTCAGCTCGGGGCGGTCGAGCACACTCACGGGCTTCGCATCGATCAGAGTGTCGCCTTCTATGAGGTGCTTGGCTACATCGTCGCCGATGGCTGCTTTACCAGTGACAGGCTGTGCATCGCTGACAAAGACCGGTCGAACGTCGAGATCTATGCGGAGAAGTTCGAGAAGGCGTTCGGCGTGCCGCCGCGGATTCTTCCGGGCCCGCATCGAAACTTCGAGCTGACCTTCCACTCGCTCCCTCTCGGCAGGTTTCTGCACTCAGTGCTCGGCCGGGGGATGGACCGTAGCCGCGTGCGGATGGTCCCCGAGTTCGTGTTCACGCTATCGCGAGAGAAGCGAGCGGCGTTTGCCCGCGGCTACTTCGATGGCGAAGGGTGGGTCGCTGACCACCAGGTATGTGCCGCGTCGGCGTCGCCGTACCTCCTCGCCGGCATCCAGCAGCTCCTGAGCTCGGTCGGAGTGGACGGCCAGATCTCGTGGCACAAGGGTAACGCGAGGTCATTCGGCACGGGCGCGTACTTCCAGATGACGGTGGGAGACGTGCCGGCCTTCATGGACGCCGTGGGATTCGACGCTCCCGCCAAGCGGGCTCGGGCCGCCGTGCACAAGGCGCCGGTGTTCAGGCGGACCGAGACCTTGCCGAGAGCCCTTGCCGCGGCGGCGCTCGACCCG
>Ga0137364_10001819_pt1 | contig 10428 bp, 9 predicted proteins | sample SagtaG_10_FD_104798 | JGI IMG/M metagenome (GOLD analysis project Ga0137364, IMG submission 104798) | Vadose zone soil microbial communities from Sagehorn Ranch, Mendocino, California, USA - Sage1_L_20_16 metaG | ecosystem: Environmental > Terrestrial > Soil > Vadose zone | place: USA... | reverse complement strand
CTCATGTAAGCAGAGTAGCATTTGCGGGGTCTCGTTACCCAGAAAATTGACAATCGAATCGTGCAGCCCGCGGTAACTCGCGCCGGGATTGAGCGCGATGAAGGGAATTTCCAGCGCGCGCAGCGTGTCGGCAATCACGTCGCTGCCGAACGCGGGCGCGTTCGTTCCCATCAGATTGACGGGGCGCTCGAGCGCCCGAAGCGAGGGGTGGGCCGCGGTCGCAGGCTTATGGGCGGCAGGTGCCACCTGGGCTTTAGCAGTCGTCACGGGGGTGATCCTTGGGCTCTCCGAAAGAACCCCATACAACCTAATCAGAGGCCCTGGCGCAACCGCGCCAGAAGCTTGACCCCGGCATAGCCGTCGGCTGGCTGCATGCCCACTTTGCGCTGGAAATTACGCACGGCGAGCATGGTGTCGTTGCCAACGCGGCCGTCCGTGCCGCCGGTGTCGAATCCGAGCGCGGTCAGACGCTGCTGAATTTCCTGCACTTCGGCCAGCGTCGGCGTGCGCTCGCCGCCGGGGAACGGCTGCACGAGCGGTCCGCTGCCCATGATGCGATCGCCGAGATGCACAATCGACAACGTATAGTTCATGGATGGGTTATAAGAGCGCACGGCATAAAAATTCGAGCCGAGCAAGAATGCTGGCCCTCCCGGCACTGGCACCCAAAGTTTTGCAGACGCGTTGGCTTGTGGAAACGATTTGCCGTCGGCGCGCGTCACGCCGGCGCGCTGCCAAGCGTCATAGGTTCGTGCTGCCGCTTCGCCGCTCGTGCGGCCCACGGCGCGCACTTCGTATCCCCAGTGCTCGCCGGGGCGATACTTGCCGCGCTTGACGAGATATTGCGCGGTGCCAGCAAGCGCGTCGTCGGGCTTGCCGAACGGACTTACCCGGCCGTCGCCGTCGTAATCGAGCCCGACATTGAGCCACACCTCCGGCATCCACTGGGTATGGCCCATGGCGCCGGCCCAGGAACCGCGCATCTCCTCGGATGTGCTCCAGCCGTGCTCGATGATGACGAGCGCGTTGAGCAGTTCCTGCTCCCAATAAGCGCGCCGCCGCGGCTCGCCCCACGCAAGGGCGGCGAGCGCCGGGATGACGGGCCGCATATGGTTCTTCTGCACATCCGGATCGCCAAAGGCGGATTCGATGCCCCATAGTCCGAGGATGATTCCGCGATCGACGCCGTAGTCCTTCTCGATCCGCCCCAAAAGCGGCGCGTACTCCTTCGCCTTCTCCTTGCCGGTCGTGATGCGCCAGTCGGAGACGCGGCGATTGAGATATTGCCAGAGTTGTTCGTTGAATTCGGGCTGGAAGCGATTGAGCTCAAAAACTGCTGTATCCGGTCTGATACTGCCCATAACCCGCGTGTATGTAGCGTCGGATATACCACGCGCGCGCGCCCGTGCGCGAAAGGCTGCGACCCACTGGTCGAACGGCGATTTGCTTGCCTGCGCGCGTGCCGTTGCGCTCCAGGCCGCCATGGCCACCGCCAGCACGGCGAGGCAGCTTCGCCTTGATAGGGGAGGGTTCATCCGCTCGCTCATCGGGCCGTGCCTTCGATTCCGTCGCGTTTCCCGCGGATGATTCTATAGCCGTTTCTGTCGGCTTTGCGGCCGCGTCCGGGTCGATTGCCAGCGGGCGCATCGGAATTGAAGCCGTTGGAACGTCTTCTTGCTCCTTGATTTCCTGTCCGCGGCCGCGGATCAGCCGCTCATAGGCGGCAACGAGCGTCATATAGGGATTGACGAAAACCCAGCCGTATTTCGTCGGTACCTGTAGGTCGAAATGCAGATGATAGGTCGTACCGCGTTCGCGCCGGAAGAAGTTGCCGACCTTGCCGATGATCTCGCCCTGCCGCACCAAGCGGCCGCTCACCATTCCGTCCGCATTGAACTGCTTCGGAAGCATATGCAGGTAACGGAACCGGATGCGCTCGTTGGGCCCGTTGGTCACGATGAAAAGGGCCTCTTGGCTCTGCGCGCGCAGCACCGCTCCGTCGCGCACGGCGACCACGTCATGCAGATAGGGCTCGCATCGGTTTGCCCCTTCGATGCGCTGCTTACAGGACGCGGGACGGATATCTTGGCCCTGGTGGCCGAGACCAGCCGGGCACTGGCCGACATAGAAGTTGCGGGTCTCGCAAAAGTTATCCCGCCAGGGATAGGAATAGTTGTCGGCGGCGGATTCATCCAAAATCAGCTTCTGGCCGTTGACGCGACAGCGATAGGACCGCACGCCGTCCACGCTTCCAGCACCATAGCGTCCGGTCGCTTCGCAGTTGCCCCAGTTCATGAACGATTGGGAATTGGCAAAAGCCGGCGCGTCCTTGAGCGGGAAACGGATTTTGGAATAAACGGTGTAATCCGCAACTCCGCCTCTGCGCCTAAAGCCCGTGCCGGGAAGTATGTCGCCTGGGCTGTGGTAGGTGAACACGTTCGATTGCTCGACCGGACGATCGATTGTATCGGCCGTCATTGTATCCGGTTGCGTCTGCGGCGTTCCGCCAACGACACGCAGCACCTTGAGGAATCGAACAGCGACCTTATCGGCGTCACGGCACGACATTTTGCGCAACCGTGCTCCCCCGTCGGAGCATTCGATCGCCACGACATAGGGCACGCCGTAGCGCACGAAGGTGTACCGCGCGTAATTTTCCAGAAACATGCGGCGGATGCCGGGGAACTCATCGAGACCATGTACCGGCCATCCGATCATGCCAGTGGGCTCGTCGACTTCGTACAGGAGGGCCGAGCCGCCGACGTGGATGTAGATCGGATCGGAAAAGCTTATCTGTAATTCGGGCATATCTTGCGCGCGCGCGATAACGACAGCGTCATAGCCCGCGGGGCCAGGATAAAAGAAGGGTACTGCATTAAAGCCAAAGAGATAGTTGTCAGCTGGCGGACTCGTCACAGCGATTCCGTCAGATCCTATAGCGCGGTCGTGCAAAAAGGCCGCCGTATCGAAGGGCAGCAGCACCGGGACTGGGCTCGCAGCGATATTCGCAAAGCGCTCGCCGGTCGCGCGGCTGAGCTCTGCCATCCGATTCGGCGCCATCGGTCCTTGGGGATCAAGCGCGCCGAACTCGACCGCAATCGCATCCCAATCCACGAGAGTGGCAGTAATGCGTGGGCTCTTCATGTCCTGCGCGGCCGCGGCAAAAACGCCAGCGGCGAGCGTGAGGCCCGCAATTCCGAATCGTAGCATGACGCTCCATACCTCGCCGGAGCTGTCGCGGCGACGTCCGGGCGCGAATCAAGTATCGCTGCCGCGGAAGATTCTGCCAAGTAGGTTAACGAAAACGATGGGAAAGTGTTGCAAACAGGTTGCGCGCTGCTCGGATCGAAAAGGTCAGTCCTTGGCGCGCTCCACGTATGATCCATCCGCTGTCATGACTACAATTTTCGTGCCCGGCCCGACGAAGGGGGGGACCATCGTGCGCACTCCGTTCGACAGCAGCGCCGGCTTATAGGACGAAGCGGCGGTCTGGCCTTTGACGGACGGCTCCGTTTCCACCACTTCCAGAGTTGCTTTCTGCGGCAGCTCGAGCGCGAGCGGCACCCCCTCGTGGACCGAGAGCATGACTTTCATTTCCGGCTGAAGATACGCAGCCTGGTTGCCAACGATATCGGCGGGCAAGGCTACCTGATCGTAGGTCTCGGTATTCATGAAATGAAAGCCGTCGCTGTCCTGGTAAAGGTATTGATACTCGCGATCTTCGACATAGGCGCGCTCGACCTGCTCGGTCGTCTTGAAGCGTTGCGCCACCTTTACCCCATCGCTGATGCGGCGCATGTCGACCTGCGTCGTAGGGGTACCCTTGCCGGGGTGAAAGCTTTCGGCATTGAGGACGGAATAGAGCTTGCCGTCGACTTCGACGATATTGCCTTTGCGGAGCGAGCTGGCGATGACTTTCACGGCGAGGGTTCCTCAATCGGGCGCGCGCCACCAATGCGGGGCCACCATACTGATCTTGCGGCTATTCGCCAGCGATTTTCGTAGCGGCTGGGCGGCTGACACGGCGGCGCAAGGAGCGTGGTGATGGCGTCGCCGTTCTGGGCCTTGCACGCTGGCCGACGCCCGTTCCTGTTGGCGCGCATGCGTATTGTGGCGGCGTTGCGGGAGCTTTTCGCGGCGCGCGATTTCGTCGAGGTCGAGACTGCCACACTGGTCCTTTCGCCAGGTAACGAAACTCATCTCCATGCATTCGCGACCGAGTTGGTCGCGCCAGCAGGCGTGCGAGCGCGCCTTTATCTGCGTACGTCTCCGGAATTCGCGTGCAAGAAGCTGCTCGCGGCCGGCGAGCGACGGATCGTCGAGTTCGCCCGCGCCTTTCGCAATCGCGAGCGCGGTGCACTACATCATCCCGAATTCACGATGCTTGAGTGGTATCGGGTCGAGGAGCCTTGCGAGGTCCTGATGCAGGACTGCGCTGCCGTGCTTGCCGTCGCGGCCAAGACAGCGGGCACGACGCAGTTCTCCCTCCGCGGTCGCGCCATCGATCCCTTCGCCGCTCCCGAGCGGCTCACGGTGGCGCAGGCATTTTCGCGCCACGCGGGGACCGACCTCCTTGCACTCCTGCCGCCGCAGCCTGCCGCTGTGTTCGCCGCGGCAGCCAATGCTGCCGGCGTTCGCACCGCGCCAGACGATACCTGGGGCGATGTCTTCAGCCGCGTGCTCGTGGAAAAGATCGAGCCTCATTTGGGATTAGGGCAAGCGACAATCCTTTACGACTATCCCGCCATCCAATCCCCGCTTGCCAGGCCCAAGGCGTCCGATCCGCGGCTCGCCGACCGCTTTGAGCTCTACGCTTGTGGTATCGAGCTTGCCAACGGATGTGCTGAGCTCACCGATGCCGCCGAGCAGCGCAAGCGGCTCGAGGAGCAGATGCTGGAGAAAGAGCGCGTCTATGGCGAGCGGTATCCGATTGACGAGGATTTTCTGACCGCTCTCTCGATGATGCCGGACGCCTGCGGGGTCGCGCTGGGGTTGGACCGGCTGGTCATGCTCGCAGCCGGCGCCACTCACATCGATGATGTAGTCTGGACCCCTAGCTCAGCCATCTGAATCGATCGCCACAGCGAGAGGAAACCAATGTTGGTACTCTATCATAACGATATGTCGCTTTGTGCGCAGAAGGTGAGGCTGTGTCTCGCCGAAAAAGGCCTCGCATGGGAAAGCCGGCATCTAGTGCTGCGCGCAGGCGAGCACCAGCAGGACTGGTACCGAAAGCTCAATCGGCGCGCGGTGGTTCCGACCCTCATTGACCGCGACAGAGTCATTCCGGAATCGAATGTCATTCTTGAGTATCTCAATGAAGCCTATCCCGATCCGCCGCTTGCACCCAAGCATCCTTATGATCGGTCCAAAGTACGGTTATGGACAAAACAACTCGACGAAGATGTCCACGACGCCTCCGCCGCCGTCCTCAGCTTCGGCATTGCGTTCCGGCATCAGTACATCGAGCGCGGAGAGCTCGGGCAAAAGATGTTGGAAGCAATACCCAACGCCTTCAAACGCGAACGCCGACGCGAAGTAATTGAACAGGGTACTCACTCGAAACACTTCATTATTGCAGTCGAGCGAATGGTCCTGCTCCTCGATGAGATGGAAGAAGCGCTCGTTGAGCACCAATGGCTCGCCGGCGACGAGTACAGTTTGGCGGATGTCGCCTTCACCCCCTATCTCGCGCGGCTGGAACACCTGAACATTATCGGCATGGTTAGACAGCGACATCGCGTTACCGACTGGTACGGACGTTGCAAGGCGCGCCCGAGCTTTCATGAAGCCATGGTCAAGTGGGAGAATGCCGAATACCTTGAACTCATGCGGCGCCGTGGCGCCGAGGCTTGGCCACAGATTGAGGCGATCAGCCGTGCGCGTCGATCTGCGCTGGCGCCTTCGGCCTGAAAGGAACGGCATGCCCGCTTATCGCCCGATGCTTTGCATGTTGCTGGCGACTGCCCTTATTGGTGGCGCACAGCCGGCACGGACGCAGACCTACCCGACGCAGACGATCACGTTGCAAGTCGCATTCGCCGCCGGCGGCATCGCCGACGTTGTCGCCCGCCTTGTCGGGCAGAAACTCAGCCAGCGCCTCGGACACACCGTAGTGGTAGAAAATCGCGGTGGTGCAGGCGGCAACCTCGCGGCCAAGTCGGTGAGTGGTGCCGCGCCTGACGGCCATAGCATCCTTGTCACGACCACATCGCTCGCAGTTAACGAGACCGCCACGCGCAACAAGGGCTTCTCAGCCGAGGATCTGCGCGCGATCGCGATCGTGGCATTCAGCCCGGACATCCTTGCCGTTCATCCCAGCAATCCGGCGAAGGATTTGCGAGAGTTCATCAAGAATCCGAAGAGCTTCACCTATGGCAGCGCTGGGGTCGGCACCGGTCCACATATCGGCGCGGAATATTTTTTCCGCGAGGTCGCCAAGGTTCAAGCCGTGCACGTGCCGTTCACTGGCGGCGCGCCGGCGGTTGCCGCCGGCGTCGGTAACCACGTCGATGCGGTCGTGCTATCGCTGCCGACCGTTGTGCCGGCGATCAGGCAAGGGCTTCTCCGTGGCCTCGGGCTTGCGAGCGCGACGCGCAACTCGGCAGTGCCGGACGTGCCGACCTATGGGGAGATGGGATTCCCTAACGTCTACTCGGGCTCATGGGTCGGGTTCTTCGCCCCGGCGAAAACGCCCGATGCGCTCGTCGCGAAGCTCAACGTTGAGATCAACGCGATCATGCGTGAGAGAGAGGCGCAGCAAAAGCTCGAGACGGTCGGCTTCGATGTGATAATCAAGAATGTGGCTGAGTCCAAGGACTACTTCAGGAGTGAAGCGGCGAGATGGGGTGAAATGATCCGCGCGATCGGCTATTCGAGCGACTGAGCATACGGCGGAGAAGGCGGAGAGCAGAGCGCGTTAGCGGCTCACCACCACATTCAGGATCGCCGTCCGTCCCTCTTGAGTAGCGGTGAGCGCGCTCTGCAGCGCCAGATCCAGCTCGGCGCGGTATTCGACCCGTTCGCCATGGAAGCCGAAGTGGCTTCCCAATTTTTCGTACTCGGGCCCGTCGATCGTCACACCGAAATGCATGTCTTTATTGGCGGAGACTCCATCAGGGTAGTGATGGATGTGGCCCTTGCGCATGGCTTCATATTTCTTGTTGTTGAGGATGATGATCATGATGGGCAGGTCGTGCCGCTTGGAGGCACCGAGCGCCTGGACGATAGGATTGTAAAGAAACGAGCCATCGCCGATGAGCAGCGCCACCGGTCGCTCGGGCGCCGCGAGCTTGATCCCGAGCGCGGTTCCAATGCCCTGGCCGAGCCCACCAGACCCGCGGAAGAAGCTCTGCGGGGTGGTCTGCGGCAGGTGCTGGCGGATCAGCGGGGAATGGGTAATCGTCTCGTCCACATAGATGGTATTGGCGGGCATGGTTTCGCCGAGCACGCCTAAAAGCGAGAGCGGGTCAATTGCACTTCCATTCTGTGCCTTCTCGCGCTCGGTGCGAAGGGCAGCAACATAGTCCTGATGCTCGCGCGTCCAGCGCTGGCGCCGTGCCTTTACTGTGCCGGTCTCGACCTTCATCGACTTTGCCGCCGCGCTCAGCAGTGTCAGGGATTCGGCGATATCGCCTTCGAGATAAAAATCCGCGTGCAGGTTTTGATAGACCATGTGCTCCTTGAGCGGATGATCGTGGATCGCGACGATCTTGCCGCGCGTCGGCCGCCGGCGTGGCGGATACCAAGGCGCGCGCGCGCCGACCAGAAGCACAAGATCGGTATCGTCGAGCGCCTTATACCTGCCCGTCCCAAGGTAGAGCGGGTGATTGGTCGGGAAGTTCGCGTAGGCGTTCACCCGGCCGTTGATCACCGGTATGGCGAGGAGGTCGGCGAACTCCTGCAACGCTGAAAACGCCTTGGGATCCCGACCGGCGGTCTCCGTGACGATGACGGGGCTCTTGGCGTCATGCACGAGCTCCGCAATTTTTTCGATGTCCTGCGGCCTCGGTTGCAGCGTGGGTGCTGCTGGGATCTCGCGCGCGGTCTCGGGCGGCGTCCAGTCGTGCAGCATGTGCTCGAGCGGGACGTTGAGATAGATCGGACCTTTCGGCACGCGCTGTGCCATTTCGCCGGCGCGGATCACGCTCTCGTAGAGGGTATAGGGGCTGGTCACGGCGCGAGCCCATTTCGCAAAGGGCTCGACGAAGCGTTCGATGCCGCCGACGGAAAGACCGCCATACCACTGCTGTTCGATGTCGAGATCGGGGTCTTCACCCAACGTCTGCGACTCGCCCGACATGATCACCATTGGCACTTCGTTCTGCAGGGCACCATGGATGCCCATGCTTCCTTGCAGGACGCCGACGCCGGCGTGTAGCAGTACTGCTTGCGGTCGGCCCGTGATCAGCGTGTAGCCGCCCGCCATGTTGACCGCGAGCGTCTCATGCCACGACTCGAGGAAGGTCGGGCCCGCTCGGTTCTCGAGCTGCTGCCGTGCCAGCGCCTCCCAGACCGGCGACCATTCCGACCCCGGCGAGGACATAATGTAGTCGACCTTGAGTTTGCGAAATGCCTCGAGGATCGCTTCCCCCCCGTCGAGATAATTTTTCATCTTGAACTCGCTCCTGAATGATTGGTGCATACGACACGGATTTTTGCACCTTCGCAAGCAGGGAACGTGCCCGCGGGATCACGTTGGTTGGTCTCGCTCGCACCGACGCAGCGCATGCGGATTGACATTTGATTGGTCCCGCACCATCAGCGGGCTTGGCCGCGAACCGGCAAAGATAATAGCTGTTGGGAGACTGCAGATGAGAGCAAAACGCAAGGCCTTACGCCGCGCCGATGATCTCCTGGCAGCCGGCTTGATCCCGCTTGAACGACGCGCCGCGATCGAAGCGGTTGCCGCGCGCTATGCGCTCGCGCTAACCGCCGACATTGCCGAGCTCATCGATACGGCCGATGCGCATGACCCCATCGCGCGCCAGTTCGTTCCGGACGATGCCGAGCTCGAAAGCCGGCCCGAGGAGATGGTGGACCCTATCGGGGACGACGCGCATAGCCCGGTCAAGGGCATTGTGCACCGCTATCCCGACCGGGTGCTGCTCAAGCCCGTCCATGTCTGCGCAGCCTATTGCCGCTTTTGTTTCCGCCGTGAGGCGGTTGGACGCGCGCGCCCCCTTTCGCGCGCGCAGCTCGACGCCGCCGTCGCGTACATCCGCGCACATAATGACATCTGGGAGGTGATCCTCACAGGCGGCGATCCGCTGGTGCTCTCGCCGCGCCGGCTCGGACAGCTCGTGCAAGCGCTTGGTACGATCGAGCATCTCAAGATCATCCGCGTGCACAGCCGGATACCGGTGGTGGCGCCTTCGCGCGTGACGGCCGCGATGGCGGGCGCGCTCAAGGCGCCGGGTAAGGCGACCTACGTGGTGCTCCATGCCAATCACGCTCGTGAACTCACGGCGAACGCGCGCGCAGCCTGCGCGCGCATGATCGACGCCGGCATTCCTATGTTGAGCCAGAGCGTGCTGTTGCGCGGCGTCAACGATGAAGCCGCCGTGCTCGGCGAATTGATGCGCGCCTTGGTCGAATGCCGGATCAAACCGTATTACCTGCATCACGGCGATCTCGCCCCCGGCACTGCGCATTGGGGAACGAGTATCGAAGAAGGCCAGAGCTTGATGCGCGCGCTGCGTGGCCGCCTGTCCGGATTATGCCAACCGACTTATGTGCTCGACATTCCTGGAGGCTATGGCAAGTCGCCGATTGGCCCGAGTTATGTTGCCCGTGTTGCAGGCGAAAACGGTGCCGCGCGGTACGAGGTCGAGGATTTTCGGGGCCGCCATCACACCTATCCGCCGGGGCCCGCAACGTCGGTCTCCGTTTCACCACGGTTGCCGGTTGACGGGGCGGCTCAGTAGGAAAGCGCCGAACTGCACTCCCGCTTCGAAACCCGTTACCACCGGCCGCCGCCGCACCACATTTCGCAGGTGTTGCGTCGGGAGAGATTATAAAACAGCGCAACGGCGCAACGGCCATTCCAGTCGCCCGCGAGAAGCCTGATCCGCTCGCCCGCCACCCAAGCGAAGCAGGCTGGCGTGAGTGCCGTAAACCGTGCGCCATTGATGATGAAATTACCGCTGTAAGGAGGCTGTACGACTTCGATCACGTGCCGCTCGGCCGGCAGATAAAACCGCTGATAGGACCGGCGGGGTTGGTATTCCATACCATCCGCAAGGGCAGCCCCGCATAGCAGCGAGCCCAACGCGAACGCCGAGATCGCTTTGAACATTCAACGCCCCCCCGTTGTCGGTGCGGAAAGGATAGAGGCGATCTTCAACTCTGCCAAGAAACCAGCCTGCGGCCGTGAAAAAATTACGGCCCGCGCGGATTTTGCAACGGATTGCGCTCGGACAATGGATT
>Ga0137364_10001813_pt1 | contig 10434 bp, 8 predicted proteins | sample SagtaG_10_FD_104798 | JGI IMG/M metagenome (GOLD analysis project Ga0137364, IMG submission 104798) | Vadose zone soil microbial communities from Sagehorn Ranch, Mendocino, California, USA - Sage1_L_20_16 metaG | ecosystem: Environmental > Terrestrial > Soil > Vadose zone | place: USA... | reverse complement strand
CGATCCCCCGATCGATGGAAGCGACGAAATCCGGCGTGATCTATCAACGCTGCATCGGCCTGATCGGTCGATAAATTGTAGGACGATGATTGTTATCACTGCATTCATGACCGGCCTCCTAGTGGAAGCAACGCCCGCATGACCGATCCAGAGAGCTCCGAGACAGTTCGATTCTCGACAGCCGATCTTCCACCAAACATGCGGGTTGCCACTTGGCGCGAGCATTACGGGAGCACGGTGCTCAAGGCCGAGATCAAACCAGAAGACGACGCTTTGTTCGACGCAACGGTGACTTCACGCGCCCTGCCGGGGCTGCAACTGGTGTCGGGAAGGTTTACCCCCGCCCGGATCATAAGATCGCGCGAGATGACCGCGGACGGCAATGACGATCTTTCGCTGCTTGTGAATCAGACGGGTAGCGTTAACGTCTGTGCGCGCGGCCGTGAGGTCTTGCTTCGCGAGCATGACGCGGTGCTGATCAGCAGCAGCGAGGCGGTCGTGTTCGACCGCCGCTCTTTCGGCGAATCGATCGCTATTCGAATTCCACGCGCGATGTTGGCGCCGGTGGTGGTCGATGTCGACGACGCAATCATGCATTACATACCCCGGAATACCGTCGCGCTTAACCTTCTGACAAGCTACGCGAACACTTTGCTGAGTGACGACCAGGCGGTGGAGACGCCCGGTCTTCGACATCACGTCGCGACCCACGTGCAGGATTTGGTGGCGCTCACGCTGGGAGCTACCGGGGAAGCCGAAGACGTCGCAAGAAGCCGAGGAATGGGGGCTGCCCGGTTAAGAGCAGCAAAGACCTATATCATCGGGAATATCGGCCGCCGGGAGATTTCGATCGGCAGCGTCGCGTCGCATCTTGGAGTGACGGAGCGCTATCTGCAAAGATTGTTTGAGAACGATGGCACGACGTTTTCCGCTTTTCTGCTCGGCCGGCGTCTCGCCCGCGCCTACCGCATGCTGTGCGAGCCGCGATCGATGCAAAGGCAGGTGAGCGCGATTGCCTATGACGTCGGCTTTGGCGATCTTTCATATTTCAACCGCTGCTTTCGGCGACTTTACGGCGCCACGCCCAAGGATATCCGACAGGCCGCCGCAAAATAGCAACGAGCTTGTGCCAGGCGCTTTGCCACGTGGTGTGCCGTCAATTCGCGGCAGCTTCCGATGGCACGTCGCGATAGCGTTTTCCGGCTGCCGCCGACCCATTTGAACCGTGATCGCAAGCCGTCAGTTCGCGGTCTGGGCATGCAGGAGGCTGCGGAACCTGCGGCTTCCTCTGCATTGCCATCCATGCCGGTGCGTGCGTTAATCTGCGGGTGGTGCCCCCGTTCGCCAGCAAACCACAAGCACAAATCATGACCGACGAACCGCCCGCTGATGTCATCGGGGCGCCATTGGCCAGCGCGCCGCGTGCTGGGGCGGTGGTCTTCATCTTTGTGACCATCCTCCTGGACATGTTCGCGCTCGGCTTGATCCTGCCGATCCTGCCCAAACTCGTCGAGAGCTTCGTCGATAACGACACCGCAAGTGCGGCGCGCATCTTCGGTCTGTTCGGCACCGTATGGGCGGTGATGCAGTTTTTCTTCTCGCCGATACTCGGGGCGCTGTCGGATCGGTTCGGCCGCCGCCCGGTGGTGCTGCTGTCGAACTTTGGGCTGGCGCTGGATTATGTCCTGATGGCATTGGCGCCGTCGCTGAACTGGCTGTTCGTCGGCAGGGTGCTCTCGGGCATTACCTCGGCGAGCGTCTCCACGGCATTTGCCTACATCACGGATCTGACGCCGCCGGAGCGGCGCGCGGCGGTGTTCGGCAAGATCGGCGCGGCCTTTGGCGCCGGATTCATTTTGGGCCCAGCGGTTGGCGGGCTGCTTGGCGGCATGGATCCCCGGCTGCCGTTCTGGGTCGCGGCGGGCCTGAGTTTTGCCAATGCGCTGTATGGTCTGCTGATCCTGCCGGAGTCGCTGCCGCCGGATCGCCGCTCGGCGTTCCGCTGGAAAAGCGCAAATCCGCTGGGAGCGCTGCGTCTGCTGCGCTCCGACCGGGTGCTGGCCGGGTTGTCCCTGGTGAATTTTCTGGGACAGGTGGCGCATGTCGTTCTGCCCTCTACCTTCGTGCTCTATGCGACCTATCGCTACGGCTGGGATGCATCGACTGTCGGCCTGACGCTCGCCATGGTCGGTGTGTGCTCGATGGCGGTGCAGGGCGCGGCGATCGGACCGATCGTCAGATATCTCGGCGATCGCCGCGCCCTGCTGCTTGGCCTTGGCTGTGGCGCCGCTGGCTTTCTGATCTATGGCGCCGCGCCAAACGGTCCGCTGTTCTGGCTCGGCATTCCCGTGATGTCGTTATGGGGTGTCGCGGGAGCGGCGAGCCAGGCGCTGACGACCCAACTGGTCGCGCCGGATCAGCAGGGCCAGTTGCAGGGCGCGACCAACAGCGTGCAAAGCGTGTCGCAGCTGGTGGGCCCGTTCCTGTTCACGCTGACCTTTGCCTATTTCATCGGCGCGCAAACACCGCTGAAATTGCCGGGCGCGCCATTCCTGCTGGCCTCGGTGTTGATGGTGCTGGCGCTCGCGATCGCCGCGCGGACGCTGGTGCGGACGGATAATGTCCCCATCGGATAGGGAACCCGAATTTGTTTTGAACCTCTTCCGCCGCGATGCATTGAGCCAATTTCAGCATCAAACGGAGGCTCCATGGGACAGAGATTTAAACCTACCGCATTGGTGGTCGACAATGATGAAGTGGTGCGATCCTTGGTCAGCGTTCTGCTCGAAGAGAGCGATATGAAAGTTATTCAATGTGAAAGCGCGGAGGAAGCCGTTCTTGCACTCGACGAATCCGGTGACAGCATCGCGATAGTTTTCACCGATGTCGATCTGGCTGGCCTGATGGATGGGATCGAGTTGGCTCAAATCGCAAAGCAGAGATTTCCGGCACTGCGTGTCATCGTTACGTCGGGCACACCTCGCGTGCGCCGTTTGCCCGATGGGACAACCTTCATGGCGAAACCCTGGAGCCCTATTGACTTACTGGTCGAGGCGGAGAAATCCTTGCACTAGACCAGCAAGACAATGGCGACCAGGGAACCCGCGCAGGCACCGCTGAAATTGCCGGGCGCGCCGTTCCTTGCCGGCCTCAGTGTTAATGATGCTGATGCTCGCGCTCGCGGCGCGTGCCTTGTTGGGAGAAAAGCTGAACGATAAATTCTCATGGCGAGGAGGCGCGCGTAGCGCGTCGTCTCGAACCATGAGGCCCGGAACGCATCCCTCATCCTTCGAGACGCGACGAAGCCGCCGCTCTCAGGATGAGGGATATTGTTATGCCGCGCTTACTTCTTCACCAGCGGACACTCGCTCGCCTCAAGCGGCTTGGCGGCATCTTCCGGCGAGATGGTGGCGATGAGCTTGTAGTAGTCCCACGGATATTTCGATTCCTCGGGCTTCTTCACCTCGAACAGATAGGCCGGAATGATCCGGCGGCCGTCGATCCGCAACGGGCCCTTGCCGAACAGCGGATCGTCGGTCGGAATCTCCTTCATCTTGGCGACGACCTTGGCGCCGTCATGCGGATTGCCGCCGAGCGCGTCGAGCGTCTTGAGATAGTGCAGCACGGCCGCATAAAGGCCCGCCACCGTCATCGAGGGCATGCTGCCCTTGGGCGACACCTTCTGGAAGCGCTTGGACCATGCGCGGGTCTGGTCGTTCATGTCCCAGTAGAACGATTCCGTGAACGACAGGCCCTGTGCGGTCTTCAGTCCCAACGCATGCACGTCGTTGATGAAGAGCAAGAGCGCAGCGAGCTTTTGGCCGCCCGACACGATGCCGAACTCGGACGCCTGCTTGATCGCATTGGTGGTGTCGCCGCCGGCATTGGCGAGACCCACGACCTTGGCCTTCGAGGCCTGTGCCTGCAACAGAAACGAGGAGAAGTCCGAGGTATTGATTGGATGCTTGACCCCGCCCAGCACCTTGCCGCCATTGGCGGCCACTACCGCGGCGGTGTCTCGCTCCAGCGCATGACCGAAGGCGTAATCCGAGGTCAGGAAGAACCAGCTATCGCCACCGGCCTTGGTCAGCGCCTTGCCGGTGCCATTGGCAAGCATGTAGGTGTCATAGGTGAAGGAGATGGTGTTCGGCGTGCAGGCCTTGCCGGTGAGGTCGGCTGTGGCTGCCCCGGAATTGAGATGCACGATGTTCTTCTCTTTGACGATGTTGCTCACCGCGAGCGCAACGCCGGAATTCGGGGTGTCGGCGATGACATCGACCTTATCGGCGTCGATCCATTGCCGGGCGATGTTGCTGCCGACATCGGGCTTGTTCTGATGATCGCCGCTGAGCACGTCGATCTTCCAGCCCTTGGCGGGCAGGCCGGAATCCTCGACTGCCATCTTGACCGCCGCCACCGAATTGGGGCCGCCAATATCGGCATAAAGGCTCGACATGTCGTTCAGCACGCCGATCTTGACCGCCTTGTCCTGGGCCAGCGCGGATGTCGCAAACCCCAACCCGGCACATGCGATCAGCGCGGCGGCACGCCGCGCAAGGGTGGTCCTCATTGAAAATTCCTCCAGATGTTGACGTCAGGCCGGCTCTCTTGTGGGAGCCTCGCCAGGGGTTTGATCGATCAGACAATCCTCGTCCCCGATAGCCGTTCCCGCGCTGTCCGGCAATGCGCTTATCGTAGTGCGTCCGAGGTCAGTTTGAATTTCTGGATACGCTTTCCGGTGTCGACCTCGGCGGTATAGACGTTACCTTTGGCGTCCACCGCCATGGCGTGGATCCAGTGGAACTGCCCGGCGTTGCGGCCGTTGCGCCCAAAACTGCCGACGACGGTGCCATCCTCGCGTTTCAGCACCCGGATTTCGTTGTTCTCGCCATCAGCGCTCAACAGATAGGTCTGGTTCGGATCGGGCCAGATCGCGATGTCCCATACCGCGCCGTTGCCGCGCGTGTTCTTCTCGTAGAACCACTCCTTGACGAAGCTGCCGTCCTTCTTGAACACCTGGATGCGGTCGTTGATGCGGTCGCAGACATAGACCAGGCCGTCGTTGCTCAACTTCACGCAGTGCACCGGATTGGCGAATTGCTGCGACACCGGTGCGTTGGGATCGTAGAGTGGCTGCCTGTTGTCATCAGGCGGATTGCCGTAGGCGCCCCAGTGACGCTTGTAGGCGCCGGTGGTGGCGTCGAACACGATGACGCGGCGGTTGCCGTAGCCGTCGGCGACATAGATTTCGTTCGCCTCCTTGTCGATCGCGGTCTCTGCGGGCTTGCCGAGTTGCGTGGTGTCGTTGCTTCCCTTGCTCGGCGCGATCTTGCCGATCTGCGTCACGAACTTGCCGTCGAGGGTGAACTTCAGAATGGCGTTGTCGTTGTCGGCATTGCCGCCGACCCAGACGAAACCTCTTTCGTCGACCTCGATGCCGTGTTCGCGCCCGACCCATTCATAACCTTCGCCGGGCCCGCCCCAGGAGCGCAGCAGATTGCCGTCGGTATCGAATTCCAGCACCGGTGGCGCCGGCACGCAGCACTTCGATCGCGGCGGGGTCAACGTCGCTCCCTTTTCGTCGTCGGTCAGCGAGCGTGGCCGGTGGATCACCCAGATATGTCCCTGCCAATCGACGGTGATGCCTCCCACCTGACCGAGAATCCAATTGTTCGGGAGGGGCTTCGGCCACGACGCCTCGACCGCAAAGGTCGGGATGTCGCCGGCATGAGCGGTTCGCGGAAGCGCTTGCGCGCCGATCAGCGCGGCCGCCGCGATGCAAACCGGAATGGTTCTGCAGAGATGGGTGAGGGCACGCCGCGAGTGAGCGCGATTTTGCATCGTCTTCGTCCTCCCGTCGGCTTGCGGTTTTTCCGCGTTCGAGGTCAGTCAATCGCGCGACAGGTCGGAAGTCAATTACGCCGGTGTCCGGAAACTCATCAGCGTGCGGGTCTTGTAATCGTAGAACTTGCCGGTCTCGGTCCATGATGGCGCGCACATCGGCAGGATGAATTCCGCGGCCTGTTCCGGGGTATCGAGCTTCATCGGGTCTTCGCCGGGAAATACAGTGGCGCGCATGCGGGTGCGGATCGGGCCGGGATTGAACAGGTTGACACGAACCGGCGTGCTTGCTGTTTCCTGCGCCCAAACCCGCACCAGGGTTTCGAGGGCGGCTTTGGAGGCCGCATAAGGTCCGAGATAGGCGCTGGCCTTGTTCGCCGCCCCCGAGGTGACGAACACCGCGCGACCGGCGTCGGATTGTTTCAACAGCGGCTCCATGCAGCGGATCAGCTGGAAGTTCGCGGTCGCGTTGATGGCCATCACGTCGTTCCAGGGCTTCAACTCGATATGCCCGAGCGGCGAAGAGGGGCCGGCGACGCCGGCATTGCCGACGAGAATGTCGAGCTTGCCATGGCGCTCATGCAGCGCCGCGCCAAGCCGGGCGATGCCATCGTAATCACTGAGATTGAGCGGCACCAGGGTGGCGCTGCCGCCGTCTTGACGGATCTCGTCATCGAGCTCTTCGAGACCGCCTTGGGTTCGCGCCACCGCCACGACATGTGCGCCGGCCTTCGCGAGCGCGCGCGCGGTGGCATAGCCGATGCCGCGCGAGGCGCCGGTGACAAGGGCGATACGGGAGGCGAGGGGGAGGGTCATCGAAGTCTCTTGGCCGTCGTCACTGCGGTTCGCAGGGACGACGGCAATGGCGCGTCAGCTCGCCTCCGCCAGCAGCGACAATTGCCGCGGCTGCGGCTCGACCTGGGTCTGGTCGGTGAGGTGGGTGGGGTAGGCGCCGGTGAAGCAATGGTCGGAGAATTTCGGATTGGCGGGATCGCGGCCGGGTTCGCCCATGGCGCGATACATGCCGTCGATCGACAGGAACGCCAGCGAGTCTGCGCCGATGATGTCGCGCATTTCTTCCAGCGAGTGGGTCGCCGCCAACAGGCCGCCTCGATCGGGCAGATCGATGCCGTAATAATCGGGATAGAGGATCGGCGGCGAGGCGAGGCGGAAGTGAACCTCGCGCGCGCCGGCATCGCGCATCATGCGGACGATCTTTTTTGACGTGGTGCCGCGCACCAGTGAATCATCGATCAGGATGATGCGCTTGCCCTCGATCGCGACCCGATTGGCCGAATGCTTCATGCGGACGCCGAGTTCGCGCACGCTCTGGGTCGGCTGAATGAAGGTGCGGCCGACATAGTGATTGCGGATGATGCCGAGTTCGAACGGCACGCCGGAATGCTGGCTGTAGCCGACCGCGGCGGGCACGCCGGAATCCGGCACCGGCACCACGACGTCGACCTCGACATGGCTTTCGCGCGCGAGCTGGGCGCCGAAGGCCTTGCGGACGTCATACACCGACCGCCCGCCGACGATGGAATCCGGCCGCGAGAAGTAGATGTATTCGAAGATGCACGGCCGCGGCGGCTTCGGGGGGAACGGCTTGTGGCTTTGCGCGCCGAGTTCGTCGAATACGATGATCTCGCCCGGCTCGACGTCGCGGACGTATTTCGCGCCGATCATCTCGAGCGCGCAGGTTTCCGATGCGAGGATCGGACAGCCGTCGAGTTCGCCCAGCACCAGGGGACGAATGCCGAGCGGGTCGCGGGCTCCGATCAGCTTCTTGTTGGTCAGCGACACCAGCGAATAGGCGCCCTCGATCGCGCGCAATGCCTCGATGAAGCGGTCGATGAAGCGGTTGCGTTTCGACTGGGCGACCAGATGCAGGATGACTTCGGTGTCGGTGGTGGATTGCATCATGGCGCCGTTGCGCACGAGGTCACGGCGCAGCGTCAGCCCGTTGGTGAGATTGCCGTTATGGCCGACCGCAAAACCGCCGGCGTTGAGCTCGGCGAACAGCGGCTGCACATTGCGCAGGATGGTGGCGCCGGTGGTGGAGTAGCGGACGTGGCCGACCGCTGACGTGCCCGGCAGCCGCTCGATCACCTCGCGGCGGGAGAAAGTGTCGCCGACGAGGCCAAGCCGCCGTTCCGAGTGAAACCTCGAGCCGTCGAAAGAGACGATGCCGGCGGCCTCCTGGCCGCGATGCTGCAGGGCGTGCAGTCCGAGCGCCGTGACGGCGGCGGCTTCGGGGTGACCGAAGATGCCGAACACGCCGCATTCCTCGCGTAACGTGTCGGCTTCGAGGTCAGAATCCAGGGGTTCGGTGGCGGGATCAGAAGGGCTCTCTATCTCGTCCATCGCGCCTCTCTTTTGGCCTGATATCAACGCGCCGCAGGTTTCTCGATCAGCTTTTTCAGGCTGTCGCGGGCAGGTTTACTATAGCCATCACCGGCTGCCGGCGCTGCCGGGTCGGCGTCAGTTTGTTCGTCATCCGGTTTATTCTTCTTGAATCTCTTTAAGATGGTGTTCTCGGGGTCGTCAGGCAAGAGCGACATCAGCCAATCCCCGGTTCCCTGCAGCACCACCCGGGACTTCGCCCCGGTGATCCAATCGGGCCGCTGCTTGTCCGGGACCAGCCAGCTGAAGAACAGGAAGGCGACGACGACGATCAAGAGGCCCCGCGCCAGCCCGAACAGGAACCCCAGGGTGCGGTCGAGCGCCCCGATCCGGGAATCCAGGATCATGTCGGAGATCCGCACCGTGACCACGGAGACCACGATCAGGGTGCCGACGAACACGCCGGCGACCACGACCACAGCCGCAACCGTGTCGTTATTGAAGTAAGTTTTAGCAGTCGGCAGCAGCTTGGAAAACGAGTAGAGCGTGACCACGGCTGCGGCACCCCAGGCCGCGATCGACAGGATCTCGCGCATAAAGCCGCGGACCATCGCGAGCAGGCCGGAGATCAGCATCACGGCGAGCAGGACGAGATCAAGTATCGTTATCGGCATCGGCTAGTCAGGTCCGCTCGTAAGCCCAAATTCCGCGAATCGGCGTTGTCGGTGCCGCCTCAGGTGACGGTGATAGGGTATGTCCCGCAACCCCGGAAATCGTATGGCAACTCCGTCTTGCGCGCGGGTGGTATAGCGGCGAGGGCGGGCAAGGTCACGCCCCGCCTAGCCTTCCTGACGCCGGAATCTCGCAGGTGTGGCATTTTTCTCCACGGCGGCTTCCCGGTTTCCGTCCTGGGTTCGCTCCAGGCCTCGTTTGGGGCTGCCACGGGCGGCGATATCGGCGACCAGACTGGTCAGTCCACCCACGGTATTGAGGGCGAGACCGGCGTCGCCGCCGACGTCGCCACGCGCCGATTCGGGCAGCACGGCGCGTCCGAATCCGAGTTTCGCCGCCTCCTTCAGCCGTGCCGAGGTTTGCGCCACCGGCCGGACCGCGCCCGACAGCGAAATCTCGCCGAAATACACAGCGTCGGTCGGCAGCGGCGCGTTGACCAGGGACGACACCAGGGCGGCTGCGGCGGCAAGATCGGCGGCGGGCTCCTGGATCCGCAGCCCTCCCGCCACGTTCAAATAAACGTCATGGCCGGACAACTTCACTCCGCAATGGGCCTCCAGCACCGCCAGCACCATCGACAGCCGGCTCGGGTCCCAGCCCACTACCGCCCGGCGCGGCGTGCCGAGCGAGGTCGGCGCCACCAGCGCCTGCAATTCCACCAGCACCGGGCGGGTGCCCTCGATTCCGGCGAACACCGCCGTGCCCGGGCTGCCGAGATCGCGTTCCGACAAAAACAGCTCGGAGGGATTGGAGACCTCGCGCAAACCCAGGCCCGTCATCTCGAACACGCCGATCTCGTCGGTGGGGCCGAAACGGTTCTTCACCGCGCGCAGGATCCGGAACTGCTGCGAGCCTTCGCCCTCGAACGACAGCACCGCATCGACCATGTGTTCGACCACGCGCGGCCCCGCGATCTGGCCATCCTTGGTGACGTGGCCGACCAGAATGATCGCGGCGCCGGACTTTTTGGCAAATCTGATGAGCGCCTGCGCCGAGGCGCGTACCTGTGTCACCGTGCCCGGCGCGGATTCCACCGTATCGGTCCACATGGTCTGGATCGAATCGATCACGATCAGCCGCGGCACGGTGCCCTCGGACAGCGTGGAGACGATGTCCTCGACGGAGGTTTCGGCGGCGAGCTGCACCGGCGCATCGGCGAGGCCCAGCCGCTCGGCGCGCAGCCGCACCTGCGCCACGGCTTCCTCGCCGGAAATATAAACCGCGCGATGGCCGGCGCGGGCCATCAGGCTGGTAGCCTGCGTCAACAGCGTCGATTTGCCGATGCCGGGGTCGCCGCCGACCAGCAGCACCGAGCCCCTGACAAAACCGCCGCCGGTGACGCGATCGAACTCGGCCATCCCGGAAGGCAGGCGAGGGGCCTCCTTGGTCTTGCCGGTCAGGGATTCCAGCGTGAACAGCCGGCCCTTGCGTCTGGAGCGGATCGAGACCGGCATCGTGGTCGCGCCGGTGATATCTTCCTCGGAGAGCGTGTTCCACTCGCTGCAGGATTCGCACTTG
>Ga0137364_10001807_pt1 | contig 10443 bp, 10 predicted proteins | sample SagtaG_10_FD_104798 | JGI IMG/M metagenome (GOLD analysis project Ga0137364, IMG submission 104798) | Vadose zone soil microbial communities from Sagehorn Ranch, Mendocino, California, USA - Sage1_L_20_16 metaG | ecosystem: Environmental > Terrestrial > Soil > Vadose zone | place: USA... | reverse complement strand
GGCGATAGAAGGAACGCTCATCATGTTCAAACGCTTTTATAGGAATCGCTATGGATATTCGCGCTGGGACGGTACCCAAAACATCGAAGGGCTTGATGCTGACGATATCCTGAACGCAATGGCCGACGATTATATGGAGGAAGGTAACCTTCAGCAGGCCCTCAAACGCTTGATGCAGGATGGCATTCGTAACGAGGATGGCCGTAAGACTATGGGCCTGCGTGAGTTGATGGAGCGCATGCGTAATATGCGTAACGAGCAACTCAATCGCTACAATATGGCCTCAGGTGTGATGGATGATTTGCGTGAGAAGCTAGAAGAAATCAAGAACCTCGAGCGTGAGGGTATTCAGAAACGTTTGGATGGGAATAGTGACCCCTCTCAACCATCGCAATCGCCCGACCAGCAACAATCACCTGGCCAGCAACAGGGCATGGATCAACCTCAGGATGGTAGTGGACAAGAAAGCCAACAAGGCTCAAGCAGCGGTCAACCAGGGCAATCCGGCGAGAGCAATGACGATCTCACGCCTGAGCAAAAACGCAAGATGCTGGAGATGATTGCAAAAAGGAAACAAGATTACCTTGATAAACTACCTCAAGATATCCCCGGCCAGATAAAAGGGCTCTCCGAATACGACTTTATGGATGATGAGGCACGTGAAAAATTTCAAGAACTGATGGATAGTCTGCAGCAGCAGATGATGCAGCAGTTTTTTCAGGGTATGCAGCAGTCCTTGCAAAACATGACCCCTGAGGATATCGCCAAAATGCGCGAGATGATTCGTGACCTCAATAAAATGTTGCGTGATCGCCAGGAGGGTCGAGAACCGGACTTCGACTCGTTCATGCAGAAGCATGGGGAATACTTCCCTGGTGTCAATTCGCTGGACGATCTAATCGAGCAGATGCAACAGCAAATGGCAGCCATGCAAGGTATCATGGATAATCTTTCACCTGAGCAACGCCAGGAGCTACAGGATCTCATGGAACAGCTCATGGGGGATGATCGCATCCGTGTTGATATGATGGAACTGGCCATGAATCTCGAGGCTCTTGCTCCCATGGAACAGATGCGCACTCGCTTTCCTTTTCGGGGTGATGAATCGCTACCGTTAAATGAAGCCATGCGTATGATGAATCGTTTGCAGCAAATGGAGGGTCTGGATGATCAGATCCAGGAAGCGCGTCGTCTGGATAACCTTGAGGCAATCGATAGCAACAAGGTCAAAGACCTGCTTGGCGATGAGGAATATCAATCAGTTGAACAACTGAAAGAACTTATGAAGGTATTGGAGGAAGCAGGTTATATTCAGAAAAAAGGTAATCGCTGGGAATTGACCGCGCGGGGCATTCGTAAAATTGGCCAGAAGGCTCTTCAAGACATCTTCAACAAGCTGAAGCGAGATGGATTTGGTCGCCACGTCAGCCCATTCCGTGGAGTTGGTGGAGAGCGTACCGATGAGAGCAAGCCATATCAATTCGGTGATCCATTCCTTCTGGACCTGGAGAAAACGCTCATGAATGCCTTGCATCGTCGTGGCACAGGCACTCCTGTAGGGTTGCAAAAGGACGATTTTGAGGTTTATCGTACTGAATTTACAACGCAGTCTTCAACCGTATTGATGATCGATCTGAGCATGAGCATGGTCTACAATGGTTGCCAACCGGCCGCGAAGAAGGTGGCGGTAGCTCTGGAAAGTTTGATTCGCTCACAGTTCCCACGCGACAACCTTTACGTAGTTGGTTTCTCGTTTGTTGCTCAGGAATACAAACCGGAAGAATTGGTAGAGATGGGACGCTATGACAACAGCACCGGCACAAATATGGCTCATGGGTTCATGCTGGCCCGCCAATTGTTAGCGCGTCATCATGGGGTGAATAAGCAGATCATCATGATAACAGATGGTGGTCCTACAGTCTGGTTTGAAGAGGGTGAATGGCAATTCGGTTATCCACCGAATCCCTTTGCTGAACAACAAACGTTGTTAGAGGTGCAGCGATGTACTCGCGAGAGGATTACCATTAATACCTTTATGTTGGAGGATGATCGTTGGATGGTAGCCTTTGTGAATCAACTCTCGTCGATTAACCATGGTCGCACCTTTTACGCTGATAAGAACAACCTGGGTGAATACCTGCTGATCGATTATCTCAACAGCAAGCGGAAGTTCATCGCCTAAATGAGTAAGGATAGTCCGGGCGAGGGCAACCCCCACCCCTACATTTCAAGGAAATCGAGTGCTCGTAAACGTAATGTAGGGGCGGGGCTTCCCCCCGCCCTGCAACCACCTCCCGCTCATCAAACCCCTCCTACCCTTTTGAATTCTGCTCAGCAAACATCCTCTGAATGGCTCAAGTCCACGTTTCAACCATTTGCTGATGGGCTGCAACAGCTTGGTCTTGAACTGACGGAGCAGCAGTTTGATCAGTTTTTGCGTTATAAACAAGAATTACTTGACTGGAATACACGCATCAACCTCACTGCCATCAATGATCCAGCTGAGATCATGCTCAAACACTTCCTGGATTCTTTGTCGTTGCTCATGGTCTACGAAGTATCGGATGCACGTTTACTCGATATCGGCGCTGGCGCAGGCTTTCCAGGCCTTCCTCTCAAAATTGTACGTCCCCAATGGCAGGTGCTGCTCTTAGAGGCCACCGGCAAAAAAGTGACGTTTATGAGGCACATCATCGAGACACTCCAACTTTACGACGTTCAGGCCGTGCATGGGCGTGCCGAAGAACTAGCACACAAACCAGAGTACCGTGCTGCGTTCGATGCTTTGACTGCCCGCGCGGTTGCATCCCTTCCAGTGCTTTTAGAATATGCTGCGCCCTTTTGTCGTGTAGGTGGGCAGATCATACTACCGAAAAAAGGGGACCTGACTGAGGAGTTAGCACAGGGCAAGCGTGCTGCCAGGCAGCTTGGAGTAGTTTTGAAGGATTCTGTAGCTGTGAGACTGCCTGGCCTGGAGGATGGGAGGAGATTGCTCGTGTGGGAACAGGTGAAAAAGTGTCCTGAGCAATTTCCCAGGAGTGCTTCTGTGATATCTAAGAAGCCGTTGGGGTTACTATAGTGAATTTACCTGTTGGTCGGACATTCCATCATCCTGCATGCTCCGGGTGCTTTGCTCTGCCTTGTTAGTCTCTATTTCTTCTGTTGTTTCTTCCTGCGCTGCCGCTGCCAGCTCATCTCGCTCATGGTAGAGATAATCAAGCAGCGAAAATGCTGCCTTTGCGCTAAGTTGCATATGTAAATTGTTATTCTGCTCGGAAGTGATTGATAGTTTTGAATCAGCTATCTCAAACTTCCATCCATTGGCAATTATGGGTGCTACATTCATGCTTCTTTCCTTTTCTTGAGCTTATCCTTGATCAGGTTGTTATATGGATTCTCTCGTTCTTATGTAGCACGTAATTCTTGGCTGAAAAGTAGCACTTTTTTGGGGCTGAAATTGAGGTCTAGTATCATCTCTTCGCATTTCTCGGATAGCGCGCATCGTACTCAGGGGTAGCCAGCACATCCTGAATCTGGATCGTCCTGCCTCTTTGTGGGCTTACCGACACCATCGCGATTGGCGTTTCCAACAACTCTTCCAGGCGTTTTAAATATTTTTTTGCGGCCTCAGGCAGTGCATCAACGGTACATACGCCTGTTGTGTCACATTGCCAGCCTTCTATCTCCTCATAGACAGGTTCGCATGCTGCAAAGTCGCTTTGAGTTGCAGGGAGCGTATTCACCAACTTTCCGTGTAGTTGATAAGCAGTGCAGATTTTGATAGTAGGCAAGGTATCAAGCACGTCAAGCTTGGTAATCACCGCCGCATCCATGCCATTTAGCTGTGCTACAAAGCGCCCGGCAACTGCATCAAACCAACCACAACGTCGCTCTCGACCGGTATTTGTGCCATATTCATGACCTCGATCTCGCATGGTCTTCCCAACTGTATCAAAGAGTTCTGTTGGCATAGGTCCACTGCCAACACGCGTAATGTAAGCTTTATAGACACCGACAACCCGATCGATAGAATGCGGTGGCAAACCTGCTCCACTTGACGCGTTTGCCGCCATTGTTGATGAAGAAGTGACATAAGGATAAGTACCGAAATCAATGTCAAGCAAGGCGCCTTGAGCACCCTCTAAAAGAATCGTTTTACGTTCAAACAATGCTTCATGCAGCATGGCTTGTGTATCAGTAATATGAGATCGCAAGCGTTGACCGTAGCCAAAATATTCCCCATGGATTTCTTCCAGTGAGAGGGGAGGTTGTCCATAGATCTGAGTTATCATGCGATTCTTCTGTTGCAAAATAGTGGCTAATTTCGCACGGAAAGCATCAACATCGAGCAGATCTGCCATACGAATGCCAATTCGTGCATGCTTGTCCACGTAAGCGGGGGAAATGCCGCGCTGTGTAGTGCCGATTTTATCTGCTCCCCTCGCTTCTTCCTCAAAACGGTCTAGTAAGAAATGATAGGGCATTACCACATGCGCGCGTTCACTAATATAGAGCCTTGACATATCTATGCCTCTGCTTTGAAGTTCTTCCATCTCAGTGAGCAGGCCCTTTGGGTCAACTACTACACCGTTGCCTATGATGCAATTTGTATTGGGAAAAAGAATGCCAGAGGGTACCAGACGAAACGAGAATTCTCCTTGTTCATGTACAACTCTATGTCCTGCGTTGCTGCCTCCCTGGTATCTAACAACAAAGTCTGCATGCATTGATAACTCGTCAACAATTTTTCCTTTGCCTTCATCACCCCATTGTGCTCCGATGATTGCAAGTACAGTCATAGGTTGGTGTCCCTTCTCGATTTGGAAATTATAGTGTCGGATGCCCATGACATGCTACATTACTATTGAAGCAGAGTCAAATTTGTTTCAGCTATTGGAATTGAAATCTGACAAGCATTCTCTCAAAATACTGAGTGTTCATCGTATCGAACTCAGAGTCAAGCGCCTGTAGTTCAATAATATAAGCCTTTCCCTGGTGTACAGTGGCATAGACCTCAACGCGCACATTCTGGCTGTTTAATTGGTAGTATGCGATTTGATAAGACCAGTTTTCACCACCGATCGTTGCATTTGAAGAAGGGGTTGGAGTTGGTGCATTGTAACCAGGTTGTGAAGAAAAATTGTTCAAGTCAGTATTCACAAGTTGTCCAGCATTCATACTAGAAATGCCAGGAGTCTTGAATGCTGCGAATTCGACCGCTTGAGAAGTATTTGTGAATTGCGTTCCGGTTGAATCAGTTGTTGGTTTCTGCGACCATGGACTCGGGTATTCAACTGAGAAGCCATTCGAAGTACAAGTGTTGTCGCACAAAGTGAAACCCGCATCTGGGGTAGGGGTTGGTGTGAGTGTTGGCGAAGGAGAAGGCGTGGGAGATGGAGTAGCCGTTGGGCTGGGACTTGGCGCCATTGTAGGTGTTGGTACACTCGTTGCTGTTGCATTTTGATGGGAAAGTTGTTCTTTATGAGAAGTGTTATTACGTAAAAGGAAAATTGCGCCGAAAACAAATATTGTAATGAGCGCCAAAGCAATACAAATAGAGATAATGATCATAGCAAGATTGCTACGTTTTTGTGGCGGTGGAGGAGTAAGTCCTGGAGGCATTCCATAGCCTTGTCCACTAGGAAATGTTTGAGTTGGCGGGTACATAGTTCCTGTATAATTACTGCTCTGAAATGGCTGCATCTGGGGAGTAATTTGACCTGTTCCTGAATAACCAACTGGTATTGAAGAGCTCTCATAGTTTTGTTGAGGATATATTGTTGGATAGCTCTGAACTTGATGAGTTGGTAAGGCTGACATCGCCTCTGTAGGATCTTGATGGAAACCATTTTGTTGTAAGTCAGATGACATCATCTGCGCTTGGTTATTGGAAGAGGGCAACATAGCGGATCTGTATGTGTCTGACGAAGACGAAGACGAATTTGTACTATAATACCCGCTGCTTAAAAGTCCCTGGCCGTTTGATGGATCGATGGGTTTAGCTGAAATGATGACTGGCGTGCCGCATTGACCGCAGAAGGTTTCTTCGAGGCTTATTTCGTTGCTGCAATTTGGGCATCTCATTGCCATTACTTTCTTTTCCACTGACGCGGTTAACAGGGTCTATTATAGTGCATCTATTCTGATTTGACTACAAAGTAACCCGTTTGTCTCAGGATATAGCAGCACATATTATTCCTCAGTTTTAGCATCCGTTGTATCTGTTTGCTCCTCGAAATTGATGGCAATACGCTGGAGTCCTTCGTCCTCATAATAATGATAAGCGACAATTGATGTACCAGGAATTCGTTGTAAACGACGCTGTACTTGTTGTAATAACGATGGCGAGTGGTCAAATGGCCCACTTATGATCAACCATATCCATGGAATATGCTCTTCGGCATTGATTCGCTTCATATTCTGATTGTCAGTACGACTTGCAACTGCCAATCCTGTGGGATGACTATGATAGGCTCCTATGACTCTATCAGAGTACGCCAGATCAGCCGAAAGTAATTCTTCTGGGGCGAATTCAAAGTACACTGCTGAGTCAAAAATGTTACGCATTGGATGTATATCTTCAATGTGCCAGTTACCTGCCTGGTCAGTGATCCCTAGGAGTAGTCCGCACGCTTCAATCTGTTGGCGTTTGTAGACATCAAGAAGCAATGCTTTATAAGCCGTGGCATCAATCGTTACTTCCGCTTTAGGATGTTTTCGCATAGTGCCTCAATTACAATATCGATACTGGCTACACATGCAAAAATTGTTCGCGACTGAAGCGTCGAAGGTCACCGATATGTTGCACGCTAATATCAGGTTGAAAGTTCTCCGGTTTCGAGCCTGCCGCGTATTTTCCTTGTTGCACAAAGACTGTTGTCAGCTTATCGCCCCATATCAACTTGCTATCAGTAAGAATCTCAGGTTTGTCATCGATCATCACATAATGATCGGCAGGATATTGCTCCACAATCTCTTGGAGATGTTCTTGTTTATGCGTGTAAAGCAATACACGCCCCTCAACAGTTTCTGCAATGTCACTGTTAAATATTTTTTCCGCTTGGAAACATAAATCACCGTCTGAGACAATTACTGTTAGCCCTAATGTGCTCAAATAACGAAGAGTCTCCAGCGCATGTGGGTACAGAGCGTTAAAGAATGGGTAGTTATCAAAGAGCGAGTGTACATGTGCATAAGTTTGTTCGTCAAGTTCTGAAAGAGGAGTTTGTTCCCGCAGCCACTCCAGAGCGAGTGGAATATCAACTACTCCTCTTTCCTTCCGTGCTCTTTCATAGAGATCCCAGTAGCGATTATTTAACGTTTCGCCCATTTGTACTTTGATATGTTCTTCCAAATCACGTTTGACAAAGTCGTTATCGATAAGCGTGTTATCTACATCGATCAAAAAGAATAGGTTTGGCATCGCTGATTCCCGCTTTCAAGAATATGTTATTCACTACTATATTACTGCTTGTTCGTGCTTTGTGGCAAGGAAACAGGTCATGCCACATGTTTCTATAACACTAACACGACTTCATTCTATATGAAGACTCTACGTATTTGCCACTGCACCATTCATCTTCTAACACAGAGTTACAAGCACGATCAGACGCTCTTGACAAACATTGTTTTCTGTTTTATAATAATCGTACCGTAAAGTACGGTACGATTATTAGGATGAATGATGATAGAACAAAGACAAAACAATCGCACACAACGAACCCGAGAGCGGCTTCGCAAGGCCGCCCATCAACTCTTTCTAGAGCAAGGGTATCAAGCGACGAGCATTGATGCCATTTTGGCGAAAGCAGGCATTTCCTCGAAGGAGACCTTCTATCGTCACTACCCTAGCAAAGAGGCTCTTTTTGTCGATGTACTGAGTCATCTAACTATCGAACAGCCTGGCTTTTCTGAAAAGCTTGCTGCACTGCCCTCTCCTCATGATCTGCCGTCACTTCGCCAGGCACTTCTGCAACTTTCCCGCGAAATCCTCTCCATGATGTGCCAGCCCGGTTATCTCCCATTGGTACGTATGATCATTGCCGAATCTTCTCGCTTTCCGCAACTTGGTACCCTTTTTTTCTCGACCGTCACGCAACGTGGTCTCGCAATCATGGACTCACTCCTTCAAACAGCGAGGGAGCAGCAGATTATTGTAGACATTGATATTGATGCTGTGACGCATATGTTGCTTGGCGGCCTATTGAGCTATGCCATCATAGGTCTGATATTTACGGGAGAGCAAACGCAACCTCCACCACTTGACCGTGCTGATGCACTCATAGAGGTCATGATGCACGCATTAACGCCGTAAACAATTAACTTTGATCTTTATTAAGGAGGATAGAATGTTACGTGATCGCATACGTATCTTTAACAAGCATGTCACAAATCGAGTTCTACGCAGGTTTACGAGCTTTTCCTTCGGCCCATTTGCAATCGTCCGTCATGTTGGTCGTAGGAGCGGAAAGCCTTATGAGACCGTAATCTGGGTGTGGCAGATGCGAGAAGGGTTTGTGATTGCCTTAACTTATGGACCAGAAGTGGATTGGTATCGCAATATGAAGGCTAATGGAGGGGGTTCGATTTTCTGGCATCGAAAGCTCTATGTAGTAGGGAAACCAGAACTGATTGATGCCGACAAAGCTCTGAAAGCGTTTCCTGCCCTTTTCAGGCTCATCTTTCGAATATTTGGCAAACAGGAGAAGTTTGTGCTTATGAAATCATCAGGCCTTCAGCCTGTCCAAGCCTGATGGAGTGCGGGAAAATTTGAACTAAAAGATGGTGGTTTTGTGCATCTGGCATGATCTGTTATAATCAGCATATCAATAAATACAGACCGCATTGTTGTGCATACGAGATGAACCACGAATAGCTATAGACATGGGGAACGAACAGAAGCGAGTATTGCTGTTAATGTCTCCTGCAACGTATCGGGCAGGGGCCTTTTTAAGTGCAGCTAGAACTTTGAAACTTGAAGTTGTGGTAGGGATTGACCTTCCTGAAACACTCAGTGAGTATTGGCATGTACCTCTTGGGCTGGACTTCGCAAATCCTGATGCATCGCTGCATACAATTGTAGAATTTCATCGCAAGCATCCGATCCACGCAATTATCTCTGTTGATGATAGTGCTACAGAACTTGCAGCTCGTGCTGCTACTGCGATAGGGCTGGCTCATAACTCCCCACAAACTGCTGAGGCAGCTCGTGATAAGCTGTTGATGCGTACACTGATGTCGGCTGGAGGTGCGCCATGTCCAATCTTCCGCCCATTTTTGTTGAATAACAATCCCGCTGTCATTGCTTCCCAGATCAACTATCCTTGTGTTGTAAAGCCGTTGCGACTTTCCGGTAGCCGTGGGGTTATCCGCGCAAATAATCCCGAGGAATTTAGCATTGCTTTTAAGCGTTTAAAACGGCTGCTGATATCTGAGGGTAATTCTGAGCATGAGACGTCAATTCTTGTCGAAGATTTTATACCAGGCTTCGAGGTTGCCCTGGAAGGTTTGCTTACCAACAGCAATTTAAAAGTGTTGGCGTTATTCGATAAACCTGATCCATTAGATGGCCCTTTTTTTGAGGAGACGATCTACACTACTCCCTCGCGCCTATCGGCAGGCGTTCAAGAAGACATTGCCCGCTGCATCTCCACTGCTGCCGCATCACTTGGATTGCGCGAAGGCCCTGTACATGCGGAATTGCGTGTGAATGACCAGGGACCGTGGATGCTGGAGATTGCCGGCCGTTCAATTGGAGGATTATGCTCGACCGTTCTCGAGTTTGGTTCCGGTATGTGTTTGGAGGAACTGATTCTACGCCATGCCGTTGGTTATGAAATTGCCTCAATAGAGCGAGAAAAACATGCTGCAGGAGTGATGATGATTCCCATCCCGTCGGCAGGCATTCTAAAAGCTGTACACGGTATCGAGGAGGCACAAAAAGTGCCACTCATTACAGGTGTTGAGATCACTGCTAAACTGAACTATCCTCTGGTCCCACTTCCAGAAGGGGCAAGCTACCTTGGTTTCATTTTCGCGCGTGGTGAAACTCCTGCCCAGGTCGAAGATGCTATTCGAACAGCGCACAAACTTCTAAAGTTTGAAATCAGGCGAGAGATCCTTGTTTTGAATTAGAGGTTGTCCATCTGACCAAGCTGATCTTTTGTTTCCAGGTCTTTATCTTCTGCAAAGAAGCTATCTTTGGAGAAACTACCCTCAAGCTCTGGTTGAGGAACGAGATCGACTGTTTCTCCCTCAGAAGTAAGAATGGTGCCACTTAGAGTCATACCAGGGGGAAGATCGGCGTTATTGGCCCCATTGCTAAACAGTATGCCAAAAGCTTGCTTGTCTTTGCCCTCAGCCTTAACTATTAGGAGTAAGCGAGTATTTTCCGGTGTTTGTTCTCCAGAGGCCGTCTTCAAGCCTACTACTTTGGATGTTATC
>Ga0137364_10001801_pt1 | contig 10452 bp, 10 predicted proteins | sample SagtaG_10_FD_104798 | JGI IMG/M metagenome (GOLD analysis project Ga0137364, IMG submission 104798) | Vadose zone soil microbial communities from Sagehorn Ranch, Mendocino, California, USA - Sage1_L_20_16 metaG | ecosystem: Environmental > Terrestrial > Soil > Vadose zone | place: USA... | reverse complement strand
GGTGCGGACGGACCTGTCATCCCGCGCGGCGGTGGCGCTGGTGCCGTCGGTGACGGCGCCCACGGGCAGCGAGGCTCGCGGGCTGGGAGCGGGCCGTGCGCTCGGCGGACTCGTGGGGGTGGTCAGCGCCGATCTGCCGGGCGTGCACGTCGACGTGAACGCCGGACCGCAGGGAATCGGCGCAGGCACGCCCCAGTGGTTCGTGTCCCTGGGCGGTTCGCGGACGTTCGGTCGAGCCGGCCTCGCCGTCGAGCTGTTCGAATTTACGCCCGGCGGGGCGGGCTCGCGGCTCGCGGGAGTGCTGGGCGCGGCGACGATCCGCCTGGCGGAGTGGGCCGTGGTCGATGCGGGCGGGGCGGTGGGGGCGACCGGTGGGACGCCGGACCAGCTGTTCCTGGGCATCACGACCAACCTGGGTCGGCTGTTCTGACCCGGCTCCCGCGGTGACCGCCCCGCGGGAGCTCGCCCGCGTCCTCACGCTGCGCGACCTCGTTCTGATCGTCGTCGGGACCACGATCGGGTCGGGGATCTTCACGGTGCCGGGCGCGGTGCTGCGGCAGTCGGGGGGCGACCTGGGAGTCGCGCTCGTGGTGTGGGTCGTGGGCAGCGTGCTCGCGCTGCTCGGGGCCCTTACGTTCGGCGAGCTCGGCGCCATGCTGCCCGACGCCGGCGGCAGCTACGTCTACGTGCGCGAGGCGTTCGGCTCCCTCCCCGCTTTCCTCCTCGGCTGGACGCTGTTCCTCGCGATCAACACCGGCTCGACCGCAACCCTCGCCGTCGCGTTCGCGAACTATCTGGGCGAGCTCGTCCCGCTCCCGCCGGTGGCGCACGCCTTCGCCGCGGTCGTCATGATCGCCGCGGTGGCCGCCGTGAACATTCGGGGCGTCCGCCACGCGGCCTCTGTCCAGAACTGGAGCACGGCGCTGAAGGTAGCAGCGATCCTCGCCCTCGCCGCGGCCGGTTTCGCCCTCGGCGAGGGCTTTCACGGCACGGGCACGCGCGCCTTCATGACGCCCCCCTCGCTCGCGTCGCTCTCGGCCGCCGGCGTGGCGCTGCTCGGCGTGCTGTGGGCGTACGAAGGGTGGCAGAACGTGACCAATTCCGCGGGTGAGGCTCGAGACCCGCAGCGCACGTTCGCGCGCGGGATTGGGCTCGGCACCGCGGCGCTCGTGGCGATCTACCTGACAGCGAACGCAGGCTACATCGCGGCGCTCGGAGCTGCCGGAGTGGCAGCGACAGACCGGGTCGCGGCCGACGTGGTGCGCACCCTGTTCGGCTCCGATGCCGCGAGGATCGTCACGCTGGTCATTCTTGTCTCGATTTTCAGCGCCGCGAACGGGCTCGCGCTCACGGGCCCGCGCATGTACTTCGCGATGGCGCGCGATGGGGTGTTCTTTCGTTCACTCGCCGACGTCCATCCCCAGTTCGGTACGCCGGCCCTCGCGGTCGCTATGAGCGCCCTGTGGGCGATGCTGCTCGCCGTGAGCGGCACGTTCGAGCAGCTCTTCACGTATGTCGTGTTCGCGAGCTGGATATTCGCCGCTCTCGCCGCGGCGAGCGTCTTCGTGCTGCGGCGGCGCCGCCCCGACGCACCGCGGCCGTTTCGCGTGCCCGGCTATCCCGTCACGCCCGCGCTGTTCATCGCCGCCGCGGCGGCGATCGTGGGGAATACGATCGTGGCGCGGCCGGTGCAGGCGCTGATCGGCCTCGGCATCGTGGCCACGGGCGTGCCGGCGTATTTCACGTGGACGTGGCGTCGTCGTCGTAGGCGCGAGTGAACTCGCGACCGCAGGGAGTCCTTGAGGGCGGCTTGGCGTCTGCCCGTGCCGTTCCAACGTTGTTGGCGGATATGCTGGCGTGCCTTGCACACCCGTTGGAACGGCGCCCGTAAACGGGCCTGACGTGGCCGCTTGAGCGACGCGACCCCGCGCCCTACCGCCCTCCCCCGATCCCCCCGATATTCCCCTCGTCTCACGTGGAGCTTCCCCCCAATGAAGACCCAGGGTTCCAATACAGATGTGGTGTTCCTCTCCGGCGTCCGGACCGGCTTCGGCACCTTCGGGGGCACGCTGAAAGACCTCTCGGCGATCGCGCTCGGCGCCGTGTCTGCGAAGTACGCGCTCGAGCGCTCGGGCGTTCCGCCCGCCGAGGTAGGCCACACCGTCTTCGGCAACGCCCTGCAGACGTCCGCCGACGCGATTTACTGCGCCCGCCACATCGGGCTCAAGGCGGGACTGCCGATCGAGGTCCCCGCGGTGACGGTGAACCGGCTGTGCGGCTCGGGATTCGAGGCCATCACCCAGGGCGCTCAGCTCATCCTGCTGGGTGAGGCGCGGGCAGTGCTCGCCGGCGGCACGGAGTCGATGAGCCAAGCCCCCCATGTGGTGCGCGGCGCACGCTGGGGCCTGCGGCTCGGGCCTTCGGCCCCGCTCGAAGACCTGCTCTGGGAGGCGCTCAAAGACCCGCAATGCGGCCTGTCGATGGCCGAGACCGCCGAGGGTCTCGCCGAGCAATACAAGCTGACCCGAAAGGACGTCGACGAGGTAGCGCTGGCGTCGCAGCAACGCGCCAAGCAGGCCTGGGACGCGTGTGTGTTCCAGGACGAGGTGGTGCCGGTGACGGTGAAGGGAAAGAAAGGTGAGCCGACCGAATATCGCGCCGACGAGCACATGCGACCAGGCACGACGCTCGAGGTGCTGCTCTCCCTCAAGCCCTACTTCAAGAAGGACGGGCTGGTCACCGCGGGAAACGCCTCCGGGATCGTGGACGGCGCCGCCGCGACCGTGATCGCGAGCGCGGACTACGCCAAGGCCCACGGCTTGAAGCCACTCGGCCGCCTCGTCGCCTGGGCGGTGGTCGGGGTCGAGCCGAAGTACATGGGGATCGGCCCGGCGCCCGCGGCGCGCAAGGCGCTCGAGAAGGCGGGGATGAAGCTGGAGCAGATGGATCTGGTGGAAGTGAACGAGGCGTTCGCGCCCCAGTATCTCGCGGTCGAGCGGGAGCTCGGCCTCGACCGCGCCAAGACCAACGTGCACGGCGGCGCGATTGCCATCGGCCACCCGCTCGCCGCGACCGGGACCCGCCTCACGATCCATCTGCTCCACGCCCTGCGCCGCGCGAAGCAGCGCTTCGGGCTCGGCTCCGCCTGCATCGGTGGCGGCCAGGGCGCGGCGGTAATCGTGGAAGCATTCCCGGGTTGAGGAGACCCTCATGGACGTCGTGCTCACCGCGATCCTTGGCGTCGTCGTGCTCTATGTCCTCTCCGGGCTTCGCGTGTTCAAGGAGTATGAGCGCGGGGTGCTGTTCGTGCTCGGCCGCTCGTGGGGCGCGAAGGGACCCGGGCTGAGGTTCCTGCCACCACTGCTCACCAAGATCCAGACGGTCTCGCTCCGCGTCGTCGCGTTGGACGTCCCACCGCAAGACGTGATCACGCGCGACAACATCTCGATCAAGGTGAACGCCGTCCTCTACATGCGTGTCGCCGATCCGGTGAAGGCGGTCATCGGCGTCGAGAACTTTCTCTACGCCACGAGCCAGCTGGCGCAAACCACGCTGCGCTCCGTGCTCGGCGAGACCGAGCTCGACGAGCTGCTGATGAACCGCGAGAAGATCAACAACATCCTGAAAAACATCATCGACAAGCGCGCCGAGGACTGGGGGATCGAAGTCTCCGCGGTGGAAGTGAAGGACGTGGACCTCCCACCCGAGATGAAGCGCGCGATGGCGCGGCAGGCGGAGGCGGAGCGCGAGCGACGGGCCAAGGTTATCAACGCCGAGGGCGAGCTCCAGGCCTCGGAGAAGCTCGCCCAGGCCGCTCACATCATCGGCTCGGAGCCCGCCGCGATCCAGCTGCGCTACTTGCAGACGGTGACGGAGATTTCCTCCGAGAACAACTCGACGACGTTCTTCCCGATCCCGATCGATCTGTTCAAGGGATTCCTCGAGGCGGTGGCCCGGAAGCCGGCCACGCCCGCGCTCCCCGAACGGACTTCGGGTGACACCATCCCGGCCGAGACCGCGAAGACGAAAGCCAAGGCGTAACGATGGCGGGCGACCTCATCCGCCGAGAGGCGCTCGAGCGCATCATCCAGCGTGCCGCGGAGCTGCAGGCCGGTGAGCAGGACATCGGCGAGGGGCTCACCGAGCCCGAATTGCTCGCGCTGGGCCAGGACGTCGGGATCCCGTCGCGCTACCTGCGCCAGGCGTTGCTCGAAGAGCGGACGCGTCCTCCGGTCGAGGCGCGCGGCGGCCTACTGGCGTGGCTGGTAGGCCCCGGGCGGCTCTCCGCCCAGCGCGTGGTCGCTGGCGAGCCCGCCGCGGTCGATCGCGCGCTCGGCGCCTGGATGCAACAGGAGGAGCTGCTCCAGGTGAAGCGACACTACCCCGACCGCACCACTTGGGAGCCGAAGGTCGGCGCCTTCGCGTCGATTCAACGGGCGCTCGGAGCGGGGGGCCGCCGCTTCGCCCTCGCGCGGGCGGCCGAGGTCGCCGGCCAGGTGACGCCGCTCGAGAGTGGCTTCTGCCACGTCCAGCTGGTCGCGGACGTGCGTAATGGCCGCCGCCAGCGGCTCGGCGGCGCGGGAACGCTGCTGGGCTTGGGCACCGCGGCGACCGGCGCCCTTTGGGCGATGGGGCTGCTCGCGCCTTTCCCGTTCCTGCCGCTCCTGATCCTCAGTCCAGCCGCCGCTGCGATTCTTCGCAGCCACCGCCTACAGCACGAGCACGTCCAGATCGGGCTGGAGCAGGTGTTGGACCGGCTCGAGCGCGGAGAGATCAAAGCCGAGCATGCCCTGCCGGGCCAGAAAATGAGCCCGTTCGTCCGCATCGCGGACGAAATCCGCAAGACGTTCGAAATCAACTGAGCGAGACATGACCGACATCAAACGGGTTGGGGTGCTGGGTTGCGGGCTCATGGGAAGTGGGATCGCCCAGGTGGCGGCCGCAGCGGGATACGACACGACCGTGCGGGACGTGTCCCAGCAGATCTGGGACAAGGCGCGCGCCGGAATCGAGAAATCTCTCGCCAAGTTCGTGGAAAAGGGGAAGCTCCCGGCTGCGGACCGCGACGCGGCCCTCAAGCGCCTGCATTTCACGACTGCCACACCCGACCTGAAGGCGTGCGACGTCGTGGTCGAAGCCGTGACGGAGGACCTGGAGCTCAAGAACGCCCTGTGGAGGGAGCTCGACGGCCTATGCGGCCCCGCCGCCATCTTCGCCTCGAACACCTCGAGCCTCACGATCGCGGCGATGGCGGCGGCCACGAAGCGAGGAGACCGCTTCGTGGGCCTGCATTTCTTCAATCCCGTGCCGCTCATGCCGCTCGTGGAGGTCGTTCGGACCGTAACCACCTCGGCAGAGACCTTTGAACGCGCCTTCGCGTTCGCCAGGTCGCTCGGCAAGGAGCCCGTGGCCGCGAAGGACACCTCCGGCTTCATCGTCAATTTGCTGCTCGTCCCGTATCTGCTCGACGCGATCCGGGCGGTCGAGCGCGGCGTGGGGAGCGTGCCGGATATCGACAAGGCGATGCAGCTCGGGTGCGGCTATCCAATGGGGCCGCTCACCCTGCTCGACTTCGTCGGGCTGGATACGACCTACAAGATCGCCGAGATCATGTTCACCGAGTACCGCGAGCAGCGCTACGCCCCGCCGCCGCTCCTCAAACGAATGGTCCTGGCCGGGATGACTGGCCGGAAGAGCGGCAAGGGCTTCTACGACTATTCCGTCGATCCACCCAAAGTGGTCGCCCTCGGCGTCTGAGGCCCGCCACTTCACCCTCACCCCCAAGGATCTGCATGTTCGGCTACGACTGGCCTCGTTTTCACGCGGCTGTGAACGATCTCCCCACTGCGTTGCTCCTCGTGACGGTGCTGTTCGACCTCGGCGCCTGGCTCACGAAGCGCGATTCGCTCAAATCGGCGGCGTTGTGGACGCTCTGGGCTGGGGTGATCGGCGGCTGGGTAGCGGTGCTCGCCGGCCTCCAGGCCGAAGATGCAATCGAGCACGGCGACGCGATTCACGAGTTGATGGAGACGCACGAGACCCTCGCGCTCACCACCATGGGTATCTTCACGGCCGTGCTCGCGTGGAAGCTATTCCGCCGTTCCAAGCTCACGGGCGCCGAGGAGGCCGGCCTACGGGTGCTGAGCCTCGCGGGGCTCGTGACCATCATCTGGACCGGTGTGCTCGGAGGGAAGTTGATGTTCGAGCACGCAGCCGGGATTCCCAACGCCACCATGCGGCAGGAGATGGAGAACCGGGAGGCGGGGCATCACCACGAGGCGGGCGAGGAGGAGCATGAGCACGCGGCGCCCGCCGACACGGCCAAGCGCGCCGGGCACACGCATCCCCCGGGCACGACGCCCCACAAACACTAATGCGGAATGCGGAATGCGGAGTGCGGAATCGAAAGGTAGGCGTCACGACCTGTGACGACCTTCCATTGCCATTCCGCATTCCGCACTCCGCATTCCGCATTCTCTTTCTCGTCGCCGCCTGCACGCCGGTTACGACCCGGCCGGACTTCCGGCCCGACCCGGGGGCGCTCGTTGTGACCCTCGATGCACGACCGGAGCGGATCACCGCCGCGCTCGACAGCCTGGTGCCGGCGGAGAGCCTCGAGATCGCGCATTCCAACGTGCGGGACGGCTACGCCGAGACCGCGTGGTACGACACGCAGGCCCATCGCACCCGCCGCCACGAGCGGGACATCACGAATCTGGCCGCCACGGTGAAGATCCGGTTCTGGGCCGATCCGTGGGTGCCGGGCCAGACCCGGCTCACCGCCGAGCCGGTGTACCGGCCCCGCTACGATCCATCACGCCCTGAGCGCTCCCTCGAGGCGATCGTGTCGAAGGAGCGCGAGGGCTACAAGATCGCGCAGCGGTTCGTGGACAAGCTGAAGGAGAGATTCGGCGTCCCCAAGGCCGCCCAGTAGCGGCGGCGCGCTACGCCCCCACCAAGCTCTTCACCCACTGCTCCATCACGTCGAGATCGAGCATCGCGTCGCGGCACGGCCCGTTCGGGAGGCGCATGGTGAGCCCGAGCACCGGCAGACGTCCGGCCACGTCGCGGAGCCCGGTCATCATGTCCCGCTCGCACGCCACCGCGACGACGGCGCGGGGCCGACGCTCGCGGATGACCCGCCGCGCCAGCTGCCCCCGGGTCGCGACGAACACGGGCACCTCGTAGCGCCCGGCGATCGCCAGCACGCCGTCGAGCGCCTGCTTGGACAGGCAGCGGGGGATGAGAACCAGCAGCTCGCCCCGGCCGACCGTCCGCCGGCGGCGCTCCGCGAGCGTGTTGTATACGTCGATGGCCGCATGCTCCACCCAATCCCGCTTCCCGAACGCCCGGGAGACGTGGGAGGTGAGGCTCATCAGGCGGAGATAGGGCCCCCGCTCGAGCCAGCCCTCGGGGAGAGCGAGCACGCCAGCATAAAAGGAAAAGACCAGTGTCCCGAACCACAACCACGTTGCCGTGGCCGCCGCCCCCAGCGCGATCCACAGCGTGCGGGGCAACAGTGGCCACAGGGTGCCGAGTCGCGGGCCAAGCAGGAAGATGAGGACCGCCCCCAGCGCCATGCCGATGCCGATGGTCAGGGCGGCGAACCGGAAGAAGAGTCCCGGGGGCGCCGAGAAGTCGCCGTTCCCAGGGAGCGGCCGCCCGTCCCACTCGTCCCACTCGTGACCGAGACGGCGGTCGGTCTCGATATGGATGAGTTGGGCGCGGGGAGCGTCAGCGGTCATATGCGGGTCAAGCATCACCCGCGCCGCTGGTGGTGTCAAGCGTGAATGGTGCGTGGTGCGTGGTACGTGGTAACTTGGGAGCCGTGACGAACCACGTACCACGTACCACGCCGCCGCGTTGACACACGCCTCCCTTCCCCTCCTCACCGATCCTCGCAGCCGAGCCGCATACTCGGAAGGCGCCGGGATCTATCGGATCGTCCCGGCAGCGGTCGCCGTGCCGCGCGGCGTGGAGGAGCTGCAGGAGCTCGTCAGGTGGGCGGCAGCGACGGGCACCCGGCTCGTGCCGCGGGGTGCGGGGAGCGGGATGGCGGGCGGGAGCGTCGGGCACGGCGTCGTCGTGGACCTGAGCCAGGGATTCCACTGGGTCGCGCCCGACTGGCCGCGCCGGAGGCTGTGGGCCGGTGCCTCCGTCACGTGGACCGAGCTGACGGCCGCCGCGCGACCCTTCGGCCTGCGCCTCCCTCCCGACCCGTCCTCCGGCGCGTTCGCGACCTCGGGCGGCATGGTGGCTACCAACGCCGCGGGGCCGCGGTCGGTGCGATGCGGCAGCGTGCGGAGCTGGGTCGAAGCGATCGAGATCATCGGCGCCGATGGCGCGGCTCGGCGCGTCGAACGGGGAGTGGGGAGCGCGGAGCGGTTCACCCTGTCGCCCGAGGGGCGACGGCTCGTAGAGGCTCGCTTCCCGAAGACACGCAAAAACTCCGCCGGGTACGCGTTGAATCACTTCGCCGACTCGGGAGATGAGCTCGATCTGCTCGTCGGGTCGGAGGGGACGCTCGCGTTCGTCACCGCGGTCGAGTGGCGGCTCGAGCCGGTCCCCGTCGATGTGGCGGGCGCTGCCCTGGGGTTCGGGGACCTGCGGCACCTCGCCGACGCCGTCCCCTACCTCGTGGCCCTGAACCCATCGGCCGTGGAGCTCCTGGACCGGACCCTGCTCGACGTCGTGCGGGATGCAGGCGCCCCTTCCGGCCTGCCCGAGGGGCTCGAGGGACTCCTGCTGATCGAGTTCGAGCGGGAGACTCAGGCGGCGGCTCGGGGTGTGGTGGCGGACGCGGTACGCGGCCTGCGCGCCGGCACGGTGTACGTCGCGACGGCGGTCGACCGGGTGAGCCTGGAGGAGCTGTGGGCGGTGCGCCGCCTGGCGAGCCCCGCCCTGGCCCGCCTCCCGGCGAGCCGTCGTTCCCTCCAGGTGGTCGAGGACGGGTGCGTGCCGCTCGAGCGCCTGGGCGACTATGTCGCGGGGATCCGTGCGGCGGCGGCGGGGCGCGGCATTCCGGTGGCGATCTTCGGCCACGCGGGCGACGGCCACGTACACGTGAATGCGCTCCCCGACCTGACTGTCTCCGGCTGGCGGGGTGCGTTGGCGGCGCTCTACGCCGACGCGGCCGAGCTGCTGCTCCGATTGGGCGGGACGCCGAGCGGCGAGCACGGGGTCGGCCGGCTGCGCGCCGGGCTGTTGGAGCGCTTCTACGGCCGCGAAGTGACCGCGCTGTTCCGGGAGCTGAAGCAAGCGTACGACCCGCACTGCACGCTCAACCCGGGTGTTATAATCCCCGCGGCTGATTGGGCGCCCCTCGCCGATCTCAAGGTCGGGCCGGAGGCGACGCCGATTCCCGACGACATTGCCGCCCGGCTGCGCGAGGTGGAACGGACCGCCGGCTGGGCGACACCAAAGCTCGATCTGACAACCCCGAGCTCCTAACCCCTAGCCCCTCGCCCCCATGGAAGTCTTCCGCGCCCCTCGCGTCACCCTGATCGCCCGGCCCGAGTTCCTCGAGCCCGAGCACCTGCGGGTGCAATGGCAGGGCAGCGCCTCCGCCGGAGAGCGCCTCGCCGAGTTCGCCGGCCGGATCTGCTACATGAGCCAGCACAACCCGGCAAACCGGGCGACGGCCGAATACCTCGAGAACATCAAGAAACAGGGCCACGGCTCGGTGCTGGAGCACGCGGTCTACGTGCTGCTGATCGAGGGGATCTCGCGCTCCTGCTCGCACGAGCTGGTGCGACACCGCGCGGGCTTCGGCTATTCCCAGTTGTCGCAGCGCTACGTCGACGAGTCGCACGCCGCATTCGTCGTCCCGCCGGCGATGCTGGGCGATCCGGCGCTCGAGTCGGAGTGGGAACGAGAGATGGCGGATGCCCAGGCGGCGTACGTGCGCGCGGTCGAGGCGCTGATGCAACGCTATGCGTGGATCGCGGACAAGGTGCACCGGCGCAAGGTGGCGCGCGAGGCGGCGCGCAGCGTCCTTCCCAACGCCACCGAGGTGAAGATCGTCGTGTCGGCGAACGCGCGCGCGTGGCGTACGATGCTCGAGCTGCGGACCAGCGAGGGCGCGGAGCTCGAGATCCGGCGGATGGCGATCGCGTGCCTTCGCGTCCTCGAGCGCGAGGCGCCCGCGCTGTTCGCCGATTTCGAGATTTATCGCGCCGACGACAACCACGACGCCGCGCGCGTCGCGTACCACAAAGTGTGACGCGCGTCGGCGGCCGAAAAAAAATCCGATTTGCCTATTGCGCATCGCTTCGGTCTTCCTTATTGTCTACTCGACAACGCGTTTCGATCCACAGACCGCACGAGCGGCCTTTTTTGTAGGAGGTCATCCGAGACCACATGCGAATCGGTCTCGCATACAACGAAAAACCCGATCCCGCGCCCGACGCAGCGTCCGACAGTGCCAGTGACGCGTTTGCGGAATGGGACGAT
>Ga0137364_10001799_pt1 | contig 10455 bp, 9 predicted proteins | sample SagtaG_10_FD_104798 | JGI IMG/M metagenome (GOLD analysis project Ga0137364, IMG submission 104798) | Vadose zone soil microbial communities from Sagehorn Ranch, Mendocino, California, USA - Sage1_L_20_16 metaG | ecosystem: Environmental > Terrestrial > Soil > Vadose zone | place: USA... | reverse complement strand
CCTGGTGCCGCGCGAGGTCGAGACCTCGAGCCTCGAGCTCTTGCAGGACACCGTGCGCGCCGCCGACGCCTTGAAGCTGCCGATGGCGACGCACGCCGCCTACAGCGTCATCGAATTCTACGAGGTCGTCAAAGAGCACATGAAGACGCCCATCGAACTGTTGCATGACATCGGCATGCTGCGCCCGACGCTGAACATCGGCCACGGCAACTTCATCTCGGACAATCCAAATCTCAATTACTCGGTGCACCGCGACCTCGAGCTGATGGGCCGCGCCGGGGCGAGCGTGTCGCACTGCCCGATCAACATCGTCCGCCGCGGGCGCACGCTCGACCACTGGCAGCGCTACCAGCATGCCGGCGTCAACATGTGTCTCGGCTCGGACACCTATCCGCGCGACATGATCATGAACATGCGCACGGCCTCCTATCTGGGGAAAACGATGGGCCACACCTATTTCGCGGCGACATCGGCCGACGTGTTTCGCGCCGCGACGCTCGGCGGGGCGATCTCGCTCGGGCGCGAGGATATCGGGCGGCTGGCGCCCCGTGCTCTCGCCGACATCATCGTCATCGATCTATCGGGGCGAAACACGCTGCGCTACGGGCCGGTGCGCGATCCCGTCAAAAGCCTCGTCGAATGCGGCGTCGGCGACGACGTCGACACGGTCATCGTCGACGGCAAGGTCGTGATGGAGGGCGGGGTCATCCCCGGCGTCGATTTCGCCGCGCTGCGCGGGCAAGCGCAAGCCGCGGCCGAGCAGATCTGGGCGACGCTTGCGGATTGGGACCCGCTCGGGCGAAGCCACGAGCAGGCCTGCCCCTGGTCCTATCCAATCGCCGAATGAGGTGCTGCCATGTCCGGATTCGGGCTAGGATGACCGCCTGCAACCGCATGGGGAGTGCCGTCATGCCGATCGATCTTCCTCGCACGCCCGCGTTTAACGCCCGCACCTTCCTCGCACCAGTCCTCGCCGCGCTGCTTGCGCTCGGCTTCGCGCGCGACGCCAGCGCCGAGACCCACGATCTGATGGAAGGCCGCGGCCGCGACGTGAGCTTGCCCGTCTCCTGCGGCGCCGACATTCAACCTCGCTTCGATGCCGCGCTCGCAGCGCTGCACTCGTTCTGGTACGGGCAAGCCTTGAAGGAATTCACGGCGATCACCGAGGCCAAGCCGGACTGCGCCATGGCCTATTGGGGCATCGCCATGAGCGTGTGGAATCAGATCTGGGCGCCGCCGCCGCCGGCGAGCCTGAAAACGGGAAGCGAGGCCGTCACGCGGGCGCTGTCGCTGGGCGGGACGACGCCGCACGAACGCGATTACATCGAGGCGCTCGCGGCCTTCTACGCCGATCATGACAAGCTCGATCATCGCACCCGCGCGAGCGCCTATATGCGCAAGATGGAGGGGCTCGCGCAGCGCTATGACGACGACGTCGAGGCGCGCGTCTTCTACGCGCTGTCGCTGCTCGCGACCGCCGACGGCCTCGACAAGACCTACAAGAACCAACTGCAAGCCGGCGCCATTCTCGAGCAGGTCTTTGCGCAGAAGCCGCAGCACCCGGGCCCGAGCCACTACATCATTCACGCTTACGACTATCCGGCGCTGGTCGAGCGCGCGCTCGCAGCGGCGCAGAACTACGCGACGTGCGTTACGGTCGTGCCGCATGCGATCCACATGCCGTCGCACACCTATGTGCTGCTCGGCCGCTGGCAGGACACGATCACCGCGAATGATGCGGCGGAGCTGGCGGAAGCCGACCGCGGCACGCCGGAAGATCGTCTCCACGCGCTCGATTACCTTGTCTATGCGCATCTGCAGCTGGCGCAGGATGACCAAGCGAAGAAGGCCCTCGACGTCGCCGTGAACATTCAAAACGACCTCAATGCGCGCAAGCACGACTCGATCCTGCGCGCAGGACCATTCGGCATAGCGGCCATTGAAGCGCGCTGGGCGCTCGAGCGGCTCGACTGGGCGGCGGCCGCAAACCTGCCGTTGCGGCCGAACCGCTACCCTTACGCGGAATCGGTCCCGCATTTCGCCCGCGCGGTTGGACTGGCGCGCAGCGGCCGGCCGGCCGAGGCAAGCTCCGACCTCGAACGGCTCGTGGCGCTACAGAAGACGCTGGCGGACGCAAAAAATCTGTACTGGGCGAGGCAAGTCGCAATTCAGCTCAAGATGGCAACCGCTTGGCGCGATCGCGCGCTCCATCGCGACAGCGAGGCCGTAGCGCTGATGCAAGAAGCGGCGAAAATGGAAGAGACCTCCGAGACCCACGACACGCTCAGCCCCGGCCCCATCGGCATGACCGCGCATGAGGCACTCGGCCTCTTGTTGTTGGAGCTCGGACGACCGAGCGAAGCGTTCGAAACTTTCGAAGCCTCGCTGCGCACCGCGAAGAACCGATTGCGCAGCTACGCCGGCGCGGCGGCTGCTGCAGCTGCCATGGGCAAGGCGGCCGACGCGCGCAGCTACTACGGTAAAGTCGTCGAGCTGGCGGAAGGAGGCACCAGGCCGGAAATCGTGCAGGCGAAGGCCTACCTACAACAGGCGGGCAAGTAGCGTTCCAGGCAGCCTCAATTCCGCGCTGCTATCACACGTTCTCGGGCAACGGCCTTCCCTTCGTCTCCGGCAGGAAGGGCGCGGCGAAAAATCCGAGGACATAGATGCAGGCGAAAATCATCGCCGCCTTGCCGTAGCCGCCGAACTGCACGATCAGCGTGCCGGCGAACAGCGGGCCGAGAAAGGCGATGAAACGCGGCGCATTGAAGACGAAGGCGATGCCGGTGCCGCGCGAGCGGGTGGGAAACAATTCCGGCAGCCACACCGGCATCCACGAATACTGCCCCAAGGTGAAGAACGCGTTGATGGCGGCCGCAAGCAACAAGAGCTCGAGGTCCTCCGTCCACAGGTAGAGGACCGGGGTCATGAGGAACGCCATGGCGAAATAGAGCATGGCGGTCGGCCGGCGCCCGATCCAGTCGGCGAGAAAGCCGAGACAGATGTAGCCGACCACGCCGCCGACATTGTAGGCCATGCCGGCATAGGCGGCCCATTGCTGCTGCGGCAGGTTGGCCTTCGCCGCGAGCGAGGCGGCATAGGGCGGCAGCCACGACGAGATGCCCCACCAGGCGAGCGTCGTCGTCAGCGACAGCAACAGCGCGATGACCGTGCGGCGCCGGATCTCCGCATTGACGAACAGATCCGCAGCGGTGAAGCGGGTGAGCGCGTGCTCCTCCGCAGCCAACACCGTTCCGCTGCGCTGGCGCTCGCGCGCCGCCTTGCGTCGCGCGTTGGTGTGCTCCCACTTGCCCGATTCCGGGATGGAGGTGCGGATCCACAAGGTGAGCAGCGCCGGCAAGATGCCGATGAGAAACAGGTAGCGCCACGAGTCGGGGCCGAGCGCGCCCACATAGAGCCACACGAAAGACGCGACGAAGTTGCCGATGCCGATGCCGCACTGCATGAGGCCCGCGCCACGGCCGCGGGCATGATCGGGCCATAGCTCGGCCATCATCGAGGAGCCGGTCGCCCATTCCGAGCCGATCGCGATGCCGACGAGGAACCGCAAAACCGCGAACGAAATCCAGTCGAACGAGATCGCGGTCAGCCCGGTGGTGACTGAATAGGCGAGTATTGCCAAAATCATCGTGCGTTTGCGGCCGATGTAATCGGCAAGCACGCCGCCGACGATGCCGCCGATCCCCCAACCGAGCAGCGTGATTGCGACGACGGTACCTATATAGGCGGGGATCTGCGGATACTGCGCGGGATCAAGCAGCGCACGCATCGCGGGACCGACGGTCAAGAACAGCGCATACAACTCAAAGCCGTCGAACAGCCAGCCGAGATTGGCGGCGAGCAGGATATTCCACTGGTGGCGGTTGAGTGCGCGGTACCACGGCTGCGCCGTGGCGACGGTGTCGGTCATGGGCGTTCCCCTCGCTTATAGTGCACCCGGTGATCTTACTCGACGCCCAACGCCGGCCAAGTCCAGCCTGCCGGAAGCGACGATGCGCCGCGTCAGGATCGCACGGAGAGAGCAAGCACCGGACATGGCGCGTGGCGGATGACGCGCTCGGTGGTGCTGCCGCGCAGCGCATCAAGCACGCCGTGGTGCCCCGCCGTCGGCATGGCGATCAAGTCGGCATCGAATTCGATGGCCGCGTCCACGATCGATTGCACGACGTGACCGGAGCGAATGATCACGGGTGGCAAGCCGGGCGCATTCGCGCCGACCGGCGGCGCCGCATCCCCGACGTGAAGGAGATCGACGGCCAAGCTCGCGCCGGTCAGAAGGCGGCCGAAGCGTTGAATGGTTTCGACCGTTCGGCCCGCAGGCGGAGAGAAATCGACCGGAACCAAGGCGCGGCGCAGCTTAACATCGCCGCTGACCTGATCGACGAAGCCGCGCGCGCCCGGCGCAATGAACAGCGTCGGGATTCCCGAGCGGCGAAAAACGGCCTCCGCGACCGAACCCTCGAGCCAATGCGCAACGCCGTCGCGCCCATGGGTTGCGAGCACCACAAGCTCGCTGTCATGCGCGCTCAGAAAGTCGGCGATGGCCCGCATCGGCTCCTGCAATTTGAGACGAATGTTTTCGACCTCGATACCGAGCTTGCCGGCGACGACCCACGCAGCGTCGTCCTCCTCGGAGAGGCCCCATTGCGCGAGCAGGCGCTGCGCCTGCGGGAAGGCCAGCGCCTCGGCGGCGTCGTACTGGGAGACGTGAAGCAGATAGAGTTTGCAGCGCGCCGCGAGCGCGATGCGCAACGCGTGGGCGAATGCGGTCGCGCTCAGATCGGAAAAGTCGGTCGGATGCACGATCGAACGTAAGGCGCTCATTGCAATTGCTTATAGGAAGACGGCGTTGCATACCACAGGCGGGCGCGCTGCTTTGCATTGCATGGGGGAAGAGAACATGCGCGATGTGCCCGCGTTAGGCCGGAATTTTCTCCTGCTTGCCTATCCGCGATGGGCGGCGGCACGCCTCGCCATGAGCGCGGCGCTGCTGGCCGCCGCTCACACTGCAACATCGGCGCAGACCAGCGCCGCTTTCCCCGTCGGGATGCAACAGCTCGACTATGTCGCGGACGGCAACCGACATCTGGCGGTGACCATGTTCTATCCCGCCGCCGTCCGCGAGCGCGCCGCTGCGCGTTTCGTCATGCCCTTCTTCAGCAATCTCGAGCTCTACAACGATGCCGAGCCGGCCACCGGCGGCGCGAAGCGTCCGCTCGTCATGTTCTCCCATGGACGCGGCAGCAACGGCCTCTACTACGCCTGGTTCGCCGAGTTTCTGGCGGCGCGCGGCTACATCGTCGTCGCGCTCAATCATTATCGTGCCAATACGTATGACTCGACGATTGCCTATCTCGCGAACAAGCTCTGGCAACGGCCGCGCGACATCAGCCTTACCATCAGCTATCTGCTCAATAATCCGAGCTGGGGCAGATTGATCGACGCAAGCCGCATCGGTGTTGCCGGCCATTCGCAAGGCGGCTTCACGGCGCTGTGGGTCGCCGGCGCAACAATCAATCCGGAAAAATACCTCGCGTTCCAGCGCGGCTGGCGCAACAATCCGATGGTGCCGGATTATCTGCGCAACGAATTGCCGCTCGATGCGAGCCCGGCGCTCGACGTACACGACAAACGCATCAAGGCTGCCTTCGCGATGGCGCCCGGCATCGTCCAGGCCTTCGGCATGGATGAAGCCGGACTGCGGCAGCTCAAAGTGCCGGCCTACATCACGGTCGGCGCGGCCGATACCCAGGCGCCACCCGCGGAGAACGCCGAGTTCGCCGCCCGACACGCGGAGCACGCGGAGCTTCACGTCATCCCCGGCCGCGTCGACCACGACATCTTCGTCAACGAGTGCAACGAAACCGGCCTCCCGCAGGCCTGCATCGACGCGCCCGGGGTCGAGCGGGCCAGTATCCATGCGCAGGTCGGCGAGGCGGCGGTGCGATTCTTCGATGCCAGCCTGAACGTCCCGCGCGGCAAGTGAAACGGAACCCTGCGCCCGATCGAGCCTACTTACGCCTTCGCCTTGCTCTTGCCGGACAGCCGTTGATCGAGGCGGCGCATGTCGATCACCATGCGCTCGTGGGTGCCGCGGCCGATCTCCTCCTTCTCATCGCGCGCTTTGACGTCGAACTCGACACGGCGGCCGTCGACGCGGGTGACTTCGGCTTCGGCGCTCACCTCGTGTCCAGCGGGCGTCGCCGCCAGATGGCGGACATCGACGGCGGTGCCGACCGCGCTCTCGCCCGGATCGAGATAAGCGCGAATGGCGTTGAGCGCGGCGTTCTCCATCGCCATGATCATCATGGGCGTAGCGAAGACCGGCGGCAGCATCGCGTCCTTGAATTGGTTGGCGAGGTGCGCGGGCGTGACGCGCAGCTTGAAGATCCCCTTCGCTCCCAACGGAATCGGCCGCATTGCGCCATCATACTGGTTCGGCCGCGCAGGATCATCCCTGAGGCCAGCGGTGGACCGCGTGGGGTTCATTGGTAGAGTGGCGGGCGCGCAAGGCGAGGCCGGCCGTGATCACGCTGACGCCACTTCCCGACATTCCCATGGTCCGGCCGGGCGATGACCTTGCCCGTCTCATGATCGGCGCCTGCGAGAACAATGCGCTGGCGCCGGCGGACGGCGATATTGTCGTCGTGGCGCAGAAAATCGTGTCCAAGGCGGAAGGACGTTACGTCGATCTCGCTAAAATTTGCCCCTCGCCGCGCGCGGCAAAACTCGCCGCCGAGGTGGACAAGGATCCGCGTTTGGTCGAAGTCATCCTCGCGGAATCGCGGCGCGTGGTGCGCAAGCGGCCGGGCGTGCTGATCGTCGAGCACCGGCTCGGCTTCATCATGGCGAATGCGGGCGTCGATCGCTCCAATATCGAGGCGGATATCGCAGCCGAGCCCGTGCTGTTGCTGCCGCGCGATCCGGATGCCTCCGCGCGGAGACTGCATGAACAGCTCGCCGCGCATTTCGGCAACCGGCTCGGCGTCATCATCAGCGACAGCTGGGGGCGGGCATGGCGTCAGGGCACGGTCGGCGTCGCGCTCGGCGTCGCGGGGCTGCCCGCGCTCCTCGACATGCGCGGGCGGCCCGACCTGTTCGGGCGCGAACTGCGCGTGACGCAAACCGGGTTCGCCGACGAGATCGCCAGCGCCGCGTCGCTCGTGATGGGACAAGCGGACGAAGGCCGGCCGGCCGTGCTGGTGCGCGGGCTCACCTGGTCGCAGGCACCCACACCGGGCGCCGCGTTGATCCGTCCGGCCGAGGAGGACCTGTTTCGATGAGCGCCGCCGGCAAGCGCAACCTGGTGGTCGCGCTGTGCGGCGGGATTGGCGGCGCCAAGCTCGCTCTGGGGTTGAGCCGCGTCGTGCCGGGCGACGATCTCGTGCTGGTCGGCAATACCGGCGACGATTTCGAGCATCTCGGGCTCATGATCTCGCCCGATCTCGACACCATCATGTACACGCTCGCCGGGCTGAACGATCCGCAACGCGGATGGGGCCGGCGCAACGAGACATGGACCTTCATGGACGCGCTCGCAGCACTCGGCGGCGAAACATGGTTTGCGCTCGGCGATGGGGATCTTGCCACCCATGTCGAGCGCACGCGCCGGCGCGCGGCGGGCGAAGCCTTGTCCGCCATCACCGCTGATTTTTGCCGCCGGTTGGGCGTTGCCGCCCGGCTGGTGCCAATGACCGACGACAAAGTCCGCACGCGCCTGCGCACCGAGGAGGGCTGGCTCGATTTCCAGGATTATTTCGTGCGGCGGCGTTGCGCACCGCCGATCCAGGAGATCGCATATGATGGCGCCGCAAGCGCCCGCGCGCATCCCGACCTGCTCGCGGCGCTGCGCGACCCGCGCCTGCGCACGGTCGTGATCTGCCCGTCCAATCCGTTTCTGAGCATCGGGCCGATTCTTGCGGTGGCGGGGTTGCGCGAGGCGATCGCGCACGCAGCGGCGCCGGTCGTGGCGGTATCGCCGATCATCGGCGGACGCGCGGTCAAGGGGCCGACCGCCAAGATGATGTCCGAGCTCGGCCTCGAGGTCAGCGCGGTGGCGGTGGCGCGACGCTATCAAGACCTGCTCGATGGCTATGTGCTCGACCGCGTTGACGCGTCCGAGGCGGAAAAGCTCGGCATTCCGGTCACGCCGGCGCACACGCTCATGACGACGCTTGCAGATCGCGAGACGTTGGCACGATGCGTCCTCGCCAGCGCCGACGCCTTGGCCAAGGTCAGCGCATGAATGTGCAGTGCAGCCTCTACGCCGTCATTCCGATCAAGGAGACGGGCGACGCCAAGGGGCGCCTCGCTAGCCTCCTCAGTGCGACGCGGCGACAGGAATTGGCGCTGGCGATGTTCGAGGACGTGCTGGCGACATTGGCCCATGCGCGCGAGCTCACCGGCATTTTCGTGGTAACGGCGGACCCCGCGGCGGCGGCCATTGCGCCGCGACACGGCGCGCAGGTGTTGAGCGAGGGCGCGCGCGAAGGCCATACCGGCGCCGTCGCGGCCGCCGCCAGGCGGCTGGCAAGGCAAGCGATGCTCACCGTGCCGGGGGACATTCCGCTCGTGCAAGAAGAAGACATCCGGCAACTCATCGACGCGCACCGCGACGCACTTCGTCGCGATGCACCCGCCTTCATCATCGTGCCGGCGCACGACGAGCGCGGCTCCAACGCGGTTCTCTGCTCTCCGGCCGATGCCGTGCCGCTCACCTTCGGGGCGGACAGCTTTCTGCCTCATCTCGCCGCGGCCAGGCGCTGCGGCATTGAACCGAAAGTGCTGAAGCTGCCGCGCGTCGCGCTCGATATCGATACCCCCGAGGATTTGGCGCGCTTCCTCGGGACTCATTCGCATACGCGGGCGCGGGCGCTGCTCGAGCGATGGGGGATGCGCGCGAGCGGTGATGATGTCTATCTGCCGCCATTCCGGGGCACGCCGAAGGCGCGAACCCGCAATCCATAATCGCGGGCTGTGGTTATGGATTCCCTCGCTACGCTCGGGCCCCGGAATGACGGCCCGGTGCGATGGCCTCAACATTCGGCCGGCCAAAGGCCGCCTCCATCTCGCGCCGCACCTTCACGGCGAAATCGTTTTCGTCATAGGCAACGTCGCTCCAGCGCAGGCACTCCCCCTCGGCGATGTCGCGTTTGAGCTTGACCTGATGCGCGAGCCCGAGCGGCAGCAAGCCTTGCGCGAGCGAGCGCGCGGCCGGAATCTGCTTGCCCCAAACGCAAAAGCCGCCTTCCCCGTCGAGCACCTCGCCAGACTTGAGCGTTCGCTTGGCCGTGGCGGCAACGTCGGAGCGGAAGCCCGTCGGCGCGCCGGTCGGCTCCTTGCGCAAGGCGACGCTGGCGACCGAGATGCCGAGCTCGAGCCCGATCATGTGGATCGGCCGGTAGAGCGCGGCGTAGCGCCCGGTTTTGTCCGGCAGCATCGCATATTCATTGAAGCAGCGCCGCGCGTACTCGCTCTCGCCCTCGAACACGACATAGGTGCCAAGCGCGAGATGATGCGGCACGTCGCGGCCGTCGCGATAAACCGAGGAGGCGACCTCGGTGACGCCGGCCTTCTCGAGCGTGCCGCCCGCCGCCTTCGGCTTGCAAACGTCGGCGAGCTCGAAGCGCGTCGCCGGCGGGAAGCCCAATCCATCGCTCTGCGGCACGAGCCCGGTCGCGTTGCACACCGCGGTCATCTCGATGCCCGACTTGGTGCCGTCGACGAAGCTGTTGAACATCTTTGGATTGATCGAATTGCGATCGCTGATCGAAAGATACTTGTCGAGAATGTCCCACACGGTGTCCGGCGTGGAGCGGTGATAGTGCGGCTCGTAACGGGTGCCCTTGCCGGCGGCGATGACGGTGAAGCCGCAGGCGCGCGCCCAGTCGATATGCTCGCAAATAAGCGCGGGCTGATCGCCCCAGGCGAGGCTATAGACCACGCCGGCGGTTTTGGCCTTGCGCGCCAGCAGCGGACCGGCGAGCGCATCCGCCTCGACATTGACCATGACGATATGCTTGCCGTGCGCGATCGCACTCAAGGCGTGGCGTATGCCCGCCCCCGGGACGCCGGTCGCCTCGACGATCACCTCGATCTCAGGAAACGCGATGACCGCCTCGGCGTCTTGCGTCACATGCGTCCGGCCGTCCGCGAGCGTCTCCGCCAGCGAGGTCGCGCCAACCGCTTCATCGTCCCACCCGGCAATGCGCAGCTGGCGACGCGCGCGCGCGGGATCGAGATCGGCAACCGCGAGCACGCGCATTCCGCGCGTTAGCCGCGCCTGCGCCAGAAACATGGTGCCGAACTTGCCTGCCCCGATCAGGCCGACGGTAACTGGATGGCCGGAAGCCTCCCGTTCGAGCAGCAGGGCATGGAGATTCACCGAAGGCTCCGATCAGTCAGGCGATGGAGCCATTACGGCAGAGGACGCGG